>Ga0073904_10001277_pt1 | contig 18805 bp, 15 predicted proteins | sample KloWWTrecipitate_FD_66668 | JGI IMG/M metagenome (GOLD analysis project Ga0073904, IMG submission 66668) | Active sludge microbial communities from Klosterneuburg, Austria, studying microevolution and ecology of nitrifiers - Klosterneuburg... | ecosystem: Engineered > WWTP > Aerobic digester >... | reverse complement strand
TAGGGGTTCAGGGAGGTCATGGGGTCCTGGAAAATCATCGCAACCCGGTTGCCTCGGATGCGGTTCAAATCCGCTTTGGGCATGCTGATCAAGTCCTGCCCCAGGTAAAGCACCTGGCCGGTGGCTTGGCCGTTGGTGGCAAGCAAGCCCATCATGGCCAGCACGGATTGGCTCTTGCCGGAGCCACTTTCGCCGACGATGCCCAGGGTCTCGCCCCGGTCCAGGGTAAAGCTGATTCCGTTGACGGCACTGACCAAACCGTCCGGAGTCTTGAACTTGACCCCCAGTTGTTTGACTTCCATTAAATGCATGGGTGCGGTTGCCATACTTCAGCGGTCCTTTGGGTCGAGTGCATCGCGCATGCCGTCGCCAATGAAGTTAAAACAGTAAAGGGTGATTGAAAGCAGGGCACCCGGGAACAGCAGGATCCAGGGCGACACATCCATCACCTTGGTGCCGTCTGCAATCAGCACGCCCCAACTGGTCATGGGCTCTTGAATGCCCAGCCCCAGGAACGACAGTACCGACTCGGTCAATATCACTCCCGGTACGGTAACCGTGGTGTAAATCACCACGATACCCAGCAGGTTGGGCACGATGTGGCTGCTGATGATGCGCAGGGTGGGCACGCCAATGGAGCGGGCCGCTTCCACATACTCGCGTGAACGCAGCGACAGCGTTTGTCCGCGCACGATGCGCGCCATGTCCATCCACGAAAACGCCGTGATGGTGATCACCACCAGGTAGAACTCACGCCCCAAAATGGTTACCAGCAGAATTGCAATCAGCAGGTAGGGAATGGCATACATCATGTCCACAATACGCATCATGAATCCGTCCACCTTGCCGCCCATGAACCCCGCCACGGCGCCCCAAGCGATACCCACGGTGACCGATGCAACGGTAGCCAATACACCCACCATCAAGGAAATGCGCCCACCCATCAAGCTGCGCACCAGCAGGTCACGGCCTGAATCATCGGTGCCCCAGTAATGGCCATTGGTGATAGACGGAGCCGCACTCATGGCGTCCCAGTCGGCCGCGTCAAAGTCAAAGGGCAGTACCCACGGGCCAATGATGCAGGCCAGGATGATCAGTGTCAGCACGACCAGACTGATGGTCGCAGCCTTGTTGCGAAAAAAGCGCCTGCGGGCATCCGCCCAAAGATTGCGCGGTGGGTTGCCCGGTTCGGGCAACTGGCTCAGGCTGTTCACCAGGCCATCGTGTTTTGCGGGTATCAGGGGATTCACGTTGGGTCCAATGTTCACGAATCGGCGCGGACCGATCAATAGCGGATCTTGGGATCCAGCAAGGCGTAGGCCAAATCGACCAGCAAATTCATGGTTACCGCCAGCACTGTTACCAGCACCACCAGACCCAACACCAGGGTGTAGTCGCGATTACCCGCACCATTGACAATGAGCTTGCCCAGACCGGGTAGCGAGAAAACAGTCTCGGTTACCAGTGCAGACGTGATTGAGCTGATAGCCAATGGTCCCAGGGTTGACACCACCGGAAGTAAAGCCGGCTTCAATGCGTGGCGCAATACGACCACACGTTCTGGCAGGCCCTTGGCCCTTGCGGTACGGATGAAGTTGCTGTGCATCACTTCGATCAGGCTGCCACGCATCACGCGGCCGATGGTGGCCACATTGATGAAGGTCAACAACGCCACCGGCAGCACCATGAACCGAATGGAAAAATTATTCCACCCGCCGGCGGGTAGCCAGCCCAGGCCAATGGCAAACACCAGTATCAACACCGGACCCATCACAAAGGACGGAAAGACGCTACCCACGTTGCTGATCAACATGACCACGTGGTCGACCATGCTGTTTTGTCGCAGTGCAGCCCAAATGCCGGCTGCCGTGCCAATCAGCAACGACAGCACCATGGCTGTGCCGCCGATAGCCAAGGAAATAGGTAATGCCTTGCCAACCAGTTCGTTCACGGTCCAGTCGGCGTAGCGAAACGATGCACCCAGATCGCCACCCAGCAGGCCTTTGAGGTACAGCAGGTACTGCTGCCACAGTGGTAAATCCAGATGGTATTTGGCCTGCAGGTTGGCCAGCACGGCAGCGGACACCTGACGATCCGAATCAAACGGGCCACCGGGTGTGGCATGCAATAAAAAATAGCAAACCGAGATAACTGCCAGCAGCGTCGGAATCGTCGCCAGAACGCGACGCAAGGTGTAAGTCCACATGGGAGCGACCTGACCTAGTGCTTGATGATGTAGAAGTCTTTACTACGGTAATGATCCTGTGGATTCAATTCCGAGTAGCCACCCACATAGGGTTTGATCAGACGTGGCAAGGAATACTGCAACAGGGGAATGATGGGATAGCCATCCATGATCTTCTTGGATGCTTCGGTCAGAAGCGCCTTGCGCTTGACCGGGTCAGCGGACTGCGTTCCTTTTTGAATCAGGGCTTCGGCGTCGCGATCGCAATAGAAGTTGGTGTTCTGGTCCGAATCGCAACGCACCAACGCAAGGAACGTGGTCGCATCGTTGTAGTCGGCCAGCCAGCCTTGGCGGCCAATTTGGTATGCGCCATCATGGCGCTTCTTGGCCAGTACCTTGAACTCCATGGCCTCGGTTTCCAGGATGATCCCCAGTTTGGTCTTCCACTCGGAAGCAGCAAAAATGGCCATTTTTTTGTGGTAATCGCTGGTGTTGTACGAGAACGTGTATTTGGTGCCAGGCTTTACGCCCGCTTCGGCCAGCAGCTTCTTGGCCTCGGCCACGCGCTTGGCCATGGGCCAGGTCGACCATTCGTAGGGGGTGGGGTCGGCCCCCACAACGCCGGCAACAATCAGGCTATAGGCAGGTGCCTGGCCATCGGCGGTAACGCGTTTGGACAGTATTTCGCGGTCAATAACCATGGAGAGCGCCTTGCGCACCCGCACATCTTTGAACGCGGGGTCTTTGGTTTGAAAGTCGTAGTAGCGCAACCCGATGATGGCCTGGTTTCGCAGTTCCTTGGGGTATTGCGCCTTGTATTTCTCGAACACGCCAGGAGGCATCTGGTAGACGTAATCGGTTTCTCCCGACTCCCACAGTTTGATATCGGCAAACTGGTCTTCGATGGGCAAGTAGGTTACCTTGGTAAGTTGCACGTTGGCGGCATCCCAGTATTGCGGGTTCTTTTCGACCACAATGCGGTTATTCACCTGCCAGTCCTTGAGCACAAACGCGCCATTACCCACCGAATGCCCTGGCTTGACCCACTCTTTGCCCCATTTCTCAATTGTGGCCTTATGAACCGGGCCCAATTGGGTGTTGGACACCAGTTCGGGCAGGAAAGCGACCGGGTCCAGGGTCTTGATCTCCAGCGTATGTTTGTCCAACGCCTTCACGCCCAATTCGCTGGTGGGTTTTTTACCTTGCGCGATTTCCAGGCCGTTGAGCAAAAAGACACCAAACGTGGTCGCATAGGGCGAGGCCGTCTTGGGGTCTACAAAGCGGCGAATGCCATAGACAAAATCGTCTGCCGTGACGGGGTCGCCATTGGAGAACTTGGCGTTGGTGCGCAGCTTGAAGACCCAGGTGGTGGGGTTGGTCTGCTTCCAGCTCTCGGCCACGCCCGGTACGGTTTTGCCTGTGGTGTCGGTGGCGGTCAGCCCCTCGAACAAATCGCGCAAGATTTGATTGGCCGGAACCGTTTCAGCCACGGCCGGGTCCATGCTCTCAGGCTCCGAACCGTTGGAGCGGATAAAAGTTTGCGTGGGATTCAGTACGGTACCGGGCGGAATGATGGCAGCCAGAGTGGGGCCAGCTATGGCAAGGGTCAGGGCCGCTACGGCCGTCAGATTGATGCGCGATTGCATGGTATTCCTAATCGTGTGAGGACTGCCGGGGTTCGTTGTGCGAACGTCAGTCTGTCCCGCCGGGTTGCAAGATAAGCATTGGACGAAAGTGCAGGATTGTAGAGGCTGGCCCCACTTTCGCTGATGTGGGAATGGGCGGGTAAACCCTCTATGGCTTGGGTAGCTTACTCAGATCAATGTCAACGTAGCGCCAGAACGCGCGCGATGTTGGATGGCGGCGGTAACCGATTAGCCAAGGCTGCATTACATCGGTGCGGATGCGGTGGGTGTTGAACTTGTAAGGCATGTAGGCGACCAGGATTTTGACCATCTTCTGCATGATGGCCAGACGCTCAGGGCCATCGGGCATCACCACTTGCTGGCGGTAGAGTTTGTCGTACTCGTCGTTTTGGAAAGCTGCCAGATTGCCCTCGAACTTTTGCGGGCCGTAACCAAAATCCAGAAAACTACCTCCGTCTGGCGAAGAGGCTGAGTTGCCAAGCCCCCACATCATGACCTTGCCAGCACGGGCCGCCTTCAGGTTTTCGGGCCATTTGGCAGTCTTGAACACGACCTGGATGCCCACTGCTGTCATGCTCTTCTTCCACACTTCGTTGAGCTCGCGATCGGCCGCAGAAGGTGATGTGGCGTATTCCAGCACCAGTGGACTGCCGTCAGGCATGTCGCGCCAGCCATCGCCGTCTTTGTCCACATAACCAAACATGTCCAATAGCGCCTTGGCGCGTGCTGGGTTGTAGTCGCTCATTTCGGACTTGAACTTGGGATCGTAGCCCCAGGTGTTCGGCGGAACGACACCCTGGGCCGCTATGGCCTGGTTGCGCCGGGGCACGCGAATTTCTTCCTCCGTGTTGTAGGCCAGCGCAATCGCTCGGCGCAATGCTACTTTGTCGACAGTGTTGCCCCCAACCGTGGGATTTTCCATGTTGAAGTAGGAGAAGGTCACTTCAGGTGCAGCATATCGTTCTATGCGTATGCCTTTTTTAACCAGATTGGGAGCCAGTTTGTTGTTGGGGATGACCTGGTTGGCAAATTGAGCGGGCAAGTACATCAAAAAGTCATGTTCATTGCCTAGGAACGAGAGCCAGCGCGGCTGCACTTCGTCAATGATGGAAATTTCCACCTTGTCCACGACAGGAATGCGTTTGCCCTTCATCTGTCGGTAGATTTCCTGCGACAGTTCGTCGTCGGCTGGTGGCTCCGCTTCGTAATACTCTTCGCGGAAATTCGGGTTTTTCACAAAGGTGATCTTTGACGAACGCGTCCACTGGTCCAGCTTGAAAGGCCCGGTACCCACCGGGTGCTCCATGATCTTGTCGCCATACTTTTCAACCACCTCACGCGCCACCACGCCTAGGACGCTGGACTCCGTCAGCAGGTAGATGAAGCGAGGTTTGGATTCCAGCATCTTGAACTGGATGGTGTAGCGATCCAGTGCGCGCAGCCCTTCAACATCGGTGTCATAGTTGAAGCTGGCACCCGGTTTTTCGGCCGCACGGCGCAGGGCATCCATGCCCAGCAGCTTGACCTCTTCCAGATCGGGATAGATCTGGGCCTTGGTCTTGGGATCAAAAATTCGTTTGAATGTGTAAACAAAATCCTGTGCGGTCAACTCACGCTTCTTGCCGCCAAAAGCGGGGTCATCGGCAAAGTAGATGCCAGGCTTGACCTTGATGGTGTAGTTCCTGAAGTCATCAGTGATGACTGGCATGCCGTCCGCTACATTGGGAATCACCTTGGCGGGCCGCGCTAGGTAGTCGTAGCGGTACAGCGCGTCAAACATGTTCTCGGTGGCCGTGCGCGAGTAGTAGTCTGAAATCTGCGCCGGGTCGAATCCGGTCTCGGCAATTTCAAATGCATAACGCAAGACCTTCGCAGCTTGTGGCTTGCTCGGAGTCTCCCCACTGGCGCCAAAACCCCAGCACAGCACTGCCAAGACCACGCCTATTTTTCCTAAACCCATAGTCACCCTCATACAAACACCAATGCCTAAAGCAAAACATGGAAGCATAATCCGCGCCTTGTTCCGCTGCATCAGCGTTTAACCTTAGTCTTCTCAATATATGCTTTCCTACATCCTGCGACGCATCTGGCAAATGCTTCCCACCCTGCTGGGGGTGATTCTGCTCATCTTCTTCCTGTTCAAACTGTTCGGGGGCGATCCAGTAGAAATCATGGCCGGATTGAAGGCCTCGCCCGAACGACTGGCTTCACTGCGGGCGCAACTGGGTCTGGACAAATCAGTCCCCGAGCAGCTTTGGGTGTTTGTGCAGCAGGTGTTCACCTTCAACTGGGGCAAGAGCTGGACCACGAACGAGGCCATCTCAGATATTTTTGCCACCCGCCTTCCTGCAACGCTGACGATCATGATTCCGATCCTGCTGCTGGAGGTGGTGCTGGCCATTGGCGCAGGTCTCGCCGTGGCCTATGTGCGTGGCAGCCTGACCGACCGTGCCATCATGATTGTCACCACTGTGGCACTGTCAATCAGCTTTTTGGTCTACATCATCGTCGGTCAGTACCTGTTTGGCTTTGTGCTGGGCTGGTTCCCGGTGCAGGGTTGGAGCAACAGCGTCTGGACGAACCTGGTGACCTATGCGCCTTTGCCCGTATTTTTGGCAGTGCTGGTCAGCCTGGCGCCGCAGACGCGTCTGTACCGCAGCTTCTTTCTGGATGAGATTGGCCAAGACTATGTACGCACCGCGCGCGCAAAGGGGGTATCGGAGAACGCCATTCTGTTCAAGCATGTGCTGCGCAACGCAATGATCCCCATTTTGACGAACGTGGCCACCGGCTTGCCGGGTGTGTTCATTGGCTCCTTCCTGATCGAAGTGTTCTTCTCCATCCCCGGGCTGGGGCGCGAGATTCTGGTGGCGGTCAACCGCAGCGATTACCCCGTGATTCAGGCTGCCACGGTGTATCTGGCCGCGCTGACGATGGTGATCAACCTGATCACCGATGTGTTGTACAAGTTTGTTGATCCAAGGGTGACGCTGAAATGAGTACCGATATTTTGCAATCGCTGCCCCAGTCACCCGGCGTCTGGAAGCAGGCGTGGTTACGCCTGAAGACGGACCGGGTCGGCATGGTGTCGCTTTACATCACCTTGCTGTTTATCGTACTGGTGCTGGCTGCGCAGTTGGGTCTGGTGGCCAAAGACTGGCAGAAAGAGGTGGCCGTGCCCTTTGCCGCGCCAACCCTGGTGGGCAAAATTGCCGATGGCACCCAGACCGCCATCGTGGAAACCGTTGCCGGACCGAATGTGGACATCAGCGACGTGGACCCCCTGGCACCGCGCTACAAGGAGTGGGACGAGCGCGCTGCCCAATTCAAGACTACGGTGACGGTGAAGGCCGACACGCTGCCCTTTGGCGCTGACCAGCAGGGTCGCGACGTGTTCAGCAAGGTGGTCAAAGGCGCGCAGGTGTCCATTACGGTTGGGCTGACGGCCGCCTTGTTTGCGACGCTCATCGGGACCGTTCTCGGGGCCATTGGCGGCTATTTCGGGGGACCCATAGGCGATTTTCTGGAGTGGGTTTACAACGTATTCACCGCGATTCCCTATATCTTGCTGGTGTTCGCGCTGGCGGCAGTGCTCAAGTCCGGGCCACTGGCAAGCACTCTGGGTAGTGGTGTCTGGACCGTGGTCATCATTCTCAGTCTTGTTGGCTGGACGGGCATCTACCGGCTGGTGCGCGCCGAGTACATGAAGCACCGCTCGCGCGAGTACGTGCGCGCGGCTGAAGCCATTGGTGCCAGCCATGCCTCGCGCATGTTCACCCATATCCTGCCCAACATCAGCCACGTGGTACTGGTGCAGTTGAGCCTGCATGTGGTGGGTTTCATCAAGGCCGAGGTCATTCTGTCCTACCTGGGCCTGGGTGTGCCCATTGACATGGTCAGCTGGGGCACCATGTTGGCTGAGGCACAAACCGAACTGGTGCAGGGCAAGTGGTGGCAACTAGCAACCGCGACCCTGTTCATGGCCACCTTTGTCACAGCTTTTGCGCTGCTGACCGACGCCCTGCGCGATGCGCTGGACCCCAAATTGCGTTAACTTTTATGGGGGTCAGATCACTTGCGAAGCAATGTGCTCTGACCCCCGACTGACTAGGTAAGACATGAATAATCTGATCAGCGTTCAAAACCTGCAAGTTGCATTCCGCATGAGCAAAACCGTGACGGCACAGGCCGTCAAGGATGTGAGCTTTGACATTCCCGCAAACTCTACCGTCGCCCTGGTGGGCGAGTCGGGTAGCGGCAAGAGCGTGACCGCCATGAGTATCGTGCGCCTGTTGCCCGAAAACGCCATCATCGGTGCCGGCAGCAAAATTCTGTACGAAGGTCGCGACCTGTTGACCTCGTCTGTGGAAAACATGCGCGCCATGCGCGGGCGTGATATTTCGGTGGTGTTCCAGGAGCCCATGAGCTCACTCAACCCGGTGTTCACCGTGGGCGAGCAGATCGCCGAAGTGCTGCGCATCCACATGAAACTCAACCCCCGCCAGGCGCTGGACCGTGCGCTGGAGTTGATGACCGAGGTCGGCATTCCCAACCCCAAGGAGCGGCTCAAGTCCTATCCGCACGAGCTCTCTGGCGGCCAGCAACAGCGCGTGATGATTGCCATTGCCGTCGCCTGCGAGCCCAAGCTTTTGATTGCCGACGAGCCCACTACCGCGCTGGACGTAACCGTGCAACGCCAGATCACCGACCTGATTGCCCGCTTGCAACAACGCAAAAAAATGAGCGTACTGTTCATCAGCCATGACCTGGGTCTGGTGGGTGAAATCTCCAACCAGGTCATCGTCATGCGCCACGGCCAAGTGCGCGAAACCGGCGATGTGGAGACCATCTTCAATGCGCCCAAGGACAGCTACACCCGTGCCCTGATCGCCTGCCGCCCCAACCTGGACAACCGGCCCCGGCGCCTGCCGGTAATTGACGATTTCGTCAACAATCGTCCCATTGAAACAGTCCAGCGCGTCAGTACCACTGCCAGTGGCGAGCCGCTGGTGAACGTGAAGGGTTTGCGCAAAGATTACCGGCTCAAGAAGGGTTTATTCGGCCACACCATCTTCCCAGCCGTCAAACTGGCCGACTTCACCCTGTACAAAGGCCGTACCCTGGGCGTGGTGGGTGAATCGGGCTCGGGCAAGACGACCATCGGCATGATGCTCACTCGCCTGACGGAACCCACCACGGGCAGCATTCTGTTCGAAGGCAAAGACCTGACACACTTGAACGCCGACCAGATGCGTCCCTACCGTAGCCGCATTCAAATTATCTTCCAGAACCCCTATGCCAGCCTGAATCCGCGCTTCACCATTGCGCAGATTCTGATGGAGCCCATGCGCATCCACGGCATTGGCAAGGACGAAGATGAACGTGCCCGCATGACACTGACCCTGCTGGAAAAAGTGGGCCTGCCGCGCGATGCTTTTGGCAAATATCCGCATGAATTTTCGGGTGGCCAGCGCCAGCGCATCGCCATTGCACGCTGCCTGTCCATGAAGCCTGAGATCATCGTGTGCGACGAAAGCGTCAGCGCCCTGGATGTGAGCGTGCAGGCCACGGTGCTGAACCTGTTGCTGGATTTGCAGGAAGAGTTTGGCCTGTCCTACGTGTTCATCAGCCACGACCTGGCGGTGGTCAAGTACATGGCCGACGACATGCTGGTCATGAGCCAGGGCGAGATTGTGGAGCGCGGCCTGGCCGAAGACATCTACCGCAATCCCCAGCACCCCTACACCCAGCAGCTGTTGCAGGCCATTCCCCGTGGGCTGGTCGCTCGGGCAGCGGCGTAGGATTGTTATTCTGAAATGGTTAGTGGTCAAATCGACCGCTAGCCCTCGTGGAATGGTCGTATTAAGCTATTAATATCATAGTAATATCTGAATTGCAACTCAGGGAAGCGCTTTGCCGATTCAACCCTGACCGGCATCGGCATTGATTGCGGTGGAGTACGAAGTGCGTCTTTGCCTTGAGAATAGCCGGGTATGCCCCGTCAAATTGCCCTTAGAACCTTTCTGATCAGTGCCTTGCTGGTGGTGTTGTTGCCTGTCGTGATTGCCAGCGGCTGGTACTTCTACCGTTCCGCTCTGAACGTAACCGAGCAGTTTGCGCAGCAAATCGCAGATGAGGTGTCAGGTCGTGTGCGCGAGAAGGTCGTTGCATTCTTCGACATTCCCTTGCGCGTGGTGACCTTCAATGTTGAACAGGCCAAGGCCGGGTATTTGAACTATGCCGAGCCTGACGAGCTGATGCGCCAGTTCTTGCTGCAAATTCGCCAACAGCCGCAGTTGACGTTTGTGTCCATGGGGATGCCTGATGGTCAATACTACGCAGGCAGTCGTCCTCCGTTTGGTATCGACAAGGATCTGCGCATGTTGCGAGCCCGCATCGTTGACAACCGCGCCATGGAGGTCTTTCGCGTCAACGAAGCAAATACACGTGGCGAACGCATATCGCACAGCGACATCCATTTCGACGCACGGATCCGACCCTGGTACAAGTCTGCCATGTGGAATGGCGGTATGGCTTGGTATGCGCCCTACCGGTACATGATTGATGATGTGCAAGGGGCCTATTTGGCCATGGGCATGGGGGTGTCGGCACCCGTGTTTTCGCAGAATGGGACCATGGTTGGCGTTGCCACCGCCGATGTTGCCCTGTCGCAGGTCAGTGACTTTTTGAAGCGGGTTGCCAGCGAATCGGGCAGCATCGCCTTCCTGGCTGATTCCGGCGGTGAACTGCTGGCCACTTCCACTGCCGAGCCCAGCTTTCATCTGGATGCCAGTCGCAACGACTATCGGGTCAAAACAGCCGAGAGCAGCAATCCGATCCTGCGTGCGGTGGGGGAACGCATTCGAGGCACCGCTGCTGCCGTCGGGAACCATTTCATAACCGTCAATGGCACTCGCCAACTGGCCCGCTGGTGGACATATCAACTGCCCAATGGCCCCGAACTGACCATGGGCGTCGTCTTGCCAGAGAGCCAGTTCAATACGCCGCTGCATGGCGTATTGCGCAATGTGGTCTCGCTGACACTGGCTGTGTTGTTGGCATCCGTTCTGTTCGCGTTCTTCGTCACTGACCGTGTGGTGCAACCCTTGGCGTCACTGAGCGCCTGGGCTGCCCGCCTGACCCAAGGCGACTGGAATGCCGCTGCGCCTAAATCCAGTCCGATTCGGGAATTGACGGGCCTATCCGGCGCCATGGGCGTCATGGCCGGGCACCTGAAACAACATGCAGAAAGTCTGGAACACGAAGTGGCTCAGCGCACGAGGGAGCTGGAGGATGCCATGACCGTCATTGAGCAGGCACTGACAGATGAGCGCCAGTTTATCGCCATGCTGTCACATGAAGTGCGATCGCCGTTGGCCGTGATTGACACGGCAGCGCAGTTGCTGTCTTTTCGGCTGAAGGATGATCCGGCACAACTCGCCGTGGCGGAGCGCATCCGGCGGGGATCCACGCGACTCAGCAATTTTTTCGATAACTGTCTGACCCAGGATCGTATCGACAGCCAGAATTTTGTAGTGCAGGCGGCGCCCATTGATATCGGGCGCATGGTGTCGTGGGTCCTGGAAAGTTGCGCCCAGTTATCCAACAGCCAACGCATCGATGTTGATGTGTCGGCTGATGTGTCCACGTTACACGGTGATGAAGTTCTGTTGCGCATTGCATTGACCAATCTGATTTCCAACGCATTCAAGTATTCACCCGAGGGCACAACGGTGGAACTGCATGTATGGTGTGACGACGATGATTGCCATTTTGCAGTGGATGATGGTGGCGTCGGGATTCCGGACGAGGAGAGGGCATTGATATTCCACAAATACCGGCGTGGACGTGCCGCCGAAGGCAAACCTGGGGCTGGCTTGGGCCTGGCCCTGGTGGAGCGTATTGCTACCCTGCACGGAGGCAGCGTACGCGTGTCACGGCGCGAGCCGGCAGGGAGCCGCTTCGTACTGAGCATTCCCCTGCATTCCCCGCCAACGGCCTAAACTGGCGACCCATGAATACCCCCAAACCCCGCATTGCCATTGTTGAGGATGATGCCGATCAGTTGCACTCCATCGAAGAGTTCTTGCTGGACGGCGGCTATCCGGTGTGGGGCGCAGGCAGTGCAGAGGCCTTCTACCGGCAGTTCATGGCCAGCCCGGTGGATGTGGTTATTCTGGACATCGGTCTGCCGGGTGAGAGTGGTTTGGCCGTAGCGGAGTTGTTGAAAGACAAGCCGCAGGTGGCAGTCATTATTCTGAGTGCGCGGGATTCTCTGGGCGACCGACTGTTGGGTCTGCGTTCTGGTGCAGACCGATATCTGATCAAGCCGGTCAGCCTGCTTGAACTGGCAGCCAACATTGATGCTGTGGGGAAGCGGCTGGCGCTGCATCCGGATGACACGCCCAAACGCCTGACCGAGGCCCCGCAGGGCCTCTGGACCCTGGCAACGCAGGACTGGCAACTGCAATCACCACAAGGCACGGTGTTGCACCTGACAACACACGAATTTGCACTGTTAAATTGCCTCATCCGCGCGCAAGGCAAGGTCGTGTCAAAACAGGAACTCATCACACAACTCCAGGGGCCTCGCGCACAGAATGGCAATGAGCGTCTGAACCTGCTGGTGGCCCGCCTGCGAAAAAAAGCCAGCGACACGCTGACCGAACCATTGCCCTTGAAAACTGCACACCAACTGGGCTATGTATTCACTGCGCATGCCCGCCTATCGCAGGAATCGAATTCTGCATAGGGACAATTTGGTGTACGGGAAATCCCGTAGAAAAAATGAAATCAAATGAAAGAAATTGACGCTGCGTGAATGGGGGTTTTGCGAAAAACTCGGGGTGCTCTTTTGCACACACGAGGAATCCACCATGCAACGTCGTCAACTGCTTCAACTTTCCGCGCTGGGTACCCTACCCGCTTCACTGGGGCTGTTCCAGTCTGCCTTTGCCCAAGCAACGGGTGCCATCCAGTTTGGCTGTCCGGTGCCCATGTCGGGCGCATTTGCAGCCAACGGCAAGTATGCCGACCTGGGTATGAAGCTGGCCATTGAGCAGTACGGTACCGCCCTCAAGCGCCCCCTGGCCTACACGTTGCTTGACACCGAAGGCAAACCGGCCACTGCTGTGCGCAAGGTGCAGGAATCTGCGCAGCAGCAAGGTGCACGCTTCTTTGCGGGTGGCATCTTGTCGTCCGAGGCCTTGGCGATGGGCAAGGAAGCAGAGAAAGTGGGTGGTATTTTTATCACTACGGCGGGTGCTGATGAGATTACCGGAGCGGACTGCAATGCAGCGACCTTCCGCTGGTCGGTCCCAACTTTTGGCGCAATCGAGCAGACGGTGCGCCCATTGGTCGATTTGATGCCCAAGGCCAAACGTTGGTACACGATTACCCCGCAATATGTGTTTGGTGACGGCTTGCTGTCGGCAGCCAAAAACATCTTCAAGGAAAAAGGCATAGAGCACGTTGGAAACAGCTACCACTCGCTGGCCGAGAAAGAATTCAGTGGCTACATCACCAATGCCATTGCCGCCAAACCCGATGTCTTGCTGTTGTTGAATTTTGGCGGTCAATGCGCCGACACATTGCGTCAGGCAGTGAGCTTTGGCCTGAACAAGAACATGACGATTCTGGTCGCTTGGGCCTCCGGTCTCGAACAGTTTGAGTCGCTGGGTGCGGATCTTTGCGAAGGCATCTATTTTGGCGCCCAGTATTGGCATACCGTGGACTCTCCGTTGAACCGTGATCTGGTCAAACGTACCAACGACAAGCTGCAGATGAACCCCAACTACAGCTTGGCCGGCTCCTACATCTGCACCAAGCTGCTGATCGACGGCATCATCAAGGCCGGCTCGGTGGACCAAAAAGCGGTTATCGCAGCGCTGGAAGGCATGAAGTACCAGGGGCTGACTGGCGAAGAAGAGGTACGCAAGGCGGACCACCAGGTGCTGAAGAATTACTACCTGCTCAAGGCCAAGGCCAAGGCCAAAATGAAAAACAAGGATGACTATGTGGATGTCCTCAACTTCGGCAAGTCATTCCTGCCAATTGATCAAACCGGCTGCAAGAAGGCCTGATACGACCGCGTAGATGAACATCTATCTGCTACAGGCTGTCAACGGGATCGGCATTGGCATGCTGTACTTCTTGTTGGCGGTCGGACTATCGATCGTTTTCGGGCTGTTGCGCTTCGTCAATTTCGCCCATGGTGCCTTTTACTTGTTGGGCGCCTATTTCTGCTACCAGATGATGCAGTGGGGCACCAGTTTCTGGTTGACCCTGGCGCTGGTGCCGATCGCAGTGGGCGGTATTGGCTGGTTGACTGAAAAGTTGATGTTGCGCCACGTGTACGACAAGGCTCACGAGTTCCACATTGTCATAACGGTAGGGTTGGCTTTGGCAGTGCAGGAGCTTGTCATTCTGCAGTGGGGTGCACTGGGAACAAGTGTGTCCGTACCGGATGCTCTGCAAGGCGTTGTCATGTGGGGCAGCTTCATCTACCCAAAGTACCGTCTATTTGTGATCGGCTTTACCTCTGTGCTGGCCTTGTTGCTGTGGTGGGTATTGGAAGGCACCCGTTTGGGTAGCGCAGTGCGTGCGGGCAGTGAGTCCACCGAGATGGTTTCACTGTTGGGCATCAACGTTTTCCGCATATTCAGTCTGGTTTTTGCACTTGGTGCAGGTACTGCAGCACTGGCGGGTGTATTGGCTGCCCCCATTCGGGGCGCTGAGCCTTTCATGGGAGCTGAAGCACTGGGTGTGGCATTTGTTGTTGTCGTTGTTGGCGGCTTGGGAAGTTTCGGCGGTGCCTTATTGGGGGGGCTCTTGATAGGTGTAGTGCAGAGCGTCATGAGTACGCTGTGGCCGGAAGGGGCAAGGCTGATGATTTACATCGCCATGGCCGCCGTGTTGTTACTGCGTCCCCATGGACTGCTCGGGCGTAAGGAATAGATGCCATGAAGAAAAACCTGCACTTCTTGCTGGCACTGTTCGTTGTGGTCCTGATGCCTCTGCTCATGCAATCCGGGTCGCTAGCCAGCGAGGTTCTGATTTTTGGGCTGGCAGCCATGGGTTGCAACCTGCTGCTCGGTTTTACAGGCCTGCTGTCTTTTGGGCAGGGCGTTTTCTTTGGTCTGGGTAGTTACACCGTAGCGCTGACCCTTACGCGCTGGCCTTTGCCCATGCCGCTGGCACTACTGTTGGCTATGGCCATGGGAGCTTTGGGGGCAGCGGTTGTGGGTTGGGTGGCGATACGCCAGAAGGGAACCTATTTCGTCATGCTGACGCTGGCCTTCGCCCAGATGTTCTATTTCATTGCATACACCGCAACGGGCATCACCGGTGGCGACAATGGCCTGCTTGACATCCCGCGCCCCAATCTATCGGTTATGGGGACCACGCTGTGGAACCTGACATCACCCTGGCAGTTCTATAGTTTTGTCGCAGTGGTGTTTTTGACAGCCTTCTGGTTGCTACAGAAGGTGTCGCGCTCCACCTTCGGGCGCACTCTGCTTGCGGTACGTGACAACGAGGAGCGCGCCGGTGCCATTGGCTACAACCTGCGGCTGCTAAAGCTGCAGGCCTTTGTGATATCCGGCGCGGTGACTGGACTGGCAGGTGCCTTGCATTCAATGATGACCGGTATCGCCCCATTGTCCAGTGCCGAGTACCACACCAGTGAAATGATTTTGGTCATGACCGTTATTGGTGGTACAGGCAATCTGTTTGCGTCCGTGCTGGGTTCTGCTTTCTATGTGCTGATGGCCGATTGGCTGTCCACCTTGTGGCCCCGCTGGCTGCTGCTGCTGGGGTTGGTCTTAATGGCTGTGAGCCTGTGGATGCAACGCGGGCTCTGGGGACTGGGTGACAGCGCCTGGCGTCGTCTGCGCGGCAAGCTGGAGGCTCATCATGACTAATCCCATCCTGCTGGAAGCGATTGGTGTAGAGAAGTACTACGACAAGTTCGCCGCTCTCGGTGGCGTTGATCTGAAGGTGCGCGCCAATACCGTGCACTCGGTTATTGGTCCCAATGGGGCCGGGAAAACGACACTCTTTCACATGCTGACCGGTACCAAAAAGGTCAGCGGTGGCCGGATCGTTTTTGATGGACATGACGTAACCCATGAGCCAGACCACCGCCGCGTGCAACGCGGTATGGCCCGGTCATTTCAGGTGACCAGCCTGTTTCTCAGTCTGCCCGTTCGCGAAAACCTGCGTCTGGCTGCCCAGGGAATTGCTCCGACCAAGGCGCTGAACTGCTGGCATGAACCAATTGGTCCGCGCTCCTGCGTTGATACGGTTGAACGTGTTCTTGAAAAACTGGGGCTCGAGAGTTTCGCTCTTGCACCGGCAGGAAACTTGTCCCATGGCCAACAGCGTCGTCTGGAATTGGGTATGGCACTGGCCGCGCACCCCAAGGCCATCTTCCTGGATGAACCGACATCGGGCATGGGAATTGATGATTTGGACGACATGAAACGCTTGATCAAGAGCTTGCGCGACGAGCATACCGTGGTGCTGATTGAACACAATATGGACATCGTAATGGACATATCAGACACCGTTACCGTCATGCAGCAGGGGCGTGTTCTCGCAGAAGGTCTACCCCATGCAATTCGCAATGATGACCGGGTACGCGCCGCCTATCTGGGCAACATGATCACAGGAGGCAAGGGATGATTCTGGAGCTCGAGAACGTACATGCCCACTACGGCAAGAGTCATGTCCTGCAGGGCGTATCGTTGCGGGTCAATGATGGCGAACTGGTGACTCTGCTGGGACGCAACGGCGCGGGCAAGACCACTACGCTCAAAACCATCGTCGGCGTTGTGCCCCCCACGCAGGGCAACGTCAACTTTTGCAAGAATGCCATCAACGGTCAGCCTGCCCACCTCATTGCCAAGCGCGGCATTTGCCTGGTACCAGAGCACCGGGGAATTTTCAAACTACTGACGGTGGAAGAGAACCTGCTGCTAGGCCAGCGTAAGCGCTCACCATGGCAGTTGGCTGATGTTTACCGCATTTTTCCGCGACTACAGGAACGGCGCAAAAACGGCGGAGGACAACTTTCAGGTGGAGAACAGCAAATGCTGTCCATTGGACGTGCCCTGATGAACGACCCCAAGTTGTTAATGCTTGACGAGCCCGTGGAGGGTTTGGCACCAGTTATCGTTGAAGAGATCGTGGCCCAACTCCACACCATCAAGGCGGCTGGCGTGGCTATTCTGCTCGTCGAACAAAACCTGGAGGTTTGCACCCAACTGGCCAGTCGCCACTACATCCTGGAGCAGGGCAGCATTGTCTATTGCGCAGACAACGCCACGTTTTTGGGGGATACCGAAGTCAAGGACCGCTATCTGGGTGTCGGGTTAGTCTAGTCCGCGCTACAAAAAAAAGATACTTTCCTATGAAGATTCTGATTGCACGGCTCAACCACGAAACCAACACGTTTTCGCCCGTTCCTACACCGCTGGAGGCATTTGCTCCCACCTATGGTGGAGCAGCCTACCGGGCGAATCTGGGAATGCGCACCGCCATGGCTGCGTTCATCGATCTGGCAGAGGCCTTAGGCGCCGCCATCGTGACTCCGGTATCCGCCATTGCCAACCCCAGCGGTCCGGTGCAGGCGCAGGCTTACGATGCGTTGACAGAACGCATCGTGGCGGCAGCCCCAGGCTGTGACGCCATCCTGCTGGATTTGCACGGTGCCATGGTGGCTGAAAACTCGTCCGATGGTGAGGGCGATCTACTGGCTCGTGTACGCGCTGCTGCACCCGGGGTTCCGGTCGGGGTGGCGTTGGACTTGCATGGCAACATCACGCAGGCCATTGTCGACAATGCCGATGTGGTGGTTGGTTTCAAGACCTACCCCCATATTGACATGTACGAGACCGGCCAGCATGCCGGGCGTTTGCTGCTGGCCATGTTGCAGGGCGAGCAGCGCTACAGCGTATGCTGGCGACAGTTGCCGCTGATGAGTCACACCCTCTCTAGTACAACATTGCACGGGGCGATGCAGCGCGCAGTCCAGGCGGCCCAGTCCGCAGAAGAAGTCGGATTGCCTGCGGTTTCCATATTTGCCGGATTCTCTCTGGCAGATATTCCTGCACCATGCGTCAGCATCGTGTCCACAGCCATCGACTCGCCACAAGGAAGGGCCGTAGCCCAGGCCGCTGTGGATCAAATCGCAAACCAAATCTGGGCTGACCGCGCACAGTTCGTCTACCACAGCGAACCACTTGAGCAATCATTGGAGCGCGCAAAGACCTTGTCCAAGAACGCTACACGGCCAGTGTTGCTGTTGGACCATGGTGACAACTGCATGTCTGGCGGCACCTGCGACACCATGGATGTTCTTCAGACCGCGCTTGCGCACGGACTTCAAGACATTGTTACAGGGCCGCTATGCGATCCGCAGGCTGTTGCAAGCCTGGTGCAGGCTGGTGTGGGCGCCAGCGTCAACATCTCACTTGGCAACAAGGTGCCCCTTTCGCAACTCGGCATCACCAAGCAGCCCATGCAAGTCACTGGCATCGTGCTTGCCGTCAGCGATGGTGAATACACCGTCAGCGGCCCCATCTACACCGGGCAACGCTGTTGCATGGGAAGGACCGTCTTGTTGGATATTGGTCAAGTGCTGATTGTTATCACGGAGCAGACCCATGAGCCATGGGATCTGGGTGTATTTCATTGTGTAAAAGTGGATCCTACCAAGCACCGTTTTCTACTGCTGAAGTCACGCATGTATTGCAGACCGGTGTTTGTGCCCATTACACAGGATTTGATCGAGTGTGACAGTCCAGGTGTCACCAGCTCGGACTATGGCTTGTTCCCGTTTACCCAGGTCCAACGACCGGTATACCCCTTGGACTCCATGTAATCTCCACTTTCCCGTTGCTCAATAGGCTTACAGCATGAATACCCAAGTTGCAACAGACACCACTACCGCACGCATCAACGGCGACCGCCT
>Ga0073904_10001275_pt1 | contig 18819 bp, 24 predicted proteins | sample KloWWTrecipitate_FD_66668 | JGI IMG/M metagenome (GOLD analysis project Ga0073904, IMG submission 66668) | Active sludge microbial communities from Klosterneuburg, Austria, studying microevolution and ecology of nitrifiers - Klosterneuburg... | ecosystem: Engineered > WWTP > Aerobic digester >... | reverse complement strand
ACCTTCATCATCTGGGCCAAGAACACCTTCACCATGGGCCGGGCGGACTACCAGCGCCAGTACGAGCCGATCCTCTACGGCTGGCCGGACGGCTCGCAGCGGCATTGGTGCGGTGACCGTGACCAGGGTGATGTCTGGCAGATCAAGAAGCCGCAGAAGAACGATTTGCATCCAACCATGAAGCCGGTCGAGCTCGTGGAGCGCGCCATCAGGAACTCAAGCCGGCCAGGGCAACTCGTGCTCGATCCCTTTGGCGGATCCGGCACCACCCTCATTGCGGCAGAGAAGGCGCAACGGCGGGCGGCGCTGATCGAACTCGATCCGCAGTACGTCGATGTAATCGTGCGCCGGTGGCAGGAATGGTCTGGAAAGCAGGCTACTCGGGAGAGCGATTGCGCGGCATTTGATAGTCTCACCGGCGACGGCAAGTCTCGGCCCTCGGAAGAATCGCCTTGATGCAGACCCGTTGGATGTCCCTGATGGAATCAATCGCCAACGTGATTGTCGGCTTCGTGGTGGCAGTCATTGCCCAGATCCTGGTGTTCCCGCTCTTCGGCATGCACCCGACTGTTTCGCAGAATCTCTGGATCGGGTTGATCTTCACGGCTGTGTCCCTCGTGCGCAGCTACTTGCTGCGCCGGGGCTTCGAGGTACTGCGGACTCGCCAGGCTGCCCGGCAACCCGCGCAGACCTAAATTTGTCGACGAGTTCGGCCAGCGCTGAGGGGCCGGACAAAGAAGCTCGTGCATCGCGAATGGCCGGTGCGCAGATGCGCCTGAAAGCAGTTATTCAAAGGCAGATCGTGAGCGGTCACGATCGACCCAAAGCGGAACTACAACGGCTCCCGCGCCCATCCCTACATGAGCCGGCGCGCCGAGCGGCTCATCAGCGCTTTCGACACCAGCCACTCGCCCTCGCACAGCACCGCCTCGACCCCGACGGCAAGCGTCCCAGAGGGATGGCCGAAAACGGCGCGAGACGGGTCGCCGCTCACCAGGAATGGTGATCTTGCACTATTAGGCCAAAGTCCTACGTTGCAGACCTGCTGATGTAGATCAACCGACATACCCCCCTCGACCACGACCATTGCAGCATCTTGATCGTCGTAAACGGGAGGGGTCATGGCTGCTCGGTTTGCAATGCTGGTGGACCTGCGCCGCTGCGTGGGCTGCACGTCCTGCCAGGTCACCTGCAAGATGGAAAACGGCGCGCCGGTCGGCAACTTCCGGACGCGGGTCGAATTCGCGGACGTGGGCGCCTTTCCCGATGCCAAGCGCTTCTTCCTGCCCCTCTTTTGCAATCAATGCGAGTCGGCGCCGTGCCTGCGGCCGTGCCCCGTTCCCGGCGCCACCTACCGGGCCGAGGACGGCACCGTCAAGGTCAATCGCGACCTGTGCATCGGCTGCGGCAAGTGCGTCAACTCCTGTCCATTCGGCGCCCGCTACCTGCATCCCTACCTCATGGTCAAGAACGACCCGAAGCCGTACTACAAGGCGGTCCCGGAACTGAAGGGCAAGCCTGTCGCTTCCCTGCGCGTAGCCGACAAGTGCGACTGGTGCGCCGATCGACGCGCACAGGGTGACGAACCAGCCTGCGCGCGTAACTGCTTCGGGAAAGCGATCGTATTCGGAGACACCAACGATCCCAAGAGCCGTATTTCGCAGCTCCTAGCTGCGCAGAAGACGCGCTTCGTGAACGAAGGGGACAGGACCAAGTCCCGTGTGTTCTACGTGGCTGCGGATCCGGCTGCGTTCGACGCGGCCGACGCGCCCGTGAACCCCGAAATTTCTTCGAAGTCTTGAGGGAGCGACCATGGAACTGACCGTTTCTCGCAGAACATTCCTGAAGACCGCGGGTGTCGCCGCCGGAGCCGGCGCGCTCGGCCAGGGCGGGCTCATGTCGCTCACCGCGCTTACGCCGGAACAGGCGAATGCCATGCAGACCGCCTCCGGCTCCTACCAAGTTCGCTACACGGCTGACGTGATGTGCCCTTCCGAGTGCGGCATGGAGATGTGGGTACGCAATGGGCAGCTCGCAAAGATCTACGGCAACAAGGCCGTGCCATTTAATGACGGCGCGTGCTGCGCCAAGGGCGCCGCCGGACAGCAGCTCGTCTATTCGCCCTACCGACTCAAGTACCCGATGATCCGGGTTGGCGCGCGGGGGGAAGGCAAGTTCCGCCGCGCCACCTGGGATGAGGCGCTCGACTACATTGCGCGCGGCCTCACCGACATCAAGAAGAAGTATGGTGCCGAGTCCGTCATCATGGACTGCGGCGACGTGACGGACCGCGACCACTACTACCGGCTGTTCTTCGCATACGGCACCCCCAACTGCACGGAACACGGGTCCATTTGCGACACGCCTCGCCGACACGGCCCGAGACTGATGCTGGGCGGAAAGCGCATCGAGCCGGACGTGATGCGTCCGCAACTGGTACGCCAGGACGACGGCTCACTCAAGTGGGACATGACACAGCGGGCCAAGCTCATCATCTACAACGGCTGGAACCCGTTTGTGGCCACGCGCATCGCCTACGAGAGCCGCGGTACGGTCGCCGCGCAAGTCGAAAACGGCTGCAAGGTCGTGGTGATCGACCCGTCGCTCTCGAATACTGCTGCTAGGGCCAACCTGTGGCTGGCCCCGCGCGCCGGCACCGATGGCGACCTCTTCGGCGCCATGCTGCGGTTCATTCTCGAGAACGACAACCCCAACGACGCCAACCGGCGCTACATCGACTGGTCGTTTAAGAAGTGCTCCGTAGGCTGGGAGGATTTCGAAGCGGCATTCAAGTCCTGGTGGACGAAGTCCGACCCGATCAACGGCATGCCGTACTTCTCCCTCGAATGGGCCGCCAACCGCACCGGGCTCACCAAGGAGCAGATCGCCGACCTGGCGCACACCTTTGGCATTACGAAGCCTGCCGCGCTCGTCTGGGGTATGCAGTCGCCTGGGCACCACTTCAATGGGTACTGCTGCTCGATCATCGGGACGGCGCTCAATGTCATCACCGGCAACTTTGACGCGCCGGGGGGCGCGATCGACACGGAGATCGTGAAGGCATCGAAGGGCGGCAGCGCCACGGGTAAGCAGTTCACGAAGCGCAAGATCAAGCGCGTCATCGACGGCAAGGAAGTCGAGGGCGAGGTCGAGCAACTTCACATGGACCTCTTCGGGAGCAAGTTCCCGGCTGCATGGGACGACGTGGTGGCGGACTATCCGAATGCGATGCGCGAAGGCGTTCAGGTTCGGTATGGCCCGTTCCGCGGCCACAAGTACCCGATCAAGGCCTACATCCTGCGCACCGGAAACTCGGTGGTAACCGGATCCACGCCGGCAAAGTGGATCGAGGCGCTGACAGCGAAGGACGCGGCCGGCAAGTACAAGCTCGAGCTGTCGGTATTCATCGACACGCTGAACCTCGAGAGCGCGCTCTACGCAGACGTGATTCTCCCCGAGGCCAGCTATGTCGAACGCCAGAGCGTGAGCGACATCTACCCGTCGCACCCGATGATCTACAACCGCGACGCGGTGATCGCCCCCTTGCACGAGTGCAAGAAGCCGACCGAGATCATGAATCTCCTCGCGCGCCGGCTGAACGAGCTTGGCGACCCCGACCTCAAAGGCGCCGACTTCTGGGAGAAGTACCGGACGGAAGAGGATTTCGTGAACGAGATGCTGGCGCCGGCGCCTGGTCGCGCCAACATCGGCACGCCGCTGCCGTATCCGAAGCTTCCGGAGGGCTACACCCTCATCGGCACGCCGGAATCGCTCGAGCGGGGGGATGTGAAGATCGACAACGAGCGCAAGCGGGTGGAAGGCAAGCCGGTCACAGTCGAATGGCTTCGCGCCAACAAGGGCGTGGCTGTGTGGCCGATGAGCTGGAAGCGTCATCTCAAGGTGGGGACCGACGAGCCGAACAAGGCATTCCCGAACACCTCCACGAAGTTGATCGAGTTCAAGTTCGACTGGACCGAGGGCGGCAAGCGGTTCGGCGGCTACAACGCTTACAACCAGAAGATCGAGAAGGCGGGTGGTGAAGTGCCGGCCGGCCTGAAGAGGATTGGCCTCTCGAAGTTCCCGTCGACGTTCTTCTGGTTCGAGACGGTCTGGAACCCATATACGAATCCGGAGTACGCCAAGTACGCCAAGGAATACCCGTTCCAGCTCATCTGCGGGCGTGTTCACCAGTCGATGAGCGGCACGCAGATGATTGCGTGGCTCGGGGAGAACAAGGCCGAGGGCACCTGGCAGCCGCTCAACAACGCTTTTGAGTGCGAGGTGCCTGACGCCCAGCCGGTGGGGACCGAAGCGATGAAGGTGGTGAAACGCAAGTTCGCTGCCGGAACCTATGCCGTCGGGACCGTATGGTTGAACGATGGCGACGCCAAGTCTCTCGGAGTAAAGACGGGTGACCTGGTGGAGGTCTCGAACCCGATCGGCGGCAAGACGCGCGGCAAGATCTTCGCATCCGGCGGTATGAGGCCGGGCGTCATCAAGATCGGCTTCGCGACCGGCGGGCGGTTCTCGCCTGGAATGGGGCCGGCCTATCACTCCAGGGCCTACACGCCGTCCCACAATGACCTTATCGACCCGGACGCGCTGAGCCCCATCATGGGGTTCCCGGCCTACGCGGACATGGTCGTGAAAGTGAAAAAGGTTTGACGTCCATGGACGCACGCGTGGAGCGATTGTCGGAGCTGGAGTCGCAGGCGGTCGTGCTGGATCTGCTCCGGCAATTGTTCCTCGCGGGACCAACGCCCGGGTTGATCGACGCGGTCTCAACAATTCAGCCGCATGCCCTTCGGCTATCGGCGGACGGAATTGCGGCGGTCGAAAAGATCGTGTCGCTTGCGGGTGAGAACGGGTCGAGACAGGCGGAGTGGGTGGAGGAACTCCAGGTCGAGTACACGCGGCTCTTCATCGGGCCGCTCGATCCCCGGGTACAGCCGTACGCGTCCTGCTACCTGTCGTCGACGCCTACGGTCGTGAGCGAGGAGACCTTGGCCGTACGCGAGGCGTATGCGAAGTCGGGGCTCATTGTCGAGCGCCTGAATAGTCTTCCCGATGATCACCTGGGAGTCGAGATCGAGTTCCTCTTTGCCCTGACGCGTGCTGCCGCCGACGCGGATGACGCGACCCGGTCAGCGGGCCTGGTCGCCGCGCGCCAGGATTTCCTTCGCCGTCATTTCACCACCTGGTCGGGGCGAGTGGTCGAGGGTATCAATACCGAGAGCGTCGATCCGTTCTTCCTGGCCGCGGCTTCCCTGTTGCGGAGTTGCCTCCCGAGCTGACGCGAGGTCGGCGTGGTCCTGGAGAGTCGTGCCCGGGAGACGTTACCGCAGGATGCCTGTCCATGAAACTCGCCTTCGGATTCGCCGGCTGGTCCGGCAGCGGCAAGACCACGCTGATCGAAAAGGTCATCCCTCGGCTCGTGGATATGGGGCTTCGCGTTTCCCTCATCAAGCAGGCGCGCGTTGATTTCGATGTCGACCAGCCCGGCAAGGACTCGCACCGGCATCGCCTTGCGGGCGCTCGCGAGGTGCTGGTGCACTCTTCGCGTCGGTGGGTCTTGATGCATGAATTGCGCGGCACCGACGAGCCTACTCTTTCGGAACAGATCGAGCGACTTTCGGTTTGCGACGTGGTCATTGTCGAGGGGGTCAGGGACGCTCCCATCCCCACGATCGAGGTCTGGCGCCCGGAAACGGGCAAGACGCTCCGGCATTCTGACCATCCGTCTGTGGTCGCGATCGCGACCGATGCTCCGATTCAGGCTGAGGTGCCCATTCTCGACATGAATGACGCCGAGGTTGTGGCACGATTCATCTGCTCAACACTGGGATTGCTGTGTGCCCGCGAGCCTCGAAGCGGGACCCTTTATCCGTGCCTGTCCGCGGCGTGTTGATGGATGGGCACCTGACCGAGTCTCCCGCCACCTGCGATCAGCCGCAGTTGCAGGTGACCTTTCCCTTCACCTGGATCGGGGGACAGGGCACCGTCCCGTAGGAGCAGAAGACGCAGCAGTCGCCCGGCTTGGGATTGAGCACCGTGTGGCAGTGCTCGCACTCGTAGAACCACTGGCAGGCGTCCGTCGGCATGGTCTCTGTCTTGACGTGACCGCATGCGGGGCACGTCAACGTGGATTCGAGGATCACGGTCGTCACTTCTTTTCCTCGACGAGCGTGGACGGATAACCCGCATCCCCGGTGGCGCGGTTCAGGGCTTCGAGGTTGGTGCGGGCGTCGTCGAAAGTGACCACGGCAGCACGCTTCTCGAGATTCACCTCGGTCTTGGTAACTCCGTCCACTTTGCCGAGGGCCTTCTTGACGGTGATCGGGCAGGTCGCGCAGTTCATCCCCGGCACGGAGAGGGTCACCGTCTTCGTCGCCGCCAAGGCGGAGATGGCCAGTGATGCCAGCATCAGACCAGCGAGCAGCTTCTTCACGACGTTCTCCTTTCAGTAGAACCAGGGAGCGATCACCGGGAAGCCCAGTGCCGCGATGACGAGTGCCACGACCGCCCAGAAGAGCATCTTGTAGGCGCGGTTGACCCGGGGAATCGCGCACACCTGCCCAGACTCGCAAGCCGCCGCCGGCCGCCAGATCCGCCGCCACGCCAGAAGGAGTGCGATGACCGCGACGCCAACGAAGATCGGCTGGTAGGGCTCCAGTACCGTCAGGTTGCTGATCCACGCGCCGGACACGCCGATGGAGATCAGCACTAGGGGCCCGAGGCAGCAGGTCGAGGCAAGGATGGCGGCCAGGCCCCCGGCGAGCAGGGCGCTGCCGCCGGAAGTGGGCTCCTGGCTTGGGGAATCGGTATTCATGGCGCAAACTTAAGTCCGTACCTGAGTACGGAGTCAAGGCCCATGAAAACCGCATCGCCACCCCTCACCGTTGGTCTGCTGGCCAAGAGCGCCGGCGTCAACGTCGAGACCATCCGGTTCTACCAGCGCAAGGGACTTCTGCCGGAACCGGACAGGCCGCTCGGTGGCATCCGCCGCTATGACCCTGCGGTCCTCGCTCGGCTTCGGTTCATCAAGGCGGCCCAGCGGTTGGGATTCAGCCTGGAGGAGGTCGGGGACCTGCTCAAGCTGGACGATGGTTCGAGCTGCAGGGAAGCGCGAGAGCAAGCTGAACGGAAGCTCGCGGACGTGCGCGGAAAGATTGCGGAACTCTCGCGAATTGAAGATGCCCTCGCGGATCTCGTCGAGCGATGCTGCGTCGCCCGCGGTCGAGTGCGATGCCCGTTGATCGCTGATCTTTATGACGCACCATTGGATCGTACGGCATCGGGGGGCCACTGGCCGCCGCGGTAATGCCCGCCTGACCTGCTCCCCTTTGGCGATACCAACCGGCAGTCAGTTGGGTCAGTTGGATTCGAGGTGGAAACACCGACGGTCTGCTCCTGGCCGTTAGCGCTATTTGGCGGAACGCAGTTGAATGACCGCTTCGACTGCGCAGGGAGTTCGCGCGAGAGCGCTGGTTAAGCGGCCAGTTCTTCCTCGATGATCTCGCAGTGAATCACGAAGCCGGTGAGGTAGGGCAGCCCCCGCGGGATGCCGTACTGCTTGCTTGTCTGGCGCCCGATCTTCCAGCCCATCCACTGCTGGGTGGCGGCGCGGACCGCATCCACCGGGGCGAGACCGGCGTGCATCTGGTTCAGGACGTCATCCGCAAAGTGGCGTCCGTGGCGGCTGTCGAGGAAGGCGCGAACCGCGTCCGCGGGCTGGCCCGTGGCCTCTGCAATTGCGGTCAGGGCCATCGGCCACGCCGCAGCGGCATTTTCGTTCATCGTTCCCCAAAACCCCCACGCTTCATTTTGGGTGGCGGGGATCTGTGTGGTGGTCGTCATCGTAGGCTCCGTTGGTGTCGTCGTGTCGATGAACACATGAACGCGCTGTTCAATCAGGAAGCCAAGCGCTTTCGAGGCGATCGGGCGGGAACTCAAATGCTTACAACATCCAGGTTCCGGCCCCGAAGGCGTACCGGGACTCGGCCGTCGTATTCCTCGGTGCGCTCCTGGTAGTCGGCAAGCACGGCCTTGAGGACCGCCCTCAGGTAGCGCTCGGGTTGCCGGTAGCCGCGCAGGGTCTCAAGTTGACCGGCAACGTCGGTCACGTTGAACCATTCATCTGGCATCACCGTGTCGCATAGCTCCAACCACACCGCCATTCCCTGCGTCTCGACAAACTGTCTGGCGCCTGTGAAGACGGTGGGCGTGGAGTCGGGGTAGCGCATTGCGGGTTGGGAAAGGCTTGGCACTCGTACCCCGCTATGCGCCGATCCGGTACTCGGCAATCGCCTGGGTCATCGTCTGGCGCTTGGCGGCCAGGATCTCGTTTTCGACCCGCTGGACGTTGGCCGAGCGCTCGGCATCGCTCTGGCCCTGCTGCTGGACGGCCGCCAACCGAGCGCCTGACTCGTCATCGATGAGTTTCAGGGCTTCCGCGGAAGCCTGCCGGCGAAGGAGTGCTTGCTGGGTGAGCGACTCCGAAAGTAGCTGTGTTGAGCGCGTGATCGCCGCGGATTCCGACGTCTGGAGCGTCGCCATCTCAGCAACTTCCTGCTGGTAGCGCGCTTTAACGGCCTCGACCTGCTGTTGCAGGCTTGCCTCCACGAGCGAGGTGAGCCCCTTGTAGGCCTCCGCCATCTTGGCTGTCGCATCGGCCACGGTCTGGTTCGCCTTGCCGACCGTCTGCTCAACTTCGCCAAGTCGAGACTTGAGCTTCTCCAGCGCTCCGTGCACGGCCTCTACACCCCGGGCAACCGCCTCCTGAGTGCCCTGCCGGACGGCCTCCAGGCGCTTGGCGATCTCCTCGGCTGCCGAAGCTGCGGAGTTCATCGCCCCTTTTGCGGCCTCCGTTCCCCGTCCGGCGTCGGCATACATCTGCGCGAAGACCTGATTCATCTCCGCGAGCCGCGCTTGATGGCGTTGGGTCCCTGTCGAGAACGCGGGCGGTAAACCCCTTGAGGAAGGACATCCGGACGACGGCGAGCCGAGAGCCCACGTGACTACGCACATCCTCGCGTAGCTCGGCGGCCTCGCCACGAATGGCTTGGGAGACCGCCTTCTTCACTTTGTCGCGGTACTCACCACCCCAGCGACGTAGTTGCGCGCCGGCCGCCTTGCTATCGATCCGGATGGCAATGCGCACGGTCGGTCAGTCGGTCGAGAGTCTTGTCTAACTGGCGGGAGTCGCCCCGGGTGCCGATGGCGATCACTGAAAGAAGCCGAGCCTCCTCGGCCGCTTCGGCACGCTCGACTGCGCCCAGAAAGGCGCGCAGCTGCGCGAGCGTGTAGCCCAAGATGTCGGGTAGCCGGTGCCCGTGACGGATCAGGTGCTGGATGGCGTCGAACCAGAGGCCGGCTCGAGCGCCGGGACCTTGATCGGGGTGAGGAGGCCGTCCAGCTTCGGGATCACCGACCGGGTAAAAAAATCGGCATTCACCTCGATCACCTTGGTGGCAAGCAGAATCGCTTCATCGGCCGCCAGGTCATCGACCCAGTCGCGAGGTTTCCCCACGGCGATCGCAATGGCCGCGAGGAGATCATCGCCCCGCTCCCCAAAGAGGGCGATCCAGTCGATCTCCGGCTTCGTGAGGCTCTGCATGACCGGTGAGACCGCACGCAAGAAGGCGGGCATCTGGCCCACCTTCAGAGGTTTCAGAGCAAGCGCCTCGCCGGCCACGATGAGTTTGACGCTGGCGGGAGCGAGCGTATCGAGATCACTCATGACCGGGCCTTAGATCTGGACGATACGACCGAACTGACCCAGGACCGCATCGAAGGGTTTCGACGGATCGGCGAGGAGCGAGCCTTCCATCTCGAACTTGTTGTACTCGTCCGAGATGAAGGAGATCTCCTTCAGGGGGTCGAACGCCACGCGGTAGAGCTCCACCAGGACCTTGGCGTTGTTGTCGGCCGTATTGAGGCCTTCGAGCCGCAGGTAACGCTCCGGAAGGGCCTGCGTGAAGATCCCGATCTCGGTCGCGACCCCGTAGGTGTAGCTCGCCTTGAAGGGGGGCGTGAAGCCAGTCAGGTCCAGGAATTGGATCGCCCCGAAGTCGGTGTCCGCCGTGTAGTGGGTGCCGAGGGTGAGCGTGGCCGGGGTGCCCGCTGAGTCCTTCACGACGAGGGCCGAGACCTTGGGGTGTGCGAGGAAGTAGCGATCGCCGACTACCGGCGTGGCCCCGCCCACGGGCTCGTCGGTGACGCTCCCGGTGCTTCCGGTCACGTGATTGCCGTAGAGCGCGAGCGCCAGGTTCTCCTTGGTGAATTCCTCGATCGTGAGGTTCACCGTTGCACTCTTCTGCTTCACCATCCGGTGATCGAGCGTGCGCTGGCCGGTCTGGCTCTCGTAGTGCTCCAGGACGTCGGTTTTGAGGGAGAGCTTCAGCTCCGCCACGTTGCCGGGCGAACGCACTTCGATGGGAAGACCTGCGATGTCGCGCTTACCGAGGTAGACGCGACCCTGAAACGAGGCATAGGTGCTCATGGCTTGAGATCCTTACGTTGGGAGGTTTTGGGTTCCGGGTTGTGGGCCGGAGGGGGATTTGTCTCGAGGGAGGCGATGCCTTGGCGGATCAGCCAGTCGGCGGTCGCGCTATCGACCTCGATCCGCTCGCGCACGCCGTGGAGCTTCCCCGCATGGGTGTGCGGGCGATTCAAAACGACTCGCGTCATGGGTTCATCCTTGTTGTGAGAGGTCATTGGCCAGCGTTCGGTAGGTGATGCGGTAGCGCGCGGGGATGGCGGCCGCGACGGCATCGGCGTCCTCCACTTCCCACTCGCAGTCCTGCTCGCGAATGCCAAGCGCCAGGCCCCCAAGGTTCCCGTTCGCCATCAAGGCGGCATGGGCCGCCGTGAGGAGTTCGTCGGCCTGGGTCTCGGGGGCGCCAGGGGGCACCGCCCGGGCCAGCGCGGCCACCCGAACGGTGAGTTCGCGGGTAACTCGGTCGTTTGCCCGCTCGGTGATTGCCTCGGACTCGGGAAACACCACGAGGGCCGGACACTGCTCCCGAGACAATGCGACTACAGGGGATCGGTGCAGGGTGGCCCCGAGGATTTCTACTGCCGGGCGTAAAACCTCCATCGCCGCGAGCAGGATCTGCTCCCGGATCGAGTTGCCAGCCATAGGGGTTAGAGGCGGGTGAGCTTGGCGCGCAGTTCCGAGCCATCACCCACGGCCCGGATCTCACGCACCTGAAAGGCCACACCATCGATCTCGACCGTCTCGCGGGAAGCGAGGCCAACGAAGACCGTGGCGGGGTAGGACATCACGTACTCGGTACTCGCGGTGAGGCCCTCGAGGATCGTCTCATCCGGAGCGGCGAAGCCCACATCGAAGGTCTGCGGTGCCCCACCGCTGGAGGGTGTCCAGCGGCAGGACTTCAGAAACCCCACGTTGGCCGCCGCCTCGTAGATGCGCTCGATGAGCCCCATGGCATCAGGCCATCGTGAGCTTCACGAGCACACCGGGACGGTGGCACATCGGGAGCGGGTTGGACTGCGTATGCAGGTCCGTGCCGCGCTCGAACTTCCGCGGTTCCTGCTTCGCGTAGAGCGGTTGGCCGATGGTATTCACCGTCTCGTTGAAGTCGGCCGGCGCGAAGTAGGTCCCGAAGGTGTCCACGGTGCCCAGCGGGAAGGCGTGGGCCTCGCCGGCCGCAATGAAGCGCCGCGTCGCCCCGGTGGGGTCGGTCGCCTGGCCCCGGTACTCCTCGAAGGTGATGCCCGCGTAGGTAAAGCCCCGGCGCACATCGTTGATGAGAATCGCCCCCTGCTGCCAGTTCTCGAAGGCCTTCTCGACCTTGGCGTGGGTGGTGAGCGCCATGAAGAACTCGGGCGAGCACAGGCAGTGCACGCCGGTCATGAACTCGCCCTTCAAGCTATCTTCGATCGCCGCGAGCGTATTGATGCACTTGGACTTCACGTTCGTGGTGGCGACGTTCAACTCGTAGTTCACCGACTGCGGGGTGATGTCGAACTCATCGAAGAGGTCGTAGAGGACGGACCCATCGGCATCCAGGATCACGCCCTTGAGCGCGCCCATGCGCAGGTGCTCCAAGGTGATGGAGTGCTTGTTCCGCATGCTCTCCAGGTGTCGGGCCAACACCCCGGCGATGGTCTCGGTCTCCGTCTCGGAGCCGAAGGAGCGGATCCCCTGGACTTCCTCGGGAAGCACCACGTCGTCGTGGGGGATGTGCGGGATCACGAAGGAGCGAAGCGTGCGTTTTCCGCGGGTGCCCACGGTGCCGGGGGAGCCCGGGGGAAGGGTGGGAAGGAGGTTCAGGACGCCGTTCATCTCTTCCACGATGATCTGGCGCTGTCGCACGGGTTTCGCGGGCATGAGGCCCAGGTCTTCGAGCCGCCCGTAGCGGTTCGGGAGGATGTTGATCGCCGCCGTGAGCGCGGCCATCGAGAACGCGGGATTGCTGAAAGGGTTCTGCATGGTCGGATTGCCGCAATCGTGGATTTCACGTTCAACTTGGGGGCGGGGCGGTTGCAGACTTCCACCCTGAGAAGGCGGATCAATCAGCGAGACTGGATGGGCGCCGCGGAAGAGTTGGCACGTTGGGTGTACGGCGGAGGGAGGGTGCTACCGGGGCTGGTTGCTCGACGAGCAGCGGAAGCTAGGTTGCTTCGACAAGGCTTGTGACGTTGCCGCCATGGCTGGATTTAGAGCACTAACGGTACTTTCAATGCATGCCCCTAGTCGTGGGCCAAAGGTCCCACGAAAACGTGACTTAAGTAGTTATTGCTTGTCCTCGATCAACTGGAAACTGTCGCGGACGAAGAAACTGCTGGGCACGTTGCGTAACTACGCCTAGAGGCTAGTCATGAAGCTCGTTCTCGCCAGTTGCCTTGCAATGGTGCTCTCCACTGTGAGCCAGGCCCAGATGATGCACGGATCGGTAAGTGCATCGGGCTATTTTCCAATGGTGGATGGCGCGCGCTATGAGTACGTGCACTCCGGTGGTGTGTGGTCATCGAGCACGATGGTCGTTCGGGCCGGGCAGAACTGGGCCGACCAAACTGGTCTATTCGCGATGCACTCCACCTACGAGTGCCGAGCTGGCGTCAGTTGCGCGACGTACGCGACCGACTTCTACGGGATGAGGCCGGGTGGCGTCTACTACTACGGCGGCACCGGGGCAGACCCCGCCGGGACGCGCTTTTCGACTACGATTCTTTCGTCCCCGGAGTGCATTCTCCGGGACACCGTGTTCCCTGGGACGATGATGGGATCGGGGTGGTACGCCAACGCGGGTAGCTGGACGAGCAACGTGTACGGCGTCTGCAATACGTGGGGCTCGCGCAGTTTCACGAGCACTTACTCGGCCCAGAGTCTCGAGACGGTGATCACGCCGGCCGGAACGTTTGCCAACGCGCTCCATGTGCGCGAGCAGCGCGGCTCGGGCGAAGCGCGCGACGTGTGGTATGCCCAAGGCGTGGGCATTGTCATGATCGACGACGGCACGCAGGTCATGCGGCTATCCGGCTACACGATGCCGGGCGGGGCGCAAACAACCGGCGCAACTGCCGTGCTGCCGTTCACGCCGTTCACCGGCATGTGGTGGAACCCCGACGAGTCGGGGACGGGCTACAACCTGCAGGTGCAGCACGGCGTGATGGTCGTGACCATGTTCAGCTACACCTCGTCGGGTGATCCGGTCTGGTACTACGCGCCGGGCCGCCTTGTGAGCAACGGCAACACCATCACGATGATGGCGACCCTGGACCGCTATCGCGGCGGGCAGTGCGCGTCCTGCGCCTATTCGCGACCCGCTGTGGCAGGGAGCGACGGCACGATGACGGTTGTCTTTACATCCCCGTCGTCGGCAACGATTCAACTTCCGGGCGGCCGCACCACGGCCATCCAGCCGCAGCCCTGGTAGGTCCAGCCGGGTCGCGCCGTCAGGAGCGGCCGGGCTTGTGGGCGCCGCGAATGTGCCTGGCGGCGCCTCCCTTCCCCAAGGATTCCTGCGGGGTACCTTCTGTCAATCCCTTCAAGATGCCGCAGTGCGCTGAGTCGCGCGTGATCCGGCACTTGTCGCGCAGGCTCCTGAGCTGCCCCTCCAGTTGCCGCAGCTCCGCCACGCGTTCGGCGACGTGGCCGATGTGCTCGTCGAGAAGCGCGTTGACCTCGCCGCAGTTTTCGTCGGGCAATTCCCTGAAGCGCAGCAGCACCCGAATCTCGTCCAACGTCATGTCGAGGTTTCTGCAGTTGCGGATGAACGCCAGCCGCTCGACGTGGGATTCACCGTAGATCCGGTAGTTGGCCCCCGATCTGTCTGGCGTGGGCAACAGGCCCTCGCGTTCGTAGTAGCGGATCGTCTCCACCTGCGTGCGGGTCAGGCCCGCCAGCTCTCCGATCTTCATCCTTGCCCGCCCCGCATCAACGGCGCCGGTTGGCGACCATGGCGGCAATTATAGGCGCTTGACCCTCTAGTGGCTTCAGGGTTTCCAATACGGGCGTGTCCTGGAGACTTCGATGAACTCACGTGCAGATCCTGCCGTTCTACCGGCCGGCCGCCCGGAATCCTGCGGTTGTCATGGCGGCTGCGCCACCGCACCGGTCAGTGATGCTCCCCTTTCCGTGGCCGAGCGCGCCCCGGGAAGGGCGGTCTTCCGGATCGCGACGATGGATTGCCCCTCGGAGGAAGGGGACATTCGTAGAGCGCTCGAGAAGGTAACTGGCGTGAACGGACTCGAGTTTCGGCTGGAGGCGCGGACCCTTGCCATCGATGCGTCGGCCGTCGTCATTCCGTTGGCGCTCGACGCGATCCGTCGTGCTGGGTTCGACCCCCAGCCCGTCGCGCCCGCAGCCTCGGACGACCATGACCATGATCATCCTTCCGGAGGATTGTGGCGCCTGGGCCTCGCGCTGGCGCTGGCAATTGCCGCGGAACTGGTCGACTTCATGGCGCCACGAACGATGGCATTCGAGGTCGTGGGGATCGCTCTTGCCGCGGTAGCCATCTGGCTGGCCGGATTCTCGATGTTCGGCAAGGGACTGGCGGCACTGCGCCAGGGGCGTCTTAACATCAATGCGCTCATGAGCGTTGCGGTTACCGGCGCCTTCCTGATCGGCCAATGGCCGGAAGCGGCCATGGTGATGGCCCTGTATGCCATCGCGGAACTCATCGAGGCGCGGGCCGTGGACCGGGCGCGCAACGCCATCAAGGGACTCCTCGACCTGACTCCGGAAACGGCTGAGGTAGGCCAGGCGGACGGGAACTGGCTGGAGGTTCCCGCGCGGGAAGTCCCTGTCGATGCCGTCATCCGGGTGAAGCCCGGCGCGCGCATTGCGCTCGATGGCGTCGTGGCGTCGGGAACGAGCGCGGTGGACCAGTCCCCGGTGACCGGCGAGAGCATTCCGGTCGACAAGTCAAAAGGCGACGTGGTCTATGCAGGCACGATCAATCAGGTCGCCACACTGGAACTGAAAGTCACGGCTACAGCCGGCAACGCCACGCTCGCTCGCATCATCCATGCGGTAGAGCAGGCGCAGGGAGCCCGCGCCCCCACGCAGCAATTCGTGGACCGGTTCGCGGCGATCTACACGCCTGCCGTTTTCGCCTTGGCGCTTGCTGTGGCCGTGTTGACGCCCTGGCTCATGGACCTCACCTGGACTCAGGCGCTCTACAAGGCCCTCGTCCTGCTGGTCATCGCCTGCCCTTGTGCGCTCGTCATCGCCACGCCGGTCACGGTGGTCAGCGGACTTGCGGCCGCCGCGCGCCGCGGCATCCTGATCAAGGGCGGCATTTACCTCGAGGAAGCGCGCAATCTCAAGGCGATCGCTTTCGACAAGACAGGCACGATCACCGAGGGCAAGCCAAGATTGGTGGCGACGGAGATCCTGCCATCCGACTCGCCGGATGCCCTCGTGTTGCGCTGGGCCGGCGACCTGGCCGGGCATTCGGATCATCCGGTCGCAAAGGCCATCGCGGAAGGGTTGGATAAGGGCAATGGCTTGTTGCAGGGATTCACTGCCCTGCCGGGGCGCGGCATCGAGGCCCGTGTGGACGGACGTACGCTGGTCCTCGGCAACCACAGACTGATCGAGGATCGCGGCCTGTGCAGCGCGCAGATCGAGGCGCGTCTCGCGGTGCACGAAGCGCAAGGACGCAGCGTCACCTTGCTGGCGACCGAGTCACGGGTGCTCGCGATCTTCGCCGTGGCGGACACCATCAAGGAAAGTTCGCGGCAGGCGCTCGCGGAACTGCATGCGCTCGGCGTGAAGTCGGCGATGCTCACCGGCGACAATACGGCGACGGCGCAAACCATCGCCAAGCTCGCGAGCATCGACGATGCGCGCGGCAACCTGCTCCCCGAGGACAAGCTCGCAGCCATCGCGGACCTGCGAGAGCGCCACGGACCCGTCGCGATGGCCGGCGACGGTATCAACGATGCGCCCGCGCTCGCTCGCGCCGACATCGGGATTGCCATGGGGGCGGCGGGCACCGACATCGCGATGGAGGCCGCCGATGTCGTCATCATGAACGACGACCTGCGCCGCATACCGGAGACCATCCGCCTGTCGCGTCGGACGCATGCGGTCCTGTGGCAGAACATCGTCCTCGCGCTAGGGATCAAGGCGGTGTTCCTCGTCCTGGCGGTGCTCGGCAGCGCCACGATGTGGATGGCCGTGTTCGCCGATATGGGTGCAAGCCTGATCGTCGTGTTCAACGGGCTTCGTCTGCTGCAGGGCCGGGCTGCTTCCCAAGGGAGGCGGCCGTGAAGGCGCTGAAGTACATCGTCCCGCTGGGCATCTTCGCCGTGCTGTGCGTATTCCTTGGCATCGGATTGACCCGGGACCCGCGCATCGTTCCTTCCCCCTTCATCGGCAAGCCCGCACCCTCTTTCACGCTCTCCGCGCTCCACGATCCGCAGGTGACGTTTTCGCCGGAGCAGATGAAGGGCAAGGTGTGGCTGCTCAACGTTTGGGCGTCATGGTGCCCAGCCTGCAAGATCGAGCACCCCGTGCTGAACGACATGAGTCGCCGGGGCATCGCTCCCATCGTCGGTCTCAACTACAAGGACCAGCGCGCCGACGCGAAGCGCTGGCTGCAGCAGAATGGTGATCCCTACCAACTGTCGGTGTGGGACTTCGAAGGCAAGGTCGGCATCGATTACGGCGTCTACGGTGCGCCAGAGACCTTTGTAATCGACAAGCAGGGCGTGATCCGCTACAAGCAGATTGGTCCCATCACGCCGGAGGTGCTGGAAAAGACCCTGCTTCCCCTGATCGCCAAGCTCAATGCGTAGACTTGATGAACTTTGTCGGTCAGCTCGTAGGGGCTTTTTTTCTGGTAGAGTGCCGCCGCGCAATCGAAGTCGATGGGTATGCATTGAATTTGGTACGCCGCCATCACGAACGCGTTTGCGGATGTCTCCCGCCGCAATACTGAACGAGCACTGAACTCCTGCCTCATGCGACGTCTCCTGGCCATCATCGTGTTGTTTGTCCTCCCCTTGCAGTGGAGTTTCGCTGCTGTGGCGGAGTACTGCCAGCACGAAACGCCTCCCGCTGCGCAATCACACCTGGGGCACCACGATAAGCAAACCGTGGACAAGGCAGCCGACACGGACAAGGACAAGTCGGGCGTTCCTGGCGACTTCGAATGTCCGATGTGTCACCACCTGTGCGCCAGTGCCGTGGTTGTGGATGCTTCGACGTCGATTGCGGAAACAGGGGGAAGCCCCCAGTTCCAGTTGCACGACTCCTTCCCGCAGCACCCTCCAGAAAACCCTTTTCGCCCTCCGCTCGCCTTCGGCGCGTAAGCCCCGGCGAGCCTCCCACCTTCATACGCTCGCGCTGACCTAAGCGCGGCGTCCTCTCGCCGGATTCCAACTGGATATCCGCTGGCGTTTCTTGGCCAGAGCTCGATTGAGGACACGATGAAGAAATTGCTTGGGATCACCTGCCTGCTCTGGCTCGCCGCGGCGCAGGCTCAGGGCTCAGAAATGCCGGTGACTCCGGCCAAGCCGCTCACGCTTCAGGAAGCCTGGACTCTGGCTGAGCAGAACAGCATCAGCTTGAAATCGGCACGCGCCGCCGTGGCTGCGGCCGAGGGCCACGCCGAAGATACTCGCGGTCTCCTGTGGAACAACCCTGAGTTCAATGCCGAGGGCCTGCGTCGCCAGCTACCGCCATCGGATATTGGCACCACCACGAACCGCGAATGGGGTGCTGGAATCACCCAGGCCCTGGAGATCGGCGGGCAGCATGGCCACCGACGCGAAGCGGCGCGGCAGGAGCTCATTGCCGCACAACTGCTCGCGCAGGAAGCCGAACGCGAGGTGCGCGCGGATGTCGAGAGGCGCTTTGTGCAGGTTCTCGCCTTGCAGGCCCGAATTGGTATCGAACGCGATTCACTCACGCTGATCGAACGAACTTCCAGCTTTGCGGGTAAACGCGTGGCAGCCGGCGAGGACAGCAGACTGGACGGCAATGTTGCACTCATCGAGGCAGGACGCGCCCGTAACCAGCTTGCCGCGCTGGCGGATCAACACCTGCAGGCGCGCGTGGAGCTGGGCGAGCTCCTGCAATGGCCATCAGCGACTCTCCCTGACGTTGTCGGAGATCTCGAATCCATGGCGACAGTGCCAGCGCTGGACCGGCTGCTGGTTGCGGCTGCCGAACGCTCGCAACTGAGAGCATTTCAAGCCAAGGAAGTTGCAGCGCGTAGCAAGCTCGATCTCGAACTCGCGGCGCGCATTCCGGACATCACCGTAGGACTCGGCGTGGGACGCGAGGGCCCGCAAGACTTCCGCGAGAACATCACGCTTCTCAGCGTCTCCGTGCCG
>Ga0073904_10001274_pt1 | contig 18833 bp, 15 predicted proteins | sample KloWWTrecipitate_FD_66668 | JGI IMG/M metagenome (GOLD analysis project Ga0073904, IMG submission 66668) | Active sludge microbial communities from Klosterneuburg, Austria, studying microevolution and ecology of nitrifiers - Klosterneuburg... | ecosystem: Engineered > WWTP > Aerobic digester >... | reverse complement strand
CCGCCGGTGCAGCGAGCGCGGCAGCCGCACGACGAACTTGCCGCTGTACTCCTCGGGGTAGGAGGGCAGGGGGATATCGATACTGTGCTCGTAGGCCGCTTCGATCCAGAGCGACCGCGCTTCTTCGGCCATCGGCGCAACATCATCGAGAGAATCCGCCTGCGTCAGGCAGCCCTTGAGGTCTGGGAACTCGATGACGTATCCGCCATCGGGGTCGGCAAGAACGTTGAACGGATACTCCAAGTGGAGATACTCATCGAGCGTCAAGCGTGTTGAGGTGTTCATGGTCAATCACCCAGGTCTAGTAGCCCATGGTCAGCTGACAGCCCCGCCCGACCCCTCGAACAACGCCGCGACCGGGACGCGGATTGGCAGCGTGGGCGACACCAGCTCGACGTCAGCCGTGAACTGGCGCACCTCGGTGTAGTCGGACAGGCTGGCATCCGGGTGAGAGCAGACGAGGACATCGCGCTGGCTTGGGCGGACAATCCAGTATTCGGGGACGCCGGCCCGGGCGTAGGCGGCGCGCTTGACAACGGTGTCCATCTCCGGGTTGCTGGGCGATAGCACCTCGGCGATCAGGTCGGGCACACCACGGATACGGCCGTCCCCGGCGATGATCGACGCGCGTTCTCGGCGAATCAACAGGAAGTCGGGCTGAACGGGATCGGCGCCAGGCATGATGACGCCGACCGGCGCCATGACACCGTCAGCAATACCACGTGTTTCCAGCGGTAGTGCGACGTGCTGGTGCAACCGACCGACGGTGCGTTGATGCCAGTAGCTCGGCGCAGTGGACATGTACAGCACCCCGTCAATAACTTCGTAGCGATTGCCGTCGTCCGGCAGTCGCTCCCACCGCTCGTAGCACCACGAAGCGTCGCGGGATTGGAGCAACAGGTCGATCTCGCTGACGGTCATGTTGGCGCGCTCCTCTCCGGGTATCGTGTCGAACTCCGTCTACCCCTCGCGCCCGTCGAGCATGGCGAAGGCTGCGCTGGCGATGTGCTCGGCGTCGATGCCGTAGTGGCGGTAGAGGTCGGGGCGCGAGCCGGACTGGCCAAACTCGTCGACGCCGAGGGCGATCGATGGCGCGCCGTAGACGCTGCCGAGCCAGGAGAGCGCGTGCGACGCGCCGTCGAGCACGGTGACGATCGGCGCGTGCCGCTCGGCCGGCGGGATCAGTGTGTCGAAGTGGATCGGCTCGCGCTTGCCGCCGTTGGCCATCGACTGGCGCTGGCGCTTCTGCCAACCGTCGAACACCTTCTGCGGCGAGGTGAGGGCGATCACGTTCGCCGCGACACCCTCGTCGTGGAGCTGCCGGGCCGCGGCAATCGCCTCCGGCAGCATGATTCCGGCGCTGACAATCTGGACGGTGTCGGCCGGGCTGGTCTCCGGCGCGTCGAGCGTGGCGTCGATAATCCGGTAGCCGCCGGCCAGCACCTGGCGGCGCAACTCATCCTGGCCGAACCGGTCGAGCGACGGCTGGAACAGCGTCTGGTCGACATCCGCGGTCGAGAGGCGCAGATAGGTCGAGATGCCATGCTCGCGATCGCAGATCTGGCGCAACCCCTCCAGCAGGATCCACTCCATGTCCTGGGCGAAGGTCGGCTCGTAGTACATGACGTTCGGCAGCTCCATACCGATCGACGGCGTGATCGTCGACTGGTGGTTGCCGCCCTCCGGGGCCAGCGAGATGCCGGACGGCGTTCCCGCGACGATGAACTTCGACTTGCTGTAGACGCCATAGATGAAGGCGTCCAGCCCGCGACAGACGAACGGGTCGTAGACGGTGCCGATCGGGAAGAGTAGCTGGCCGCTCAACTCGTGCGACAGGCCGAACATCGACAGCCACATGAACAGGTTCATCTCGGAGATGCCCAGCTCGATGTGCTGGCCGCTCGGCTTCGGCTCCCAGCGCAGCAGCTTCGGTCCCTCGTCGTAGACCGGCGCTGCCCGCGACGCGAAGACGCCGAGCTTATTGATCCAGCCACCGAGATTGGTCGAGACGGCGACGTCGGGCGAGGCGGTGACGATGCGCTTGCCGACCTCCGGGATATCGGCAAGCTGGGTGAGCAGCCGGCCGAGCGCCTCCTGGGTCGAGGTCGCCTTCGTCCGGTTGTGCCCGATATGCGCCGGGATCTGCTCGGCCCGCACCGGCGGGGCCGGCACGGTGTCGCCCGCGTACAGCTGCTCCCACGACGCGGCGCAGAGCCGCCCCTCGGCCGAAGCGGGGTCGAACCGCGACCACGCCTCATCGGCCGGGATGCCGAGCGCCTCGCGCAGTGGCTCGAGCTGGTTGGGATTGAGCAGCGCCGAGTGGTTCAGCGCCTCGCCGGCGAACGGGAGGTTCCAGCCCTTGATCGTGTAGGCGAACAGCACGGTCGGCCGGTCGCCCGGCGCCAGCGCTTCCTCGATCGCGCCGACGAGATCGCCCAGGTCGTGGCCGCCGAGATTGGCCAGCAGGCCGGGCAGCTCGGCGTCCGGCACATCCTTGATGACGCGGGCGATATCGGCGTTGTCGACGCCGCCGCGGCGGATCAGCCGCGGACGCAGCGTCTCCCCCGGCAGCCGGATGAGGATCTGGTACTCCTCGTTGTCCATGTCGTCGATCGCCTGACGCAGCGCCTCGCCGCCGGGTCGGGCGAACGCCTCGCGCAGATGATGGCCGTACTTCGTCTCGATCACCCGCCAGCCAGCGTTGGCGAACAGGTGCTTCAGCCGGGTGGCCCGGATTCCGGGAATGACGCGGTCGAGCGACTGGCGGTTGAGATCGATGATCCACAGCACGTTGCCGACCCAGGCCAGCGACTCCTCGATCAGCGCCTCCCAGATGTTGCCCTCGTCTAGCTCGGCGTCGCCGACCAGGGCGATGAAGCGATTGGAGGTCACCTCGCCGAAGTGCTCGTGGGCGTAGCGGTGCGCCAGCGCGGCGAACAGCGGCGCGACTGCGCCGAGGCCGACCGAGCCGGTCGAGAAGTCGACCGGGTCCGGGTCTTTCGTCCGGCTGGGGTAGGACTGCAATCCCTTGTACTCGCGGAGCGTCGTCAGGTATCCGGGGTCGAGCTGGCCGAGCAGGTACTGGATGGAATGGTAGGCCGGCGATGCGTGCGGCTTGATCGAGACGCGGTCGCCCTGCTTGAGCGAGTGGAAATAGAGCGCGGTCAGAATCGAGACGATCGAGGCGGAGGAAGCCTGGTGGCCGCCGACCTTGAGGCCGTCGACATTGGGCCGGACGTGGTTGGCGTGGTTGATGATCTGGGTCGAGAGCCAGAGGATGCGTTTCTGGATCGTGTCGAGAACAGCGAGCTGCTCCTGTGAGAGCGGGCGCTCATCACCGAGCAGCTGGCTAATATCGATGATCTCCGTGGCGTGTGCCATCCCCTGTGCCATGCCGGTCTCCTTTTATGTGAGGCGGGTCGAGATTTCTAGCGGCCATCCATAACAGATTGTCCGCTATCAGCACGACACGGACAACCGCTCGGTAGTGTGATTGTGACGGGAAGTCATGTCTTCCCTCTCGGTTGCTACGGTGGGTTCCAGAGCCGCTTGAAGAAAGAAGAGGGAGGATCCCATGAAGCGCCTGGTGTCATTGATTCTCGTCTTGTTGGTTGCCCTGTCGCTTGTCGCCTGCGAGTCGACAACCGAGGGGACGGCGGGTTCGGGTTCGGGCTCGGGCACGCCCGCCGCGGAGGCTGCAGCGACGAAGACGCCAAAGCCGGCCAAGGCGACGAAGACGCCGAAGCCGGCCAAGGCGACCGAGACCCCGAAGGCGACGGCGACGCCAAAGCCGCCGACGGCAACCCCTGAGCCGCCAACCCCGACGCCGATCCCGCCGACACCGACGCCGCTGCCCGAACCGAAGGCGTACTCGGGGTCCGGGTCTGACGTGGTTGCGATCGAGAAGCCGGGCGGTCTCGATGCCGTCGTTATCGTCCATGTCGTCGGCAATGCCGAATCAAGCTACTTCGGTGTTACCGGTTTCGATGAGGCGGGGAAGCAGACCGACCTCCTTGTAAACACGACCGATCCATACGATGGCATCACGCTGCTCGACGCGCGGAAGGGCCAAACGACGACCCGGCTGCAGGTCGAAGCGCAGGGTGACTGGACGATCGAGGTCCGGCCACTGGCGATGGCACGCGGTGCGGCGGTCCCAGGAACGACATCTGGCGCCGGTGACGACGTCCTGCTTCTCGATGGCAAGCCCGATACTGCGCACATCGTTGGGAACGCCGAAGGACGGTATTTCGGTGTGATTGGCCACGGGAAGCGTTACGACCTGCTCGTCAATACGACGGACCCGTATGACGGTCGCGTCATCGTCAACCGCGACACCGTCGTCATCGAGGTGAAGGCAACCGGGGAGTGGGAGGTGACGTTCGAGTAGCGTCGGGCGGTGCGCCGACCGTCACGGTGGCCGGGTTTCTCGGCCACCGCTCTTTCGCGCGGTGCGAGACACCATAAAGAGGGAGGAACGATGACTGATGAGCCGAACTACACGATGCTGATCCAGTGGCCCGACGACGATCAGGCGTTCCTCGTGACTCTCCCTGCATGGGAAGAGCGGGTCTTCGGCCCGGTCACCCACGGCGACACCTATGAGGCGGCGGCCCGGAATGGTCTGGCGGTGATCGAGCTGCTGATCGAGTCGGCCGTCGCGCACGGCGAGCCGCTTCCAGGACCACGACACTACGCGAACGCGAGCGACTAACCTGCCGCCTCGCGCTCGCGTTCCGCCGTTTGGGCGAGGATGCGGGCGCGAGGCGCTGGGCGAGGTTGGCGTGTGGATCGACGCGCGGCGCTCGGTGTGCTCCCTCTGCTACAGTGATGCGACATCCATCGTCTGTTCGCTGTCGAGGTGATCGAGCCCATGCTATCAAGACCGGCCTTCCGGCTGCTGCTCGCTGTCGCAACACTGCTGCCGATGCTGATCTCCGCAGTCCCGGCGCGGCCGGCGCTGGCCGCCGAGCCAGCGAACGCGTTCTTCCAGCGCACCTGGGAGCGGACCGACGAGCCCGTTGCGGCGACGGCCGTGTCGCGCACCTGGGTCTGGGGGCCGGAGCCGTTCAGTGGCCCGGCCGGCGAGCCGTACGCCGACGCGCCGGGCGGTGTCCGGTTGGCGCAGTACTTCGACAAGAGCCGGATGGAGATCAACGACCCCAGCCACGACCCGGCCGACATCTGGTTCGTCACCAACGGTTTGCTGGCTCGCGAGCTGATCACTGGCGCGATGCAGACCGGCGACCAGCAGTGGCAGCAGCGTGGGCCGGCCGCGGTCAATATCGCCGGTGATCCGCTGGCGACGACCTCGCCGACCTACGCCAGCTTCGCGGGGTTGCTCGACGCGCCGGCCTCCGCGGCAGGCGAGGCGATCGCGCGGACGATCGCTCGCGACGGCTCGACAGGTTGCTGCGTCGCTGATAGCCACGCCGTCACCGCCGGGCCGCTGGCCGAGCCGACCGGCCACCGCGTCGCCAGCGTCTTCTGGGACTACCTCACCAGCAGTGGCACGATCGTCGAGCGGACGTACAGAACACGCGGAGCGCTCTTCGCCAATCCGTACTATGCGACCGGATACCCGATCGCCGAGGCCGCGTGGGCGTGGGTCCCCGTCGGCGGGATCGAGCAGTGGGTGCTGGTCCAGCCGTTCGAGCGCCGGGTGCTGACGTACACGCCGGCCAACCTGGCCGGTTGGCAGGTCGAGATGGGCAACGTCGGCCGGCACTACTACCAGTGGCGCTACGGCGGCGCATCCCCGCAGTCGCCGCCGCGTTGGCAGCTCCCCGCCATGCCCGAATGGGTCCCGGCCGGGCAGGAGATCGACATCCCCGACCTTGACGCGACCTATCGGCTGCACATCAGCGAGGCCAACGTCGACACCGGAGCGGTGACGGCGTTGGCCGAGATCGATATCGCCCGCTTCAACGAGCCGCAGCCCGGCAAGCTGTACCTGCAGGTCGTGCCGGCCGCCTACGGCTACTTCACGCTGGACGCGCTGCGCGTCGCCGGCCAGCCGGTCGACCCGGAGTGGATCGACGGTGGCTTCATCCTCGGCGTGCCGCTGCCGGCCGGGCTGGCGACGCCGTTCACCGTCGCCGTCGACTTCCGGCTGTCGATCGATCAGGAGGCGAGTGGCTGGGGCGGGACCTCGCTGGATAGCGGCGTGCTGCGCCTCGGCTACTGGTTCCCGATCATCTCCGACCAGCATGTCTTCTCCGACACGCTCGACCCCTCGCAGTCGCGGGCTGCCAACTACCAGGTGACGGTGGACGCAGCCTCCGATGTCATCGTCGCCCATACCGGCGTCGAGACGGGACAGTCGAGCCTGGGTGGCGGTCGCGTGCGTCACGAGATGGCGGCGACGGATGTCCGCGATTTCGCGCTTGTTCTCTCCCGGCGGTTCGCAGTCCAGTCGACCACGCTCTCGGACGGCACGACGGCGCTGTACTACAGCCACCCCGCCAGCCCGGGCGGCGCAGCCTCGGCGGCGTTCGCGGCGGCTGAGGAGACGGTGTCGGCGATGTCGGGTCTGCTGGGGCCATACCCGTACCCGACGCTGAGCATCGTCGATGTTGGGCCGCGGATGCCGGGCGGACTGGAGTTTCCCGGGCTGATCTACATCAACGGCGCGTATGCCCCGTTCGACCGGCTGATCGTTCACGAGGTCGCCCACCAGTGGCTCTATGCAGTGATCGGGAACCGGACGCTGGTCGATGGCTGGATCGACGAGGGGGGCGCCGAGTTCTTCGAACGCGGCGTGCCGACCGGGTTCACCGAGGTGCCGTCGCCGCCGGCCGAGGGGTATCAGTTCTGGCTCGACGCCGATGCGACCGAGCTGCGGGCTGCGCAGGGCCGGCAGTGGTACTACTCGATCTACGAGCAGGGCGCGCGCTTCTATTACCAGATGGCCTGGCAGATGGGCTGGGATGCCTTCTGGGACGCCTGGCGCGATGTCTACCGGCGCTATTCATTCAGGATCGTGACGCCGGTCGAGATGCTGTCGGTCTTCCAGTCGCATAGCCCGGTCGACCTGCGCCCGCTCTACGCCGAGTACTTCCGCTACCCGTGGATCCGGGATCTGCTGCCGAATCCATGACGCGGGCTAGAGCGTGTCGGCAAAGTGGATGGCACCGAGGCGGCGCTCGGGAGCAGGTAAGCGATACCGTTCGACAACGGGAACGGAGCGTCCCGACTCGACATATTCACGTGGTTGCGGTATACTGACGGTCTCTTTTGACACTGGGAGGAACGGCTATGACCGTGTACCCGGAGTTCACCTTGGCGGCCGTGCAGGCGGCGCCCGTCCTCTTCGACCGCGAGGCGTCGACCGAGAAGGCCTGCCGGCTGATCGCTGAGGCGGGACGGGCCGGCGCGTCGCTCGCCGCTTTCGGGGAGTGCTGGCTGCCAGGATACCCCGTGTTCGTATGGGAGAGCAATCCCTCGGTGCTCTGGTGGAAGGCGGCCGCTGAGTACCTCGCAAACGCTGTGGAGATTCCGAGCCCGACCACTGACCGGCTCTGCCAGGCCGCCCGTCGCGCTGGCATCGACGTGGTGATTGGCGTCCTGGAGCTCGACCCGATCACCAGGGGAACCGCCTACTGCACGCTGCTCTTCATCGGGCGCGAGGGGGTGATCGTGGGCCGCCACCGCAAGCTCAAGCCGACGGGCATGGAGCGGGCGGTCTGGGGCGAGGGGGACGCGTCGGGCCTGATGGTCCACGAGCGACCGTACGGCCGAATAAGCGGGTTGAACTGTTGGGAACACAACATCCTCCTCCCCGGCTATGCGTTGATGGCACAGGGAACCCAGATTCATGTCGCGGCCTGGCCGGGCATGGAGATCAATCCGGCCCCGCAGTCGCCTGACTCGATGTGGGCACGCCAGCTCCTCCTGTCGCGGGCATTCGCCTCCCAGGCGGGCGCCTACGTTATCCTCTCTGCTGGCCTGCTGAGGAGCGAAGACATCCCCGAGCGGTACCATGAGCTGATTGGGTCGTGGGCCCTTACCGGCGACAGCTGCATCATCGACCCGCGCGGCGAGGTGATCGCCGGCCCCGCCGAGGGTGAGACCATCCTGACGGCGCGGGTCACGCTGGAGGCCGTTTACGCCGCGAAAGTCGCCTGCGACGTCGGCGGCCACTACTCCCGCCCGGACGTCTTCCAGTTGCTGGTCAACCGTCAGCCGCTGGAGCGAATGGTGGAGACCGGAGGCACGGCGGCGACGGGTGCCGGACTCGACGGGCGCGCGGTCGGCGCGCCGATCGCCGCCCTACCAGACGGTAACCTCCGAAAGGGAGCAACAAGCGGCGCCGTGACGCACAGCGGTCTCGGCCCGACTGACGATACCGGCAATCCGTAGGCACAGCAAGCAGAGCGGGATTGCGGCGAACTTCACCATCGCCCGGTAGTCGGCGACTCACTTCTCGTAGCGCGTAGCTACCCGCTGGAACCATTTGAGCCGATTGATCAGGCGTTCGACAACGTTGCGCTCGCAGTACGCATCGCGGTCGAAGCTCGGTAGCGGTTCCCGGCCCGCCGGACCGTCCCGTGCTCCATCAGAGTGGGAAGCGCCGTCTGCTCATGACACTCGCTGCCAGTCAGCACCTCGATCAATGCGTTGCCGCCGCGCTCGGTTCGCAGGTGGAACTTGGTCGAGAGGCTTCCCCGGCGGCGTGCTGGTGCGCTCGGATGACCGTACTGTCCACGAAGTGCAGGGTCCATTTCACGATTTCGTCGGCGTCCGTCAGGCGCTGCAACGCAGCCAACACGCAGTCCCCAATCCTTGCCTGCTGCCAGCGTCGGAACCGGATGTAGACGGTGCGCTAGGAGCCGAAGCGCTCAGGCAGGTCGCGCCAGGGGCGCCGGTGCGCAGGGCCTGAAGCATGTCTTCCAAGACGACCCGGCGGTCATTTGTTGGCCCGTGCGGGGCTTTTGCAGCGGCGATCTGGCACCAGGTTGGTGAACTGCTGGCCGGCCCGTTGGTGCTTCTCCAAACGCCAGAAGATATCTCGTCCCTCAATTTGCCGACACGCCCTGGTCGAATAGCTGGACCCACGTGCGCAGGCAGTCGCGGTCACTCCCCTGGGTCTGGCTGGGGTCGGGGAACGACCAGTGGATGCGGCCTGGCGCGCCGGGGAAGATGGGACAGGTCTCGTTGGCCGCGTCGCAGACGGGTGAACTCATTGAAGGCGGCAATCTCGACCGTGCAGACGCCCGAGAGCTGCTCCTCCGCGGCGCGGATCTCCTCGTCGCTGGCGACGCCGCGCTCGCGGTAGGTCTCGACGGTCTGGTGCGGGTCGACGTTGAGTAGCAGGTTCGGGGCGTCGGCGACCGGGGTCGGCGCGCCGTCGACGGCCACCTGGAAGACGTCGTCGAGATTCGAGGTCGGGTCGGTACTGACCAGCACCACGTGACGGCCCAGGTCGGCCAGCGCGACCGCGACGGTGCTGGTAATGGTCGTCTTCCCGACGCCGTCCTTGCCGGTGAAGAAGAGGAACGGCGTATCCCAGCTGGTCCAGTCCAGCGCAGGGATACCCGGCAGGACGTCGGCCGTGGGTTGCGTGGCGGCCGTCATGGCTGTCTTGTTCTTCGGAGCGAGCGCGTCCCGCGTCGGGCGCGTGCGGTCGTCATCGACCCGTTATTGCCCATTCATTGGCGGGCCGCAGGCCGGATCCCGGTCGGCGAGGCGGTCGGGGGAGAAGAACGCGCAGAGCATCGCCGCCATGTCTGCCAGAGCAGCGCGATCCACCGAGTAGTAGACCCAGCGAGCGTCATTCGTGTCGCGCCGGGCGACGACCAGACCGCTTCCACGCAATACGCCGAGGTGGTGTGAAATCAAGTTCGGCGCAAGGCCGAGCAACCCACCCATCTCGCAGTTGCAGCGCTCACCGCCCAGGAGCAAATCGAAGATGCGCAGACGGGTTGGATCGGCGAGAACCTTCAGCCTGGTGGCGATCTCATCAACCGAAATGACTGTTCCAAGGGTCATTGACAGATGCCACCTCTCGCGTTATTACTTCAATGTCGATTGAATTATAGTCATCGACCGGGCTGGCGGGCAAGGGACAACCAGCCGAGCCCACGGTAATCGAGCCGTAATGAGCGGCGAACAGTACTGGAGGATTTGTTCTGATGCAGTCAGCGGACGTACGTGCGACTGTCAAGAAGCGTTATGGCGAAGTTGCCATGTCGGTGATCGGTGGGAATCGGGCGAGTTGTTGCGGGACGTCCGCGACATCGTGCTGTGCGTCCGACGGTGTCTCGATCGGCTCGCTGCTCGCCAGTGGTGACTATTCAGCCGAAGAGACAATCTCGCTCCCAGGCGACGCCATCCTCGCGTCGCTTGGCTGTGGGAACCCGACCGCGCTCGCCGAGCTCGCGCCGGGACAGGTGGTGCTCGATCTCGGCTCTGGTGGAGGGATCGACGTGCTGCTCTCGGCCCGACGAGTTGGGCCGGAGGGCTTCGTCTACGGGCTGGACATGACCGACGAGATGCTGGAGCTGGCCGAGCGCAACCGCTCCACGGCCGGCGCTGAGAACGTGAAGTTTCTGAAGGGCGAGATCGAAGATATCCCGCTGCCGGATAACAGCATCGACGTTATCATCTCCAACTGTGTGATTAATCTTTCATCCGACAAGCCGCGGGTGCTGCGCGAGGCGTTCCGCGTCCTGCGGCCCGGTGGGCTGTTCGCTGTCTCTGACATCGTTATTCAGGGTGAGCTGCCAGCAGAGATCCGCGCCAACATGGATGCCTGGGTTGGCTGTGTGGCCGGGGCGATGGAGGAGGCCGAGTACGTCGGTAGACTTGTGGCGGCCGGATTTGTCGACGCCAGGATTGAGGTAACCAACGTCCACGACACCGATGATGCGTCTGGCTGCTGTGGCGCGCTGGCCGGTGAGGGTCGGGTCGTTAGCGGCTTCGTCCGGGCCTGGAAGCCAGCCTGAACTGGAAGTGAGTGAGGGGGAATCTGACGACCGGCCTGAGGCACAGATAGGGGGGGTTATGCAGTCGCCCCGCCTCTACTACGGCTGGGTGATGGTAGCGGCCCTCTCGCTCACTGAAATCACCTCGTGGGGTGTCCTCTACTACGCGTTCTCCGTCTTCCTGACGCCGATCGGCGCGGAGATGGGCTGGTCGATCGCCGAGATGACCGGCGCGTACTCGCTGGCGCTGCTCGTCTCCGGGGTGACGGCGATTCCGGCCGGCCGCTGGCTCGACCGCCACGGCCCACGCGGGTTGATGACGGCCGGCTCGATCGCGGCGACGGTGCTCGTCGTTGCCTGGTCGCGGGTCGAGTCGCTGCTTGGCTTCTACCTGATCTGGGCCGGGATCGGGCTGGCGATGGCGGCGGTGCTGTACGAGCCGGCCTTCGTCGTCGTCGCGACCTGGTTCCGACGCTACCGTGCCCGCGCACTGACACTGCTCACGTTTGTCGCGGGTCTGGCCAGCGTCATCTACATCCCCCTCAGCGACCGGCTGGTCGGCAGTTACGGCTGGCGCGATGCATTGCTCGTCCTCGCCGTCATCCTCGCGGTCGGAACGATCCCACTCCACGCACTGGTCCTGCGGCGGAGTCCGGAGGCAATCGGGCTGACGCCGGACGGCGAGCCCTCGGCGATCGACGGTGTAGGAGGGGTAGTTGCCGAGCCGCGCGTGACCCCGCGTGAGGCATTGCGCAGTCCTGCCTTCTGGTGGCTGATCGCGGCGTTCATCCTGGCGATGCTGGCGACGATGACGATGACCGTCCACCTGATCCCCTACCTGATTGGTCGGGGATTCAGCTCCGGCTTCGCCGCCTCGGCAGCTGGCGCGATCGGGTTGCTGGCGCTGCCGGGCCGGCTGATCTTCACCCCGTTGGGCGGGCGTATCCAGCGGCGGGTAGTCACCGCAGCGATCTTCGTGGTCCAGACTCTGTCGCTGATCGCGCTCCTGTTCGTGCCGGGGGTGTGGGGCGTCGTCTTGTTTGTTGTCCTGTTCGGGGCCGGCTTCGGCGCGATCACTCCGGCGCGCGCGGCGCTGGTCTCGGATCTGTTCGGTGCGTCGAGCTACGGGTCGATCAACGGCGTCGTCGCGCTCTGCGTCACCGCCGCGCGGGCGATCGCTCCGGTCGGAGCGGGACTGCTGCTGGCTGCAGCCGGCTCGTATACGCCGGTCATCTGGATCGCCACCGCGCTCTCGGCGCTGGCCGCGGTCGCCGCGCTCCGAGCGCGTTGAGGCAACTACTCGATGAGGGGAACGACGTTTCGTTCCAGCCACGTCGCGATCATTGCTATTGTTGGGCAAGGGACTCGAGCGCCGGTCGATATCGTTCGACGAAGTGATCGACGCGCGCTTCGAAGTCCATGTCGATTCCCACGATTCCGGGCGGATGCGGCTGCCGCCGCGCTCCTCATCGAACTGAACCGCCACTCGTGATCCGTGCTGGAGCTTCAGTCGCCGGCGCATCTCAGGGGGAGCGCGACTGTGAGGCTATTCCCCGACCGTGTAATCGTTCGCGTCATTGACGTCGCCAGCCGTGTTATCCATCTGAAGGGTACCGTCAGGACCGCGTCATGATGACGACGACGGTCTTCTGGACTAACCCTGAAGAGGGTTATCTCCCCCAACTCCTGACCGATCGCATAGCGGGGAACGCTGGCCGATATCACCGAAAGACAGACCGGGTCGCCGCAAGCCGTTCCCAGTTCCACTCTTTCTTGTGATCGATCTTGGCGAGGATCCCAACCCGACGCCGCTGAACGTTGACTCGGCCCCCACCTATTGACCAATGGCTATGGGAGGGGTATATTGTCGTCATATCCCGTAGATGTTGTTTTCAGTCAGTCTGTATGCAGGCTTCTTGCCATTAGAGCAACGTATCATTGGCCGCTGTTTCACTGTTGGCTGGCTGACACCTGACTCCTCAAGACTGTGAGGCAGGGGAGGATCGGGATGTTCCATTCACCATCATCACGCGAGGTGCGGGCGACAGTGGCTGCTGTCGCGACGGTGTTGCTGTCTACCATATTCTCAATCCCTGCCAGCGCATATAACTGCACGGGTGGCAATGGCTGTTACGGGACAGTGCGTTGGAACGGTGCTGTAGATGGTGCTGACGCGCGTATCAGTGTTGGAACCATGAGTATGACGAGTTCATTATGGCACATCAACAGCGTACTCTGGGTTCGTGATCGTGACGGCGTTAATGATTGTAGCATCCTGGGAATTCCTGTTGATACTGCCTGGATTGAAGTAGGATACTGGGCACGCAGCAGTACGCAGCAATTCTATTGGGCAGATTGTCGCGCTGGAGCATCATATTACGAAGGTGCGTTCGGCACGGTTACTACCTCCGACAAATACAAACCTAATTACTTTCAGATCCGGAGAAATACGAAGAACAGTACTTACTGGTTCGTTCAGATCATGGCGATAAGTAACTCATGGTCGCTCGTTAGCTCAGCTAATTCTATGTGGCCTGATCAGATCGAAATAGGCGGGGAATTGACCGGTAACTCAGGTGCATCCATGTATTCTGGTCACACAACGAACAACCGATACATCCATTATGGATCAAGTTCTACACCAAACTACTACTACCAGGGCCGGGACGGTGATGGAAAGACCCAGAACCCTCCCTTCGTCTCTGGGTGGACGGCTGGAGCGCCAGACCCTGGCGGTACTGGTGGAGATTGGTACGCCTATTGTAGTGCTGGCGCCTGCTGATCTACCGGACTATTTGGGAGGAGTGTTTCATGCGTAAGATGCGACAGATTCTCTTCTTGATTGGTCCGCTGTGTATCACCGTCGCATTCGTGATCGCGTGTGGCGCGCCAGAGGAACGACTTCAGAGTGGAGGTGGCGAGGTTCGCGCGACCGCAACTACGCAGGGGTCTCCGACCGCTGAAGTAGCTGACGGTGGCGCACTAGCGACGGACAGTGCTCCAATAGCCGGGTCTGAAGCGATTCATCCGACGCTGGCTGCGAAGCCGGGCAAGCCAACCTTCACCGAGGATGATGTCCGAGCCTGGGTTGCTGATAACCCGCCAGCAGCCTGGGATAGCACGACTCCACCGCCAGTCGTTGAGCGTGTTGAGTTCTTGCCCGCGAGGGAGGTGGCTGCGAAAGTGAACCACCCGGTTTATGCACCAGACGACGCGATCCTCTGCCTCGCTACTCTCAGCGGAACCTGGGCGCCCGAGCTGCCGCCTGGTGTGAAGCCGTCTGGCTCACCAATCCCCAACACCGTGATCTATCTGATTTTCGATGGCACAACCGGTAATCTGCTCGGTATGACATCCGGAGTCGACTCGTCCAAGTAGCAGGTGAGAGGTTTCTCACGAAATTGGAAGCTTGGTAGAAACACGTCTATCGGGACTCATTGCTCCGTCTAGCATGAAGCGTCCGGTCGACAGCCACCTGTGCCTCTGTCATGTATGGCCCGGGTGCGCTTTGTGGGCGATGGCACCCCGAGCGAAACATCCGTCCTCCCCGTTTCTGGGTTCCAGGCGGGAAAACGGATCCTTCACTCCGTTCAGGATGACAGAGGGAAGGGGGCCTACCGTACCCAACGACATGACAGATCACGCTGGTCGCTGTACTCATCATGAGGAAGTTGTATCCCTCAGCACCTGGCCGATCGTGTAGCGGGAGATCCCCGCCAGCGTCGGGTTCGAGTCCCAGTAGTAGGGCAGGGCGATCAGCGCGGTCGAGAGCGCCCAGCCTTGGCCGCGCGCCCAGGTGGCGTCGTCGACCGCCAGCGTGGCGCGAAACGTCTCGCGTGGGCCGGCCGGGAGGAGATTCCAGGCGACGATCAGATCGACCGCCGGATCGCCAACCCCGAGGCAGCCGAAGTCGATTACGGCGCTGAGCTGACCATCGGCCACCAGCAAGTTGCCCGATTGCAGGTCGCCGTGGACCCAGACAGGTGGTTGGTCCCATGCGGGCGCGTCGAGCGCCACCTGCCATGCCGCCGTCGCTGCGTCGCCGTCGATCCGGTCGCCCAGCTCTGCGATCGCTGCGCGCGTCTCGCGATCGCGTGCGGCCAGCGGCACGCCGCGCGACGAGTTGTCGCCGCCCGACCTGGGGCCGTCGCTGGCGTCAATCGCGTGTAGAGCGGTGACGAATCCGGCGAGGTCGACAGCGAAGCGGTGGGGGGCGACGATCCGGTCCAACGTGGCGTTCTCGCCAGCGAGCCAGGGGGCGATCGACCAGCGCCATGGGTAACCCGCGGCTGGCTCTCCGATCGCGAGTGGTGCGGGTATGGGCAGCGGGAGATGCCGCGCGAGTGCTGGCAGCCAGCGGCGCTCCCTCTCCGGCTGCGAAGCGGCCCAGCCGATACGTGGCAGGCGCGCGACCAGGTTGTCACCGAGGCGGTAGAGCGCGTTGTCCGTCCCGGTCGACGTCACCGGCTCGACCGGCAGGCCGGCCCAGGCGGGAAACTGCGACGCGACGAGCCGCGCCACGAGCGCTGCGTCGGTCGGCGTCTCGTCTGGATGCATCGTGCCGGACATGAATCTCCTCTGAAATGAAGCGGGCGCCCCTCCGAAGCGAGGAGGGAGCGCCCGAATAATCGTATCGTGTATCGTGCGATCTAGTCGGCTGTGACCAGCCCGACCTTCACTGCCGCCGCAAGCGCCTGATCGAAGTCGCGGATGAGGTCCTGCGGATCCTCGATGCCGATCGACAGCCGAACCAGCTTGTCGGTCAGACCCATCCGCTCCTGCTCCTCCTTCGGCACGCTGGCGTGCGTCATCGTCGCCGGATGCTCGGCCAGCGACTCAGTGCCGCCGAGGCTGACCGCGAGGTGGCAGAGCTTCAGCGAGTTGAGGAAGGCGAACGCCTCGGCCTCGCCGCCGCGGACGTCGAACGAGACCATCGACCCCGGCCCGAGGCACTGGCGCTGGTAGACCTCGTACTGCGGGTCGGCCTCGTCGATGTGTCCGAGATAGTAGACCGTCTCGACGGCCGGGTGGTCGCGCAGAAAGTCGGCGACGATCTTCGCATTCTCGTTCTGCTGGACCATGCGGATCTTCAGCGTCTCGAGGCTGCGAAGGATCAGCCAGCTATCGAACGGGGCGAGCATCGAGCCGAAGATCGTGCGCAGTCCCTTGATCGGGGCCATGAGCTCCTTGGAGCCGAGGCAGGCGCCGGCGATCAGGTCGCTGTGGCCACCGATGTACTTCGTCGCCGAGTAGAGCACCAGATCCGCGCCGTGCTCCAGCGGGTGCTGCCAGACCGGGCCGAGGAACGTGTTGTCCACGGCAACGAGCACGCGGCGCTCGGCAGTCGAGAGCGACCGCGCGACGGCTGCGCAGTGGGCGATGTCGACCAGCGCGTTGGTCGGGTTGGCCGGCGTCTCGCAGTAGATCATGCCGACCGAACCGGGCTCCAGCCCGGCCGCCGCCTGTTCGAGCGACTCGTGGCCCCCGCCAGCGTTGAACTCGATCGACCGGATACCGAACTGGGGCAGGATCGCGCGGACCAGGTAGTCGGTGCCGCCGTAGACCGGCCCGGAGTACAGTAGCGTGTCGCCGGGGCGCAGGTAGGTGATGATCGCCGTCGTGATCGCGGCCATGCCGCTGGCGAACACGGCGCAGTCTTCCGCGCCATCCCAGATCGTCAGACGATCCTCGACGATCTCCAGGTCGGGATTGTTGGCCCGACTGTAGATCAACCCGATCTCCTCGCCGGCCTGTGCCTCACGCAAGCCTGCGCCGACCTCGAAGAACGCCTTGCCATGCTCGGCCGACTTGAACACGAAGGTCGACGTCTGAAAGATCGGCGGCTTAAGCGAGCCTTCCGACCACTCCGGTCGGTATCCGTAGCTCATCATCAGGCTCTCGGGGCGCAGCTCATGCCCGCCGATGTGGGTCTGCGCCTCCCATTCGCGCTTCTCCATGGCGTCCTCTCCTGTCTTCGTCGACTTGCGCAACGCGCCGTTACAGTGTCTGCCGCAATCATACCCTGCGATATGCGCTAGCGACCTGCTCGCATAATCCGCTCCGCGCGCTGGTCCGCCTTGCGTTCGTTGACGACGAGGATCGCGTGGATCACCCCAGGCACCCAGAAGGCGAGGGTCAGGAAGAAGTTCAGGATCGCCTGGCCAGGCTTTCCCGCGAGCAGCACTGCCAACGGCGGCAGGATGATGGCGATCAGATAGAGCATAGTGGGTCATCCCTTCATCAATAGTCAGCGAACGGTTCGCCATCCAGTACAAGTCACATCATAACGATTGGGTAGACGGATGGTGTAGTTGAGTAGGCAGTTGCGGCAATGCGCCTCCGGCTTGACGCCCCGCCGGCCCGCCGTGTACAGTACCAACGTGCAACCGCCCGGTTGCGTTATGTGAGGGTGTCACGATCACGATGAGCACGCAGCTCAGGAAATCCAGGAGCCCCAGGCGCGGCTGATTGAAAGATCAGCCCATCTGACCTGCCGCGCTTCCTATGGTTTCTGGAGTGACTTGTGACGACATCCGGTTCCCAATCCGTTACACCAAAGATCCATACGCCGTCTCCGGTGACGGTCGCCGTGTTGCGCGCCGTTACGGTGGCGATCCCTCTGCCCTCCCCCAAACCTGGTCGCGTCAGGCGTCGCGCCTGACATCCCGGCGTCCGCCGCTCGCGGCGTGACCTCTGGCGATGTCCGGTCCCGGCGATCCTGACGAGCGAACGCTCGCGCGGGTGGGCGTTTTCCGCATGTCGTCGTTATCCACGATCTGTTGTTATTGAGGATGAGGTGAGTTCGTTGTCAGCGCCCAAGCTCTGGGACAAGGGATATGAAGTCGACCCGCGCATCCAGCGCTTTGAGGTCGGCGACGACCTGACCTGCGACCAGAAGCTGGCCGTCTATGACGCGCTCGGCTCGGTCGCCCACGCCGCCGGCCTGGTCAAGATCGGCCTGCTGCCGGTCGAGACGTTCCACGCCCTGCGCAAGGAGCTGGCGAACATCGTCGCGCTGGCCAAGCAGGGCGAGTTCCAGATGTCGCTGGCCGATGAGGACGTCCACACCAAGGTCGAGAACTGGCTGACTCAGCAGCTCGGCGAGCCGGGCAAGATGATCCACACCGGCCGCTCGCGCAACGACCAGGTCGTCGTCGACCTGCGGCTGTTCACTCGCGAGGCGGTTCTGCCGGTCTACGACGCCATCCTTGACGCCTGCGACGCCCTGCTGGCCATGGCCCAGCAGCACGCGACGACGCCGATGCCGGGCTACACGCACATGCAGCGAGCGATGGTGACCTCGGTCGGGGTCTGGGCCGGCGCCTTCCTTGAGTCGCTGCTGGACGACCTGACGCTGCTCGACGCGGCGGTGGCCTTGTCCGATCAATCGCCGCTCGGTTCGGCGGCGTCGTACGGCGTCGGGCTGCCGCTCGACCGGCAGTACGTCTCCGACCTGCTCGGCTTCGCCAAGGTGCAGAACAACGTCCTCTACTCGCAGCACGGGCGCGGCAAGTTCGAGTTGGCGATCGTTCAGGCGCTCGCCCAGGTGATGCTCGACTTCTCCAAGCTGGCACAGGACATCCTGCTGTTCACGACGAGCGAGTTCGGCTTCTTCGATGTGGATGTCTCGGTGACGACCGGGTCGAGCATCATGCCGCAGAAGAAGAACCTCGACACGATGGAGCTGCTGCGCGGCAAGGTCCACGTCATCGCGGCGATGCAGCAGCAGATGCTGACGATCCTCGGCGGGACGCCGCTGGGCTTCAACGCGGAGTACCAGGACACTAAGCGACCATTCATGGAGGCGCTCGACCTGGTCGAGGCGTCGGCTGTCGTCGCGGCGCTGAACGTCTCGAAGCTGACGCCGAATGAGGAGCGCATGCTGGCGGCCTGCTCGCCGGACCTGTT
>Ga0073904_10001273_pt1 | contig 18839 bp, 28 predicted proteins | sample KloWWTrecipitate_FD_66668 | JGI IMG/M metagenome (GOLD analysis project Ga0073904, IMG submission 66668) | Active sludge microbial communities from Klosterneuburg, Austria, studying microevolution and ecology of nitrifiers - Klosterneuburg... | ecosystem: Engineered > WWTP > Aerobic digester >... | reverse complement strand
TATAGTTAAATCCCCTCTTGGTCAACCTGGGGCAAAAATTGAAAGTTATATTAGATATGGTTCCGGTATAGACAGAGCGTGGGAATTAATAGAACTAGCTTGCGATGTAGGATTAATTACTAAAGGTGGAGCTTGGTTTAATTTAGATTTTTTAGCGACGCCGGTTAAATTACAAGGACAACAAAACGTTTGGGATTATTTAGATTCTAATCCACTAGATTTAAAATTGCTAGACGATAAGGTTAAAGAGTTTTATGTTAGTTAAAGGTTTTGATAATCGAGAATATAAACTTAAATTATTAACAAAACAAAGAACTAATTGTTCTAAAGGGCATATAAGAGCAAGAAAATTATTGAAAAAAATCTTCCCTAACGATATAATATATGAGGAAGTTACGCTTCTTGGAAGCAAAAAAATTAATAAAAATATACTATATTGTGATTTTTTAATACCGTCTCATGATATATTAGTTGAGGTTCATGGTAAACAACATTATGAAATGGGTTATTTTCATGATAGTAAATTAAGTTTTATAAAATCTAAAAGTAATGATCTTAGAAAAATTGAGTGGTGCGAATTAAATAATATTTCGTATATAGAATTGCCAGATGGAGAATCAGATGCAGAATGGGAACTTAGAATCTTTAATAGATACGAAAGTGAAGAAGTATGAAGAAGAACTTGAATCTATTATTGAAAAAATTGGAATATCTTTTTATAAAGATGAAGCTTCTATTGAGGCTTTAAAACTTTCTTATCAACAATTAAGGGATATGGACCAAAGAGAATGTTGTATATTAGCATATCAATTACAACAATATGGTTTATATATTCAGTCTGTAACCAATAGATTAAATAGTATATCATATTGGTTAAATGAATCTTTAAATAAGATTGTTGGAAAATATTGTAAAAACTATGGTGGAGATAATGGTTTTACAAAATTTGAAGAAAAGAAAGCTTCTATTATTGCTGAAAATGAAGCGGCAGACTATTTAATGAAACTTCTTATTAAGTCTTCTGGCAAAAGTAAAGAGCTATATAGTATATCTGGTAAAATTGCTACTATGGCTTCAACATTAATTGAATTATCTAAATCTAAGAGGGTCCATAATGGATAATGATGAAATTGAACTATTGAGAAAGCTATTGTCTAATAATGATGTTAAGGAGACTCTTAAAAAAATATTATTAGAAGATGAGCCTAAAAAGAAAATAGTAAAACCAAAAGTTGTTAAAGCTGCTACTGTTAAAAAAACGTCTGTTAAAAAATCTTCTACTAAAAAAATTCCAGCAAAAAGAGCAGAATCAAAAGGATTTAATACAAAGAAAAAAGAGAATAATTCTTACGAAGATAAAAAAAATACATTTAAGGATGATTTATCTCAATGTATAGAAGAAGAAGTTGATGGTAAAATAATAAACTTAATAGAAGAGAGTAAAAGTATTGCTAAAAAGTTTGTTAAAAAAGACCCAAGACCACCAAAGAAGATTCCAATTTCTGTTTGTCAGCAATGTAAAACTAAGTTTGAAGGTGTTGGTTATTTGTGTAGAGGTTGTTTAGGAGGCAGAAATGCTGAATGATAAAGGTTGTGAAAGAGCAGTTTTAGCTGGAATATGTCAATATGGTTCCGATGGGTTTTTTGAAGTAAATGACATTTTAGAATCTTCTGTTTTTACTGATATATCAAATCAATTAATTTTCTATTGTTTAGAATATCTATTTGCGGCAGATGTTAAAAAAATTGATATTCCTGGCATATTTTCTGCTGCTAATTCGCTAAAATACGAGAAACAAATTTGTGAATCAAAGGAAAACCAAGAGTTCATTAGGTCACTTTTTAATTTCCCTATAGAGCTGTCTAATTTGCGTTCTTACGCTATCAAAATTGTTAACCTGTCTGTGGCCAGAAATGCTCAGGGCAAGCTACAGAAGGCTTACAAAGAGCTTGAGGGGGTAACTGGCGACGAAGATATTAATAAAGTAATAGATATTACAGAATCCCCATATTCTTCTTTAATGAAAGAGTTAGTAAAAACTGATGATGGCGGCGATATTGGGGAAACTATTGAAGACTATGTGCAAAATAAATTTGATAATCCAGTAAAAAATGTTGGTATTCCTTCTCCTTTTCCAATATTTAATAGTGTTATTGGCGATGGTATGAGAACAGGTGTTCATCTTTGTTGTGCTAGATTAAAAGCTGGTAAAAGTACCTTTGCTAAAGAAATATCTATTCATGTTGCTAAAGATCTTAAAATACCAGTTCTTTGGGTTGATACAGAAATGAGCGTAGAAGAACAGCAAGATAGAATATTAGCTGGCGTTTCTGGTTTAGACATAAGAAAAGTGGAAAAAGGAAACTTAAACCAAGCTGAAAAAGATAAGCTTTTATATGCCGCTAAAGAATTAAAGAATATACCACTAAAACATGAAAAAGTATCGGGTAAATCTTTTAATGATATTTTATCTCTAATGAGAAGATGGATTAATTATAAGGTTGGATATAATGAGTCTGGACAAAGAAATCCACACTTTGTTGTTTATGATTATTTTAAGCTAATGGATACTGGTGATCTTAAAAATATGCAAGAATATCAAGCTATGGGTTTTCAAATAGCTGCTTTACACGATTTTTGTACAGAGAATAATACTCCTGTTTTATCATTTGTTCAAGTTAATCGTGATGGTATTAATAAAGAATCAACAGATGTTATAGCTCAATCAGATAGGCTTGGGTGGAATGCTATTTCTCTATGTATCTGGAAAAGAAAAACACCAGAAGAAATTGGACAAAACCCTAAAGCTGGTACTCATAAGCTTGTTCCATTAGAAGGTAGGTTTATGTCAAAACTTGATCCTGGAGATTATATTAATTATTATTTTGATGAAGCCAAATCTAAAATTACTGAATTAAAAACGAGGTTCCAAAGTGAATCACCAGATTTCGGAGAGAATTGAGGATATATTTGATAAACTTGGAATTGATTATACAAAAAATAATGATAGAATAAATTTTAGTTGTCCTATTCACGGTAGTTCTTCAAACTCTGCATATGTTTATACTGACGATAGCTTATATCCTCCAAATTGGAAATGTTACAGTCATAATTGCCATGAGGAACATAGGGGTTTGGTTGGGCTTTTAATGGGAATATTAAAAGTTGATTATCAAGGTTGTATTAAATGGTTATCTGAATTTGATATAAATCCAAGTCAGGTTAATACAGGAAAGAAATTTATTCAGTCTACCAAGATAATAACACACAAAAGACATAATCCCGAATATAAGATATCTTTAAATAAAATTGATTATATTAAGCCTAAGTTCTATCTTGATAGAGGATTTAAGGAAAATACATTAAAACATTTTGGAATTAGTTATTGTAACAATAGAAAAAACCCATTTTTTGGTTATATAACAGTACCAATTTTCAACGATGATAAAAAATCTATAGCTGGATTTATAGCTAGAAACCCAAATCCAAAATGTTTAATTTGTCATAGATATCATAAAGAAAATGATCCATGCTCAAGTAATGGAACAAAATGGAAAAATACAGCGGGATTTCATAACAATGCCTATTTTTATAATTTATGGAATGCAAAACCATATATAGAAAAGTTTAATGAAGTAATTTTAACAGAAGGTCCAGCGGATACATGGAAAATGTATGAATCTGGCATATATAATTGTTTATCCATGTTTGGAACATCAATAACAATGGATCAAAAAGTTATATTAGAGTCTTTACCAATAATTAATATAAAGCTATTTTTAGATCCAGACGAAGCCGGAAAAACATCGTCTATTAAATTAAAAAATTATTTAGATAGATTTTATAATGTTGAAATTATTAATTATAATAAACAACCATCAGAATGCTCTAAAGAAGAATTACAGAAAATATTTAAAAATGAAAAATGATAATATTTATGGCTATGTTTATCTAATTACCAATTTAGTTAACGATAAACAGTACGTTGGACAAACTGTTGAAACTATTGAAGAAAGATTTAGTAATCATTGTACATGTAAAACACAAGTAATATCAAAAGCAATTAAGAAATATGGAAAAGAAAATTTTACAGTTCAAGAATTAGCTATAGCTTATAACCAAAAGAAATTAAATTTTCTTGAGGGTTTATATCTTTCGTGGTTTAATACTTTAGCTCCAAACGGGTATAATATTAAAGATATAATTGATGGAAAAGGTAAAAATAGTAAAGAAACTATAGAAAAAATGAAAATAGCTCAAAACAAACCGGAAAGATTAACTATAGCTTCTAATATTGGTAAAAAAACAAGGGCTAAAAGAAGAAGCGGATCAGCTTCTAAATATTGTGGCGTTTGTATTAAAAATAATAAATATTTATCTAAAATTAATTATAATAACAAAAGAATAAATATTGGTTATTATTATTTAGAAGAAGATGCCGCAAGGGCATATGATATTAAAGCTTTAGAACTTTTTGGTAAAGATTGTAATTTAAATTTTCCTGAACTAAGACAAGATTATATTAATGGAAAAATTATAGTTAATAAAAGTACTTTACAAGATAGATCTAAATCTAGAATTAAAAATATAACTTTTAATAAAAAAAATAATAGATGGATATGCTATTATAATAATAGAAAAAATACAAAAACTTTTAAAACTATAGAAGAGGCAAAAGAGTTTTTATTTAAAACAACCATCAGAATGTAACATAGAAGATATAAGGAGTTTATTAAATGTTTAGAATTTTATTATTTTGTATATTTTTATCATTTTCGCAAAATTTATTTGCTCAAAATAGCTATTGGTGTTCAAAATGTAATACTTATCATACTATTTTAAAATCTAATATTGAAAGCAGAGAAATTGTAATAACTTTGTCAGATGGAACATTAAGAAATATAAGAGATTTACCTCAAACTTGGCCAACTTGGTCTTGGCCAGGAAATTTAGAACAACATCTAATAAGAACACACAATGTAAATACTCAAGGTTGGAGTCATGCGGAAAGAGTTAATTTACATAATTATGCTCATAATACAGCTAAAAATGAAGCAAGAAAAAATTTCACAATTTCGTGTAATGTAAGATATTAACATAAAGGTAAATTAATGGATATTTCGTTTTTAAGATCTTCTTCAATTGGAACTTGGCAAGGATATTGTCAGCATAAATATTTTTTAGTTTATGTATTAGGAATGGAAGATGCTAGTAATATTAAAACAGAGGTTGGTACTGTTGTACATGCTGTTCTTGAAATATTAGCAGGAATGAAAAAATCATATCAAGACAACAAGAAGTATGAATTTACTCATGGTGCTGGAACATTTACTTGTAGTCCAACAATGTTTATGAAACCATATACATTAACAAATGAAGAAGTTGATAAGATTAATAAAAGTAAAATTAATAAAGACACATACAGAGACAGGGAAAAGTCTCAAATAAAATATGGCCATAAAAGATATGGTGTCAAAAATGTTGAGAATATCTTAGAAAAGGTTTATGATTACTATAGTAGTAAAAGTAAACACGATTGGGGAAACATAGAGAAAAGAAATTGTTTAAATTTTACATGGATGGAACTAGATTGGGAAAATGGCGAGTTTGATCCAAGGAAACGTAGTATTATTCATCCAGAATTACCATTTAATATAGAAATTAAAAAAGATTGGGCAAAATTAGATAATGGAGAATATCTTAGAATAAAGGGAACTATTGATCTTGTAACAGAAATAGATAAAGGTGTTGTTGAAATTATAGATTATAAAACTGGAGCAAGATATGACTGGGGTAAAGCTAAAGAAAAAACATATGAAGATCTTATGGAAGATCCACAATTAATGCTTTATTATTATGCTGCTAGGAAAGCTTTACCAGAATATGAAGCTATTATGTTAACAATATTTTTCATTCGTGATGGTGGACCATTTACTCTAGCTTTTGATGACTCAATCTTAGAAAAGGTTGAAAACAATCTTAGAAAAAACTTTGAAGAAATTAGAGATTCTAAGAAACCTAAAATGAGAGATAGATTGCATAGAGATTTTCAATGTAATAAGTTATGTGGTTTTTATAAAAATAAGATTGACGGAACTACTGTTTGCGACTATATTGGTAACGAGATAGATGTTTACGGGATAGAAATTACTACTGATAGAAATAGAATAGATGGTTTTAAAGTAGGTAAATATCAAAGTCCTGGAGCTTAGTATGTTATATATTAGAATTAAAAATATAATTGAAGGTATAAATTTAATAGAGGTCGGAAAAATTTGTGGAATATTATTTTCCAATATTAACGAAAAACTAGATAATTCAGAGTTTAGCACTGTTATCAATCTAATAATAGGATTTTTAAATATACCTTTTGGTTTTTTATATTTATTTTGTGTGTCTATTGGTGTATTAATAATATTAGGGGGTTTTAATGAATAATTTATCAATAAAAGAAAAAGATTTGTGTAAGTATTTTGCTAATAGTTTTATAGATGCAATTAACATTAAAGTTAATAAAGATTTTAGTAATATTAGTAAAATTATTCTTACGCTTGATAAAGACAACCAAAGTCTAATAAAGCAAAATAAAATAGGATTTTGTTGCACTATGTATATAAACGATAATAAATATGCCTCTTCTCTTGATCTTTATAAAAAAGACTTTTATTCTAATACTGATATAAAAGATATGGAGAGAGTTTACGAAAAGGAAATTAATAAAATTTTAAATTTATATATTGATAATCTTGTTTTAAATGAATCCTTATAGCCCAAACAAAGATCCAGATGAAGAGTCTGACAAACCACTTAATTATGATATAGAAATAGTTATTGGTATGTCTTTTGTAGCGGGTATCTTTTTAGGTATCTGTTTAGTAATATTTTTGAAATTATAACAATTTAACAACGGAGATAGAACCCGATGAATGAATTAAGAAAATTAGTTGAAGCAATGATTAACAAAGCAGCTATTAGTGAAAATGCTGATCAGGCTCTTAAGTTTTCTCAAGCAGCTTGTAATGCTTCTAATGCTATGGCGATATTATATAATATTGAACGAGGTAATAGTGGAAAATAATTTTTTAGTATATCATATTCATACTTCTATGAGTTTGTTAGACGGAATTATTAAGCCAGAAAAATTAGCAAAAAGATGTAAAGAGCTTGGCTATTCTCATGTAATGATTTCTGATCATGGGAATCTTTCTGGATTTATTAAATTTGCAAACGCTATGAAAAAAGAGGGTATCATAGCTTGTCTTGGAACAGAAATGTACTTATGTCATCAAGATCCAACTGTTCAAAATGCAGATAACAGAAAACTATTTCATATGGTTGTTTGTTCAAAAGATAAAGATTCTTGGATTAAACTTGTTAAAGCTGTTTCTGAAAGCAATAGACCAGAAAATCTTTATTATAAACCAAGACTAAATCACGAAAAACTTGCTAACATTATTGGCGATTCTTGTTTTATTTTCTCCGGTCATCCTGGATCTTATTTATGGGATTTTAAAACTGTTTCAGAAATAAAAGAAGGTATTAATTATCTAAAGGGCTTGTTTGGTAATAATCTATGCCTTGAGCTACAAAGATTTATAAGAGATCCAGAAGTAGATTCTCATATTGATTTATTAATACAAGCTGGAAAAGAAACAGGAACACCGGCAAAAGCGTGTATAGATGCCCATTATACTTCTAAAGAAGATGTTGAAATACATAGAATAGTTTTATGTTCTAATTTACATAAGACTTTACCACAAATTAATAGAATGAAATCAGAAGATAAACCTATGGGTGTATTTTTTGAAAAGGATTACTTTTATGTTCCTTCTATAGAAGAAATGAAAGAATTTGGTCATACCGATGAAGAATTAGATATGTCAGATATTACTAGTAATATTAAAAGTTTTGATCTTCAAGAAAAACCAAGATTGCCACAATTTATTGATAACGAAAAAGAATATTTTACAGAACAGTGTAGGTCCGGTTTTAGAAATAAGAAAAAAGTAACTTGGGGAAAAGATTATGTTGAAAGAGTTAAATATGAGCTTGATGTTTTAAATAATGCTGAACTTGCTGGATATTTTTTAATTGTTGCTGATTATATTAACTGGGCTAAAAATAAGGGAATATTAGTGGGTCCAGCTAGAGGCTCTAGTTTAGGCAGTTTGGTTTGTTTCTTATTAAATATAACCTCAATAGATCCAATTCCTCATAATCTAGACTTTGAAAGATTTTATAACGAAAGCAGAAATACTCCAGGTAATATTTCTCTTCCAGATATTGATACTGATTTTCCAGCTAATAGACGAGAAGAAGTTATTGAATATATTAGAGAAAAGTATGGTAAAGACAAAGTTTGTCAAATTGCTACTTTTGGTACTTTAAAAGGTAAAGCCGCTTTAAAAGAAGTTTTTAGAGTTTGTGAAGTATGCGATTTTGAAACAATAAATTTGATAACTAAGCCCATGCCTAATGAAGCAGATATTGCTGATGAATTAGAAGAACAAGGTGAAGAATCAATTATCTCATGGTGTTTAAGAAATCAGCCAAAGATGTTTCAGGACTATTGTTATATTGAAGGTGAAGAATTTAAGGGAGAATATGCTAAGTATTTTCAAATAGCTATTGAATTAGAGGGTATTCATAAATCTCAGGGAAAACATGCTGCTGGTCTTATCGTTTCTGGTGAGCCACTAGCAGATATTGTTCCACTAATTTATGATAAGAAAACAGGAGAAGCTATTGTTGCTCTTGATAAAAAGGATGCTGAAAAAATTGGTCTTGTTAAATTTGATATATTGGGACTTTCTTGTTTGGATAAACTAATGAGTATAAATAATTTATTAAAAACTGGTAAGATATGAAAAAAGAAATTTATGGCAGAGTATACTTAATTACAAATTTAGTTAACGGAAAACAATATGTAGGAAAAACGACACTAACTATTAAAGAAAGATTTCAAGCTCATACTGGGAGATCTAATTCTAAAGATTTTTATAAAATGGCTATTTCTATGGCTATTAAAAAATATGGTAAAGAAAGTTTTAAAATCGAAGAATTAGCCATATCTTATACTAAAGAGCAATTAAAATTTAGTGAAGGTTTTTATATTAACTATTTTAATAGCTTAGCACCAAACGGTTATAATATAACAAAAATAATTAATAGTTGTGATAAGCATTCTGAAGAAACTAAAGAAAAAATTAGAATAGCTCATAATAAATTGGAAAATTTAAAAATAGCTTCAGAAAATGGTAAAAAATATAGAGGTAGAAGCTTAGGAGGATCTTCAAAATATTGTGGAGTTCATTTATGTAATAATAAATATATAGCATATTTAAGTTATAATAAAACAACTTTTCGTCTTGGTTATTATAACGTAGAATCAGATGCGGCTAAAGCATATGATATTAAATCTATAGAATTATTTGGCCATGAAGCTAAACTAAATTTTCCAGAATTAATACAAGATTATATTAATAAAAAAATTATAGTTATACCAAATAAAAGTAATAAAACATCTGGAATAAAAGGTATACATTTTTGTAAAACTAAAAACAGATGGATTATTAAATTAAAAGGTTTTCCATGTAAACAATTTAAAGAACTTTCTGATGCAAAAGAATATGTAAATATTTGTAAAAATAATGACAAAAATAACCAATAATTTAACAGAAATATGTCATAATTATAATTTAATATTAGATTCTAGAGAAATATTTCTATCTGGAATAGATAGTGAAGACTCTGAAGTTAATTATAAAATGTCTATGAGTTTTCTTAAAAATTTAAGAATACTTGAAAATATTAATAAAAAACCCATAATAATTCATCAACAAACAATTGGTGGTGATTGGTCTAGCGGGATGATGATATATGATTTAATTAAAAATAGTCAATGTAATTTTTTATTTATTTGTCATGGTATTTCTGCTAGTATGGGTTCTATAATACCGCAAGCTGTTTTAAATAAGGGTTATAGAGTCAGTATGCCACATACAGATTTTCTAATACATGAAGGAGATTTATATTTAGAAGGTATACCAACTCAGGTTTCATCAAATCTTCTATATATGAATATTAATAAAGAAATAATGTATAATATATACTGCGATTCATGTATTAGTGGATCATTTTTTAAAGGATATAGTAGATCAAAAGTTAAAGCTTATCTTAAAAGAAAGATTAGAGAAAAAACTGATTGGTGTTTACAACCATTAGACGCATTAAATTATGGTTTTGTTGACGGAATACTTGGAACCAAAGGATATGAAGATATTAAAACAATTTTAGAGAGCTTATAGAAAAATTAATAGAATTTAAAACAAATATAGAAAAGTAAAAAGATGCCAAGATTTAGAAAAAAACCAGTAGAAATAGAAGCTCGTCAATTTGAAACAAATAATGATGATGGAACATGTTTAAACAATCTTGTTAATTGGATTAATTCAAACGGTGGAGAATCTAGTCATAATGGAACAGATTTATACATAGAAACACTAGAAGATAAAATGAGAGCAGATTGTGGCGATTTTATTATTAAGGGTGTTAGTGGAGAATTTTATCCATGTAAACCAGATATTTTTGAACTAACTTATGAAGCTGTTGAATAATTATATTAGAGATTTTGAGCAAAAAGAGTATTTATTATTATGTAACTTACTCAAAATCGGAGATAATAATGAGAAAACGCTTTAATAAAGAAAAATGTATAGAATTATTAAAAAACCACAGTAAAAAAGAAGTAGCTGAAATATTAGAAATTCCATACCAAAATTTAATTCAAAGTCTTTATTATCACAAAATTAAAACAGTAAAAAACTACTATGTTAACCATGAGTATTTTAAAACAGAATCTCATTCAATGTATTATATTCTAGGTTTTATAACCGCCGATGGAAACATTCATAATAAAAGACATTATTTAGCAATAGAATTACAACTAGGAGACGAAGAGGTTTTAAAATTTATTCTTGAAGAAATTTCCCCAAAACAAAACATATTATATTATACTCATAAAGACAAAAGAAATAATAAAGAGCATAAATCATGTAAAATAGCCATATATTCAAAAACAATTAAGGAAGATTTAATTAATATTGGAATAGTACCTAATAAAACTAAAGAGGGTATATTTATTGATGTAGAGAAAATTCCAGAAGAATATTTTTACGATTTTATAAGAGGGTTAATTGACGGAGATGGATCTATACTTAAACACGAAAACGGTATATATACCAAAATTACATGTTCTGATAAAAATTTTCTTATAAAAATACAAAAGAGAATAAATTTACCATCAAGCATACAGCACGATAGAAATCATTCAAATTTAATATATTGTCACAATTCTTCAAAAATACTACATGAAAAAATTTATAAAGATTATAAAAAATCATTTACACTAGAAAGAAAAAGAGAAAAATCTTATGCCTGTATCTAAAAATATTATCATTCATTATGATTTAGAGACTACGAGCGCAAATCCACATACAACTCAACCAATTGAAATTGCTGCTGTGGCTATAGACAATAGAACTTTAGAAATAATTCCAAATAGTGAGTTTTATTCATTAATTAAACCAATTGAAGATCCAGAAGAACAAACTAAATTAGGATTAGGACAAATTGAGCAGGGCGCATTAGATGTTAATAAAAAAACTATGGAAGAACTTAGGATAGCACCAGCTTTAAAATCAGTCTGGAAATCTTTTGAGAAATATGTAATGGGATTTAATGCTTCTGGTAAAAAATGGGACGCTCCAATACTTTCTGGCTATAATAACCAAGGATTTGATGATATAATTTTAAATAGAATAGCTGGACCGGTTTGGAAATACGGACCTTGGGATGAAGATAGAAAATCTTGTCCATTATTTCATCCAATCTACAATTTAGATGTTATGAAGTTACTTTATCCTTGGTTTGACTCATCTTATGAAATAAGTAATTTCAAAATGGATACTTTTAGATCATTTTTTGGATTAAGTATGGAAGGCGCTCACTCGGCAGATAAAGATGTAAAAGATCAAGCAGAAATTCTTATACGCCTAATGAAATTAACAAGAAAATACTCTAAGATTACGAATTGGAATAAATAATGTTTTTTAAAAAGAAAAAAGAAAAAGAGAGTAAATATACAGAAGGTTTTAATACTGCATATTTCCAAAATGGTTCTTCTAGAAATCCTTATAACTTTATTAATGAAGCAAAAGAATATAAAGAATGGCTTACTGGGTTTACAGATGGTGTTAATAGTATGAATATTAGTATAAATAAGAATATTTTTAATTATAAAACTCCAAAGGGTAGTGGATAATAATAACTTTAAGGTAATAAAATGTTAACGATTTTATTTTGGGTGCTTGGTACTATTAACGGATTATTGGGAATTTTAAATTTAATGGTTGCAGCATCAGATGACCCAAGTGGCAGAGGAATGGTGCAAATGTTTTTAATTCCATTTACAATATTTGTTGGTATGATTTCTTTGATAATTATTGGTTTTGCTACTTAAGGATTAAAATGTATTATAAGTTTGATTGTGGCTGTAAATTTAAACAGCTAGATACCGTTGTAAAAGATTGTGATGGTTTACCACCAATTGAGATTGATTATTATAATTTGCCAGAATGTAAAGAGGTTTGGCCATTATTAGGTTCTGGTAAAACTAAAGGTGTGTTCCAGCTTGAAAAGTCTCTTGGAAAACATTGGTGTAAAGAGTTATATCCTGAGAACATTAGTCACTTGGCAGCTTTGGCGGCAATTTTGCGTCCAGGTATTATTGGCGGAATATTAAATGATAAAAGTTTAACACAGCATTATTGCGACAATAAAAATAAAAAACAAGAACCAATATTATTACATCCTGCTTTAGACAAAATTCTATCTGATACATATCAAGTATTAATTTTCCAAGAGCAAATTTTATTAATTGCTAAAGAAATGGCTGGTTTTACCGGTGTTGAAGCGGATACTTTAAGAAGAGGTATCGGTCACAAAGATCCTAAAGTTGTATATGAAATGGAGAATAAGTTTATAGATGGTTGTATTAGAGTAGGAATTATAAATGAGCAAGACGCAAAAATGATATTTGAAATTATTAAAAAAAGCGCAAAATATTCGTTCAACGCTTCTCACGCATACGCATACGGTACAATTGGTTACTGGACTGCTTATTCAAAATGTTTATCAGAAGATACTATTGTTGAAACTAAAGATGGTAATAAGAAAATTAAAAATATTTTAATAAACGAATATGTTAAAGCACCAAGTGAAAACGGTGATGAATTCGTTCTTGTTACAGACAAAATTAATCAAGGTATTCAAGAAATGTATGAAATTACATTAGAATCTGGTAAAAAAATAGAATGTACAATGAATCATAAATTTTTATGTGAAGATGGTATTATTAGAGAGCTTAAAGAAATAATAGAATGCGACCACAAAATACAAACCCAGAATTAGTTAATATTACAAAAGATCAACTATTTGGTTGTAAAATTTGTAATAAAACACTAAAAGATATTAGGAAAGAACAGCTAGACTGGTTTCAAAAATCAAAATATAGAAGATTTCAAAGGATAGAAAGACATTTATTAGAAGACCATAACGTTTCTTTTGAATTTTATTTAGAAAAGTATTTAAATATTAAAACTCCAAAATGTAAATGTGGTTGCGAAAAACCTGTTACTGTAAGATCTAATAGTTCGCCATTATTATGGAATTGTTTTTCATGTGGTAAAAATGGTGGTTGGACAAAGGAGAATAAAGAAAAAAGATGTGGAAAAGGAAATCCAAGTTTTGGAAAAACACCAAAACATAAAAACAAAACTAAAGAAAATTGCGAAACGTGTAGAAAAATTTCTAAAAACAATAAAGGTAAACCAAAGTCTAAAGAGCATATTGAAAAATCTAGACAAACACGTTTAAGTAGATATAAATCAGGAGAGATTAAAAGATTTTATGGTAAAGATCATTGGAATTACGGAAGGGTTGTTAGCGAAGAAACTAAAAATAAGATTAGAGATGCTACTATTAAAAATCTAAAACTTGGTAAGTTTAAAGAAACTAATACTAAACCACATAGAGAATTTAGAAATATTTTAATAGATATGAATATAAAATATGAAGAAGAAAAACGTGTTAGTTATTGGCTGGTAGATTTCTATTTAATAGATTATAATATTTATATCGAGGTTGACGGAGATTATTGGCATTGTAATCCAAAAATTTATCCAAACGGTCCTAAGAATGAAATACAACAAAAAAGAATTAATAATGATCTTAAAAAGGATAAATATTTTAATGGTTTTGGATTAAAACTAATTAGATTTTGGGAGTTTGATATTTATAACAATGTTGAAGAAGTTAAGGAAAAATTACAATGCGTTTTGAAAAAATAATTAAAGTTAAAAATATTGGTAAAAAACAGGCTTTTGATATTACAGTAAATAATAATTCTCATATTTTTTACGCTAATAATATTTGCACATCTAATTCCCACTTTCCATTACATTTTTACGCAGCTTATATTGCTCATGCAAAAGATAAAATTGACCCAAAACAAGAAATGAAAGAGCTTATTGATGATGCTAGAAATTTTGGTGTAGATATTGTTCCTCCACACGTTAGTTCTTTAAAAAATAATCCAGATGGGGATGTAACAATAGAAGATCAAAAGATATTATTTGGCATTGTTGATATTAAAGGTATTGGTAAGAAAAAAATAGAAGAAATGTATTCTTCAATTATAGAAAAAGAAGTTACTATTGGCAAGAATATAAAACAATGGTCTTGGAATGATTTCTTATTTAATGTTAAAACTAGCTCAACAGTTGTTAACAATCTAATTTTGGTTGGTGCTACTCCTGGTGGTGTCCCTCGCAAACAAAAAGCATACGAATACTCAATCTTCCAAAATCTAACGGATAGAGAGCTAGAATGGTTTTCTAATAACTATAAAGATTATGAAAACTTTGGAGAAGCCCTTAGTAAGTATTCTGAAATAGAAAGAAAAGAAGGCGGACCATCTAATGTTAAAAGAAAGGCTTATGTAGAAGATTCTGCAAAGCTATTAAAAAATTCTCCATATTCAACAAAAGATCATCCAGATTGGATTGTTGCTAATGAAAGAGAATTAATAGGTATTCCAATTACCTATAGTTCTACTGAAAATAAGATGATAGAAACAGGAATGACATGTTCTGATTTTCTTCATGGAAAAAGGGGTAAAATTAATATACTGGTTGAAATTTCCTCGTTTAAAGAGTATACTATTAAGAATGGGGCCAATGCTGGTTTGTTAATGTGTGTATTAGAACTAAAAGATTCTACAGATTCTATTACTGGTATTATGTTTCATGAAGACTATAAAAATAATCAGGAATATTTATTTGATGGTAATGTTGTAGTTGTGTCTGGGTTTAAGTCTAAGAAAGATCAAAATTGTCTAATTATTAATAAGGTATTACAAGTATGAAATGTTATGGAGTTTTTACGTTTGCTCATGATCCAACATTAATAAGAGTTGGACAGACTGTTAAAAGTATTTTTCAACTATATTTTACTAACAAAAGGTTTGATAACGATAATAATGTTATAATTGATAAAATTTTCCTTGATTTTGAATGTTGGGACTCTGCTGCTGAATTTGTTGTTAATAATTGTATTCTGGGCGATAAGATATACATAGAGGCTAGCCCAAAAAACGATGTTGATGGCGTTATTTTCAGAATTAATACATTTAAGGTTTTTCATGTTTAACGAAAAAAAATCAATGGACTTTCTTTATTATTTATCATGTTTAACGCAGGATGAACTAAAAAAAGAAAAGAAGAGGTTCTATAAATTTAAAGACGAATTAGAACCAGACTATAAAGAAGTCTTTTATTATATTTATGACGATATATTCAAATTAAGTAAACGAGCAGAAATTATATACCATAAGGTTTTACAGAAATGAAAATATTACTTGTTGGAGAATTTTCTGGAGTATCTACTGGTTATGGCAAAATAACCAGAGAGCTTGCCCAAAGATTACATAATGACGGATATGAGATTGCGGAATTAGCAACATTTTGTCATAAAGATGATCCAAAAATTAAAGAAATACCGTGGAAAATTTATCCAAACCTACCTTCTAACGAGGAAGAAGAAAGAGAATATAATAGTAATCCACAAAACGCAAATGGTAAATGGAAATTTGAAGAAGTATTATTAGATTTCAAACCTACTCATGTTTTTGGTAACGGAGATCCTTTCTTTTATGAATACCAACAGCATTCCCCATTTAGAAAATATTTTAATTGGATTGTTGCTGCTCCTATTGATGGAATTCCACAACATAATCAATGGATTCAAATATTTGATAATGCCGATGGATTAATGACTTATACAGATTGGGGAAAGTCTATATTAGAAGAATACGGTTTAAAAGTTAATGGTGTTTTTTCTCCAGTTGCTTCTAATGACTTTTTCAAAATACCACAAAAAGAAATAGATAAGTTTAAAAATATTTTCGGTATTAATGGTATTAAAATAATCGGTACGGTTATGAGAAATCAGCCAAGAAAATTATTTGATGCCCTTTTTAGTTCATTTTCTAAATATTTGAATATTAATAGTGATGTTTTATTATATTGTCATACCACATATCCTGATGCCGGATGGGATTTTCCAGAACTTTTAATTAAGCATGGAATAATTAATAAGGTTTTATTTACCTATAGGTGTATGAATTGTAAAAATAGTTATCCTGGATATTTCCAAGACCTTAGATCAACATGTCCTTTTTGTAGAAATTTATCTGCCAAAATGCCAGATGGTCAAGATGGTGTTGATACAGCTACTTTAAACAAAATTATTAACCTGTTTGATGTATATGTTCAATTAGCAAGTAGAGAAGGTTTAGGTATTCCTCAAATTGAGGCATGTTCTTGTGATGTTCCAGTTGTGTCAATGAAATATGCTGGTATGACAGATGTTGTAAACAAAATAGGCAACGAAGTTAAAATAAAAGCATCTTATCTTAGTTATCCAATGAATATGGTTGAAGCTGTTCCAGATGAAGAAGATCTTGTTGGTGTTATAGATTCTTTAATTAAAAAAGAAAAAACTGGCGAAAACCTTAAAAAATACGAAGAATATTATGGTTCTTGGGATAAAAGCTATTTAGTATTTCTTAATGTTATTAAATCTTTACCAGAAAAATCTTGGAATAAAGTTAATATAGAATATCCAAATAAATACGTCGAACTTAATGTTTCAAACGAAGATTATGTTAAATTTCTTATTACAGAAGTATTAAGAGAACCAGAATTAATAGGATCGTATCTAATGACAAGAATGATTAATGATTTGAACTCTGGAATAACATTTGGTGGAATTTGCGGTAATTATTTTACCGAGAATATAGACCAAAGAAACTATTTACAATTTGATAGAAAAAAGGCTTATGATATTTGCTTAAATAGAAAAGCCTTTAATGACTCTTACCAGAATATTTTAAATAACGAGCTATAAAATGAAAATTTACGGTAGAATTTATAAAATTACTAATTTAATTAACGGTAAAGAATATATTGGAGCAACAAAACAAAAAATTAAAAGTAGATTTAATAAACATTGTTATGATGCTAAAAATAATTATAGTTTGAACATGAATATTGTATCTGATATTAGAAAATATGGCAGAAAGCAATTTAAGATTGAAGAAATTGATGTGGCATATTCTAAGAAAGAACTAAAATTAATTGAAGGAGTTTATATTTCTTGGTTTAAAACATTAGAACCAAACGGTTATAATATTATAGATATAGTTAACGGAAAAGAAAAACGTTCTGAAAAAACTAAACAAAAAATGAAAATTGCCGCAAATAAACTAGAAAGACTAATGTTATTATCAAATAATGGTTTAAAATCTCGCGGGAAAAATCGTGGTGGACAATCTAAATATTGTGGAGTTTGTATCTCTAAAAATAGATATACTGCACAAATATCATTTAATAAGAATAGAATATATCTTGGTACATATAATACCGAATTAGATGCAGCTAAAGCATATGATTTAAAAGCTTTAGAACTTTTCGGACACGATTGTAATTTAAACTTTCCTAAATTAAGGGAAAAATATTTAAACAACGAAATAATTATTAATAAAAGTTTAAAATTAATTAATTCAAAATCAGGAATAAAAGGCGTCTTATTTGATAAGCAAAAAAATAAGTGGTATTATAAATGGGTTGATAATAATAATAAAAATAGAACAAAGACATTTAAAACAAAAGAAGAAACAATTAAATTCAAAGATACTATAAATAATGAATAAATGCGCGATATGCGAGGATCAATTAGAACCCGCTTTTCAAGACTCTAAATATCAGCCTTATGAGGGTGGTGAAATAAGATTTATATTTAATTTTGGCTCCACTAAATTCGATAAATGTATGGGTAGCACTGTTTATAGGGGAGTTATTTGCGATCACTGCGCGAGTAAATTTGTTAATAGAATGGATGAAACATTAGAAGAATGAAAGTATTATATATTAGTCATCAAAGAGAAGAATCTGGCTATGGTAGATTTTGTAGAGAATTTCTAAAAGCTCTTAAAACTACCAATCTAGACATAGCTTCTATAGCTATTCCGCTTGGTAAAGTAACATCTTTTAAAGATGAAACAGAAAATAATTATATTGGCTCAATTGATTTAGCGATTCAAAACGTACTTCCACATTTTATGTCTAAGGGTAATGTAAAATCTGTTGGAACAGCAATATTAGAAAGCGCTGACGTTAAATATAATTATTGGCACCAGCACTTACAAATGTTAGATCAG
>Ga0073904_10001272_pt1 | contig 18844 bp, 17 predicted proteins | sample KloWWTrecipitate_FD_66668 | JGI IMG/M metagenome (GOLD analysis project Ga0073904, IMG submission 66668) | Active sludge microbial communities from Klosterneuburg, Austria, studying microevolution and ecology of nitrifiers - Klosterneuburg... | ecosystem: Engineered > WWTP > Aerobic digester >... | reverse complement strand
CGCGCCTCGCTCTTGCTCAATCCCAGATGCAATATCAGCGGCTCCGAGATCTGGTCGCCGACGGTCAGGACCGGGTTCAGCGATGTCATCGGATCCTGAAAGATCATCGCGACCTTGTTGCCGCGAACGTGGCGCATCTCGCTATCCGAGAGCTCGAGCAGGTCGACCGTCCCATCGGCATCGGACAGCAGTATCTCGCCGTCGACGATCTTTCCGGGTGGGCTCGGGATCAGCCGCATGATCGATGTTGCGGTGACGCTCTTGCCACAGCCCGATTCGCCGACGATGCCAAGTGTCTCACCTTCGCCGACGTGGAAGGAAACCCCGTCGACCGCGTAGACAATACCGGCTCGTGTGAAGAACTGGGTTTTGAGGTTGTTCACCTCGAGGACATTCTTAGCCAACGGTACCCCACCTCGTCCTGCAAGCGCGGCATCGGCCGCGTAGCGTCACCAGCGTCCCCTTCTCGCCCCCGTGGCTCAGTCGTTCATCTTGACGTCGAGTGCGTCGCGCAGGCCGTCGCCGAGGAACGTAAACGCGAGCATCGTGATCGCGATGGCCAGGCTCGGAAAGAACATCAGGTGCTGGACGGACTGGATATATTGCTGGCCCGCGCCGACCATTTGCCCCCATGATGGCTGTGGAGGCCGGATCCCGACGCCCACGAACGAGAGTGATGCTTCGATGAAGATCGCCTGCGGGATGCCGAACGTCAGCGCGACAATAATCGGCGTCAGGCTGTTCGGTAACATGTGGCGCAAGATGATATAGCCGCTGCCAGCGCCGGCAACCTTCGATGCTTTGACATACTCCTGTTCCCGGTTCGTGAGCATGACCCCCCGAACGAGACGAGCCATCGTCACCCAGCCCGTGAGGCCGATCGCGATGAAGATGTTTTTCATCCCAGGCCCGAGCATATTGACCATCAACAGCACGAGCAGGAGTTGCGGAATCGCGTAGAAGACATCGACCGTTCGCATGAGGGCATTGTCGACGGTTCCGGAGTAATAGCCGGCCACTGCTCCGATCGGCACCCCGATCCCGAGGACGATCAACTGCGCAACGACCCCGACGAGCAATGAGACGCGAGCGCCGTACAACATGCGGCTGTACATGTCGCGCCCGTTCTGGTCCAGCCCGAGCGGAAAGTTCCACGAGGGCTTCATCAACCGGAGATCCGGTGAGACGACTTCCGCCGGCCCATACGGCGCCAACAACGGCGCAAAGACCGCGAGGAGGCCGAGAAGGATCACAGTGGCGAGGCCAACGACGGCTAGCTTGTTCTTCAGAAGTCGTCGCCAGGCATCCCCCCAGAGGCTGGCCTGGCGAGCCGGCACGACCTCGGCAGCTTCTGCGAGCAGCTGCGCTTGTGAAATGGCGTCTGCGTTGCGGTCCTGCTGGCTTGCCATCCGTTAATCTCCTCGGATGCTCATGCGGATGCGCGGGTCGATCACCCCGTACAGGATGTCGACGACGAGGTTCATCACGGCCAGGAACGTGCCATAGAGGAGCACGACCGCCATGATCATCGGTTGATCCTTCGAAGCCATGCTGACGACGAAGAACTTGCCAATTCCCGGGATGTTGAACACCTGCTCGACGAAGAACGAGCCGGTGGCAAGCGCGGCGAACAGTGGGCCGATCAGGGTGATCACCGGGATCAGCGCGTTCTTCAGTACGTGCTTGAGGACGACCTTCTGCTCGGCAAGACCCTTGGCGCGAGCTGTTCGGACATAGTCGGAGCGGATGACATCGATCATGCTGGATCGGGTGTATCGAGCAAGCTGGGCGAACGGGCCGGCTCCTAACGCGATCGTTGGTAATACCCACGCCCTGGGACCGTCCCAGCCGCCCAACGGAAACAGGCGCACACCTGTCCAGTTCGGTATCCAGATGACGAAGAGCAGTAACAGAAGGATGCCGAGGACGAAGCTGGGGACGCTATAGAACATGATGGCGAACGTCGCCGAAAGGTAGTCGATCCAGCCGTTCTGGTTCACGGCTGCGAGGACACCGAGGATGATGCCGCCAATCGACGCAGCGAGCAACGCCATCGCGCCAAGCTGAAATGAGATCGGGAAGCCGCGGCGAATGATGTCGTTCACCTTCTGTGGCCGGCGAGTGTATGACTCACCGAAGTCCCCGCGAACTGCCTTGCCGAGGTAGATCACGAAGCGCACCGGCAGAGGTTTGTCCAGGCCGTACTGCTTCTCGATCTGCTTGATGATGTCTTCGCGGAGGTTGTTTGCGCCGGCGGGTTGAAACGGAGAGCCAGGGGTGAGATTCATCATGATGAAGGTAACCAATGCGATCGCCAGAATGGTTGGTATGAACCAGAGGAAACGTTTAATCATGAATGCGAACATCTTCGGGGATTCCCTCCTCTGAGCGGCCGCAATCCGGACGGGGCACTCGCGTTACGGGAACGATCGGGCATTCGCCCGAGGACGATCGAGCAGTCGTCGGTCCAAATGGATTGCGTGTAACCCCCTGCCGGGTCAGTCACTCATCCAGTTTGACCGCCTGACGCCGTGTCGATCTCGCTTCGTTGCGGGATCTGGCGACGTTCGGTTCTGACTGCGTACGGCTAACCCGCCTTCCGAGGCGCTGGTCGAGCCGAGACGATCTAGCTTGGTAGTGCGATTCGTTCGGGGCGGACTATACACGGATGCGAAAAGCGGTGTCAAGCGGCAGTAGGCATCGATCAGGTGGAAATGACGATCTCGTCAGGCCGGCCTAGTGCCGGGCGTCATAAAATGACAGTGCCGCCGCCCCATAAATCCCGGTCTTTACGCCCAGCTCGGAGGGCACAAATCGGACACTGTCTCGAATGATCGGCATGGAAAATGCGTCCAGCGCGCGCTTCGCGGGGTCGATCAACAAGTCGCCGATCTGGGCGACACCACCGCCGAGCGCGATGATCTCGGGGTTGAAGATGTTCACGAAGTTGGCAAGCCCAGCGCCCAGAGCCCGCCCGGCACGATCTAGCAGCGCGATGGCTGCTGGGTCTCCTTGTCGCGCGGCTTCGCCGATCGCCTTTGGCCCGGCGTTCGCGTCGCTGCCGACCGCCTTCAGGATCGCTGCTCCCCGTCCGCTTGCGATGAGCTCGTGCGCATCGCGCGTCAGCGCCCAGGCCGAACAATACGCTTCGATGCAACCGGCGGATCCGCACGTGCAGCGAGGACCGTTCAGATCGACGGTGACGTGACCGAGCTCGCCGCCCATCCCGCGGGCGCCGTCGATCAGCAATCCCTCGGAATACACCCCACCTCCGACACCGGTGCCGAGGCCGACGTAGACGAGGTTGCGCACACCGCGGCCCGCGCCGAAGAAGACTTCGCCCAGGGCAGCGGCGTTGGCGTCATTGCTCAAGAGCACGTTGCGACCGGTTTTTGCGCGAAGCCACTCGGAGATCGGAACGTTTGTCCAGCCAGCCAGGTTTGGCGAGAAGTAGACGATGCCAGTGCGCGGGTCGAGCGGTCCGGGCGAAGCGACGCCGATCGGGACATCGGTCGGGATCTGGGCCTTCGAGGCCATCTCGTTGACCGACTCCCCGATTCTCTCGACGATCGCCTGTGGCCCTTCGGCGGCATCAGTTGGTTGCTGTGCCTCGTCCTGGATGACGCCGGTGTCATCGACAACGGCAACGCGCAGATTCGTGCCCCCCAGGTCGACGGCCAGTGCGAGACGAGCCATCGCTACCCTCCAACCTCTTGTTTGCCGACTAGCGGAAGAAGCGATACCGCAGCAGCGTCCGCAGGACAACAAAGGCATCTTTCCACGAGATCTTCTTCCCCTCCCAGAATTCTCGCCCATTGTAGGAGATCGGCACCTCGTAGATCCGATGACCGTCGCGAAGGATCTTCGCCGTGATCTCGGGGTCGATACCCCAGCGCATCTGCTGGATGTCGAGCGAGTGGGCAATGTCAGCGGTGAAGACCTTGTAACACGTCTCCATATCGGTCAGCGTCGTATCGAAGAGGACGTTCGTGACGAGCGTCAGGAGCTTGTTGCCGAGCGCGTGCCAGAAGTACATCGCCTTATGCTCGCCGAGGAAACGGGAGCCGTAGACCGCCTTCGCGCGCCCTTCGAGAATCGGGCGGATCAGAGCATGGTAGTCGCGCGGGTCGTACTCAAGGTCGGCATCCTGGATCAGCACGATATCGCCCGTCGCGTGCGCCAGCCCGGTCCGGACAGCCCCGCCTTTGCCGAGATTGCGCTCGTGCAAGACGACTATTGTGTCGCTGTGTGCTGCCTCCTCGGAGAGCCGGGAGCGCGTTCCGTCGGTCGAATAGTCGTCCACCACGACGATCTGCTTCGCGATAGGGACCGCCCGAACCCGGCGAAGGATTTCAGTGATCGTGCGCTCCTCGTTGTAGACAGGCACGATCACGCTCAAGACAATATCGTCTTCGCTTCTTGCTGGGATAATCATGTCGGGCGCTAGTGGCGTTGACCCCATGTCCCCGTTCTCCCTGTGGCGTTTCGCGGCAAGCGCCTAAAGAATTGCGTTGCTGAGGTCGTCGTCGGCTGCGATATCTCCGACGCGCTCGAGGACGTAGGCGGCATCGATGACGAACGACTGGCCGGCACATTCCGGCGCGTCGAACGATATCTCTTCCAGCACGCGCTCGACGATCGTGTATAGCCGGCGGGCGCCGATGTCTTCAGTTCGAATGTTCACCTCGGATGCGATATGCGCGATCTCGCGGAGCCCATCCTCGCCCAGTTGCAGTGTCACGCCTTCCGTCGCCAGCAGCGCGGTCGTCTGCCTCGCCAGTGCATTCTCAGGCGTCGTCAGGATCGCGTAGAGATCGTCCTCGTCGAGGCTATCGAGCTCGACGCGGATCGGAAATCGACCCTGGAGCTCCGGGATCAGGTCACTCGGGCGGTGAGCCGAGAATGAGCCGGCGGCGATGAACAGGATGTGATCGGTTCGCACGGGTCCGTAGCGCGTAGGAACCACCGATCCTTCGATGATCGGCAACAGATCGCGCTGGACTCCTTCGCCGGAGACATCCGGGCCATATTCGCCGTCGTTGATTGTCTTGTCGAGCTCGTCGATGAAGACGACCCCGGTCTCCTCGACGCGCTTCAGAGCCTGCTCAATAACTGCGTCGAGGTCGACAAGTCGGCTGGCCTCTTCGTGGACAAGAATCCGTCGTGCTTCGGCGACCGAGACCCTGCGCCGCTGCCGGCGTGGGCCAGACGCGCGCATGATGTCGCGCAGCGTTTCGGGTAGATCGTCGGGCGCCACGCCAGTGATGATCTCGACCGGCATCAGGAACGGGTCATCCTCCGGCTGGACCTCGATGACAACTGTCTCTTCTTCCAGCGCGTTCCGTCCGAGTTGCTCGATCACCCTGTTGCGGCGTCGCGTCCGCCGGCGTTTCGCGGCTGGCGACAATGGCGCCTCGCCGGGTGTTTCATCGGCGGATGCTCCGGTAGCAGCCTCCTGCTCGAGCTGGTCGACCAGCAGGTCGACCAATATCTGGACGGCGGCGCTGTTCGCTTCCTCACGGACAGCCTCGATTTGCTCGTCGTGGAGCATCGTGATTGAGACTTCGACGAGATCGCGGATCATCGATTCGACATCGCGGCCGACGTAGCCGGCTTCGGTGTACTTCGTCGCCTCCACCTTGACGAATGGCGCGTTGACGATGCGGCTGACTCTTCGGGCGATCTCGGTCTTGCCGACGCCAGTCGGGCCCAGCATGAGGATGTTGCGCGGCATCACTTCGTCGCGCAGATCGGCCGGGAGCTGTTGCCGGCGCCAGCGATTGCGTAGTGCCACCGCCACCGCGCGCTTGGCAGCGTCCTGCCCGACGACGAAGCGGTTGAGCTCGGCGACGATCATCTTTGGCGTCATGTCGCTCATGCTCCCGCCTCGCCCTCTGCGGATACGTCCTCTGCGGATACGTCCTCGGCGGGATGTTCGTCGTCGGGCTCGAGTCGAATGGTCTCGACCGTGATCTGCGAATTTGTGTAAATGCACAGCTCCGAGGCAATCTTCATCGACTGCTCGACGATCTCCTGCGCGGTCAGTTGGGTGTGGTCGCGAAGCGCTCGCGCCGCGGCCATTGCATATGGCGCGCCGGTGCCGATCGAGGCGATGCCGTCGTCGGGTTGCAGCACGTCCCCTTCGCCGGAGAGGATCAACAGAGTCTCGCCGTCCGAGACGATAAGCTGCGCTTCCAGCCTTCGGAGGTAGCGGTCGGTGCGCCATTCTTTGGCGAGCTCAACCGCGGCTCGGCGGAGGTCGCCCTTCCACTCGCGAAGCTGCGCTTCGAATTTCTCGAAGAGCGTCATTGCGTCGGCGACGGCCCCTGCGAAGCCGGCGATGACTGTGCCATCGTGCAGCGTCCGGATCTTGCGGGCGCCGTGCTTGACGATCATGTCACCAAAGGTAACCTGGCCGTCGCCAGCAATCGCGACCTGACCGTCGCGAACGACACCGAGGATCGTGGTTGCGTGCCAACGGGTCGGAGATTGGGTTTGGAAGCTCACGCTCGAAATCACTGCCAATCCTGTATGTGTGCGGCAGCATGATTCCATCGGCCACGCTGCGCCAACTGATAATTCTACTCAATCAGTGACGGCGACCTGGTCGATCTCGCGGAGGAAGACGGCGCGCCAGCCACCAGCTGCTTGATGGCTGGCGCGTAATCGTCAGGCAGGGACCGCGTCGGCAACGCGAGCTCTGGTTGCTCGGCGGCTGAAGCCGCACGATGCGCATTTGACCTCGGTCTCCTTGCGATTGGTGTAGACCAGCGGCTCGCCACACTGCGGACAGGTTTCGCCGGTCGGCTTGAGCCACGATGTGAAGTCGCAAGATGCGGGGTCGTCCTTGCGCCAGTTGCTGCAGCCGTAGAACACACGACCCTGCCGGGTTCGGCGCTCGATGACATCACCAACATGGCACTTCGGGCAGTTGACGCCGATTCGAACCAGGAGCGGCTTTGCGTTCCGGCATTCCGGAAAGCCGGTGCAGGCGAGGAATCGGCCGTACTTGCCGAGCTTGATCACCATCGGCCTGCCGCATAGATCGCAGACCTCGTCGGTCGGCTCGTCTCGAACCTTGACTCGCTCCATGGTTTGCTCGGCGTGCTGCAACGTCTCCTGGAATGGACTGTAGAACTCCCGGATCACCGGCACCCACTGCCGCTCTCCCGACGCGATCTCGTCCAGCTCCTGCTCCATTCCAGAGGTGAAGCCGATGTCGACGATCGACGGGAAGTGCTCGACGAGGATGTCGTTGACGACAGTCCCCACCTCGGTCGGCGTGAGCCGCTTTGCCTCGTTTGTCACGTAGTTGCGAGCAACGAGCGTCGCGATAGTTGGCGCATACGTGCTTGGACGTCCGATGCCGTTCTCTTCGAGCGCCTTGACCAGCGTTGCCTCGGTGTAGCGCGGGGGAGGCTGCGTGAAGTGCTGCTCGGGTGTCAGCCTCAGGAGATCGAGCATGGCTCCGGCCGTCAGCGCTGGCAACGCGGCCCGGTCGATCTCGTCCACCTCGTCGTCGTCGCGGTCCTCGCGATAGACGCGGATGAATCCGGCGAACTTGATCACGGAGCCGGTCGCGCGGAAGCGATACGGCTTGTCTTCGCCCGGCCGGCCGGCGTCGATATCGACGCCGGTGGCGTCGAAGATCGCGTTGCGCATCTGGCTGGCGACGAAGCGCTTCCAGATCAGATCGTACAGCCGGAGCTGCGGCCCGCTCAGATAGCCTTTCACCATCTCCGGGGTACGGCGCGGGTCGGTGGGGCGAATTGCCTCGTGCGCCTCCTGGGCGCCCTTGGCGCGACGCGTGTAGACGGGCGGTCTCTCCGGCAGGAATTCCGCGCCGAACTTCGCCGTGATTGCTTCTCGCGCCATCTGCTGGGCGATCGACGCGACGTTGGTCGAGTCGGTCCGCATGTAGGTGATGAGCCCTTGCGCCCCCTCAGCGCCGAGATCGACACCCTCGTACAGCTCCTGGGCAATCTGCATTGTTCGCCGCACTCCGAACTTCAGCTTGCGTGATGCCTCTTGCTGGAGTGTGCTCGTGGTGAACGGCGGCGATGGACGACGTTGGGTCTCCTTCGTCTGGACGTCGGCGACCACATACTCTGCGCCGTCAAGTCCCGCCAACACCTGGTTGGTCGTGTCCTGGTCGGGCAGTTCGGCCTTGTCGCCGTGAATCCTCGCGAGACTGGCAACGAAGACGTTGGCTTTCGTCACCGCGGCCCCGTGCTTATTCAGCTCGGCCTCGATCGACCAGTATTCGCGCTGAATGAACGCGTCGATCTCACGCTCTCGCTCGACGACGAGGCGCAGCGCAACGGACTGAACGCGGCCGGCGGATAGTCCGCGCTTCACCTTCTTCCAGAGCAGCGGCGAAATGCTATAGCCGACCAATCGGTCGAGCACGCGGCGCGCCTGCTGCGCATCGACGAGGTCCATGTCGATCGCGCGAGGATGCTCCATCGCCGCCCGGACGGCGTCGGGGGTGATTTCGTTGAATACGACGCGCTTGACCTTGGCTGGGTCCGGCTGGGTTGCCTCTGCCAAGTGCCAGGCTATCGCCTCTCCTTCGCGATCGGGGTCGGTCGCCAGGATCACCTCGCGCGCTTTCTGGACAGCCGCCTTCAGATCCTTGACGGTCTTCGACTTGTCCCGCGGAACTGTGTACTTCGGCGCGAAGTCGTCGTCGATGTTGATACCAAGCGTGCTTTTCGGCAGGTCGCGGACGTGACCCATCGAGGCTCGCACCGAGTAGCCCCGACCGAGGTATTTCTCGATCGTCCGGGCTTTGGCCGGCGACTCGACGATCACAAGCCGGCCGCTGGTCGCGGTCGTCCCGTTCGAGGCTGTCTTCCTCGTCGTCGTGGTCTTCGCCGCAGTTTTCTTCGCGGGAGTTGCCCCGGTCGTCGTCTTCGTCGCGGTCTTCTTCGCGGGAGTTGCTCCAGCCGCGGTCTTCGCCGCGGTCTTCTTCGCGGGAGCTGTTTCAGTCGCGGTCTTCGTCGTCTTTGTCGCGGTTGTTTTCGTGGTCATTTCTACCCAACTACGTCGTAGCAAACGCTGTCGATACGGTGTTCGTGTGACGTGATGTTGTCATGGCGCGAACGGCGTCGATTCTCTGACTATAGCAACGTTGTCGAGCCCCGTGCCCGCAACTGCTCGACGATCTGCTTGACTTCCTGGGTGCGCGACCGATCGCAAATCAGCAGTGCGTCGTCCGTGTCAATGACAACAACATTCTCCAGACCCAGAAGAGCAACGAGTCGCCCCTGGCCGAAAATGAAGCTCCCTCGGGAGTCGTGCACGATCAGCTCGGCATTGATCGCGAGATTCTCGTCTGGATCATCGTCGCATCCAGCGCTCATCGCGCCAAGCCCGTTCCAGTCTCCAAGGTCCGTCCAGCCAAACGACGCCGGGACGACTGCAACCCGCGTCGAATGTTCGAGAATACCGTGGTCGATTGTGATGTCGGGGACCGTCGGCCAGATCGCCGAAAGGGTTGCCTCACGGCGGGGAGTGTCCCAGTCGCGGGCGATGCGCTCCAGCGCGTCCGCGAGGTCGGGGAGGTAGCGCCGCATCTCTTCCATCAGCACGCCCGCCTTCCAGACGAACATACTGGCGTTCCAGAGGTACTCGCCCGATGCGACGTAGCGTTCGGCCGTTTCGATATCGGGCTTCTCTTTGAATCGATCGACTTCACGGGCATCGATGCCGTGTTGCGTGCCGATTTCTGCACCGGAGTGAATGTAGCCATATCCGGTTTCCGGATAGCTCGGCCTGATCCCGATCGTCACGAGATAGCCACGCCTCGCGATCTCGATGGCGGATCGAACGGCTTGTTCGAAACGGTCATTCTCGGTGACGACATGGTCGGCCGCGAACGACCCGACTATCGCGTCGGGGTCACGAGCCAGCGCGATCGCCGCGCCGAGTCCTATTGCAGGGCCGCTACCGCGAGGCAGCGGCTCGGCAATGATCTGCTCGGCGTCGAGAGAGGGAAGCTGCCGCTGGATCTCGTCGACATGCGATGCTCCGGTGATCACGAGGATATTCTCCGGCCGAACGACCCCCGCGAGCCGATCGACGGTCGCCTGGATCATGGTGCGTGGACCAGGAAGCGGCAGCAGGAACTTCGGTCGATTCGCGCGGCTGACCGGCCAGAGCCTGGTGCCACTGCCCCCGGCTGGGATGACGGCGAAGAATTGTTCTGTCACATCCCGATCCTTTGTCGCCATGCGGTTTCGCGCATTCCCCAGGACGTCCTTCCGATGCCGGATCCATCATGCCCGAACGTAATGCTGGGGCGCCGTCTGCCGGATCAATCCTTTGAGCTCCATCTCCAGGAGTGTGCCGCTCACCTCATGGATCGGCAGCGCCGAAGTATGACAAATGTCGTCGACATGTTGAGGTTCGGTGCTGAGCACCGCATAGAGGATGCGCTGGTTGGGAGTCTCGGGAAGCACCATTCTGGTCTGCCTCTGCGTCTTCGCGGACGCGAGGTCGAGTTGTTCGAGGATCTGTTCTACATTCGTGACAAGGGTCGCGCCGTTGCGGATCAACGCGTGGCAGCCCGCGCTCTTGTCAGAAGTTGCCTGCCCGGGGACAGCGAAGACATCACGTCCCTGGTCGGCAGCGAAGGAGGCAGTGAGCATCGCGCCGCTCTGGGTTGGCGCCTCGACGACGAGAACCCCTCTCGACATCCCGCTGATGATGCGATTGCGGGCGGGGAAGTTCCGCGCGTCGGGCTTGACGCCAACAGGGTGCTCGCTGACTACTGCGCCCGACTGGATGATTCGCCTGGCAAGATCCTTGTTCTGAGCCGGATAGATAACGTCTGGCCCGCTTCCGAAAACAGCAACTGTTCGACCGCCCGCCTCCAGCGCAGCGCGGTGAGCGGCCGTGTCGACGCCATGGGCTAGCCCACTCACGATCGTGACTCCAGCGGCGGCCAGACCGCTCGCGAGCATCGTCGTCATATGGATTCCGTAGCTCGACGAGCGCCGCGTGCCAACAATCGCGACCGCGACATCGTCCTCTGGCGCGAGCTGCCCGCGTGTGAACAGTAGTGGCGGTGACGACGTTACGTGGCGCAGAAGGCGCGGGTATTCGTCGCTGTTCAACGGGATCGCGCGGACGCCGGCGCGGCGCATTCGACCGAGCTCTGCTTCGATGTCGAGTGTGTTGCGCACCCGATCAATCGCCCGGATCATTTCGTCTGAAACTCCGACTGCCCGGAGGTCGTCGGTTGGCGCCGCCCAGGCAGACGCGACTGAACCGAAGAGCTCGACAAGCCGGCCGAGCCGGGCTGGCCCGATGCCCGGCACTCGCTGAAACCCCAACCATGGAGTCAGCTCCTTTGCCTCGCGCGCATCGTCATTCAGGGTGTCGGACATCGTCTCTCTCCATGGATCCAAAGATCTGACAGTGAGCCGCGCAGTTATACGGAGCCGTCGAACCGACAGTCAATCAGCTGGGATTTCAGCGCGAGACGCGCGAGTACCACTCGGAGGCGGACGAAGGTTGTGACTGACGATAATACTATGGCACGACGAACGCCATGACCGGTGCTAGAATGCCGGCGACCCGGCCTCCGCGCCCCAGCGTTGCGAGATCGGGCAGGACGTCCGCCCGGGATGGGCGACCCGCATGTGTGGAAGAAGATTGGAGACCGGCGTGGAGATGCATCTCCAGCCATTTGCCTATTTCGAAGGCAACATCGTCCCGTCCGACCAGGCGAAAGTCAGTATCGCGACTCACGCGCTGCAGTATGGAACCGGGGCGTTCGGCGGAGTTCGTGGCTATCTGGATGTCAGTGGCGAGACGATCAACATCTTTCGTCTGCCGGATCACACTCGCCGCCTGATGAACAGCTCGCGGATCCTGAGGTCGAATCTCGCGCTGGATGCGGATGGTCTCGGACAGGTAATACAGGATCTGGTTGCGAAGAACAATCCGAAGGTCAATATCTATATCCGGCCCTTCATCTATAAGGCCGGTATTGAGCTGACACCCCATCTGAAGGGGGTCAGAGACGATATCGCTATCTACGTCATCGCATTCGGCGACTATTTCGCGATGGATCATCCGCTGCGTCTGATGGTGTCGTCGTGGACGCGGATCGCCGACAATATCATCCCCAGTCGCGCGAAGATCACCGGCGGCTACATCAACTCCAGCCTCGCGAAGGATCAGGCGGCTGAAGCCGGCTTCGATGACGCGCTGATGCTTAACGAGCGTGGCAAGATCGCCGAAGCGAGCGGAGCGAACTTCTTCATCGTCCGGAACGGGACACTCATCACGAGCCCGGTGACCGGCGATATCCTTGAAGGGATCACCCGGCGCTCGGTTCTGAAATTCGCCGAGGACATGGGAATCGCCATTGAGGAGCGAGAGATCGACCGATCCGAGCTCTACATTGCCGACGAGGCGTTCCTGTGTGGCACAGGGGCGCAAGTCGTTGCCGTTGGCGATATCGATGGCCGGCCAGTGGGAAATGGCGCGCGAGGGCCATTGACCGCACGGATCCAGGAGGTGTTCTTCTCCTGTGTCCGAGGCGAGGACAACAAGTATCGTGACTTGTTGACAAAGGTGCCGGTTCGGCCGTAGACGGTCACCTCTCCGGGGGCTTCCGTCATGGCGGGATCGTGGCTTTCATTCGTTTGCTGGCCTTTTTGGGACCGTGCTATACTGCGCCAGAGGCCAGCACAGAACGATATCCGGATAATACGCAGTCGGCGCTACCGGTGGTCGCGCTGCAATGAGTCGCCACATGCAGGCATAGCCATCGCGGTGGTGACGAGTTGAGTAACATTCGGTTGGTTGGTGGCAGGTCGCACAATCACCCTCGACGTGTAGGGCGGGAGGCGAAGGGGCAACGATGGAACCGTTACTCCAGGTGAAAAACCTGATGACCCAGTTCCACACGCAGGACGGCGTTGTCAGAGCCGTCGATGACGTGTCGTTCGAGATCATGCCTGGTGAGACGCTTGGCGTCGTGGGCGAATCGGGCTGCGGAAAGAGCATCACCGCGATGTCGCTGATGCGTCTGATTCCAAGCCCGCCTGGCAAGATCGCTAACGGGTCGATCATGTTTGAGGGCGAAGATATCCTCGGCATGAGCGACGAGGAGATGCGTCACGTCCGGGGCAACAAGATCGCAATGATCTTCCAGGATCCGATGACATCGCTCAACCCGGTGCTCTCGATCAATCGCCAGATCAGCGAGTCGCTCGAGCTGCACATGGGCATGAGCAGGGGGCAGGCGCGCAACCGCGCGATCGAGCTCCTCAAGATGGTCGGCATCCCGAATGCCGAGCAGCGCGTCGATCAATATCCTCACCAGTTCTCTGGTGGTATGCGTCAGCGTGTGATGATCGCGATGGCGCTGTCATGCAACCCGAAGATGCTGATCGCCGACGAGCCGACGACGGCTCTCGACGTGACGATTCAGGCGCAGATCCTCGACCTGATGCGCAACCTGCAGGCCGAGCACGATACAGCACTCATGCTGATCACCCACGACCTCGGAGTTGTGGCCGGCATGTCCGACCGCATCCAGGTGATGTACGCAGGTCATATCGTCGAGACGGCATCGACCGAGGAGCTGTTCGCGAACCCGCGGCACCCGTACACGGTCGGCTTGCTCAACTCGATCCCACGTCTGGACTCCACGCGCAGGGAAAAGCTGGAGCCGATTCGGGGTCTCCCGCCCGACTTGATCGATCTTCCCGACATGTGCCCCTTCATGCCGCGCTGTGACTATGCTCGCGAAAAATGTGGACAGCAGAACCCGTTGCTCACGAACGTGAACGCGGACCACAGGGTTGCGTGCTGGTTCTGGGAGGAAGTCAGCAAGGAAGGACCGCGAACATAATGGCAACGCAGGCACCAGAGCAGGCGAACGCGGACGTGAAGGATCAGGAGGTTCTGCTCGATGTCAAGAACCTCTTCATGCACTTTCCGCTGACCCAGGGCATTATCTTTCAACGCAAGGTTGGCGCAGTGCGGGCGGTCGATGGCGTGTCGTTCTCAGTCCGCAAGGGTGAGACGCTCGGCCTCGTCGGCGAGTCGGGTTGCGGCAAGAGCACGACCGGACGCGCGATCCTCCAGCTCTACAAGCCAACATCTGGCGAGGTCCTCTATCAGGGTCGAGATCTGACGAAGCTCGACAGTGGCGAGATGCGGAAGATGCGTCGCCACCTGCAGATGATCTTCCAGGATCCGTATGCATCGCTTAACCCCCGCATGACAGTTGGATCGATCATCTCCGAGCCGATGCAGATTCACAATCTCGTCGCGCGCGAGGAGCGAAACCGACGCGTTCAGGAGCTGCTGGAAACAGTCGGCCTGAACCCGTACTTCGCAAACCGCTACCCGCACGAATTCTCGGGTGGGCAGCGGCAGCGGATCGGCGTCGCACGGGCGCTGGCGGCAAGCCCGGACTTCATCGTCGCCGACGAGCCTGTCTCGGCGCTCGACGTGTCGATCCAGGCACAGATCGTCAACCTCATGGAGGATCTCCAGTCGCAGTTCAACCTGACGTATCTGTTCATCGCCCACGATCTGTCTGTCGTGAAGCACATCTCAGACCGTATCGCGGTGATGTATCTCGGCAAAATCGTTGAGCTTGCCGACCGAGCCGCGCTCTACGAGGATCCGCTTCACCCGTATACGAAGGCACTCCTCTCGGCTGTGCCGATTCCCGACCCGGTCGTCGAGAGGCGTCGCGAGCGCATCATCCTCACGGGAGATGTGCCAAGCCCGATCAATCCGCCATCTGGCTGCCACTTCCATACCCGTTGCCCGTACGCGATGCCGGTGTGCCGAGAGATCGATCCGCTCGTCTCTGACCAGGGGAATGGGCACTTTGTTGCCTGCCATCTCTACCCAGGGTCCGGCGCCGATCAGGCGACTGGCGCTAGCGCCTAGCAGCCGCAACCAGCGACAGCGATCGAGTGCCACGGAGAAGAACCGTGGCACTCGTCGTCATGTCTGGTGTTTACTCGGAATGGCGCACGATCGTCCGTGAGGCTGGAGGCACCAGGTCATGTTCGGCTCGACTCTGCCGGGCGACGTGATTCTCGCGAGGGTTATCGCGTTCGTCGTCGCAGTCACAATCCATGAGTTCTGTCATGCCTGGTCTGCTTACCAGCTTGGCGACCCGACGGCCGCGCGCATGGGCCGCATCACACTCAACCCGATTGCGCACTTCGAGCCGATCGGGTTCATCGGGTTGATGATGATTGCGATTGGCTGGCCGGCGTTTGGCTGGGGCCGGCCTGTTCCAGTCAATCCGAATCTGCTGCGCTGGGGTCATCGTGGGATGGCGTTGACGGCGCTGGCGGGCCCGCTTTCGAATGTCGTGCTGGCGATCCTGTTTGTGTTGCCGCTCCGGCTGCTGAGTACCCAGCCGGTTGGCTTCGCCGATGTCCTCGTTACCCAGATGATCTTCGTTAATCTGCTCCTGGCGGCGTTCAACATGATCCCGATACCGCCGCTCGATGGTCTGAAGATCCTGAACGGGATTCTTCCCCCGTTCTGGTATCAGTTCACGGCGCCGATGGAACGATACGGATTTGTGGTGTTGTTCGCCGTTGTCATCATCGGCGGTCGCGCTGGCGCCGAGGTGATCGGCGCGATGTATGCCCCCGTCTTCGATCTTCTGCATACCGTGATCGTTGGGTCGCGGCCGTTGTGAGTGACATTCGACCAGCGAGATGGCCCTGGCGCGACGCCGCCCACGTTGCGGCGATTAGACGCTTCAGGCAGGGACTCACGGCACTCACAATCCGGCCGGATCGCGAAGTCGATGCACGACTGTGCTCGCTCGTCGTCGACGAGCGGCAGTGGACGTTACTGGCTCGGCTTTCGAGCTTCGACCGTGCGCACCACCTGGCCGTTTACGACACGTTGGTGGCTGGCGGATGTGGTGACCAGGATGTCCTCCGGGCAGCGCTCCTGCACGATGTCGGCAAGGCCAACGCTCACGGGCGTGTCTGGTTGGCGCACCGAGTTATCTACGTCCTCGGTGAGCGCTGGATGCCGGCTCTGCTCGGCCGAGTTGCGCGCGAGCACGGCCGCTGGCTGCGGCGTGGAGTCTGGCTTTCCATCCACCACGCGAAAGAAGGCGCTGCGCTGGCACACGAGGCTGGCGCGAACCGGCGGGTGTGCGAGCTGATCCGGTGGCACGATGGCGCCGGTGGCGCTGCCGACGACACTGGGCTATCCGCTCTGCGACGGGCCGACGAAGGGAGCGTCGTATGAGCGCTGCCAGGGGCGATGGTTTGCTGATTGGTTACCAGTTGCGGTTGCCGAGCTATGAGGGGCCGCTGGACGTGTTGTTGACGCTGATCGAGCGCGAGCGGATGGACATCTCCGATCTCTCGCTGGTTTCGGTCACCGATGGATTCATCGCCTATATCGAGGCGATGAATAACCCGCCTGCTGTACTGCTGGCGGAGTTCGTGGGAATTGCGACGAGGCTACTCGTGCTGAAGTCGAGAGCGATGCTCCCACGGCCGGCAGTGACCGACGAGGAGCAGGACCTCGATGACCTCGCGCGACAGCTCCGCGAGTACCAGCAGCTCAAGCTCGTGGCGGCGACATTGCGAGCGACGGAAGAGCAGGGTTGGCGATCGTTCGGGCGCCCGCCATTCGCCGCGATCCTTCCGACCCGTCTGGTGCTGGTTGCTCCTCCCGTCGGGCATCTGCGACGCGCGTTGCTGCGAACGCTGGCTCGTGTCCGGGACGAGGCGGAAGCGATCCCGTTGAGGCGGGTGATCTCGCTTGACGAGATGCTGAATCGAATCGCCGGCCGAGTGGCGCGGTTTCGCCATCCTCAACGCTTCCACGACCTTGTCGAACCGCGCGATCGTGACGAGACAGTCGTCGGATTCATCGCACTGCTAACGCTCTGGCGTCGCGGAGTGGTTGATGTGCATCAGGATGGGCTGTTCTCCGACATCCACGTGGTTCCATCGGCGTTGGAATCGCAGGCCACGGATGGTTGACGCCGATCGCCAGCTGTCGCTGGAGATTGTTCCAATCGAAGAGGCCGTTCCAGCGTTGGAGGCGTTGTTGTTCGCCTCTGGCGGCTCCGAGGACGTGCCAACGCTTGCCGCAGCGTTGGAGTGGGGCCAGAGTGACGTTCGTCGCGCGCTGAGCGCACTCGAAGAAGAACTCCGCGCCCACCCTCGCGGCATCGCGCTTCAGCGCAACGGCGATCGCGTTCAGCTGGTTACCGTTGCGCGATACGGCCGGGCCATTGAGCGGTTGCTCGGCATCGAGCGACAGGTGAAGCTGTCCAGCGCTGCTCTGGAGACGCTGGCAATTGTCGCCTACCGACAACCAGTCATCAGACCCGAGATCGAGGCGATTCGTGGGGTTGATTCCAGTGGAGTTCTGGCGACGCTTGTTGCGAGAGAGCTGGTTGAGGCGCGTGGGCGTCGGCCTGGACCCGGCAATCCCGTGGAATATGGAACGACCGGGGCCTTCCTGCGGTTTTTCGGGATGACATCGCTAGAGGATTTGCCGCCGCTCGAGGAGGCACTGGCCGGCGACACGACGGGAATCAGTCTGTGATGCTCGTGATTTCGCGTACCCGGGCAACAGTCTCGGCGATCGCGACGATGGCCGCGTCGATCTCTGCGATGGTGTTGTCCTTGCCAACGGTCAGCCGGAGCGAGCCGCCTGCGAGATTCTGACTGACGCCGAGCGCGGTGATGACGTGGGATGGCTCGGTAGAGCCGGTTGTGCAGGCCGAGCCGCTCGACACAGCGATGCCGGCGAGGTCGAGACTGAGCACGAGCGCCTCGCCATCCACGCCAGCGAACGTCAGATTGGCATTGTTCGGCAGCCGCAAGGCGGCGTGGCCATTCAGTCGCGCATCCGGCACCCGTTCGAGGATGCCCTCGACCAGCCGGTCTCGCAGCGCCGCGCAATGTGCGTTTCGGGCATCCATTTCCTCGGTGGCGAGAAGCAAGGCGACTGCCATGCCAACGATACCGGGCGTATTTTCGGTTCCGGCCCGGCGGGATCCCTCTTGTGCGCCGCCGTGCTGTTGCCAGGCGATCGGTGTTCCTCGGCGGCAATAGAGTAGACCCGTCCCCTTCGGGCCGTAGAACTTGTGCGCGCTCAATGAGAGGAGATCGACGCCGAGGCTTTCCACGTCAAGCCGCTCGGCGCCAGCGGCTTGCACCGCGTCCGTGTGCATCACGGCGCCGGCCTCTCGCACGATCGTCGCGATCTCGCGAACCGGCTGGATCGTGCCAATCTCGTTGTTCGCCAGCATGATAGAGACGAGGCATGTCTCCGGCGAGAGCATCTCTGCGACCGTTTGGGGTTGAACGATGCCCTCAGAATCGGGTTGGACGACATCGACCACGAAGCCATGCGCGCTCATCGCATCTGCGGCGTGGAGGACGGCATGGTGTTCGATCGCGGACACGAGGATTCGATTACGTTGTGGCTGAATGTCGCGACTCCGCCAGGCAACACCCTTGACGGCGATGTTGTCTGATTCCGTCGCGCCGCTGGTCATAGTCAGCTCCGACGGCGCGCAGTTGATGATGGCCGCCAATGTGCCACGTGCCCAATCGACCGCAGCGCGGGCGTCCCTTCCGAGCGCATATGGGCTGGACGGATTACCGAATCGACTGTTGAAGAACGGAATCATCGCCTCGAGCACGCGCTGATCGACCGGGGTCGTGGCGGCATGGTCAAGGTAAATGTCGGCGCGCTCCACCGGCATATTCCTTATCGGCTGTTCAACGGTGGATCGAACGTTGTCAGGCGGGGACGTGACTGGTGGCATCTACGTCGGCTGTGACCGACTCCGAAGATCGGA
>Ga0073904_10001271_pt1 | contig 18855 bp, 20 predicted proteins | sample KloWWTrecipitate_FD_66668 | JGI IMG/M metagenome (GOLD analysis project Ga0073904, IMG submission 66668) | Active sludge microbial communities from Klosterneuburg, Austria, studying microevolution and ecology of nitrifiers - Klosterneuburg... | ecosystem: Engineered > WWTP > Aerobic digester >... | reverse complement strand
TCGTCGGTCGGTGCGAACACCGTGAACGGGCCCGCGCCCTTCAGCGTGTCGATCAGGCCGGCGGCCTGCAATGCGGTGGCCAGGGTCTTGAACTGACCGGCAGCGACAGCGGTGTCGACGATGTCCTTGGCTTGCACGGCCAGGGCGCCGGTGGCGAGCAAAGTGGTAATCAGCAGCTTCTTCATGGTTCGATCCTTGGAGGTTGAGGGACAGGGGTGAGGGAAACTCGACGAAGCGAAATATAGACTGAGCAGTTCACATTGTGTACTGTAGGGTCTTAATGTGGCCTAAGAAGTCATCACCGATCGAACTACCGGTGCGAACGGCCCGCGACAATGCCGACATGGCCAAGTCGATCTACACCTGCCGCGACTGCGGCGGCAGCAATCCCAAGTGGCTGGGCAAGTGTCCGCACTGCGGGGCCTGGAACACGCTGGACGAGGGGCCGGTCGAAGCCACGGCCGGCACCAGGAACCGCTTCCAGTCAGTGGCGCGCAACCAGCCCGTGGCCACGCTGAGCGAGATCGACGCCAGTGAGGTGGCGCGCACCCCCACCGGTCAGGAGGAGCTCGATCGCGTGCTGGGCGGCGGCATCGTGCCCGGGGGTGTGGTGCTGATCGGTGGCGACCCCGGCATCGGCAAGAGCACTCTGCTGCTGCAGGCGCTGGACGCGCTGTCGCAGCAGATGAAGGTGCTGTACGTCACCGGTGAAGAAAGCGGCGCCCAGGTGGCGCTGCGTGCACGCCGGCTCGGGCTGGCTGGCACCCATGTGCGCGTGCAGGCCGAGATCAACCTCGAGCGCATCGTCGCCACGCTGGACGCCGAGAAGCCGTCGTTCTGCGTCATCGACTCGATCCAGACCGTGTATTCCGAGCAGCTCAGTTCGGCACCGGGATCGGTGGCCCAGGTGCGCGAATGTGCGGCCCAGCTGACGCGCTATGCCAAGACCAGCGGCTGCACGATGGTGCTGGTGGGCCATGTCACCAAGGAAGGCGCGCTGGCCGGCCCGCGTGTGCTCGAGCACATCGTCGACACGGTGCTGTATTTCGAAGGCGACACGCACAGCAGCTTTCGCCTGGTGCGTGCGATCAAGAACCGCTTCGGTGCCGTCAACGAGATCGGCGTCTTTGCGATGACCGAAAAGGGTCTGAAGGGCGTCAGCAACCCGAGCGCGATCTTCCTGTCCACGCACACCGAGCCAGTGCCCGGGTCGTGCGTGCTGGTCACGCTGGAAGGCACGCGCCCGCTGCTGGTGGAGATCCAGGCGCTGGTGGACAGCGGCGGGCCCAGCCCGCGCCGGCTCAGCGTGGGCCTGGACCGCGATCGCCTGGCCATGCTGCTGGCCGTACTGCACCGCCATGCTGGCGTGGCCTGCATGGACCAGGACGTGTTCGTCAACGCAGTCGGCGGCGTGCGCATCGCCGAGCCGGCTGCCGACCTGGCGGTGATGCTGGCCATTCAAAGCAGCTTGCGCGGCCGTGCGTTGCCGCGCGGCTTCATCGCCTTCGGCGAGGTCGGTCTGGCCGGTGAGGTGCGGCCGGCACCGCGCGGTCAAGAGCGGCTGCGCGAAGCGGCCAAGCTTGGCTTCGGCATCGCCGTGGTGCCCAAGGCCAACGCGCCGAAAAAGGCCTTGTTCGAAGGCCTGGAGATCCACGCCGTCGACCGCATCGAGCAGGCCATGGACGTCGTGCGCGGCCTGTAGGTCGGCAGCTACCGACTTGGCAGGCGCTTCTCGCGCCAGGTCTCGCTCAGACCGTAGCGCACACGACGCAGCTCGTTGCCCAGCCGCCAGGCGTGCGCCGACAGCCGGCGATGCCAGGCGAACTTGCGCGACGCACCGCCGGTGGTAATCGTGGTGGCGATTTGCTCGTCATGAATGCAGGGCGTGGGAGTCACCAGCCGCACCTTGAGGTCGAAGGTCCAGCCCTGGTCGAACACGTGGTCATAGGGCAGTGTCATCGGCAGCAGACGTTCGACATAGGTCTGTGCGGTGCGGCGGTTGACCAGATAGGCCGACGACCCCGTGCAGCGGCTGAGCATCACCGCCAGGCTGTGGCCGGGCGCCAGTTCGAGCACCGGCTGCGGCGTGCCCGAATGCACCGCCGAGAGCTTGACCATGTCCCAGCGATCGGCATGGCGCAGCAGCCCCTGCAGCACTGGCAGCAGTGCCGGCGTCAGCAGCACGTCGTCCTCCAGGACCAGCGCATGGCGGTGCGTCGACGTCAGCAGCGCGCGCATCACCGCCACGTGCGACAGGTAACATCCCAGCTCACCCAGTGCCGGCTGCATGCCGTGCCGGCGCCGGTAGGTCTCGCTGTCGAGCAGGCGTCGTTGTTCTTCCGGCGGCAGATCGCGTCCATAGACTGCGCACTGTCGCGTCCAGGCCAGGCCTGTAGCCGCCAGTTGCTGCGTGATGCGTTGCAGCCGCTCGCTGTCCCTGTCGAGGTTGATCACCCATGTGTGCAGATCGTCCATGTCCGGCATTGTCCGGGCACCGCGCTTGAACCCGATCCTCGGCTGGAGCCTGGCGGCTGCGGCCGTGGTCGGCGGCTACTTCAGTTATGGCTGGCAGGGTGTGGTGCTGGCGATGTCGGCCGTGGTGTTCTGGCTGCTGTTGCAATTCAGCCGCGTGCTGCGCGCGCTGCGCACCGCAGCCGGGCGGCCGATGGGCTCGATCGCCAACGCGGTGATGCTGCAGGCCAAGCTGCGACCGGGCATGACGCTGGTTCAGATCCTGCCGCTGACACGCAGCCTGGGCGAGAAGGTGGCCGACGAGCCCGAGACCTTCGTCTGGACCGATGCCGGCGGTGACCGTGTTCGGGTCGAGATGCGCGGCGGGCGCTGCAGCGCCTTCACATTGGAACGAGCTTCGGTCAACACGGCGGCCGACGCGCCGCCGCCAGCCTAAAATCACGGCCTTTCGCACTCCCCCCGAGGTACCCCATGTCGATGTCCGACCGTGACGGCAAGATCTGGATGGACGGCCAGATGGTCGATTGGCGTGACGCCAAGATCCATGTGCTGACGCACACGCTGCACTATGGCTGCGGCGCTTTTGAAGGCGTTCGCGCTTACAACACGGTGCAGGGCACGGCGATCTTTCGACTGCGCGAACACACCGAGCGGCTGTTCAACAGCGCCAAGATCCTGCGCATGAAGATCCCGTTCAGCTTCGAGCAGGTGTGCCAGGCGCAGCTCGACGTGGTGCGCGAGAACAAGCTCGAAAGCTGCTACCTGCGGCCGCTGATCTGGATCGGTGATCAAAAGCTGGGCGTCAGCCCCAAAGGCAACACCATCCACCTGATGGTGGCGGCCTGGCCCTGGGGTGCCTACCTGGGCGAAGAGGGTCTGCGCCGCGGCATCCGCGTCAAGACCAGCAGCTACACGCGACATCACGTGAACATCACGATGACGCAGGCGAAGGCGGTCAGCAACTACAGCAACTCGATCCTGGCCAACATGGAAGCCACCGAGGACGGTTACGACGAGGCGCTGCTGCTCGACGCCTCGGGCTTCGTCAGCGAAGGTGCAGGCGAGAACATCTTCGTGATCAAGGGCGGTGTCGTCTACACGCCCGACCTGTCGGCCGGCGCATTGAACGGCATCACGCGCAACACGGTGTTCTCGATCTGCCAGGACCTGGGGCTCGAGGTGGTACAGAAGCGCATCACGCGCGACGAGGTCTACATCAGCGACGAGGCTTTCTTCACCGGTACCGCCGCCGAGGTGACGCCGATCCGTGAGCTCGACCGCATCGAGATCGGCGCCGGCGAACGCGGACCCCTGACCGCCAAGATCCAGAACGCGTTCTTCGACATCGTCAACGGCCGCAACCCGAAATACGCCGAATGGCTGAGCAAGGTCTGAAGGGTGCTGCGATGAACGAAGTCAAGCCCGTCGTCGAACTCGCTGCCAAGGACCTGCTGGGCCCGGGCGTCACCTTCTGCCCCAACCCGGCGATGCCGCTGTGGAGCAACCACCCGCGCGTGTACATCGACCTCACGCATGGTGAGGGCAGCTGCCCTTACTGCGGCACGGCCTACCGCCTGAAGGCCGGCGAGACGCTCTCGTCGGCGCACTGAAACGCATCGCGACGGCCCGTGCCAGGCGACGTTCGGTAGGGCTGCGCAACCGCGTGAATGGGGTGGGCGGGCGTGTGCGCCGTCTCTACAATCCGCGCTTCCTTCGCTTGTCCCAGTGGGGTTTTCCGGGTTCATGAGCCGCCTCAAGCCGCCCCAGGCCAGCCTGCTGGCCAGCGCCGACGACGTCGAGGCGCAGTTCTACGAAGCCCTGGCGCACGCCGATCTGGCGCGCCTGATGGCGGTCTGGGCCGATGACGAGGAAATCGTCTGCGTGCACCCTGGAGGCGCCCGCCTGGTCGGGCCGGCGGCAATCCGCGCCAGCTTCGAGGCCATCTTCTCGCACGGCGGCGTCAGCTCGACGCCCGAACAGATCCATCGATTACAGGGTCTGGGCGCGGCCGTTCACCACCTGGTGGAAACGGTGCGTGGCGCGCGTGCCGACGCGCCACCGAAGGCCTGGGTGGTCGCGACCAACGTGTACATCAACACGGCCCAGGGTTGGCGCATGGTGGCGCACCATGCCAGCCCGGGCGAAGCCCAGCCGCCCGCGCCCGCGCCGGAGCGGCCATCCACGCTGCACTGAGGGTGCCTGCCATCGCGCCGGATGTCCGCAATCCGCGCTGGCTGCCGGGCGGCAACCTGCAGACCATCTGGCCGGCGCTGTTCTCATCGCGTCCACAGGCGGACTTGCCGCCATTGCAACGCGAGCGCTGGGCCACGCCCGATGGCGACTTCATCGACGTCGACTTCGCCGTACCAGGGGCTGGTGCACCCGCGCTGGTGCTGTTCCACGGCCTCGAAGGCTCGTCGGCCAGCCACTACGCGCAAGGCTTCGCGGCCGAGGCAGCCGTGCGCGGCTGGTCGGTGGCGATGCCGCACTTCCGCGGGTGTTCGGGCGAGCTGAACCGGGCGCCGCGCGCCTATCACTCGGGTGACTTCGAGGAGATCGGCTGGATCCTGCAGCGCCTGCGGCAACGCTTTGAAGTCAAGCTGTATGCGGCCGGCGTCTCGCTGGGCGGCAACGCCCTGATGCGCTGGGCCGGCGAAGCGGGCGACACTGCTGGCGGGCTGGTGGCGGCGGTGGCGGCCGTGTCGGCACCGCTGGACCTGGCCGCAGCAGGCGCGGCCATCGACCGCGGCTTCAACCGCCTGGCCTACGCACGCATGTTCCTGTCGACGATGAAGCCCAAGGCCGACGCGAAGTGGCAGCAGCATCCGGGGCTGTTCGACCGCCAGCGCATGCTCGCGGCGCGCACGATCTTCGACTTCGACGATGCCTTCACCGCACCCTTGCATGGTTTTGCCGGCACCGTCGACTACTGGGCTCGGGCCTCGGCCAAGCCACACCTGGCGCGCATCCACGTGCCCGCACTCGCGCTGAATGCGTGCAACGACCCCTTCGTGCCGGCGGCGTCATTGCCACCTTCGGACGCTGTTGGACGCTTCGTCACGCTGTGGCAACCGGCGCAGGGCGGGCACTGCGGCTTTCCGGCCGGGCGATTCCCTGGTCACGTGCGGGCCATGCCGCAGGCGGTGTGCGACTGGTTGGCGCAATACTGAGTCATGGATGACATCGTCGAAGCCGCGCTGCGCAAGTGGCCCAACGTACCGCACTGCTACGACTGGCTGGCGCTGGACGCGCGCGGCGACTGGTACATGCGCGATGAGCGCGTGCAGGCGGCAGGCCCGTTCCCGCAGGTCAAGGGCAGTCGCATCCGGCACGACAAGCTGCTGGCGTTCATCGAGCGCAACTACGCGGCCGACGAGAACGGTGCCTGGTACTTCCAGAACGGGCCTCAGCGTGTGTATGTCGAGCTCGAAGCCTGCCCCTGGGTGTGGCGTCTGTCTGCGCTGCCCGGCGCTGCACCGCAACTGCTGTCGCACACCGGGCGGCCTGCGCAGGCGACCGCGGCCTGGGTCGACGAGCGAGGCTGGCTTTACCTGCAGACCGACCTCGGCCTGGGGCTGGTGCACAGCCTGGACATGGAGGCTGCCAGTGATGCGATCGAGGCCGGGCTGTGGCCGTTGCACGAGACGACGTCGGTCGCCCTGCCAACACGCTTCGGCTTCCAGCGACGGCCGCAGCCACCAGGGCAAGCTGCGCCCGCGGCGACGGTGAAGGATTCTTGAACGGGCCATCGCGGGGCGTGCGAGGTCCGCTGCGAAAGGAATGCGACAAAAGCAGAACACCGCCCTTGGGCGGTGTTCTGACTGTGGCAGTGGTCGGGTCGGATCAGTTGGGCGCGCTGGCTGCTGAAGCCGCCGCTGCCGGGGCCTTGGGCTCGGCCAGCTTGCCGCCACTCTGGTTGGCCATGTAGACCACGGCGCGGCCGATCTCGAAGTCGGAGAACTCGCCGCCGCCCTGTGGCGACATCGCGCCCTTGCCCTTGAGCGACGAATTCAGCAGTGCCTCGTAGCCCGCTGACAGGCGCGGACCCCAGGCACCCGCATCACCCAGCTTGGGGGCGCCGGCGGCGCCTGTGCCGTGGCAGGCCGAACATTGGCCCTGGTAGACCTGCTCGCCCGTGCGCAGCACGACCGGTGCCGACGCGTCGCGCAACTCGATCGAGCCGATCGGCTGCAAGCGGCGCGCCGTGGCTTCAGCGCCCAGGCCGTCGCTGCCGGCGGCCGGCTGATTGCCGTTGGACACGTAGCGTGTGAGCATGATGATGATGATGATCGGCACCACGAACGCCGCCACCACGGCCCAGATCAGCTGCTTGGGCGTCTTGATCGGCCCTTCATGGACCTCATGGTCTCCATGGGTCGCGTCGTGGGCGGTGGGGTTCGAATCGCTCATGAAGTCCTCGGGGGGCTATCGCTGCGGCCATCCCGAACATGCAGCGTTGGGGCGGAATCCGGCTGGCGCCAAAGCCCAAAATTATAGCTGGCCACATGTGCGCTGCTTTCGCAGCGATGTCGGCACGGGCGCCGGCGCATACAATCGCGGCTTGGCGTGCGACCGTGGTGAAGTGGATATCATGCGGCCCTCCGAAGGCCACGTCGCAGGTTCGATTCCTGCCGGTCGCACCAAAGCAGGTTGCGCATGGGGCCTCAAGTGAACAGAAAGCCTTAGAGCTCGAGGCTCTAGGGTTTTTTTCATTCCCGCGTGCCAACGCGGCGTCACTGCAAGATGTGCGTTTTGCCAGGTCCCCGCAAGGACTCGCGTTTGAGTCTGAAACGCGAAGGGTGGCCTGAAACGAGACTGCAACACCGCTTCGCCTGATTCGCCCCACTTTTCTGGCGCACCATTTGCTTTGGAACGTGCTGAGGGCCTGGCCTGGCCAACTGCATTCCTTGAAAACCCGGAGAAACCTGATGAGACCGCATGTGGAGTTGATCGACGAGAAGGACTTGATTTGGCATGTGGCCGAGTTGCCACACGGCACGGGTCAGGCGCGCCAGCGCAACCTGAACTATTGCGAGGAGAAGGGCGAGGCGTCGCTGTTGGTCGAGTTTCAAAGTGATTGGTCGCGGCCGGCCGGCGTGCATGTGGCCCAGACCGAGTGGTATGTGCTGGACGGCGAGGTTCGCCTGGGCGACGAGTTGCTGGTCAAGGACGACTACTTCATCGCCCCGGTGGGCGTGCTGACCCCGGCCCTGCAGATCAAGGCTGGCACCCGGGTTCTGCTGTTCCGCGAGTTTGGTGACTGGGGCTTTGCGCTTGCCAGCACCCACGGCCCGCAGCGTGACCCGGCGCATGAACTGAAGATCACGCGCGCCAGCCAGATGGACTGGTTCGAGGTGACCCACCCGGTACATGGCAGCCCGATGGATTTCTCGCGTGGCGGCACGCCGGTACCGGGCCTCTACATCAAGCTGCTGCACCACGACAAGGAGACCGGTTTCTATACCCGGCTGATCAAGGCCAAGGCCAATTGGGTCGAGCATCCGCTGGCCCACCATCCCTGCTACGAGGAAGCCTACTGCCTGCAAGGCAGCTTCGACTACAACTACGGACAGATGCGGCCGGGCACCTACTTCTTCCGCCCGGCGGGCGTGCGCCACGGCGACTTCACCGCCGGCCCCGAGGGCACGATCTGGATCCTGCGTTGCGATGGCCGACTGGTCGACTGGTACACCGACGAAGCCCGTGTCGAGATGCAGGGCAAGCCGGTCAACTGGGGGCCCGACTATCCGGGATCTGAACCACCGGTGCTGCTGCAGCCGACGCGATCGCGCTCCATCGGTCCCATGAAAGATCCGGCCTACCAATGACGAGCCGCGACACCCTCGGCTGGCGCCGCGTCTTCGCCGTCGTCGGCCCCTCGACCAACACCGTGGTCGAGCCAGAGTTCGCCGCGATGCGGCCGGCCGGCGTGACCAACCAGTACCGCGACATCTACATCGAGAACGCGCGCGCCTTGTCGGACGAGGCCTTCATGGCCGGGGCCGAGGTCATCACAGGCGCCGTCGATGCGGCGCTGCGCACGGCCATGACCTGCGAGCCCGACTACCTGGTGATGGGGGTCTCGGCCATCACCTTCATCGGCGGTGCACCCGCCTGCGAGCGCTTTGTCAGCCATGTGCACGAGCTGACCGGCAAGCAGGTCAGCGTCGGTTCGGTGTCCTGCGTCGAGGCCATGAAGGCCTACGGCGGCATCCGGCGCATCGCCGTGCTGTCGCCCTACTACCCGATGGCCAACATGCATGTAGCGCGCTATTTCTCGGACTACGGCATCACCACCGTGCGTGACCTGCCGTTGCGCTGCAAGAGCTGGACCGACATTTCACGCGTCACCGAGCGCCAGATCGCCGATGCGCTCAAGCAGCTTGACGGCGACGACATCGATGCCGTCGTGCAGGTGGGCACCAACCTCAGCATGGCGCGCATGGCGCCCGTTGCCGAGGCCTTTCTGGGCAAGCCCGTGATCGCCATCAACACCGCCACCTACTGGCATGCGCTGCGCAGCAACGGCATCCATGATGCCGTCGATGGCTTCGGCCCGCTGCTGACCCACCTCGACCTCAGCAAGGGTTGAAATCCGTCAGCGGACAAAGCCGCTATCGCGCCAGGCGCTCGAGCATCCAGGCGTAGACCTCGGGTCGGCTCAGCAGATCCCAGTGATTGGTGCGCGTCACCACCCAGCGGTGTGAATCGGGCACGGCCAGTGCCAGCGCCGGGTTGGGGTGGTGGCCCAGCGCACTGCTCAGCCGCACCATTCCGTCACCCAGCACCGTGCTGCGCAGGCTGCCCACGCGGTCGGCCGTGGTGGCGGCCACCAGCCAGGCCGGCACACCGGGCGGCAGCGGCGTCGGTGTGCGATCGTCGTGACGCTGCATGTCCCGGCCACGGCCCTGCCAGTCGGCATCCTGCAGATTGCCGAAGCGCAGGTCGGTGATGCCCGCGCTGCGCACTTTGCCCAAGCGGGCGAAGGGTGCTGCGTAGGGACTGACGCCGAGCGCGCGGTCGATCAACTGGCCACCGCGTTCCAGCGGCGCGCCGTGGTGTGGCGTGCCCAGAAAGACCAGGTCCGTCAGTCGCTGTGGCCAGTTCAGCGCCTGCTGCATCGCCAGATGGCAGGCGCTGCGCGCCACCAGGCCGCCCATGCTGTGGCCCACGATCAGCAACTCGGTCAGCGGCACCGGCCAATGCCGCAACAGTGACTCCAGCTGCTGTGCCAGCTCGCGCCCGTTGACCGAAATGTGCCGGCCCGAGTTGTAGTGCAGATAAACCGCGCTGGCGTCGAGATCTCGTGCCAGCGCCTGGCCATGGTTGTGGCCTTCGCGGGTCCACTGCAGGTCGTTCATGCACAGGCCGTGGATCAACACGATCACGCGGCCCCTGGCCTGGGGAAAGCACGCCGCCAGCGCGTCGACTGACAGGTCCAGCGCCACGCCGTCGCTGCGCAGCCGCATGTCGATCGCCAGTGGGTTGGCACTGGCTTCCAGATGGTCGCCGAACACCCCGTTGAGTGCGGCCAGCGCGGCTTCACGCTGCGGGTTGCGGTCGCCGACCGGCCAGCGGCGCGCCACGCCGCCCAGGCCCAGATCCAGCCCTTTGCCGACCAGCCGCGTGCTGCCGCGCACGGCGCGATAGACCAGACCCGTCAGCCCCGGCGCCGGCCCGCGCGTGGGTGCGGCCACGATGCCGGCGCCGCGCACGATGGTGTGGTGCAGGTTTTCCACCAGATCGACGATGCCCACCGTGGCATCGGTTGCCAGCCGCGACAGGCCTTGCAGGTCGGCCGCCTGCATGGGCAGGCGGGGCTTGGACGGCGGCGGTTTGGCGATGCGGGTCTTGGCAGGAACAGTCATGACCGACTGTGGCCCCATTGCCGTCGCGGGTGCAAGCAAGGCTTTAGGCAGGGCTCCCGGTGCGTCACGATCAGCGCCAGGGGCTTCGCGCGATACTCGACGCGCGTCGTGCAGGTTCGTCGTCATTGCGGAGGTGGTTGCCGTTTGTCCCCGCTGCCAGCTCTTTCCTTGCACCGTGCGGCCTGGTCGCTGGCCCTGCTGATGGTGCTGGCCGCGTGCAGTTCGCCCGGCCCGCGGCGGCCGGCGATCGATGCTGACGGCCCCGGTGTTCGCGTGCCGCCCGGGCTGGATCGGGTGCCCGACGCCGAGCCCCGCCTCGAGCCCTTGCGTCTGGGTGGCCCCAACAAGCCCTACCAGGTGCTGGGCCGCTGGTACACGCCTGCGGCCAGCGACATCGCCTGGCGCGAGACCGGGCTGGCGTCGTGGTACGGCGCACGCTTCCACGGCCGGCCCACGGCCAGTGGCGAGACCTACGACATGTTCGCCATGACGGCGGCACACAAGACGCTGCCGCTGCCCAGCTATGCGCGCGTGCGCAACCCGGCCAACGGGCGCGAGGTGGTGGTGCGCATCAACGACCGTGGGCCTTTCGTCGACGGCCGTGTCATTGACTTGAGCTACGCGGCCGCACTGCGCCTGGGCGTGCTGGGCGGGGTGGCGCCGGTCGAGCTGGTGCGCATCACTGCGGACGAAATCCGCGCCGGGCTGTGGCAGCGCCAGCGTCGCGGGTCGGCGCCGGCGCCGGCGCCTGTGCCTGTGCCTGTGCCTGATGCACCCCCGTTGCGCGTCGATGATGATCCGCTGGGGGCCATGCTGGTCGACCGCGGCCTGGCGCCGCCGCCGCAGCCCTGATCACGCCAGGGCTACAGCAGGGCCCGGCAGGACGGGTGTGCAGCAGAACCTGTCAAGCCAGGTGCTGCAACGCTGCCGTGAAGTGGCAGCCGCTGCCGGCCAGCACGAACAGGTGCCAGATGAAGTGGCTGTAACGCAGCCGGTGATCGATCAGGAAGAACACCGCGCCGACCATGTAGGCGGCGCCGCCGCCGGCAATCAGCAGGATCTGCCCGGCCGACAGCACGGCCAGCGTCGGCAGCGCCGCCGCTGCCGCCACCCAGCCCAGCGCGACGTACAGCAGCGTGCTGCGCAGGGGGCAGCGCAGACCACCGCCGGCCTTGCACACGATGCCCAGCAACGCCAGCAGCCACACCAGGCCGAAGGCGACCAGGCCGTTGTCGCTGTCCAGGTTGCGCAAGGCAAAGGGCGTGAAGCTGCCGGCGATGAAGAGAAAGATCGCCGCGTGGTCGACGCGGTTCAGCCATTGTTTGGCGCGGCCCGGCGGCAGCGCGTGATAAACGGTCGACGCCAGGTAGACCAGCGTCATTGTCAATGCGAACACCGCGGCACCGACCACGCTGCCAGGCCGTGCCGGCAGCCAGCCCGAGGCCAGCAGCACCGGCAACGACGCCGCGGCCAGCAGGCAGCCCAGGCCGTGGCTCAGCGCGTTGGCCGCCTCTTCGCGCAGGCTTTGCGGGATGACAAGGGCGGGGGTGGAAGACATGGCAAGCGACAGTACCTGCCTGGATTCTCGGCAGCTTGAGGTGCCGCCTACACCCCCAGTACAGACGACACCCCAGTCGCTCAGCGCCCGCCCGTGACATCGATCACCGTGCCGGTGACGTAGCTCGCCGCATCGGACAACAGCCACAGCACCGCCGCGGCCACCTCATCGGCACTGCCGGCGCGCTGCATCGGCACCTGGGGTGCCAGCTGCTGCACGCGGTCGGGCAGGCCGCCGCTGGCATGGATGTCGGTGTCGATGATGCCCGGGCGCACGGCGTTCACTCGCACGCCCTCGGCTGCCACCTCGCGCGCCAGCCCGAGCGTGAAGGTGTCGATCGCGCCCTTGCTGGCGGCGTAGTCCACGTACTGCCCGGGCGAGCCGAGCCGGGCCGCTGCCGACGACAGGTTGACGATGGCGCCACCCGGGCCACCGTGCCGGCGGCTCATGCGCCGCAGCGCCTCGCGGGCACACACAATACTGCCCAGGATGTTGGTGTCGAACATGCGACGCAGCCGCGCCAGGCTCATCGTGTCCACACGCTGCGGCTGGTCGACGATGCCGGCGTTGTTGACCAGGCCGGCCAGCGGCCCGAGTTCGGCGTCGACGCGAGCGAACATCGCCAGAACCTGGGCCTCGTCGGCAACGTCGGCCTGCACGGTGATGGCGCGGCGCCCGGTGCGGCGCACGTCGGCGGCCACCTGCTCGGCGGCTGTTGCGTCACGCAGGTAGTTGATCGCCAGGTCCCAGCCGGCAGTCGCGGCCTGACGGCAGCAGGCCGCACCGATGCCGCGGCTGCCACCGGTGACGAGCAGCACGCGCGTTGCCGTCATGGCGCTCAGTCCTTGATCAGCCGCGTCACGTTGGCCGGGGTCGGCGCGGGCCAGCCGGCTTCGCGCGCGGTGTGCAGGATGGCCTGGTTGGTGTCGAAGTACACCTGCCAGTAGTTGTCAGTGTGCGTATAGGGACGCACCGCGATCACCGGTCCGACCAGGTTGATGTCGAGCACGCTGACCTCGGGCGGCCGCGTCTTGCTGACATTGGCCACCTGCAGCACGGCGGCCGTGAGGCGGGCCACGGCGTCGGTCGTGTCGACGCCACCGGCCAGTTGCGCCGTGCGTTCGACGCGCCGCTCGGGCAGGGCAGAGTAGTTTTGAATGGGGTCGGCGAAGATCTTGCCGTTGCCGACGATGGTCATCACGTTATCGGGCGTGACCAGGGTGGTGCCGAACAGCCCCAGCTCGTGCACGGTGCCGGTCAGGCCCGCGACGCTGACGAAGTCACCCACCTTGAACGGACGCAGCACCAGCATGAAGGCGCCGGCGGCAAAGTTGCCCAGCATGCCGCTCCAGGCCGCCCCGATCGCCACGCCCGCACCGGCCAGCATGGCCGCGAACGAGGTCGTCTGGATGCCGAAGTAGCCCAGGATGCCGAGCACCAGCGCGATGTTCAGCGCGATGGTGATGATCGAGCCCAGGTACTTGGTCAGCGTGGGGTCGACATGGTTGCGGCTCATCGACGCGCGCACCAGATCGATCACCTTGCCGATCAGCCAGCGGCCGATGATCCAGAACGCGACGGCTGCCGCCACCTTGATGGCCAACTCGGTGACGGTGGTGCTGAGAAACTGCTGAATCGAGCTGAGGTCCATGGGTTTCCTCCGGGACGTTGTGGTGTGTGCTGGGCCGCGCCGTCGCGCCGCCGATGCGTGGCTTCGTCGCGCGTCGGATGCTAGGGCGTGTGCAGGCTTTGCGCCGCTTTGCCGCGCGTTCCAGCACACGCCGGACCCGGCGCCCAGGGAATCCCTGACGGCCTGACTGCCGACACCGTGGGCTAAGATCTTTGTCCCCCGGCGGATTCGCAGCACATCGTGCCGTCGCCATGCGTCGCCCGATGTCCCAGCGGGTGTTCAGCGCAGGTCGGTTGCCCCACACTCTTCAGGATTGCGTCACCATGAAACGTCGACACCTCGTCTGTTCGGTTCTCGGCTCGGTCGTGGGCTTGCCACTCGCCGTGCGTGCCCAGACCCTGGACAAGTCCAAGCTCACGCTGGCCGTGGGCGGCAAGAACCTGCTGTATTACCTTCCGCTGACGATCGCCGAACAGCGCGGCTATTTCAAGGCTGAAGGGCTGGACCTGACCATCGTCGACTTCGCCGGCGGCTCGCAGGCCCTGCGTGCCGTGGTGGGCGGCAGCGCCGACGTGGTCAGCGGTGCCTTCGAGCACACCGTGAACATGCAGGAAAAGGGCCAGCGCCTGCGTGCCTTCGTGCTGCAGGGCCGTGCGCCGCAGATCGTGCTGGGCATCAACCCGCGCACCATGCCCGGCTTCAAGAGCCTGGCCGATCTCAAGGGCAAGAAGATCGGCGTCACCGCGCCGGGCTCGTCGACCAATGTGATGGTCAATTTCGCACTCGCCAAGGTGGGCCTCAAGCCCAGCGACGTCAGCATCGTCGGCGTCGGCGCCGGCAACGGTGCGGTGGCGGCGATGCGATCGGGTCAGATCGACGCCTTGAGCAACCTCGACCCGGTGATCACGCTGCTGCAGCGCTCGGGCGACCTGAAGATCATCTCCGACACGCGGGTGCTGGCCGAGGCCGACAAGGTCTTCGGCGGCCCGATGCCGGCGGCCTGCCTGTATGCGCCGCAGGCCTTCATCGACAAACATCCCGCCACCGTGCAGGCGCTGACGAATGCCATCGTGCGGGCCGACAAATGGATCCAGGTGGCGGGCCCCAGCGAGATCATCAACAACGTGCCCGAGAGCTACCTGCTGGGCGACCGCGCGGTCTACATCGACGCCTTCCTGGCGGCCAAGGGGGCGTTGTCGCCCGATGGCATGTTCCCGGAAAAAGGTGCCGACACGGCGTTCCGGGCGCTGGCCAGCATCGACCCCAAGATTGCGAAGGCCAAGCTCGACCTGGGCGCGGTGTGGACCAACGACTTCGTGAAGAAGGCCAACGCCAAGTACCCGAAGGGGTGAGCCCGGACGTCGATCGGCACCCGCGTGCCGATCGACGCCTGGCGAACGCCCACCGCCTGCAGGCGGTGGGCCGGACAAGCAAGGAGTACGAACCATGCTGACGGGCGCCCAGGTCATCGTCGTCGCCACGCCGGTGTTTCTGCTGTCGATCGCGGCTGAGTACGCGATCGGCCGCTGGCGCGGCCGCGACACCTACCGCTGGGCCGACGCGATGGCCAGTGTCGGCCTGGGCATCGTCAGCCAGCTGGTGTCGGCAGGCACCAAGCTGTTCGGCTTCGGCGTCTACGCGCTGGTGTTCCAGCACCTGGCGCTGTGGCGGCTGCCGGCCGACGCCTGGTGGGTGTGGCTGGCGGCGCTGCTGGGTTACGACCTGTGCTATTACGCCTACCACCGCTTTGGTCACCGCGTGGCGCTGGGTTGGGCGGCGCATGCGGTGCACCACCAGAGCGAGGACTACAACCTGTCCACCGCGCTGCGCCAGACCAGCACCGGCTTCCTGACGACCTGGGTCTTCTATCTGCCGCTGGCGGTACTGGGCGTGCCGCCGCTGGTGTTCGGTGTGGTGGCGCTGGTGCAGCTGCTGTACCAGTTCTGGCCCCACACCCAGCAGATCGGCAAGCTGGGCTGGTTCGACCGCTGGTTCTGCAGCCCCAGCAACCACCGCGTGCACCACGCGGTGAACGACCGCTACGTCGACAAGAACTACGGCGGCATCCTGATCCTCTGGGACCGGCTGTTCGGCACCTTCGTCGAAGAGGACGACGCCGAGCCCTGCGTCTACGGCACACGCTCGCCGCTGCGCAGCTGGAACCCGCTGGCCGCCAACCTGCAGGTCTATCGCGACCTGCTGACCGACAGCCGGCATGCCACGCGCTGGACCGACAAGCTGCGCGTGTGGCTCGCGCCGCCAGGCTGGCGGCCCGCTGACGTGGCCGCACGCTGGCCCAAGCCGGCCTTCCAGCTGGCAGACGTCGAACGTTACGACCCGGTGCCATCGACCACGCGGCTGGCACTGGCGGCCTTGCTGTTCGTCGCGGCGCTGGGCCTGACCAGCGTGCTGCTGTGGAACGTGCACCAGTGGCCGCTGGCGGCCAGCCTGGCGGCAGCGCTGGGTGTGGTGCTGACGCTGAGCGTGGTGGCCTGGCTTACGTCGGGGTCTGGAACAGCGGCGCAAATTGCTGCCGCAGCTCGCGCTTGAGCAGCTTGCCGCTGGGGTTCTTGGGCAGCGCGTCGACGAACAGCACGCGCTTGGGCGCCTTGAAGTGCGCCAGCTGCGATTCGCAGTGCGCCAGCACCTGCGCCTCGGTCAACTCTTGCCCGACCTTGAGCACGACGATGGCCGTCACCGCCTCGATCCAGTGCGGATGTGGCAAGCCCACCACCGCCACCTCGCTGATGCCGTCCAGGCGATACAGCACCTCTTCGACCTCGCGGCTGGCCACGTTCTCGCCGCCGGTCTTGATCATGTCCTTCTTGCGGTCGACCACGCTGATGTAGCCCTCGTCGTCGATCACGCCGAGGTCGCCGCTGTGGAACCAGTCACCCGAGAACGCGGCCGCCGTGCGCTCGGGGTCCTTGAAGTAGCCCTGCATCAGGTGCGGGCTGCGGTGCACGATCTCGCCCACCGCGCCAGGCGCCACGTCGCGAAGATCGTCGTCGACCACGCGCGTCTCGACGTTCAGCACCGCACGCCCGGCCGAGCCCGGCTTGCGCAGCTGGTCTTCGGGCTTGAGCACGGTGGCCAGCGGCGCGATCTCGGTCTGGCCGTACAGGTTCCACAGCCGGATCAGCGGCAGCCGTTCGATCAGCTCGCGCATCACGGCCACCGGCATGATCGACGCGCCGTAGTAGCCCTTGCGCAGCGCCGCCAGCTTGCCCGCATCGAACAGCGGCGAGCGCAACAGCGCGATCCACACCGTGGGTGGCGCGAAGAAGGCGGTGATGCCTTGCGCCTGCAACATCGGCAGCAGCTTGTCGGGGGTCGGCGTGGCGGTGATCACGCTGGTTGCGCCCAGGTAGACCGCCGGGCCGAGAAAGACATCGAGTTGCGCGCAGTGGTACAGCGGCAGCGCGTGCAGCCAGACGTCGCGGTCGCTCATCTCGCCGTCGACGATGCAGCTGACGTACTGGTCGATCACCGCGCGGTGGGTCAGCATCGCGCCTTTGGGCAGGCTCTCGGTGCCGCTGGTGTAGACGATCTGCAGAAGGTCGTGCTCGGTGATCGTCAGTGCCGGCGGCTCGCCCTCGGTCTCGGCCAGCGCCAGCAGGTCGAGGTCGTTCTCGCCCCAGTCAGCCGGGCGCGGCGCGCCGTCCTCCGACGGCAGCCACAGCAGCCGCTCGATCGCGGTGCGATGCTGCTGGCTGGCCGCCGCCGCACGGCCCAGCGCCGCCAGGCCGGTGTCCACCGCCAGCACGCGCACGCCAGCGTGGCCCAGGATGTAGGCCGCCTCGTCGGCGCCCAGCATGAAGTTCACCGGCACCAGCACCGCGCCCAGCCGGGCCAGCGCAAAGCGCAGCGCGGCAAAGCCGTGCGAGTTGCGGGCCAGCACGCCGACCGTTTCGCCGCTGGCCACGCCCGCCTGGTGCAGGCCGGCGGCGATGCGGCTGACGGTGGCATCGAACTGCGCCCAGGTCCAGCGCAAATCGCCGCAGACGAGGGCAGTCTTGTGGGGCCAGCGCGCCGCCGTGCGGCGCAGCAGATCGGACAGGGTCTGGCGGTGCAGGGCGGCAGTGGGCATGGCGGTCTCGTCGGGGCAGGGCAGATGCCGACACCCTAGCCGCTGGCGGCGCGCTGCGGTATTCGGGCGTCAACCGAGTGCAGCCGCCATCACGGCGTCGCACCGCGTCCGCCTGCGCGCCTGATCAGAACGTGTGCCGAATGCCGAACTCGTAGCCACTGTGGTTGGTCCCCGGCTGTGCGCCGCTCGGGCCGCCCGAGAGTGCGAACGTGGCCGCCCCCTTGTTCCTGATCTGCGCCGCGTTGGCGTAGACGGCGCTGCGTTTGGACAGGTGGTAGACATAGCTCAGCACGAACAGCTGGCCGTCGTTGGCGTCGATGCTCGCACCGGCGGCGTTCTGACCCTTCTGGTCGGCGCGCCCATAGCTCGCCTTGAGTTCGTGCGCGCCGATCGGCACGCGCACGCCGACGATCAGGTTGGTCTGTTTCGAGTCGAGGTACTTGATGTCGATCCAGGCGGCGCTGAACTTGACGCCGCCGGCGGTCGTGTACAGGCCGGTCAATCCGGATTCGCTCCAGCGTGAGCCGGTTGCGTCGATGCGCGACGATGTCGTGTGCCCTGAGACGTTGATCGCCTTGTTGGCGTAGCCCAGCCGCGCGCCATAGAGGTTGAAGTTGCTTTGCGCGTTGGCACGTTCGCCCGGCGCCACCATCACCTGGCCATAGACGCCGCCGAGGTTGCCTGGCAGCCAGTATTCGAGCGCGTTGTTGGTGCGCGAGGTGGTGGCAGTCGTCGAACCGAAGGCGCGGTTGATCGCCGTCGTCGCGCTGGCCGAGATCAGGTTGCCTGCACCGCCAATGCCGACGTAGCCCATCGTGTCGGCGCCGGCATACGAGAGGAACGAAGGCACCCAGTCGCGGCCGAGGCGGATCTCGCCCCAGGGGCCGGACAGGCGCACGGTGGCCTGGCGGTCCCAGAACTGGGTTGGCGGCGTTCCGGTGTCGGTGGCAAACGAGCCCTCGAGCCAGAAGCCGGCCTTCAATCCACCGCCAAGATCTTCGCTGCCGCGCAGGATGAGGCGAGAGGTCGAATTGGCGCCGCTGACGAGCGATTGTGTCGTGCCCTTCTCGTTGTGCACCGAGCGTGCAGCCGCATCGACCACGCCGCTGAGCGTGACATTGGAACTCTGCGCCTGCGCGCCGGCGGCCAGCAGCGCGGCGGCTGCTGCCAGTGTTAGGGTTCGAAAGTTCATCGATGTCTCCGTGGGTCAATGGGGGAAGGGCAGGACGCGCGTCAG
>Ga0073904_10001270_pt1 | contig 18857 bp, 15 predicted proteins | sample KloWWTrecipitate_FD_66668 | JGI IMG/M metagenome (GOLD analysis project Ga0073904, IMG submission 66668) | Active sludge microbial communities from Klosterneuburg, Austria, studying microevolution and ecology of nitrifiers - Klosterneuburg... | ecosystem: Engineered > WWTP > Aerobic digester >... | reverse complement strand
GATGTGATGGCCCATGGCTATAAGCCTGTTGGTGGTTTATTTCCCGAAACAAGTATCGGCTGGTATCGTAAGCATTTTACAGTAGCAAGATCAGATTCAGGCCAACGGTTTCAGTTACAGTTTGATGGTATTTTCCGTGATGCCAATATCTGGCTCAACGGGTTTTACCTTGGAAATAATAAGAGCGGTTATATTGGAGCGGCCTATGATATAACCGACTATATCAATTTTGATAAGGACAATGTGCTTGTCGTGAGGGCAGATGCGTCACAATATGAAGGATGGTTTTACGAAGGTGCCGGCATCTATCGTCATGTATGGCTGAATAAATATGCTAGTGTCAATATTGCAAAAGATGGTGTATTTGCTTATTCAGCGATCAAAGGAAATATATCAACGATAACCATTGAAACGGCTGTCCAAAATCAGTATTTAGACCAGGCGAATTGTACGGTTTATACTTTTATAAAAGACAGGGATGGAAAGAAGCTGGCGCAATCAAAGGAACTGGCCGTTTCATTACCAGTCAATGGTTTGTCAACAACAAAACATAGTATGACTATTACCGGGGCAAGGCTTTGGTCGCTGGAAGACCCATACTTGTACAGAGTTGTTTCAGTGATCAAACGAAACGGGAAAGTGGTTGATAGTGTAAAGCAGCGTTTTGGCATCCGCACTATTGAAATAAAACCCAACGGAGTTTTCCTGAATGGTCAATATGTAAAACTGAAAGGTGTAAACAATCACCAGGATCATGCAGGAGTAGGCAGTGCCTTGCCGGATTACCTTCAATATTACCGGATCAGCTTGCTGAAGCGAATGGGTGTTAATGCATATCGTACCAGTCATAACGCACCAACACCAGAACTTCTCGATGCCTGCGATAGTTTGGGTATGCTGGTGATGGATGAACAGCGATTACTGAATAGCAGTCCCGAGTATATTGATCAGTTTGAACGGCTCATAAGAAGAGACCGCAGCAGGCCATCTGTTTTTATGTGGTCTATCGGCAATGAAGAAGGTTGGGTGCACACCAACAGCACCGGTAAAAGAATAGCACAAACCCTGATTGCCAAACAAAAAGAATTAGATCCAACAAGAACATGCACCTACGCAGCTGATCTTCCCAATGTATTCAATGGAATCAACGAAGTGATTCCTGTCCGTTCATTTAATTACCGGCAGTTTGCAGTAGCTGATTACCATCGTGATCATCCCGATCAGCCTATCATTGGTACCGAGATGGGAAGTACGGTAACAACAAGAGGTGTTTATGAAAAAGATACAGTTAAAGGCTATCTGCCGGACCAGGATATTACGGCACCCTGGTGGGCCAGCAAAGCAGAAGACTGGTGGACATTAGCAGCTACTAATGATTTCTGGCTGGGAGGATTTGTATGGACGGGTATGGATTATCGTGGTGAGCCTACACCTTATCAATGGCCAAATATCAATTCTCATTTTGGTATTATGGATATGTGCGGTTTCCCCAAAAACATATATTACTACTATAAGAGTTGGTGGACGGATAAAGATGTGTTGCATATTTCACCGCACTGGAACTGGAGAGAGAAAACGGCGGGCTGGAATAAAAAGCAAGGCGATCCTGTGGAAGTATGGGTAAACAGCAATGCAGATAATGTAGAGTTATTCCTGAATGGGAAAAGTTTAGGCAAAAAAGATATGGCCCGCAATAGTCATTTGAAATGGACGGTGAATTATGAACCCGGGGCCTTAGAAGCGGTGGCGTATAAAAAGGGGAAAAGACTCACTAAGAAAATAGAAACTACGGGTCAGCCGGTTGAAGTAGTGGTTACACCTTATAAAACAACAATATTGGCTGATGGGAAAGATGCCACTGTGCTAAACATCACTGTACTTGACAGGGAAGGCCGTGAGGTACCAGATGCGGATAACCTGATCAGGTTCAGTATTGAAGGGGATGGGAAAATAATAGGCGTTGGCAATGGAGATCCCAGCAGCCACGAACCAGATAAATGTGCAGATGGTGCCTGGCAGCGGACTTTGTTCAATGGCAAGTGTCAGGTAATTATTCAGTCTGGTACAAAACCCGGCATGATAAAATTTGATGCTAAAGCAACTGGTCTTTGGTCTGGAGGAACAGATATACAAACGATATCTCCGGAAAGTGTGGCAACAGTTACAACAGACAATAAATATAAACTAACCAGCGAGCAGGCAAAACGAAGAGAAGTGGGAAAAATGCTGGGTGCTGATATTTCTTTCCTGCCCGAACTGGAAGCAAGAGGAATGAAGTTTTCTGACAATGGCGTAGAAAAAGATGCGATACAGATTCTGAAAGACCATGGATTTAATTATGTACGACTCCGCATTTTTAATGATCCTGCAAGCGATAGTGGTTATTCTCCCGGTAAAGGTTTTTGTGATCTGGAGAATACAAAGAAAATGGCGAAGAGAGTAAAAGCAGCAGGTATGAAACTCCTGTTAGATTTTCATTACAGCGATTATTGGGCTGATCCGGGCAAGCAGTATAAACCTGCAGGATGGAGAAAATATTCATTTGAAGAATTGAAGAAAGCTGTGTATGACTATACCAAAGAGGTGATGCAGCAACTCAAAGAACAGGGTACTACTCCGGATATGGTACAGGTTGGCAATGAGATCAACCATGGTATTGTTTGGCCGGAAGGCAATGTCAGCAATTTTGATGGATTGGCACAACTGATCAATGCAGGTACTGCAGCTGTAAAATCAGTTGACCCGTCTGTTGTCATGATGCTGCATGTGGCACTCGGCGGACAAAATGATGAATCAGTTTTTTTCATTGACAATTTGGTGGCCCGGGGTGTGCATTTTGATGTGATCGGCGAATCGTATTATCCCAAATGGCATGGCACACTGGAAGACCTGGAAACTAACCTGGATGACCTTGCCAGAAGGTATAACCGTGATGTGATCGTGGTGGAATATTCTCATCGCAAAGAAGAAGTAAATAAGATCGCTTTTGAAGTGGCCGGCGGAAGAGGGAAGGGCACTTGTATCTGGGAACCGCTGAGTACCTGGGAAAAATTCTTTGATGATAAAGGGAAAGCCAATGAACTGCTGAAGTTATATGATGAGATAAGCAATAAATATTTAAAAAACTAAAAACATAAAAGTGGGAGAATACAGGGTTCCGGAGCAGCTAAAAAAATTCGTCACCGAAAAAACAATCATTGTAAGATCGCCGGGCCGTATCAACCTGATTGGTGAACACACTGATTATAATGATGGATTTGTATTGCCGGCTGCCATTGATAAAGCGGTTTATGTAACCATTGAACAGGTGCCGGGAACGAAATTATTTTTACATTCAGTTGATTTCAACGAGTCTGTTGAAATCGAATTAACAGCTATTAAACCTGTACCTGGTCATTGGTCAACATATATTTTGGGCGTGGCAGATCAGTTCGTACAGAAGGCGAAACAGGTAAGTGGCTTTAAGTTGAATATTTATGGCGATGTGCCGTTGGGCGCAGGTCTTTCTTCATCGGCCGCAGTAGAATGTGCTGTTGCTTTTGCATTAAATAAAATATTGAATGCCGGATTTTCAAGAAAGGAGTTAGCATTAATGGCGCAGGCGGCAGAACATACCTATGCAGGTGTGAAGTGTGGTATTATGGACCAGTTTGCCAGTCTTTTTGGTAAAAAGGATAATGTGATCAGGTTGGATTGTCGTTCACTTGACTATGAATATTTTCCGCTGGAGTTAAATGAGTATGTAGTTGTGCTTTTTGATACACAGGTAAAGCATTCGCTGGCCTCTTCTGAGTATAATGTCCGCCGGGAACAGTGTGAGGCAGGTGTTGCATTGATACAACAAAAGTATCCTCAGGTAAAAAATTTGCGGGATACAACTATTGAAATGATCAAAGAATGTATCAGTCCGGGAGATATTGTGTATAACCGTTGTAAGTATGTAGTTGAGGAGATCATCCGTCTGCAAACAGGATGCGGGGATTTACAAAGAGGCGACCTGATGGCCTTCGGACAAAAAATGTATGCTACACATCATGGATTAAGCAAATACTACGAAGTAAGTTGTAAAGAATTGGATTATCTTGTTGAGTATGTACAACAAAGCCGGGATGTGATCGGTGCAAGGATGATGGGTGGCGGATTTGGCGGGTGTACTATCAATATTATTAAGAAATCTTCTGTGGAAGGGTTGGTTAGTGAGCTAACTGTGGCCTACTTAGAAAATATGGGTAAAGAGCTGAAACATTATATGGTCAATATTGAAGACGGAACATCTATAATAAAATGACGGATCAGTTTCTCCTTACTGTAAAATCAACTTCTTGATAATTTAAAACAATACAAATGGGAAATGCTTTATTTCACCTGGAGTGGATCGATTATGCCATAATGATCATATACTTCATGTTTGTGCTGGGGATTGGATGGGTTTTGAAAAGATACATGAAGGATGCTAATGCCTTTTTGGAGGCAGGAAGATCTATGCCCGCATGGGTGGCAGGGTTGGCTTTTATATCAACGAACCTCGGCGCCCTGGAAGTAATGGGTATGGCGGGCTCAGGCGCCAAGTATGGTATGCTCACCACCCATTTTTACTGGGTCGGAGCAATACCTGCAATGGTTTTCCTGGCCATTTTTATGATGCCATTTTATTATGGTTCAAAAGCCCGTTCTGTTCCCGAATATTTGAAATTACGTTTCGATGAAAAGACCCGTGGTCTAAATGCTATTCTGTTTGCAGTCATGACAATACTCGCATCAGGAATTTCAATGTATGCCCTTGCCTTATTGATGGAAAAAGTGTTGGGATGGGATTTTAATCTTAGTCTTTTATTATCCGCTGCCATCGTATTGGTGTATACCTATCTTGGAGGGCTGTCATCTGCTATTTATAACGAAGTGCTGCAGTTTTTTATAATTGTCATTGGTTTATTGCCAATTGTTTTCTTAGGTCTTCATGAAGTAGGGGGTTGGAGCGGATTAAAAGAAGCACTTGTCCCGATAGTTTCCGGAAAGGGATTTGAAGGAGACAGTTTTACCACTACCTGGAAATATACAGGCCAGGCAACGTCAAATCCTCTTGGGGTGGAGTGGTATGGAATTCTGTTCGGCTTGGGATTTGTTCTTTCTTTTGGTTATTGGTGTACCAATTTCCTGATCGTACAACGGGCAATGGCTGCAAAATCTACAACAGCAGCCCGTAATACACCATTGATCGGTGCTATTCCCAAAATCCTGATTCCTTTTCTTATTATTCTTCCGGGGATTATTGCCCTCGTACTAATGAATAAAACCGGTTCAGATTTTTCAATTAATGAAAATGGTAAGCCGAATTATGATCTTACCATCATTATGTTATTAAAGCACTATTTGCCAACAGGTGTATTAGGCCTTGGCATAACGGCATTGTTAGCATCTTTCATGTCTGGAATGGCGGGTAATGTTTCTGCATTCAATACAGTATGGACCTATGATATTTATCAAAGCTATATCAGGCCTGCTACAGGTGACAAAGAAGCTGATTCAAAACACTATCTTAAAGTGGGTAGAATGGCCACTGTATTTGGTGTTTTAGTCAGTATTGCTGCTGCTTACCTGGCCGGGTTATTTGGCAATATCATGGACTTTTTACAAACAATTTTCTCCATGATCAATGCTCCTTTGTTTGCAGTGATTTTCCTCGGCATGTTCTGGAAAAGAGCTACCGGGCACGGTGCTTTCATAGGTTTGCTGGGCGGTTTCCTTGTTGCTTTGCTGCATCATGGCCTCACAGTTCCGGCCGGGGCTACCACATTGGTCAAAGGGGGTTGGTTAGGCGTGATGCATACATACCCGGTTGAGATGGCACAGAATTTCTGGACAGCTATTTATGCATGTGCAGCTTCGGCTATCATTGCTGTGGTTGTGTCTTTATCAACCACACAAAAGAAAACCGATGATGAGCTGCGTGGATTGGTTTATTCCCTGACTCCAAAAATAAAAGAGGATCATGTGGTGTGGTATATGCGTACCAATACCCTTGCCATATTTGTTTTAACCATGATGGTTGTATTATCTGTTTTATTCTGGTAAAAATTAAACGAAAAAATTATGTTAGATATAAGAATTCCAATCGGGTTGTTATTTACTGTTTTAGGCATATTACTTTCTGCCTACGGTATATATACCAATGCCAACACAGAACTTTATTCCAAATCTTTTCAATTCAATGTAAACCTCTGGTCGGGATTAGGCATGCTGGTATTTGGGGTATTTATGCTGTTGTTGGTAAAGAAGAAGAAAAAATAAGTTCCCGGTTTGAGGTGCATTCGCTTCAGTTGCAGTCGTGTCGGGAATAGTTAGCGGCTTTGTTTATTGCTCCCCGGGTAAACTTGATTTAGAAAACCTTTCGTTTAGCTGATTGAAATAACACTGAAATTGTTATTTCAATCAGCTAATTTTTTTCTGATGATCAATAATAAATTGTATCAATTCTTCCAATGGAATATCAATTCGGGATACGGCATCCTGTATATCCTCCCTGCTTACCTGGGCAGCGAATGATGGAGTTTTTAATCTTTTCAGCACACTTTTCACTTCCAGGCCCTCATATAATGTCGGCCTGATTAAAGCAGCTGCATGAATAAAACCAGACAATTCATCAATGGCATAGATCATTTTGTCCATCTTACTGACTGGCTCAACGCCAAAAACAGATGGTCCGTGTGAAGCGATACAATGAATTACTTCCGGGTCAATATTTCTTCTTTCCAGTTCTTCCACAATCACCCGGCAGTGATCGTCAGGATATTTTTCCCAGTCAGCATCATGCAGCAAGCCGGCCAATTCCCATTTCAGGGCAGTTGGTTCATCTGCCCCTTCTTTTTCGATGGCCCATGCTTTCATGTTCGCAGCTACCTGTTTCATATGCAGCCGGAGCTTTTCATTGGGCACCCACTCATTTAATAGAATGCCTGCTTCTTCAAGTGTTAGCAGGTTCCCCGCATTTTTGGGGTCACCAAAAGTGGAACGGCCAAGATTTCTGGTTGACATGTATGCTGAATTTGATTCTAAATATAAAAGGATTTTGAAATTAAATAAACCCGTTTTGAATAAAATGCCGTTTCAAATTTACTGGTATCATATTCGGGAGCTCATCTACCTTTGCGATAGATGCAAACAGCAATGGAAGAAAAAATACTCAAAGGGAAGATTTCATTTGTTAATTATGAAAAATCTTTTGCTACAATTGACTATTTAAGTAATACCAAAGAAAAATCAGTCAATTTTAAAACAAGTGCCCCGGATAGCGGGAAAAAAGCACATCATTTCCGGTTGGGTGATGTTGTAAATTTTCAGCTGAAATTATCAGCCCGTGGCGATAAAATGACAGCCTGTAATATTAAATTTCTGTATAACCCGGCTATAGACCTCTTAATTCAGAAAGCAGCTATTGAGAACCGTTTTTCCGGTTATCTTAAAAAGGTAGAGGAGCAGTATTTTGTAAAAGAATGGGATAGTTATATCTTCTTTCCCCTGGAGATATCACCCTGGGAAAAGCCGCCCGTATCTACTGCGGAAAATGAAGCGATTAGTTTTAAACTGTTGAATCTTGATAAACCCAATGCCATTACAGCAGAATTGTTTTCTCATAACTACATTCCTGAATTTAAAATGGCGGTACAACATTTCAGGAACCAGGTCGATACAGATGCAATTGTAGCTAAGGTGTCTCCCTATGCGGTCTATCTCCGGTTATTTAATAATACAATACAGGCAAAGCTTCCATTGGAAAAAGGGGAAGTATCTGAATTAAAGGAAGGAGATGTGCTGCAGGTAAAGATTAAGCACCTGACCAATACCCGAATCGTTGTTGAAAAGGTAATGGCCAATTAATAATTCTCTCTTAGTTAGTTCTGAAAATAGAGGATCTATCAGCCCCCGATCTGGGATACTTAAATAATTGGTCAAAAATTTTATTGATAATCAATTATTTATGAGGCTTCGATCAAAATTACTTTCTCAAATCTTAGGTTTGCGTTTGACTCAGCCCTACCTTTGCCATCCATTTAAAAAACCGGTTGCCGGGATAGCGGCGGCCTTTAAACAGAAATTAAAATGAGCAAATTACATTTCACTACCAAACATGCGAACGAGGCTACCGTAAAACGCAACTGGTACGTTGTGGACGGTACTAATCAAACCGTTGGTCGTATGTGTGCTAAAATTGCTGCGGTACTCCGTGGTAAGAATAAGGCATACTACACCCCTCACGTTGATACAGGAGATTATGTTATTGTGATCAACTGCGAAAAAATTGTTTTAACAGGTAATAAACTGGACCAGAAAATCTATGACCACTTTACCGGGTATCCCGGAGGTCGTAAAGAAGAAGTGGCCAGGAACCTGATCAACCGCAGACCGGAAGTGGTTATTGAAAGAGCTGTAAAAGGCATGCTTCCTAAAAATCGCCTGGGCCGTAAGATGTACAAGAAATTATTCGTGTACGTAGGTGCAGCACATCCACATGGAGCTCAACAACCTAAAGAATTAAAATTTTAACCCTCGCTTTGGCTCGGGTTGATAAAACAAACTTTAAATATTCCAAATAAAATAAAATGGAAAAGCAAAAAAACGGAATTGGTCGTCGTAAAGCCGCTGTAACAAGAGTGTTCCTCTCCAAAGGAGAAGGCAGCATTACAGTAAACGATAAAGACTATAAAGTATATTTTCCCCTGGTATACTTGCAAAACCAGGTGGAGCGTCCGCTGAAAACAGTAGATGTACTTAATAAGTTTGATATAAAAATTAACGCTGCCGGTGGTGGTGTAAAAGGACAGGCAGAAGCAGCTATGCTGGGTATCGCCAGGGTATTACTCGAAATCAATCCTGAGTTTCGTCCTGCATTAAAAGCTGCAGGTTTGTTGAAAAGGGATCCGAGATCTGTTGAACGTAAGAAATTCGGTCATAAGAAAGCCCGTCGTAGTTACCAGTTCTCTAAACGTTAATAGAAGCGCTGAGCTAATGGCCTTTGGCAATCAGCTTGGAAAACAAAATTTAATTTTTAACTGGCTAACGGCAAACAGCTAATAGCTAAAAGCTTAAAATAAAAAATGGAAAATAATACATCCTTACAACAGCAACTTCTGGAAGCAGGCGTTCATTTTGGTCACCTGAAAAAGAAGTGGAACCCCAAGATGTTGCCTTACATCTTTGCTGAGAAGAAAGGTATCCACATCATTGACCTGAACAAAACTGTTGAATGTTTGCAGGAAACTGCAGCTGCCATGAAGCAGATTGCCCGCAGCGGTAAGAAAATTTTGTTCGTTGGTACTAAGAAACAAGCCAAAGACATCGTAAACGAAAGTGCAAAGAGGGTAAACATGCCATTCGTTACCGAAAGATGGTTGGGTGGAATGCTGACAAACTTCAACACTGTCCGTAAGAGTGTGAAGAAAATGCAGAGCATTGAGAAAATGCTGGGTGATGGTTCTTTTGACAGTATTACCAAGAAAGAACGTCTGACACTTAGCCGTGATAAAGATAAAATGGAGAAAGTATTGGGTGGTATTGCCCAACTGGGCCGTGTACCTGCTGCTTTGTTTATTGTTGATATAGGACATGAGCATATCGCATTGGCAGAAGCAAAGCGTTTAGGTATTTCTACATTTGGTGTTGTAGACACTAACTGTGATCCTAATAAGGTTGATTTTGCTATTCCGGCGAATGATGATGCTACCAAATCAATTGCTATTATCGTTAATTATATCACCGCTGCTATCGCAGAAGGTTTGGCCGAAAGACAAGCTGCTAAGGATGAGGATGTAGAAGAGATGACTGACGATGAAAAGGAAAGAAAAGCAGCAAAATTACTGGCAGAGGCAGAAGCTGAAGGTGGTCGTGGCGGAAGAAGTCGTGGTCCCGGTGGTGCTGGTGGTGGCGGGCAAAGACGCCGTTCTGGTAGTGGAACGGGTGGTGGTCGTGGACCTGGTGGTGGAAGAAGATAAAAGCTGAAGCGGGAAGTCAGAACTATGAAATCTGACAAAAAAGAAAATTCATTCAATAAATTTTTAAACCCTGAAGAGCGGAGTCCTATCAGACTTCTTACTTCAGACTTCAATTTATAATTATGAGTACTGTAACTATAAGTGCACAAGATATTAATAAGCTTCGCCAGGCTACTGGTGCCGGCATGATGGATTGCCGTAAAGCGTTGACTGAAACCAATGGTGATTTTGAAGCTGCGATTGACTGGTTACGCAAGCAGGGTCAGAAAGTGGCTGCCAAAAGAAGTGACCGTGAAGCAAAAGAAGGAGTGGTGATTGCCCAAACAACTGCTGATAACAAAACAGGAATTGTTGTTTGTGTGAGCTGCGAAACTGATTTTGTTTCCAAGAATGCAGATTTTGTTGCTTTTGGTAAAAGTATTGCTGATGCTGCAATTGCTAATAATGTTACCAGCCTTGAGCAGTTGATGAAAGTAAAAATCGGCGATCTTACAGTTGCTGCCCTGGTTGATGAAAAGCTGGCAACTATCGGCGAGAAGATCGGTGTGACAAAATTCCAAAGAGTAGATGCACCATATGTGGCTTCTTATATTCACGGAGCATACCGGATTGGTGTATTAGTAGGATTGAATAAAGAAGCTGCTGAGCCGGGTAAAGACGTAGCCATGCAAATTGCTGCCCTGAACCCTGTTGCGGTAGATGCAGCCAGTGTGCCTGCAGATGTAATTGCCCGTGAGAAAGACATTGTGCTGGAATTGATGAAGCAGGATCCCAAAATGGCCGGAAAACCAGAAGAAATGCTTGCTAAAATTGTAGATGGCAAAATGGGTGCCTTTTTTAAAGAGCAAACATTAACAGCCCAGGCTTTTGTAAAAGATGCAAGTAAGTCTGTTGCTGATTACCTGAAAGAAGCGGGAGATGTACAGGTTACGGAGTTTAAAAGAGTGGCACTGGGATAATTCTTATAACTAACTAAATAATAAAAGGGGGAATCATTTGATTCCCCCTTTTATTATTAGACTCATGACTATATTATTTTATCCTTAAATGCTTTTGCTACCGCCTCGGATTTAGAATTTACATGCAGTTTTTCATAAATCTTTTTAATATGACTGCGTACTGTATCAATCGCAATGAACATATCCGAAGCGATCATTTTGTAACTATAGCCATTAACAAGATGTTGCAACACTTCTTTTTCCCTGTCGCTAAGATTATAATCTTCTCCCTGGGGCACCTGTACTTCGGAAAACATTTTTAATACCTGTGTGGCGATGGAGGATGTCATCGGGGCTCCGCCACTGGCAGCCTCTAAAATATATTCAAGCAGCTTTGCCGGAGGAGTTTTTTTCAATACATAACCATTAGCACCACTTTTTAATGCTTCAAAAACATTTTTATTATCATCAAAGACTGTTAGCATCAGTACTTTAACCTCATGATTGTGCTGTCGGATTAATTTTAATCCTTCAATTCCATTTACTCCCGGCATATCGATATCCATCAGAATAACATCTGGTTTGAAGGCCTCTACTTCTGACAATACATTATTACAGTTTTTAAAAGATGCTAAAACCTGATAACCTTCGCTGCCATCAATCAGCATCGTTAAACCTTCTCTCAGTTGCGGGTTGTCTTCGTACAGCATAATCTTTATCATAGTATAAAGTTGAAAGGATGAATTATAGCCATTCATGCAAATTTACCACCCCTCTTACTGGCTTCCTATCACATATTAATGTGTAATAGCCCGATAATCAGAACCCCCTGCTTCCGGTAAGGGTAGAATAGACGCCTGGTAAGAATTTGCGGATAAATCGGCCTATCCAGATACAAAGTACGACAATAAGCCCGGGTATCACAATGTAGCAGAATAGCCTGTAATATGGTAAAAAGCTCAGTTCCATTAGTGCCATGGTCATGGCATATGGTAAAAGAGGCACATGAGCGCCGTAAAGAAAAAAGGAGAAGCCACTGGCTTTGTAGAACCACTTCTTTCTTAGTGCCCAGCGAACCACTTTATCCAGGCCAAACCACATTGCTACTATTCCGGTAATAACAGATAATTGATAAAAAATTACCAGGGTAAGGATGGTTGAAAACTGGTTGGGCTCCAGTTCGAAAGCCATAAATGTTTTAATTACCGTCAATCCTATGAAAAGTATGAAAGCTAATCCGGCACTGAACCATTCCGGTTGTCTATCAATAGATATTTTCTTTTTTTGAAGCCAAATTCCCAATGAGAAAAAGAAAATGCCCCTGCCATCAACATAAATAAACTGGAACAGAGAAAAGAAAAGCAGAAAAGTCAACGGCAACCATATAAAAGGAATTTTTACCACCAGCCACCTGATAACCGGATAAATGAGATTATAAATAAAAAGTGAAACAATAAACCATAACTGATATGACACAGGATGCAGCAGCCACCTTCTAAGCATCCCGTCCCAGCCAATTTCAGTATAAGGCCTGTTATCCCCAAGCTGGTCTATGCCTGCCGTATAAACTACATCGGAAGTATAGGTAAATTGTTGTAATAGAAAAGTAAAGACAAGACCTGCTGCACTCCATAGAAAAAAGGGAATGATTAACGTTTTGAATCTTTTTTGTATTTGCTGCAGGTAAGGCCGGTGATCATAGGTAGCATACAAGTAGCCAGAGATAATAAAGAGCATTGGTATCCTGAACCTGAGCAGGCCGTTTGCTATAAAGTATTCAAAAAATGAGGTAACAGTCAATGGTTCTTCTACTGTGCTATAAGGCGCCAGGTAGGTATTATTCAGGTTATAACCATGCACATAAGCCAGCAGTGCAATGCAGATGAATGTGAAGAACCGAAATTTCTGGCTTAGTGCTTTATTCATAGTTATTGTTTATTTGAATGGCACAGCAAGTTTTACAGTAGTACCACTTCCTTTTTTTGAAGTAATCTGCAATCTTCCCTGCATAGCATCAGCTCTTTTTTGCATATTGCTAAGTCCGTTTCCACTATCAGCATGAGCCACATCAAAACCTTCTCCATCATCAATGACTTCAAGGGTAAGCTGTTTATTATTAATAAGCAGGCTGATCTTTACTATTTCGGATTTTGAATACTTCGCTGCATTGTTCACTGCTTCTTTGAATATGAGGAAGAAGTCCCTGCGGGCCTCCATATCCAGTTTTACATCATTTACTTCTTCTTCTATGTTAAACAACAATTCAATGTCTTTTGCCTCAAGTATATTGGTGGCATACTCCCTCATCCTCGCAATGATCTTCTGCATACTGTCGTTCATGGGCTTTATACTCCAGACAATGTCATCCATTGCTTCCATCATACGCTGGCTGTTCTCGCTGATCTTGCTGATAAACTCACTTGTTTTTACATTATCAGAATTCAGTTTACTTTTTGCCATTGTACTGAGTATATTAATGGTGCTAAGAGTAGATCCCATATCGTCATGCAGATCCCTGGCCACCCGGTTCCTGATCTTTTCAACGGCCAGTAACTTATTAACCCGAAGCCGGTGTAATGCATAGATAAACAACAGGATAATCAGTAATAAGGTGCTGACAAACCAATAGGTTTTCCAGAAAGGAGGTTTAATATAGATTTCAAATGAGGTAATCTCCTTAGAGCGGATACCATCAATGTTTTCGCAGTAAATACTAAAGGTATAATGGCCGGGAGGCAGCAGCGGATAGTTCACAAAGTTCTGCCGGTCTGCTTTTGTCCACCCCTTGTCTACTCCGTCCATTTTATAATAGTAGGTCAGTTTCTCCTTTTGAGAATAGCTGAGTGAAGAGAAGTAGATACTAAAAGAATTTTCGTCAGCGTTAAACTCTAGTTTTGGCCGCTTAAGTAAAGAATCTAATGGAAGATAGTCGTTGAATAATTTAAAATCAGTAATAGTTACATTAGCCGGCGGCTTTTTATTTTCAAAAAGAGATGGCATAAAATACATTAGCCCATTTGATCCGGCAAATAGAATATAGTCTTCATCACTGATAAAATCTGCTGCTGCAGTCATATTGGCCAGCGTAATGCCATCTTTTCTGCCATAAGGAGTAAAGCGGTTGGTCCGGGGATTATATTTACACAATCCGTTCCTTGTAATGATCCACAAGTTGCCATTTCTGTCTGCCCGTATACGCCTGATTGAATTGCCCGGCAATCCTTCATCAAATGTGCGCCAGGTTACTTTTCCGGTTCTTGTATTGATAAGATTCAGGGCGCCTGCACCATACGCAATCGTTGTGTCATTGATTTGATCTATGTCGTCACCAGAGTTAATGAACAGTGCATTTTCTTTACTGTCGCTGGTATAGTGTTTTAGAACTGTTTTACCATCAGCACTCAGGCAGTAAAGCCCCTGGTTAAAAGTTGCCAGCCAAAGCAACCTGTTATTGTCTATTAATATTTTGGGAATTATGGTTCCGAATTGCTGAACAACAGTAAATTTTTTTCCATCATAAAAAATGATGTGCCCTCTTTGTGTAGAAAACCAAATATTGCCATTTTTATCTCCGGTAATAAAGCGAATGGTGGCCCCTTCCGCTTCTTTTAGTTCAGTGAAAACTGATTTTTTTGTAATAGTGTCAAAGACAATGTATTTACCAGCCTGACAACCAATCCAAACCTTTCCATCTGTATGCTGATATAATGCCCAAGCCTGGTTGTATTGTGAAAAACTTACCGGGTCCATTTTAGGCATATGCTCATAAATGCCTGCCTTATAGGTATTAAAATTTTTATTCAGTGTTATTACTCCCTTCCCCCAGGTACTTAGCCAGTATTCGCCGCTTCTCAACTGTATAAGGTCAGTAAAATCAATGCCCCCCTTTCTTTCATCAAACAGTATGTTGACCACACCATAAGTGCCGCTTTCAGGAGTAGCAAAAAAAAGTCCGTTATCTGTAGATACCCAGATACTGCCATCCCTGTCTTCCATAATATAATGTGCAGAATGATAAGGAATACCTGTCTCACTTGTTAAGCCAGGCTTATAAAAGAAAAATCTTTTATCATCATTATCAAAATTGAAAAGTGCATTTGCTCCATATACCCATAATACCTGTTGTTTTGTTTCAAAAAAATTGGCAAGTTCAGAATATTCTCGGTTGTCATTGATCCCGGCTGTATCTTTCAAAATATTTCCTCTTTCATCAAAACACCATTTATGCTGGGCACTGGTCCAGTTGAATACCCAGTGCCTTCTGCGGCTATCAATAAATATTTCAGTGTTCCCCGGAATTATCTTCTTATTATCAAGTAGCGGAATATGTAAGGGATTATAGCTGCTGGAATACATTTTCTTTGAGGCAAGATCGTATAAAGCAAGACCGCTGTCAGGGCAGGGAAACCAGATCTGCTTTTTTATGGTGTCTTCAAATACACCAATAGAAGATACCCAGCCATTTGGAAGTGGAAAAGGATTTTCGTCTGAAAAGCTATGTGTGACCTTGTTATAACGAAGAATACCATATTTCCATATAATAAGATATAAATTCTCATGTCTATCTTTCCAGAGCTTCATGTTGTTCCTGGCAGGTATGGGTTTAGATGGTGTAACAGGTACAGTATTATAACGGAATGAAACGGGGTCAAACAGCCCTATTTCAAAGCGGGATGCAAAAAACAGCCAGAACATACCATTTTCACCGGGAATTATCTGGGTAAGATCAGAAATAGGTAATAATGTACTACCAGGATCGCTGTTACCAAAGCTCACAAACTTGCTGCCATCAAAGCGCTGTAATCCATTGGCGGTGCCTACCCATATATAACCCTTTTTATCCTGGTAAGTGCAATAAACAGCGTTGGAAGAAAGACCAAGTGCATCATCAGTACTGATACGATTGAATGTATAGCCTTGCTGGGCATGTGCCAAAAGGCCATTCAGCAATACAGCCAAAAGCATCAGTTTTCTCATATATACAAATCTAACAAGTGGAACCGGCATATGAAAGGTCGCTTTTTAAAAACCACATATTTATGTGGGGATTGGCTCCTTGTCCCTTTATCTTAAATAGATTCCCTGAGAAGTATAGCTGCACAGATATTGGAAAGCAGGAATTTTTCTCCCGGATCAGTACTGTTTAAGTAAACTGCCCCCTTATCAATAGCTGATACAGCAGCAACCGGTTTTCCTTCTTTGTTTCTTAACTCAAACCCCACAGCGCCTACAGGCATTGTATATACCTTCTCATTTTTACCTGCTATTTTATATACAGGGTGAATTGTATAATAATCATCGTGGCTTTGAGCCACTACTCCAGTATAGGATTTACTATTTCTTTGTGAAGCTTCATTATCAAGTAACATCTCCCATGATCTGGATTGGTTATTGATAAATATTTTGGTCCAGAATGTATTTTCAGACATATCGCCTTTACCAGAGATGTCCAGCAATATATTAAGCAGGCTGTTGGGGTTATTGCCGATCATAAAATCCTTCTCCCTTGACCGGGATAAGCAAAAAACACTGCTTTCATTGCCTTTATCATCAGTCATCTCAAAGCGGATAGTTTGTTTGCGCTGTGAATACTCAGTGCCGATCACTCTTTCGTAATCATTATAGCCGGGTCTGCCGGTAGCCCAGCCTGCAAAACTACTACTGCCTTTTGTCCAGGAACGGTTTACAGAAACTGTTTTATACTCACCAAAACTGAGTTTTTGTTTGATCAGTAAGCCCTGTCGCCCTTTTACCGCCAGTTCTTGTGTGTTATTCCATTGAGATTCATCCACCGCCATCTTTGCAGTTGAGCAGGATGTCAGTAGTGCAATAATACATGCAGCTATTATTTGCTTTGCCATAATTTAATTTCAGACAAAATTATTTGACCTCCTAAATATTTTATATCACATGAATATGTGAAATCAGAAAAGATACCCCGGTTAACATATTTATGTGAGCCGGAAGAGGTCTAAGGTCATTAATTGTACATACTTATGTTATTTTTTTGCCTGATTTATATACTGACATTTGATCTGTCATTAAAATAAATAAACCTTACAAATTGAAAATCATGAAAAACAAAATTATTGTATTGCTATTATCAGTATTCTCCGTGGCTACATTCGGTTTCGCAGCTTCTGTTGATGTCGATCCGCCATTGATGAAGATTTCTTTTGATAAATCATTTACCAGTCTTGAAGTAGAAGATAATATTGCTGTGGTATTGACCAATGAAACCGGGAATGAAATTTCGCTGGCGGGTGATAAGGAATACGTAAAGAGAGTAAGAACTGCAGTAAAGCGAGGTCGGTTATATATATATATGGCTGGCCGGCAGTGAAAAAGAGGAAAGGGTGACTGTTTATGTTCCTGCAGCTTTACTCTGACAAGTTGTTATAAACGGAGATTCATATGTCAGCACAGCATCAGCCTTACATAATGCAGGAATGCTGGTTGTGGTCAATGGTGCCTGCAAGCTTTTTATCAAGTCAAGGGGTAAGATCGATATTAGTGGTACAAGTGAGTATGAATTTAGAGGTGCATAAATAATATTTCCGCCAACAATGATCCTAATAAAGGGAACAGGATTGTTAACTCTGTACTAACGTTACCTTGAGATAGTAAGAAAACTTAAATAACTCTCTCCTATATAAGCAATCATAACAGGCCTTCTTTGTCTAAAGAGGGCTTTTCTTTTTCACATATTCATGCGATTGCTTTTACCAGTTGATTATAACATTTTTGTGTAATTCTTATCAATAACCTTAAACCTTATTCAGATGAAAAAATTGTTTCCTGTATTTTTTGTGTTGGCTATTTGCTGTTCTTTGATCGTTTCCTGCTCAAAAGAGCCAATTGACCCAATCGTTCGTAGTTTCAGTAATGCTGGTTTTACGAAAATTGATGCCGGTGATCAGCATCGTTTTACAATTACAAGCGGAACCAGTTTTTCTATTGTGGCCCGTGGTGAAGAAAGGGATATAAATGATCTTCTTGTACAGAATGCCGGTGATCTGTTGAAGATTGAATATAACCGTTATAAACCCAATCGCAAAAGGGTCACTTTTACTATTACTATGCCTTCTCTTGAAGGTGTAATGCTGGCCGGTCAGTCTCAGGCTACTATTTCAGGGTTTTCTGAAACTGTTCCTGTAACGCTGAATATGTCCGGCCAGGCAGCTTGTTGGATACATGTAAATGCACCAAAATTCTTTGCACAGGCCAGCGGCCAGTCAAAAATTGAATTCCTGGGTGGTAGTAGCACTGGGCTGGAAACTAATGCCAGCGGTCAATCTGAAATTCTTGCCTATGGCCTGATGCCTGTAGTAACAGCCACTGCGATTGCAACGGGGCAGTCAACAATTAAGCTAAAAGTTGGCAATTCACTCAACGCAGACGCTTCTGGTCAAAGCAGGATATACTATCAGGGTAATCCGCCAATAAAAAATATAATTCAAACCGGGTCTGCCAGGATAATCCAGGAATAAGCAAAATGGGGCTGGATTGCCAGGTTGGGAAAAAATATAATTCAACTCTATGCTTATGACTACTGGTTCTGTTGATAATTGTAATATGTGAATGTTTGAATATGCAGCATAGATATATTTTTTTAACAGCAGTATATGCCTGTTGCCGTAAAGCAGAATAATTAATTACTTTGTCGATCCTTGCTTTTAAGATTGAATGTGGAGGGATTAATTGGCAGTACACTATATGCTCAGAACGCCGCTTTATCCAAAGCGGCGTTCTGAGAAGCTTAATGAAATTTCATTAGTCAGCTTTGATGCTGTACTCAAACCTGTTACCAACTGAATTATTTTTCAATCGCTTCCCACAAAATTTCTACCGGGTGTTTAGCTTTCACGCCTGTGCCATCCTTAATCTGGTGCCTGCAACTGGTGCCGGGAGCAGCAATAATTGTTTCAGGAGC
>Ga0073904_10001268_pt1 | contig 18864 bp, 15 predicted proteins | sample KloWWTrecipitate_FD_66668 | JGI IMG/M metagenome (GOLD analysis project Ga0073904, IMG submission 66668) | Active sludge microbial communities from Klosterneuburg, Austria, studying microevolution and ecology of nitrifiers - Klosterneuburg... | ecosystem: Engineered > WWTP > Aerobic digester >... | reverse complement strand
CCACTGGTCGGTGGGGTAAAGCTGGTACCAGACGGGCTCGCCGCGCGCGGCGTTCACGTCCTCGACACCGGTCGATGCGACCGTCGACAGAACCTGCAGGTGCTTTTCGAGCGGGCCGCTTTCGCGCTCGCGAGCTCACCGTCCGGGTGGAACGCGCGCTGGCTGCCGACCGGATCGAGGAAGATCGGTGACGGCCAGGTCTTGCCAAAAAGAGTGACGGACGTGTCGATCCGGGAAATGTCCACCAGCCGCCGCATGCGCAGGCTGTAGTTCGCGAAGCCCGCGTCGTTGGCGAGAAGCGTCGCATCGCCGTCGACCCCGGTCTTGAGATAACCCCAATGCGCGGGCGGCAGCTTCGCGTGCGCGAGCCGCTCGAAGTCGAACACGTCGATGGCGTCGGCGGCGGCAGCGATGACCGGGTCGTCTTCGCCGGATGCGCGAAGCGCTGGCGCGAGACCGGCGAGCGCCGGGGCGGCCAGCATGGCCTGCAGTACGCACCTCCGTGTGCTGTAACCCAAGCTCCCCCCCTATGGGTCGGGCAACAGGAAATCCTGACGCACTTTCCCAGAAGTGATCTTCGAGCGCAATCGTGATGCCGCGACGGTCAAGACGGGGTGCCGGGTATTTTTCGGCAAGGCACCGCCAGGATTTCAATCAGCAGCAGAGTTGCGGAGTTGCCGGCCCATCGCAACGGTGCGGCGTCCGGCTCGATGAACAGGGAGTCTCTCGCACCCAAGTGCGCCGCTTGTCCGCCGCATTCGACTTCGAGGCTGCCGTCGGCGCAGAACAGGCAGAGGATCGACGCCTCCGCGGGAACAAGAGTCCCGTACGCGGCGATCCGGCTCACGCGGTGCGCGTAGTGCGAGCGGCGGCTCATGACATTGAGATCGATCACATCTCCCGCGCTCCGCGTCGCGTGCACTGCAGCGTCGCCAGGAAATGAGAAGGGATTCGATCGCGTCGTCAACTCGACGGTCCGCCCGTCGACCGAAAGGCGCAGGGCCGCGCCGTCGATGATCGACAGTGTGCGGTCTACGCCCGGGAAGGACGAGAAAGGGCCGTCCGAGGCGACGCGAGCCATGCTGATGCGCCAGTCGAACGCATCGAGTGTCGCTCCGGGCGGCCCGATCGCGATCTCGGCAGTCGTTCCACCGCCGTTCTTCCAGGGGCTGAAGGCATGATCGGCGGACCTGAACACACGCATAGGGGCCTTTCATTCGGCTCGCGCGATCAGTAATTCGTCTCGCGCAGCGCGCCGGCCTCCAGGGTGACCTTGCCGATGTCCTTCGCCTGGGCGCCAAGCACGCGCACCGTGTAGTCACCAGCGGGCAATTCGATCGGGTCGCCATTGACGGTGCCCGTTGCCATGACTTTGCCGGCGACCATCACCTGGTAGGTCGGCCGCAGCGTCGCGCGCAGCGCGCCCTTCAGTTGCTCGCCGTTCTGCGCGTCGAAGTACCCGCCATTGCCGAGCCGCGCCCAGTCCCGGAACGTTTCCTTCAACACGACCTCGTCGACGGCGAAGCCGACGATGTTGATCCGCACGTCGACGCCCCCCGCGCGCAACGCCTGTATCGCCGCCTTCGGGTCGCCGCCGCAGGTTTCCTCGCCATCGGTCACGAGCACGACGAGCCTCGGTCCCTGCACGCCCTTCAGATCATCCCTGACTTTGAGCAGCGACGCTCCGATCGGCGTCTTCGCGAGGTTCATCGCGCCGAGGCTCTGGATTTTCGCCACCGCCGCCGGACGATCGAGCGCTGCGAGCGGCAGCTCGAGGTCCGTGCGGCACGACCCCGCTTCCTTGTGGCCGAAGACGCGCAGCGCGAACGGCGTGCCGTCGGGCAGTGCGTTCTTCGCGAGATCGGTCAGTGCGCTCTTGGCGAGATCGATGCGCCGCGTGCCGCCGAGCCTCTGCAACATGCTGCCCGAGGCATCGAGCACGAATTCGACGGCACCGAACGACCCCGTCGCATTCTTCGCGTCCGTCGTCACGCGCAACCTGGCTGGTTCGGCGGATGGCGTCACGACCAGGGTCGTCTTGCCGAGCGTGCGGTTGCTCTGCCCGGTGACGTAGCGCAATTCATATGTGCCCGCCGCGCGCGGCGCTTCGAGGCGCACCGGGTTGCCGCGCTGCGTGTAGCCGTTGCTCGTGCCGAAGTCCTTTTCCTTCGCCGTCGGCGCGACGAGGGTGATGAAGTCGCCGGGGTTGTCCGGGCCTTTCCAGGTCACCGGGAACACGCTGTGCGCAGCGACTTTCGCCGGTGCCGTCAGCGTCGCGGTGACCGCCTCGACTTTCAAGGGTGCGCTGCCGATGGCGCCATAGCTCGATGCGAGGTGGTAGCGCACGACATAGTCACCCGGATCATCCGGTACCCGGATGTCGATCGGGTTGCCGCGCTCCGGGTACGCGTAGTTGCCGTACGTGCGGTCGTTCGCGCCGACGGCATCGATGCTGATGAAGTCGCCTTGCTTGCCGGGGCCCGTCCACTTGACGGGCAGCGTGCCGCCGGCGCGCGCCGTGGCCGGGAACGTGAGCTTTGCTGCGACCCCGCCCACCGTGAGCGGCCGGCTGCCGATCACGCGATAGGTGTTCGCGAGGTGGTAGCGCAGCACGTAGTCACCGGGCTTGTCCGGCGCACGCACGTCGAGCGGGTTGCCCTTCGACGGATATGCATAGTTGCCGTACGTGCGGTCGGGCGCGCCGACCGCATCGATCGAGATGAAGTCGCCCGGGTTGTTCGGGCCCTTCCACGTGACCTTGACCGTGCCGGCCACTTCGATCGTCGGTGCCGCGTCGAGCGTGGCCGCGACGTCGGTAACGGTCAGTGGTGCCTTGGCGAGCACCGGGTAGCCACCCGCGCCCTGGTGATAGCGCACCTCGTACTTGCCGGGAGCTGTCGGGACGAGGATCGAGACGGGATTACCGGTCGTCGGGTATGCGTACGGACCGTACGCGTGGTCGGGCGCACCCGCGCTGTCGATACTGATGAAATCGCCTTGGGCATTCGGGCCGGTCCAGTTGACAGCGAGTTTGCTGCCGACCTCCGCGGACGCGGCGGCCTTGACGCTTGCGTTCTGGGCCGACGCGAATCCCGCGAGGAGGCCCAGGCCGATGAAGGTTCCCATCAAGGATGGCTTCAACATGACACGACTCCTTGTGAGTGCACCCGAAGACACCGTGGCGCCGGCAATGAAAAGGCGCGCAGCACTCTCAACAGTATTCTGATACCTGCTGCGCGAGGTAAGCCAGCTTCCAGGGTTGTAGCTACCTTGCGCAAGCAAGGTAGCTTTGTTAAACTCTGATCCATGAGCTTCAGCGAGAAATTCATTGCCGTGCGCAAGGGCTTGCTGGAATTCGCGGTGCTGCGCGCGATTGCCGGCGAGAAGCTCTACGTGGCGGACCTGCTCAAGCGCCTCGCGGGCACCGAGTTCGCCACGCAGGAGGGCACGCTTTACCCGCTGCTCTCACGCCTGCGCCGCGAGAGCCTCGTGGACTACGAATGGCAGGAGTCGGAGGCCGGCCCGCCGCGCAAGTATTACCGCCTGACCAAGTCAGGCCAGCAAGCCCTCTCCGAGCTGCAGGGCTACTGGACCCATCTCACCCGCACGCTCGATCGCATAGGGAACTGAAATGCGCAAAGTCACTCTGGTCAGCCTTGGCGGCAATACCTACCAGCTTGAGGAAGAGGCCCATGTGGCAGTGGCCGCATACCTGGATCGCGCCTCGCGCGCATTGGCCGCAAACCCCGATCGCGCCGAGATTCTCGCCGATCTGGAACAGGCCATCGCCGACAAATGCGACACATTCCTCGGCAAGCACAAGGAAGTGATCCTCGCGACAGAGGCGCTGCAGATCATTCGTGAGATGGGGCCGGTGCAGGGCAACGGCGAAGAGGGTGCTGCAGCCCTGGACGCAGAGGCTGCCGGCGCCGATGCGGGTTCAGTCCGGCCGCGCCGCCGCCGACTCATGCGGCTGCCCGAAGAAGGCATGATGGGCGGCGTATGCTCGGGCATTGCGGCCTATTTCAATATTGACGTGGTCTGGGTGCGCCTCGCCTTCGTGCTGCTGGTGTTCGTGACCGGTGTCTGGTTGTTCGCGTGGCTCGCCATGCTGATCGTGATGCCCGCGGCCCGCACACCCGAGCAGATCGCCTCCGCGCGCGGCGAGGCGCTGAGTGCGCGCGAGGTCATGGACATGGCCAGAGCCAAATCGGCCGACCTGGGCAAGGCGGCTGCCTCGGGCCTGCGCGATGCCCAGCGCAACCTGCGCGAGACTTTCGGCTCGCGCGGCTGACCTGTCGCCCGGCGACCGGGCATGGGTGGGCCCCGGATGAGTTCGACCTGCGGTCAGGCGCTGCGTACCTGCTGTGGGCCTGGTTGCCTGATGGCAGGATTGAGTGACACAGGAACGGAGATCTGTCCAGATGCCCAATAGAACCCAGGTCACCCTGCTTGCTGCTGCCCTTGCAGCCTGCATCGCACCCGCGCTGTCCGCTGAGACGGTCAGCCAGGAACTTCCGGTGCGCATCATTCCGAATGTGCCGAAGAGCGCCGAGGCCTACTACGCCCCTGACAGCCTGCACGTGATCGCGCAGACGCAGGATCCGGTCGCGCGCAAGGCGCCGGGCCACGACAGCGGTGCGCTCACGTATGTGTTCACCGATGCCGGCACCGACGTCCATCGCATCAACGACCAGGGCCAGGACGCCTGCTCGTACTTCTTCCCGGACATGAAGCGTATCGTCTGGACATCCACGAAGGACCATCAGGACATGCCGGTCGGCAACTGGTCGGACTCGAACGACTACCCGCAGGGCGCTGAGCTCTACACGTCCGATCTTGACGGCAAGAACGTCAAGCGCCTCACGAACAATACGTGGTACGAGGCCGAAGTGTCCGTCTCGCCCGACGGCAAGTGGATCGTCTTCGGTCGCCAGATCGACGGCAAGATGGATCTCTGGCGGATGCGCCCCGACGGCACCGGCGAACAGCAGGTCACCTTCACTGACGACTGGCAGGAAGGTGCGCCGTTCTATTTGCCAGACAACCAGACGATCCTCTATCGCGCCTGGAAGCGCAGCGAGTACGGCAAGGTGAAGCCGACGCCGATGACCGTCTTCACCATCAGGCATGACGGCACGAACCACACGGTGCGTACCTTCGACCGCGATATGAACTGGGCACCTTACCCAGCGCCGGACGGTCGCCACTATGTCTTCGTGCGCATCGTCGAGGGCAATAACTGGGAAGTCTTCCTCGGTGATCTCGCGGGCGGTGAGCCGAAGCGCCTCACCTTCAACCCCGGCTTCGACGGCTTCCCGTCGCTCTCGCCGGACGGCAAGAAGATGCTGTTTGCGCGCAGCACGGGCAAGGGCTTCATGTCGGACCTCTACACGCACGTCATGGACGTGTCTTCGCTGAACCTCGGCCCCGCCCACTACAAGGGCGTGCCGGACATCACGCCGCCGAAGCAGTAGGCCGCCGAAGCAGTAGGTAGTGGATGGCCGGGGCGGCCGCGCGTGGTCGACACGTGCGGCTCTCCGGCGCCCATCCCCGTAACCACTCGGGTCACGCCGGGCCTTGATGCGGGTATCCTGCGGGCGATGAGCGCGCGCGAAAGCAACGAGGGCTACTCGATCATCGAGAACGCCTCGCTGCGTGGCCGCAACACGTTCGGCGTCGAGGCCCGTGCGGCGATGCTCGTGGAGGTGCGCGAGCCCGCAGCGATTGAGGGACTGTTCAATTCCTCTCTGCTTCGGGCACGGCCGGTGCTCGTGCTCGGCGAAGGCAGCAATGTGCTGTTGACGCGCGATTGGCCGGGCATCGTGCTGTCGATAGCCACACGCGGGATCGAGGTGCTCGACGACGACGGCGCCACCGCGCGAGTCCGCGTCCAGGCCGGCGAGCACTGGAATGACTTCGTGCACTGGTCGCTGTCCGAAGGCTTCAGCGGGCTCGAGAACCTGGTGCTGATACCGGGCGCGGTCGGCGCGGCGCCGATCCAGAACATCGGTGCCTACGGCGCCGAAGTGCGCGAGTTCATCGTTGAGGTCGAGGCTTGGGACCGTGAGGCGGGCAACTGGGCACGCTTCGACAACGCACAGTGCGCCTTTGCCTACCGCGATTCGGTTTTCAAGCGCGCGTGTGACCGCTATGTCGTCACCGCCGTCACCTTCGCGTTGCCGCGCCAGCACACGCTGCGGATGGAGTACGCGGGTGTGCGCGAAGAGCTCGCCCACATGCGCGTGGCGAGCCCAACACCGTCAATGCTGGCCGAGGCGATCACGCGCCTGCGCAGGCGCAAACTGCCCGATCCGGCGCAGATCGGTAATGCCGGCAGTTTCTTCAAGAATCCGCTGGTCGACGATGCGTTGGCGCAGACATTGCGTCGCGAGCACGCCGATCTGCCGGCCTGGCCGGGAGGCGCCGGCAAAACCAAGGTCTCCGCCGCGTGGCTCATCGAACGTGCCGGCCTCAAGGGCGTGCGCGACGGCGATGCCGGCATGTCCGATCGTCACGCACTGGTGCTCGTCAATCACGGCCACGCCAGCGGTGCGCAGTTGTGGGGGTTCGCACGGCGTGTGCGCGCTACGGTGCGTGAGCGCTTCGGTGTCGAGCTGGAACCCGAACCGCGGGTTGTGTGAGCCGGCGTCAAGGCTGTGCGTCCGCGTCATTGATTCGCATGCCGAAATCGTGCATATAGTGACGCCAGAATGCTGGCATGAACGATAGATTCAGGAAGGCATGACAATGACCGGCGGACTTGTCCACGAGGGCGCGGGCGGATGCGTGTCACAGCGCATGGTGCCACCGACGCCGCTTCACGAGACGACCTCATTGTCGACCTTGCCGATCGGCGCATTGCGCGGGCGGCTGATTTTCCACACCAACGAACTGGACGAAGCGCGCGAGAAGGTCACCGCCCTTTACACACGCCATCGCCTCGACTTCATCGGCCGGGACCGGCGACTCGATACCTATTTTTATCACATCCCTCTGCCGCGAGCCTCGGTGAACTGTCTCGGATACGGCTCCGACATGATCATCGAGCCCGGCGACCTGCAGAGCTTTTTTCTGATACAGACTCCGGTGCGTGGCGCCATGCACGCTGCCTGTGGCAAGCAGTCGATCGATTCCGGTCCCGGGCTCAGTTCGGTCCTCAGCCCGGCGGTACCCGTAAGGATGAGCTGGCGTGCGAACTGCTGGCAGGTGCAGGTGCGGCTGGATCGGGCGCTCATCGAGCAATGTCTCAGCAACGCGCTGGAACGACCCCTCAGCGAGCCGGTCATGTTCGAGCTCGGCATGGACATGCGCAGTCCAGCCGGGGTGTCGTGGTGGAACACGGTGAAGTATGTCGCGGAACAAGCGCACCTCGTCGCAGATCTGCCGCACGCCACCACGGTGCTGCGTCAGCTCGAACACCTGCTGGTGAACTCGCTCCTATACCTGCAACCGCACAATTACAGCGATCAGTTGCTGAAGCGTGAGCGCTGCATCGTGCCGCGCCACGTCAAGCGTGCGGAAAATTACATTGCTGACCACTACAACGAGAGCATCTCGATCGAGGATCTCGCGAAGCACTGCGGCGTCAGTCTGCGCACGCTGTACCGCGGTTTCCAGGAGTTCCGTCACCTCTCGCCGATGCAGCACCTGAAGACGACCCGCCTCGACAGGGTAAACAGGTTGCTGCGTGCGGCTGATCCGTCGGACAGCGTCACACGCATCGCGCTCGACGCCGGATTCCGGCAGCTTGGCCGTTTTGCGGTCGAGTACCGGCGCCGCTTCGGCGAGTGCCCATCGGCAACGCTCAGGAACTGCTCGTGATCTGAACCCGGACATACAGCGCGTCCAGCGATGGACGGGTTGTACGATTTCTGCCGGTCCTGTTCCGAGGCTGCCAGTTTGATCGCATGGGAATGACACGCCGCTGTCATTTCGGCATGTGACGATTTTCAATGCGGGCTGATCAATGGGGGAAACAGGGCGGCCTGGCAGCGTGTCCCCTTGCACCAGCCGACACGCCACGACCCACCGGCCGCCGATTTTGTCGCATACCGGACGGAGAACTGTCATGCCTGTCAGTAGAAGAGCACCGCTCGTGAAAATGCATCTCACCCGTCTGTTGCTGCTCGGAGCATCCCTGGGCCTGGCACTGCCTGTGACGATCCATGCGCAGGACAAGCCGGGCAGCACCGACTGGCTCGTCGAGGAAATTACGATCACCGCGCGCAAGCGCGAGGAAGGGCTGCAGTCGACTCCGCTGTCGGTTTCCGCATACTCCGGTGACAGCCTCGAATACCGCGGTGTCGGCAAGATCGACGGTATCGCGAACTTCACGCCGAACCTGACCTTTGGCAACAGCCCCACCTTCGGCGGTGCAAGCAACAGTGCGGCGATCTACATCCGCGGCATCGGCCAGAAGGAATTCGTTCCGACCGTGGACCCGGGTGTGGGGCTCTACGTCGACGGTGTCTACATCGCGCGTTCGGTCGGTGGCATCCTGGACCTGATCGACATCGAACGTGTCGAAGTGCTGCGCGGACCACAAGGTACCCTGTTCGGGCGCAACACGATCGGCGGTGCCATTTCGATCACCACGCGCAAACCGGACGAAGAGCTGTCGGGCCGCCTCTCGGCCACATACGGCGTGGACAATCGAATCGACGTCATCGGTTCGGTCAACGTCCCGTGGAGCGACTCCTTCTTCAGTACCTTCTCGGTGGGGCATCTGAGCCAGGACGGCTACGTCAAACGCGATGACGGCGTCGACCTGGGTGACGAGAACACCCTGACGGGGCGCGCCGCATTCCGCTGGCTGGCGTCCGAGGCAGTCGAAGTGAATTTTTCGCTGGAGGGTACGCGCGACCGCGAGAACGGACCCGCGTTCAAGCTGATCGGCATCGACAAGGGACCGGTGATCAACCGTGCCACCGGGCTGGTCGACAACAACACGCCGCCGATGGTCGTGATCCACAACCAGCTCGCCAGCTTCATGGCCGGCTGGCCGGCTCCCGGGCTCGGCGGACCGGATGCCTATCCGCCCTGCGTGTTCCTCCCCAATGCAATTCCGGGCGTGCCATCGACTACCAACCCGGCAGTACCCACCTGCTACGACGATCGTTACATACGTCGCGGCGATCACAACTCGGGCACTGCACCGGCTTTTTCCGACAACGACATGTGGGCCGCAAATTTCACGGTGGACTGGCAGATCAACGACGGGCTCAGCGCCAAGTCGATCACCGCCTACCGCAAGCTCGATGCCGATTTCTCCCGCGATGGCGATCATTCGCCATTTGCGATCTCGGCGTACCTCGACCACATGGATCTGGATCAGTTGTCACAGGAATTCCAGCTGAACGGCGACTCGATGGACAGCCGGCTGAAGTGGGTCCTCGGGCTGTACTACTTCGAGGAATCAGGTGACAACGAAAACCTGCTCGACTTCGTGATGTCGCAATTCCGCAGTGGTGGCGCAATCGACAACCGGTCCTGGGCGGCTTTCTTCCAGGGCACCTACGACCTCACCGACAAATGGCATCTCACGGCGGGATTGCGCTATACGGACGAGGAGAAGAAGTTCAGACCCGACCAGGTCATCCTGCTGAACAAGTTTGCCGGCAGTGGCCATCCACTGCTGGACGCGCCCTTCATGCAGGCCGGCGAACGTATCCTGCCCTACCTGTGGAAGACGCAGACCATCGAGGAAGTCACCCCGATGATCAACCTCTCGTACGACTGGGCCGAAGACCTGATGGTCTACGGGAGCTACTCGGAGGGATTCAAATCGGGCGGCTTCACGCAGCGGGTTTTCCCGCCGATCGTTGCCGGGTTCACTGCGCCACCCGGTACGCCGGCCATCGACCTGATCCCCGAGTTCCAGCCCGAGTTCGTCAAGGTGTACGAACTCGGCCTGAAATACGCGACTCCGGGACGCCGCTTGCGCGTGAACGGCGCCGTGTTCTCCACCAAGTACGACGACCTCCAGGTACAGGTTTTCACCAGCGTGGCACCCGTCACCAAGAACGCCGCGAGTGCGACCATCAACGGGTTCGAACTTGAAATGCAGGCCGTGCCTGCCGACGGCTGGTTCGCCGAAGCTGCGGTCGGCTACCTGGATGCCGAGTATGACGATCTCGACACCCTGGAAACCCGGCTGTTCAAGAACGACAAGTTCGAGCGTGTGCCCAAGTGGAGCGTGAGCGCTGCGCTGTCGAAGGAGTTCGCGCTGGCAAACGCCAGCACGCTGACTCCACGCATCGACTGGTCGTGGCGCAGCGAGGTTTTCAATGATTCATTCAACGCACCGCTACTCACGCAATCCAGCTACCAACTGCTGAACATGAACCTCACATTCACCGACAGGAACGACCGCTTCGATGTCGTTGCCGCGGTCGAGAATCTCACCGATGAGGAATACATGATCACCGGCGTGTGGGGCGCCGCGATGCAGTCGATCGAAGGTGTGTTCGCGAGGGGTCGGGAGTATTCGCTGACGGTACGCGCCCGATTCTAGGGCGCGCCTGCGCGATGTGGCATGCTGCGCCCGAAGGGGCCCGACCAGATGGCATTCGACAGCATCGAGCATGTCATGGAGCGTTGTGCGCAGTACGGTTACGTGATGGACCGTACGCTCGCGACCACGGTGTATCTTGCCACCCGGCTGCGCAAGCCGCTGTTCCTCGAAGGTGAACCCGGAGTCGGCAAGACGGAACTCGCGAAGGTCATGGCGCTCGGGCTGGGCGCAGAGCTGATCCGCCTGCAGTGCCATGAGGGTCTCGACATCGCCACGGCGGTGTATGAATGGAACTACCCGCGGCAGATGCTCGAAATCCGCCTGCAGGAGGCACGAGGGATCGAACGCACGCACATCGGCGAGAGCATTTTTTCGCCATCCTTCCTGCTCGAGCGTCCGCTCTTGAAGGCGATCCGCATCGCACCCCCGCGGCGTGCGTTGCTGCTGATCGACGAAGTCGACCGCTCCGACGAAGAGTTCGAGGCGTACCTGCTGGAGCTTCTGTCCGACTTCCAGATCAGCATCCCCGAGATCGGAACGGTCAAGGCCGTCGAGCCACCCCTGGTTGTCCTCACTTCAAACCGTACCCGCGCGCTGCACGACGCGCTCAAGCGCCGCTGCCTGTATCACTGGATCGACTATCCCGATTTCTCGCGTGAGACGGCGATCGTCAGGGCGCGCGTGCCCGGCATCGCCCAACGGCTTGCCGCGCAGGTCTGCAGCTTCATGCAATGGCTGCGCAAGCAGGACCTGCAGAAAAGTCCCGGTGCCGCGGAAACCGTCGATTGGGCGCGTGCCCTGATTGCGCTCGGTATCGAGGAGCTGGACCCGGCAACCATCACCGATACGTTGGGATGGATCCTCAAGGACAAGGCCGACATCGGCACGATCCGCAGTCACGACCTCGTTGCGGTCGTTGATCGTATCGCGCACGCCTGCCAGTGACAGGCCCGTACAGCCTCCTGCAGCACCTCGTGCGGTTCGCGCGGCAGCTGCGTCTGGCAGGGCTTGCAACATCACCGGCTGCGGCGATCGATCTTTGCCAGGCACTGGAGCACATCGACATCGCGCGCCGCGACGACGTGCGCGCCGCCGCGCGTGCAACGCTGGTGCGAGACCAGGAACATCTCAAGGTGTTCGAAGACGCCTTCGATGCCTACTGGATGCCGGGGAGGGAGACACCGGATTTCGCGCTGCCAGCCTGTCGGGACGGTGCCGCTGCATCAGGGTCGCGAACCGATCCCGAAGAGGGATCCGAATTGCTGCTCGACAGCGACCCTGAATCCGCACGGGACCCTGCCTCCGCACGGGAGGAGCGCCGCGACGCGCAACCTGCGGATTACGTTGCCGCCAGCCTGATCGACGTGATCGCCCATCGCGACCTCGGCAGCCTCGATGAACAGGAACTGCGGTTGGCCCACCGGCATGTGCGTGAAATGGTGCGCGGACTCGCCAATCGCCCCGGGCGCCGCTACCACCTGCCGCGAAGTCGACGTGGAGAGCTGGATTTGCGTGCCAGCCTGCGTCGCAGCCTGCGCCACGGGTTTGATGCAATCGAGATAGCCTATCGCCGGCGGCGGATCCGCAAGCTGCGCCTGCTGCTGCTGTGCGATGTCAGCGGTTCGATGGCGAGGTACAGCAGCTTCTTCCTGGCATTCATGCAGGCGCTCAGCGACGAATTGCCCGACCTGGAGGCGGCCGTATTCGGTACCCGGCTGACCCCCATCACCGGGTTGCTGCACCAGCGAGATCCCGTGCGATCGCTGGCTGCCCTGGGGACGGTACTGCGGGGTTGGGGAAGCGGTACCGACATCGGTCGCGCCATCGGCGAATTCAACGAACGCTTCGCGCACCGCATGGTGCGCTCACGCACGGTGGTGGTGATCTTGAGTGACGGTTGGGATCGTGGTGACCCGGAGGGCATGCGCGCCGCGATGGCCGGTTTGCGCGGCTGGGTCGACTCCCTGGTCTGGCTCAACCCCTTGCTCGGCCAGCACGGATACCAGCCGTTATGTCGCGGCATGCGTACGGCGCTGCCCTATCTCGATCACTTCCTGCCGGCACACAACCTCGCAAGCCTTGCCAATGTCGTGGCGAGGCTGCGTGGGGCGTGTCACGCCCCCGGGGGTCACGTGCCTACAGTTTTCCGAGCGCCTTCAGGACCTTTTCAGGCGTGATCGGCAACTCGGTGATACGAACTCCGATCGCGTTGTACACCGCTGCGGCAATCGCGGCCGCCGGGACGGTCACGCATTGCTCGGAAAGGCTCTTGGCGCCGAAGGGTCCCGACGGCTCGTTTGTTTCGACGAAGATGCTCTCGATCACGCGCGGCATCTCCACCGCTGTCGGCATCTTGTAGTCGAGGAAGTCGGCCGACAGGCAGGCCCCGTTATCCTGGTCGAATACCAGGTTCTCCATCAGGGCATAACCCAGGCCCTGCTGGATTCCACCCTCGACCTGTCCCTCGGCACCGTTCGGGTTGATCAACCGACCCAGATCGTGTGCGTAGACACAGCGCAGCACCTTGACCTGGCCGGTTTCGGTATCGACTTCGACTTCGGCGAACATCGCCGCCGCGGGCGACGGGTTTTCGGGCGGCGCGAGACTCGAGGAGCCCATGATCGTGCCCTTGTACTGCGGCGGTGACGACGGTCGTGGTCCGGCGAAGGTATCCTTGATGAACGGCGTTTCGGCCACGCGTATGACCTCGGTCAGCGGCAAGGTGCTCTTCGGCGAGCCCTTGACGTAGACCTGCGCGTCGCTCATCTCGAGATCGTCCGGATTGGCTTCCATCAACCCTGCCGCGATCTCGAAGACCCGCTTCTTTGCCTCGGCAGCGGCCGCCTTGACGGCGAGACCCGAGGAATACGTGACCCGGCTCGCGTGGGTGGGCGCATCGAATGGCACGGTGTCGGTATTGGCGCTGACGAGGCGCACCTTCTCGACGCCAATGCCCAGCTCCGCTGCGGCAATCTGCGACAGCGCGGTGATCGCACCCGAGCCGATGTCCACCGTGGCGGTCGCCACGTCCGCAGTGCCGTCCCGGTTCAGCTTCACGATCGCACCGGTGTGTTCGTAGATGTCCGGGAAACCCATGCATCCACTCACCCAGATTCCCTGCGTGCCCACGCCGATACCGCGCTTGCGCACGCCCGGGCTGCTGCCTGCAGGCTTGCGCGATGCCCAGCCGATGCGCTCGGCACCACGCCGCAGGGCTTCCTCGTAGCCGTAGGAATTCAGCGTCCAGGCCGGGTTGAATGGATGCGGGTCGCCCTTGCGCAGGGCGTTCCTGATGCGGAATTCAATCGGGTCCAGCCCCAGCTTCTCGCAGATCTCATCGATCTGGGATTCGACGGCAAAGCAGCCCTGCGGGGCGCCGTAACCACGGTAGCCACCCCCGATGATGTTGTTCGTGTAGACGGTGAAGCCTTCCCATTTCTTGTTCGGGCACCGGTACGGGAATGTCATGCCGAACAGGCCGTGAACCATGATGACCTGCGCGCCATGCGTGGCGTGCGCCCCCGAATCGAGAATGCTTTTCGCCTGGCGCGCGGTGATCGTCCCATCCGCCTTCACGCCGGTCTTGATCCACATTTTGATCGGATTGCGCGTGGTGCAGATGAAGTCTTCGTAGCGCGTGTGCTCGATCCGCACCGGACGGCGCGTCTTCTGGCTGAGCAGTGCCGCCAGCGGCTCGATGTACCCCATGTCCAGCTTGCCGCCAAAACCGCCACCGATGTACGGCGGCTTGATCACCGTGACGCGACTTTCATCGATGCCGAGCGAATAGGCGAGCTTCTCGCGCAGGCCGAAGATGTGCTGCATCGACGAATGCACCGTGAAGTGCCCGTCGCGATCACAGTCGATGACGCAGACCCGCGGTTCCATGTAGCAGGTGTGCACACGCTGCGTCTGGTAGACACCCTCGAAGATGTGATCCGCCTCGGCAAAGCCGGCCTCGACATCGCCGAATTCGAAGCTCGGGTTTTTCGCGATGTTTCGGGCCACGCCCTCGTGCAGTTGCGGCGCGCCGTCCGCCATTGCCTCTTCGGGATCGAAGACCGCCGGCAATTCCTCGTAGTCGACGTCGATCAGTGCCAGTGCCGCATCGGCGATTGCTTCGCTGATTGCGGCCACGGCCGCCACCGGTTGCCCGGCAAAACGGATGTGATCACCCAGGATCAGCATGTCTCGGATCAGGGTCTCGCCATCCGAAGGTACGAAATACACCGGGCAGAAAGGGATCTGCGGCACGTCCCGCGCCGTCAATATGGCCTTGACGCCTGGGAGGCGTTCCGCCTCGCTCGTGTCGATACGGCGCACCCGTGCATGCGAATAGGGACTGCGCAGCAGTTTCCCGTGCAACATGCCCGGCAGGTTCACGTTCACCGGGTACCCGCGTCCGCCGGTCACCTTGTCGTGCGCATCCGGCCGGGTGACGCTCTTTCCGATCAGGTCTGCTCCGCCCATGGGATCTCTCCTTTCCGCCGCTCAGCTTCCCGCCGCCATTTTTATTGCGTCCACGATCTTCGTGTAGCCGGTGCAACGGCAGAGGTTGCCGGCAATCGCGTGCCGGATCTGCTCTTCATCCGGTTTGGGTGTCTCGGCCAGCAGCTCTCGCGCGGACATGATCATTCCGCAGGTGCAGTAGCCACACTGGACGGCACCGGCGCGGATGAACGCCTCCTGCAGCGGATCGAGGCGATCGCCTTCCCCCAATCCCTCGATGGTGGTGACGGCGCTGCCGTCCACCGACAGCGCGTAGACCGCACAGGCGTAGACGCTGTGTCCATCCACGTGCACCGTGCAACAGCCGCAGGCGCTGGTATCGCAGCCGCGCTTGGTCCCGTACAGACCGAGCTCATCGCGCAATACCCGCAGCAAAGTGGCATCGGCTGATACCTGCAGTTCGTGCCGCTCGCCATTGACCGTCAGGACCAGTGTTTTTTTCATTCCGGCAGCTCCCCTTCAGACCAGCCTGTCGAGCGCGCGCTGCAATGCCCTGCGCACATATACCTTGCCCATCGCCGCGCGGTACTGCGCCGAACAGCGATGATCGGACATCGGCTTGATTTCCGTTCCGATTGCGTTGGCCGCCCGCTGGAAGAGCTCCTCGCTCGCGGTCGCGCCCTGCAGCACCGCTTCCGCCGCCGCAGAGCGAATGTGGATTTCATTGAGCCCGCCCCCGAGCACGACGCGCGGGTCGCTGATACGCCGGGAGGAATCCAGCGTCACGCGTACTGCCACTCCGATCAGTGCCAGATCGTTCGCATTGGTTTCGAGCTTCAGGTACGCACTGGCCGTGCGCGCGGCCGGGCGCGGCACGAATACGCTCGAGATGTATTCCCCCGGCGCCAGCGAGTTCGTGAACAGGCCAGTGTAGACGCCCGCCAGCGGCAGCTCGCGCGTTGCAATGCCGGTACTTGTGGTCACCACGGCGTCGAGTGCGAGCAGCGCAGCCGGCACGTCGAAAAAAGGCACTGATGCGGCAATTGAACCACCAATCGTCGCCATGTTCCGGATCTGTGGGGGAGGGCAGGCCAGTGCGTCACGCAGCGCACCGAATGCCGGCGCATCGATGCCCGGCATTTTCCCGAGACGGGTGAAATTGACTGTCGCGCCAACCCGCCATCCACGGTCATCGGCAGACAGCGTGTCGAGTCCCATGCGGCGCAGGTCGACGAGCGCCTGCACGCCACTCAGCAGGCCGCGTGCCTCCAGACCGTGGACGAAGGTACCACCCGCAACGAACAGCGCCCCATCCTCATATGTCTTGAATACACCGGACAATTCGGCGGCCGACTGCGGCCGGCAGAATTCCTTCAGTTCAGGTAACGCCATGGTTCTCGCTCCTGCGTGGCTGCGGGGGGGATTATAGGGTCGCCATCACGATGTCCGGGCGGATGTTGTCAGGCGCAAACAGCTAACGGCAAGTACTGCACAGTCTGCTGCACTGGGTGCATAGCGAAGCGTTGCTGGCCGCGCCAGTCATTCCTGGGGACGCGGACACGCGCGGCTCAACTCATACACGCAGATACTGACCGACGTCGCAACGTTCAGCGATTCGAGCGCGCTGCTGCCCGTGATGCTGAATGTCGTGGCGCCGGGTGCGTTCAGCTGTTCGCGCGGCACACCTTGCGCTTCACTGCCAAACAGGTAGCAGTCGAACTGTTCGAAGCCCGGCGATGGCAGCGGCGTGCCGCGCATGTCGAGGCAGGCGATGCGCGGGAACCGGTTGCGCAAGGTGTGGAGATCAACATCCATCTCGATGGGGGTGTGAAAGATCGCGCCGACACTGGCGCGCAGGACCTTCGAGTTGTACGGATCGACACTTCCCGGACTCAGCAGGCAGCGGAAGCTTCCAAACCACGCCAACGTGCGCAGGATGGTGCCAAGGTTGCCGGGGTCCTGGATTTCGTGCAGATACACGGCTCGTTCGCCCGTCTGCGGTGCACTCGCTCGCGGCATGGGTACCAGCGCCACGATGCCCTGCGGCGTCTCGGTCGCCGACAGCTCTTTCATGCGACGTTTGCTGACGATATGCATCTCGAACCGGCTGCGCCAGGCGGCGTGCTCCTCCGAGACGTACAGCTTGCAGTCCTTGAGCTGGGGGTTGGTCAGGGCGGCCTTCTGCAGTTCCAGAACCAGATGCTCGCCCTCCACAAGGTAATGACCGAGCTGCTCGCGGTACTTCTTCTGGTGCAGCTTCCCGAGATCGTCCACTTTCACGGCTGCTCCAACAGGGATCGTCCCACCGCTTCTGCCACTTTGATGCCATCGACGCCCGCGGACAGAATGCCGCCGGCGTAGCCGGCGCCTTCACCTGCCGGATACAGGCCGCGCACGTTGAGGCTCTGCAGTGTCCCGGCATCGCGCGTGATACGCACCGGTGAGGACGTGCGTGTTTCCACACCCGTCAGCACGGCGTCGTCGCGATCGAAGCCGCGGATCTGCCGGCCGAATGCCGGCAGTGCTGCGCGGATCGCGTCGATGGCACAGGCGGGCAGCGAGGGTGCGAGATCACCGAGGCGCACACCGGGCTGATAGGAGGGCGCGACTTCGCCCAGCTGCGTGGAAGGCGTGCCGCGCAGAAAGTCGCCGACGAGCTGCGCCGGCGCACTGTAGTCGCCGCCACCGGACTCGAAGGCGCGCGATTCGAGCTGCTCCTGCAGATCGATGCCGGCCAGCGGTCCACCGGGAAAATCCCGCTCCGGATCGACGCCGACGACGATGCCTGCGTTGGCATTACGCTCGTTGCGCGAATACTGGCTCATGCCGTTGGTCACCACGCGCCGGGGCTCGGAGGTGGCGGCGACCACGGTGCCACCGGGACACATGCAGAAGCTGTATACCGAGCGGTTATTGCTCGCGTGATGCACCAGTTTGTAGTCGGCAGCACCGAGTTCAGGATGCCCCGCATATTTGCCGAGTCGCGCACGATCGATCATGGACTGCGGATGCTCGATGCGAAAGCCGATGGCGAAGGGTTTGGGCTCGATGAACACACCGCGTCGATGCAGCATCCGGAAGGTGTCGCGCGAGCTGTGACCGGGCGCCAGCACGACATGCGTGCTGCGCAGCGTTTCGCCGCTCTCCAGAACCACGCCCCTGATACTGCCGTTTTCGATCACGACATCGACGACCTTCTGCCCGAAGCGCACCTCGCCACCCTGCGTGATGATTTCCTCGCGCATTCGCGTTACCACGCTGGCGAGACGGAACGTGCCGATGTGCGGCTTGCTGACGTAGAGGATGTCCGCGGGTGCACCGGCACGCACGAACTCCTGCATCACCTTGCGACCGTATGACTTCGGATCCTTGATCTGGCTGTACAGCTTCCCGTCGGAGAACAGGCCGGCGCCACCTTCGCCGAACTGCACGTTCGATTCGGGGGTGAGGAGGCGCTTGCGCCACAGGTTCCAGGTGTCCTGGGTGCGCCGTCGCACATCGCGACCGCGTTCGAGCACAATGGGTTTGAAGCCCATCTGCGCCAGCAGCAGCGCAGCGAACAGGCCGCAGGGTCCAAAGCCCACGATCACCGGTCGATGCGCGAACGTGGCCGGAGCCCGTGCGACAGGATGGTAGGCGGTGTCTGGCGCTGGACGAACGTTCTGATCGCCTGCAAGGCGCTTCAGGAGGGCGGCCTCGTCGCGTACCGTGACGTCCAGGATGTAGACGAAGCTGATGACGCTGCTCTTCTTGCGCGCATCGAAGCTGCGCTTGAACACCGTGAAGGCGAGCAGATCCGCGTCCGTGAGCCCGAGCCGCCTGACGAGGGCGGCACGCAGCGCTTCGCGCGGGTGATCGAGGGGCAGCGACAGTTCGGTGATGCGGATCACGAGGGGGGA
>Ga0073904_10001266_pt1 | contig 18872 bp, 17 predicted proteins | sample KloWWTrecipitate_FD_66668 | JGI IMG/M metagenome (GOLD analysis project Ga0073904, IMG submission 66668) | Active sludge microbial communities from Klosterneuburg, Austria, studying microevolution and ecology of nitrifiers - Klosterneuburg... | ecosystem: Engineered > WWTP > Aerobic digester >... | reverse complement strand
GTCTCGACCCATTTCATGAACGAGGCGGAATGGTGCGACCGCATCAGCCTGATGCATGCGGGCAAGGTGCTGGTCTCGGATACCGCCGAGGGCATCACCAAGACCAAAGGCTGCGCCACGCTGGAGGATGCCTTCATCGCCTATCTGGAAGAGGCGATTGGCGAGACGGCACCCCCGCCTGAGACCCCGGCTGCCCCGCCAGTCGAGGTGGCGCATCCCGCGCCGCAATCCGGCTTCAGCCTGCGGCGGCTGCTCAGCTATTCGCAGCTGGAAAGCCTGCAGCTGCAGCGAGACCCGATCCGGCTGACCATGGCGCTGGTCGGCAGTCTTCTTCTGATGATCGTGATCGGGCTGGGCATCAATATGGATGTCGAGGATCTGAGTTTCGCCGTGCTCGACCGTGACCAGTCCACCACCAGCCGCAGCTATATCGCCGATATCGCGGGCTCGCGCTATTTCATCGAGCAGCCGCCGCTGACGAGCTACGATGAGATCGACGCGAGGATGCGGTCGGGCGAGTTGGCGCTGGCGATAGAGATCCCGCCCGGTTTCGCCGCCGATATTGCGGCAGGCAGGACTGTTCAGGTCGGGGCCTGGTTTGATGGCGCCAACCCCACCCGTGCCAATACGGTGCAGGGCTATGTCCAGGGCATGCATGGCGACTGGATCCTGCGCCAGGCGCGCGAGCTTTACGGCGATGCAGCCACCAGCGGCAGTTTCGAGCTGGTGACGCGCTACCGCTACAACCCCGATGTGCGCAGCCTGAATGCGATGGTGCCCGCAATCATCCCGCTGCTTTTGCTGATGATCCCCGCGATCCTGACGACACTCTCGGTCGCGCGGGAACGCGAACTCGGCTCGATCATCAATTTCTACGTCACCCCGGTGACGCGGCTCGAATTCCTGATCGGCAAGCAGCTGCCCTATATCGCGCTCGCCATGCTGAACTTCTTCCTGATGATGGCCATGGCGGTCACTTTCTTCGCCGTGCCCTTCAACGGCAGTTTCCTCGGCTTCACCCTTTCGGCGCTGATCTATGTCACCGCGACGACGGCGCTTGGCTTCCTCGTGTCCGTGTTCATCGCAAGCCAGGTTGCGGCGCTTTTCGCCACCGCGCTTTTGACCATGATCCCGGCGGTCAGCTATTCAGGGCTGATCGACCCGGTCTCTTCGCTTTCGGGCTTTGGCCGGGTGCTGGGAGAGATCTACCCCTCGACCTGGTTCATCACCGCCGCGCGGGGATCTTTCTCGAAAGCCTTCGGGCTGGCGGAGCTTGCGGGGCCGATGCTGGCCATGGGCATCGCCATTCCGGTCGTGATCGGGCTGGCGGCGGTCTTCCTGCAAAAACAGGCGAAGTGAGGGGCGGATGAACCTGCGCAACACCTTCAATCTGGGCGTCAAGGAATTGCGCGGGCTCTGGCGCGATCCGGTGATGCTGGTCTTGATCGTCTATTCCTTCTCGCTGTCGGTCTGGACCTCTTCGAATGCCGCGCCCGAGGCGCTGACCAATGCCGCGATCTCGATTGTGGATGAGGATCAGTCGCATCTCTCCTCCCGCATCACCTCGGCCTTTTACCCGCCTTACTTTGTCGCGCCGCAGATGATCACCACGGCCGAGATGGATCAGCGGATGGATCAGGGCCTCGACACGTTTGCGCTGAACATCCCGCCGGATTTCGCGCGTGACGTGCTGGCGGGCAAAAGCCCGGCGATCCAGCTGAATATCGATGCGACCCGCATGAGCCAGGCCTTTACCGGCGGCGGCTATATCCAGCAGATCGTCTCTGCCGAGGTCTCGGAATATGTCGCGGGCTATCGGGCCGCGACCGCCCTGCCGGTCGATCTGGCTTTGCGCGCGCGCTATAACCCCTCGCTTGATCCGAAATGGTTCGGGGCGATTTCCAGCGTGATCCAGTCGATCACCATGCTGTCCCTGGTGCTGACCGGGGCGGCACTGATCCGCGAGAAGGAGCATGGCACGGTTGAGCATCTGCTGGTCATGCCCGTCACCGCGACCGAGATCATGTTGTCAAAAATCTGGTCGATGGGGCTGGTGGTGCTGCTGGGGTCGAGCTTTTCGCTGATCATGGTGGTGCAGGGGCTGATGGCGGTGCCGGTGCAGGGCTCGGTCGCGCTGTTCCTTGCGGGGGCGGTGCTGATGGTCTTCGCCATGACGGGGCTGGGGATCTTCCTTGCCACGGTTGCGGGGTCGATGCCGCAATTCGCGCTGCTCCTCATGATGGCGCTTTTGCCGCTGCAGGTGCTGTCAGGTGCGATGACACCGCGCGAATCCATGCCCGAGATCATCCAGACCATCATGCTCGCCGCCCCCAACACGCATTTCATCATCCTGTCGCAGGGCATCCTGTTCCGGGGCGCGGGGCTGGATGTGGTCTGGCCGCAATTCGCGGCGCTGGCGGTGATCGGCGTGGCGCTCTTCTGGCTGGCACTGATGAGGTTTCGTAAATTCCTGCGGTAGTACGGTATGTTGAAGAAAGCCCTTCTGGTCCTGGCCCTGACGCTTGCGGGGTGTAACACGCGCCCGGGGCCGGAGGTTCTGGCCCCCGATGCCAGCGCCCTGCCCGAGGGGGCCCGCCTTGTCCGGGTGCTGGCGGTGACCACCCGCGCCCCCGAGGCGCAATCGCCCGGCGCCTTTGGCGCCACCCGTGCAGCCAGCCCGAGCTGGCTGGAATATGAGGTCTCGGTGCCGCCGGGCCATCAGCCGGGGCGGATCGAATGGCCCGATGGCGCCAGCGATGCCGCGAAGAATTTTACTGTGCGCCGCCAGACCGCGCTCAGCCGCGAGGCCTTTGCCGCAAAGCTGCCGCGCGCGGGGGTCGGGCTTTATATTCACGGCTTCAACACCCGCTATCACGAGGCGCTCTACCGCGCCGTGCAGCTGTCGGTCGATGCCCATATGCGGGGCGCGCCGGTCCTGTTCACCTGGCCCTCGGCGGGGAATGCCGGGGCCTATCTGGCCGACCGCGATGCCTCGGATTTCTCGCGCGCGGCGCTGGCCGATCTGCTCGGGCTTTTGACAAAGGGGCGCTCCTCCCGCGCGCCGGTGCCGGTGCTCGCCCATAGCATGGGCGCGCGGATGACGATGGAGACCCTCGTTCAGCTGCGCCTTGCCGGGCGCGGTGCGGTGCTGGACCGGATCGAGCTGGTGCTGGCCGCGCCCGATATCGATATCGACCTTTTCCGCGCCCAGATGGCGAGCCTTGGGCCGATGAAACATCCGATCACGGTGCTGGTCTCATCGGATGACCCGGCTCTGAAACTTTCGTCGCGGCTGTCGTCGCGGCGGATGCGGCTGGGGCTGGCCGATGTGCATGATCCGGCGATCCAGCGGCTGGCGGTCGAGACCGGGATCCGCATCGTCGATATCACCGATATTGCCACCCGTGATCCGGCCCATAGCCGCTATGTCGGGCTGCTTTCCGGCGAGGCCGGGGCGATGGCGGATAATACGCTTTTCGGGGGAATGCGCCAGGCCGGAGCCTTTGTTTTCAACCAGGTCGGCGGGGTGTTCAACGGGATCGGTGGCGCTTTGGCCGACTGAGGCCGGGCCCGCATCCGGGAATGGGAAATCTGAGATTCCTTGATCTCGATCAACACGCGTTGATAATCCTGTGCTAACCTCGGTGGGCACAGTGGAGACGCGACATGGCCCTTCCCCCGACATCGAACCCTGCGGATGAAAGTCTCGGGATCGAGGCCTTCCAGGCCTTTGACCGTATCCGAGAGGCGCTGTCCGGCCAGCTGAGCGGCGGCATCTCACCCGGGTCGCTGATGATGGCCTATGTCGACTGGGCCTTTCATCTGGCCCAGGCGCCGGGCAAACGGATGGAACTTGGCGTCAAGGCGGGGCGCAAATGGCAGCGTCTCATGGCGTCAGTGATGGACCCGCAGGCCGTGCCGGTGATCACGCCCTTGCCCGGCGACCGCCGTTTCACGGGCGAGCCCTGGGCGAAACCGCCCTTCAGCTGGATGTCGCAGGCGTTTTTGCTGCAACAGCAATGGCTGCACAACCTGACCCATGAGGTGCCGGGTGTCACCAAACACCACGAGGATGTGGTGTCCTTTGCGGCGAAACAGATGCTTGATGTATTCTCGCCCTCGAACAATCCTTTCACCAACCCCGAGGTGCTGGCGCAGACCTGGGCCACGGGCGGCATGAACTTTGTGAAGGGCTGGCAGAACTGGCTGCAGGACGCCAGCCGCCAGATCAGCCAGGAGCCGCCCGAGGGTGTCGAGGATTTCACCCCCGGCCGCGATGTGGCGGTGACGCCGGGCAAGGTGATCTTCCGCAACCATCTGATCGAGCTGATCCAATATACGCCCGTGACCGAAACCGTGCATCCCGAGCCGGTGCTGATCGTCCCGGCCTGGATCATGAAATATTACATCCTCGACCTCAGCCCGGAAAACTCGCTGATCCGCTGGCTGGTGGCGCAGGGCCACACGGTTTTCGCGATCTCCTGGCGCAATCCGGGCGCGGAGGACCGCGATCTGACGCTGGAGGATTACCGCGAGCTGGGCGTGATGGCGGCGCTGGACGAGATCACCCACCTGGTGCCCGATCAGAAAATCCATGCCACCGGCTATTGTCTGGGCGGCACTTTGCTGTCGATCGCGGCGGCTGCCATGGCGGGAGAGGGGGACGCGCGCCTCGCTTCGCTGACGCTGCTCGCAGCCCAGGTGGATTTCACCGAACCGGGAGAGCTCGCGCTCTTCATCGACCCGAGCCAGCTGCATTTCCTTGAAAGCATGATGTGGAACCGCGGCTATCTTTCCGCCGATCAGATGGCCGGAGCGTTTCAGTTGTTGCGCTCGAATGATCTCGTCTGGTCCAGGATGGTGCGCGATTACATGATGGGCGAGCGGGCGGAGATGAATGATCTCATGGCCTGGAATGCCGACAGCACCCGGATGCCCTACCGGATGCATGCCGAATATCTGCGCAGGCTCTATCTGGAAAATGAGCTCTCGTCCGGGCGCTTCATCGCCGGGGGCAAGACGGTTCTGTTGCAAAACATCCGGGTGCCGGTCTTCGCGGTCGGGACTGAACGCGATCACGTCGCGCCCTGGAAATCGGTCTACAAGATCCACCAGTTCACCGATTGCGAGGTGACTTTCGCGCTGACCTCGGGCGGGCATAATGCGGGGATCGTCTCGCCTCCCGGCCACCCGCGCCGAAGCTTCCGGCTGGCGACCCGCGCCCATGGCGATGCGCTTTTGCCGCCCGAGACCTGGGCCGAGGCAAATCCTGCGGCCGAGGGGTCCTGGTGGAGCCCTTGGCAGGCCTGGCTTGCCGCGCATTCCGCCGCCCCCGCCGCGCCGCCCGCGATGGGCAAGGTGCTGGCAGAGGCACCAGGAACTTATGTCTTTCAGCGGTGACATGATGAGCGAGACTCTGACCAACCATCTGTTCCACCAGATGAAAATCGGTGACCGCGCCAGTCTGCTGCGCCATGTCGGCCCCGAGGATATCGCGCTTTTCGCTGCGGTCTCCGGCGATGCCAACCCCGCGCATCTGGATCCGGGTTTCGCCGCCCATGGCCCGTTTGGCCATGTGGTGGTGCATGGCATGTGGACGGCGGCGCTGATTTCGGCGGTGCTGGGCACCCGCCTGCCGGGGCCGGGGACGATCTATCTCGACCAGCAGATCCGCTTTCAAAAGCCGGTTTCCCCCGGCGATACCATAACCGCCGAGGTCGAAGTGGCTGAGCTGATCGAGGGTAAAAACCGTGTTCGCCTGACCACCACCGCCCGCAATCAGCTGGGCGAGGTGGTGCTTTCGGGTGAGGCGCTGGTGCTTGCGCCGGTTGAGCAGCTGACCTGGGTGCCGGGGAACCTGCCCGAGGCGGTGATCTTGCCGAAAGGTCGCTGGCAGGGCTTTGTCGAAGAGGCCCGGGCGCTGCCGCCGGTGCGGGCGGCGGTGGTGCATCCCTGCTCGAAATCCGCGATCCTTGGCGCGGTCGAGGTGCGGGACGAAGGGCTGCTGGATCCGATCCTGATCGGCCCCGGCGCAAAGATCCGCGCGGCGGCAGAGGAGGCCGGGGTCTCGCTCGATGGCTTCCGGATCGAAGAGGTCGAACACAGCCATGCGGCGGCGGCGCGGGCGGTGGAACTGGCCGCGAAGGGCGAGGTCCAGGTGCTGGTGAAGGGCAGCCTGCATTCGGATGAGCTGCTCTCCGCCGTGGTCTCGAAAACCGGCGGGCTGCGCACGGAACGCCGGATCAGCCATGTCTATGCGATGGATGTGCCAGCCTACGGGAAGCCCGTGATCGTCACCGATGCCGCGATCAATATCGCGCCGACGCTCGAGCATAAGCGCGACATCTGCCAGAATGCCGTCGATCTGATGCGGCTTTTGGGGCGCGACCAGCCCAAGGTCGCGGTGCTGGCGGCGGTCGAGACGGTGAACCCGATGATGCCCGCGACGCTCGATGCCGCCGCGCTGACGGTGATGGCGGCGCGCGGCCAGATCACCGGCGCGCTGGTCGACGGGCCGCTGGCCTTTGACAATGCGATCAGCCCCGAGGCGGCGGCGACCAAGGGCATCACCTCGCAGGTGGCGGGTGAGGCCGATATCCTGCTGGTGCCGGATCTTGAGGCCGGGAATATGCTCGCCAAACAGCTGATCTATTTTGCAGGGGCGACGGCGGCGGGGCTGGTGCTGGGCGCGCGGGTGCCGATCGTGCTGACCAGTCGCGCCGATCCCTTGTCGGCCCGCATCGCCTCGGCCGCTTTGGCGAAACTGGTCGCGATCCGCAAGGCGGAGGGCAAGGCATGACCCGCGATCTGATCCTGACCTTCAACGCCGGGTCATCGACCATCAAACTGGGCTTTTACGCGCTGGAGATCGCCGGGCCGCGCCCGCTGGCCTCTGGCGTGATCGATTTTCGTGACGAACCTTTCGCGGTGCGTCTGAAGCGGGAGGGGGAGATGCTCTCCGGCCCGATCAGCGCCGATCCGGGCGATCTGACGGCGGTTCTGAACCAGGCTTTCGCCTGGCTGGCAGGGCAGTTCGATCTCTCGCGCCTCGCGGTGATCGGCCACCGGGTGGTGCATGGCGGGGATGTTTTCAAAGGCCCGGCGCGGATCACCGATCGGGTGATTGCCCAGATCGACGCGCTGGCGCGGCTTGCGCCCTTGCATCAGCCGCAGAGCCTCGCGCTGATCCGGGTGATGCGGGCGCTTTACCCGGATGTGCCGCAGACGGCGTCATTTGACACAGCGTTTCACGCGACCAGCCCGCCCCTGATGCGCCGCTTTGCCATTCCGCGCGCGCTTTATGACCAGGGGATCAAGCGCTATGGGTTTCACGGGTTGTCTTACCGCTATATCGCCGGGCAGCTGGGCGATCTGGCTCCGGATGCGAAGGTGGTCGCGGCGCATCTGGGCAGCGGTGCCAGCCTTTGCGCGATCCGGGGCGGCGAGAGTATCGACAGCTCGATGGGGTTCTCGACGCTGGATGGCATCCCGATGGCGACGCGTTCAGGCGCTCTGGACCCCGGTGTCATCCTGCATCTGATGGGCGAGATGGGGCACAGTCTGAAACAGGTCGAGACCATGCTTTACCGCGAAAGCGGGCTGCTGGGGGTGTCGGGCTTTGAGGCCGACAGCCGCGAGCTGATGGCCAGCCCGCGCCCCGAGGCCGCCGAGGCGATTGACCTTTTCTGCCTGCGCATTGCGGGCGAGGTGGCGCGGCTGGCCGCCAGCATGGGCGGCATCGACGCCATCGTCTTCACCGCAGGCATCGGCGAACACCAGCCCGGCATCCGCGCCCGCGTGGCGGCGCGCCTGGCATGGCTGGGGGCCGATCTTGACCCGAAGGCCAATGCGGCGGGTCTGCGCCGGATCAGCACGGCAACCAGCCGCGTGAAACTCCTCGTCATTCCGACCGATGAGGAAAGCATCATTGCCCGCGAGGCGGCAAGCGAAGGAACTGGGACATGATTGATCTGAGCGGCAAACGCGGCCTCGTGGTCGGTGTGGCGAATGAGGCGAGCATTGCCGCTGGTTGCGCCCGGGCCTTTCGCGCGGCGGGGGCAGAGCTGGCGCTGACCTGTCTGAATGAAAAAGCACGGCCCTGGGTGGCGCCGGTTGCCGAAGAGGTGGGCGCCGACTTGCTGCTCGCTTGCGATGTGCGCGAGCCGGGCCAGCTGGAGGCGGTGTTTGACCGTATCACCGCCGAATGGGGGCGGCTCGATTTCCTGCTCCATGCCATTGCCTTCGCGCCGAAGGAGGATCTGCAGACCAGCGTGGTCAATGCCTCGGCCGAGGGGTTTGCGCTGGCTATGGATGTTTCCTGCCATTCCTTCCTGCGCATGGCGCGGCTGGCGCGGCCCCTGATGCAGGCGGGCGGATCGCTGATCACCGTCAGCTTTTACGGCGCGGACCGGGTGGTCGAGAATTACAACCTCATGGGGCCGGTCAAGGCGGCGCTGGAGGCCTCCGTCCGCTATACCGCCGCCGATCTTGCGGGTGAGGGCATCCGGGCCTTTTCGCTGTCGACCGGGCCGGTGAAGACCCGGGCGGCCTCGGGGATCGGGCGGTTTGATGCGCTGATGGATGAGGTCCGCGCGCGCACGCCCTCGGGTCGGCTGGTGAGCATCGAAGAGATCGGCGCGCTGGCGGCCTTCCTTGCCACCGAGGCCGCCGCCCCGATGAGCGGGTCCGTCGTCTATGCCGATAACGGATTCCACACCACCGCCTGACGGCAAGGCCGCGCCCTTGACCGGGGCGGAGATCCGGGGCAAAGGCAGATCAACATGAGTTGACAATTCCCTGACAGGCCCTGCTGCGTGACCTTCCTTTCGGTTCATCCCTTCCTTTCGTTCAATCTCGCCGTGGTCCTGCTGATCCTTGGCAAGATCCTGACGCTGAACCTTGATCTCTTGCGCCGCTATTCCATCCCGGAACCGGTGGCGGGCGGGTTTCTCTGCATAGCGGTGACCGGGGGCCTTTGGGCGGTCTTCGATCTGCGCGTCGCGTTCGAGGTCGGAATCCGTGATTTTCTGCTGCTGGTTTTCTTTGCCGGGATCGGGCTGAAATCCGATATACGCACCTTGCTTGCCGGGGGCAGACCGCTGGTGATCCTGCTGGTCCTCGCCACCGGATTCATCCTCTTGCAGAACTTCGCGGGCATGGGGCTGGCCGGGCTTTTCGGGATGGCGCCGCAGGCCGGGTTGATGGTCGGCTCGGTCTCGCTGACCGGAGGGGTGGGGACGACGCTGGCCTGGGCGCCGATCTTCGCCGAACGGCTTGGCATCACCAACGCACTGGAGCTGGGCGTTGCCGCCAATACCGTCGGGCTGATCGCGGCCTGTGTGATCGGCGGGCCGATTGCGGCGCTTTTGATCCGGCGGGGCGGGCTGAAGGCCGAGGGCAGGCGCGATCTGGATATCGGCGTCCCGAATGAGGGGCGCGCAGTCAGGATGGACTACTTCTGTATCCTCTGGGCGATTTTGGCGCTGAATGTCACCGTGCTGCTCGGGCTGGCGCTGCATGAGGCAATTGCGGCCGCAGGCGTCACACTGCCGGCCTTTGTCAGCTGCCTTGTCGCCGGGATCATCCTGCGCAACCTCTTGCCGCTGGCCCCAAGGCGGCTGGTGCTCCGTGTCTGGCCGGGGGTGGATGATGCGCTGGCGCTGATCTCGGATCTGTCGCTGGGGCTTTTCCTGATCATGGCGCTGATGGGGCTGCAGATCTGGGAGCTGAGCGGCGTGTTGCTGTTCATCACCGTGGCGCTGGTGGTGCAGATCCTGCTGACGGTCGGCTTCACGATCTGGGTCGTGTTCCCCGCAATGGGGCGCGATTATGAGGCGGCGGTGATCTCGGCCGGTTTTGGCGGCATCACGCTGGGCTCGACCGCCACGGCAATCGCCAATATGACCGCGGTGGCGCAACAGCATGGCGCGGCGCATCGGGCCTTTGTCATCGTACCGCTGGTCTGCGGCTTTTTCATCGACATCGTCAATGCGCTGATCATCTCGGCGCTGGTCGGCTAGGATGGAGAGCGCGGGTATCTGGGCCTCGCTTCTCGGCGGGATCGGGCTGTTTCTGCTGGGGATGCAGATGATGACGGCGGGGCTGACCCAGGCAGCTGGCCCGGCGCTGCGCGCGGGGCTGGAATTCGCCACCCGTTCGCGTCTGCGCGCCTTCGCGGTCGGGACCGGCATCACCGCGCTTACGCAATCTTCCAGCGCGGTCACGGTGGCCAGCATCGGTTTCGCCAATGCCGGACTGGTGAGCTTCGCCAATCTGGTCTGGGTGATCTATGGCACCAGCCTTGGCAATACGATGACCGGCTGGATCGTCGCGCTGATGGGGGCGAAGTTCAGCATCGGCGCGCTGGCGCTGCCCTTCCTCGGCCTTGGCATGATCGCACGGCTTTTGCTGCGCGGGCGCGAACGTGCCGCCGGCCTGGGCGAGGCGCTGGCCGGGTTTGGCGCGTTTTTCCTCGGGATCGGCACGTTGCAGGCGGCGTTTTCCGGTCTGACACCGCAGATCCTTGCCCTGACCGAGCCGCTGGCGGGCGCCGGATGGGAGCGCCCGGCCTTTGTCGCCCTTGGGCTGGCGATCACGCTGCTGACGCAATCCTCCAGCGCGACGATCACCCTTGTGCTGGGGGCGGCGGCCGGAGGGGCGCTTGGCTTTCAACAGGCGGCGGCGCTGATCATCGGGGCAAGCATCGGCACCACCTCAACCGCCGTTTTCGCCGCCATCGGCGCGACCGGCGCCGCGAAACGGATCGCTACCAGCCATGTCGCTTTCAACATGATCGCCGGCGGGCTGGCGGTGCTGATCCTGCCGCTTTTCGGGTCGTTTGCGGGAGAGTGTGAAATCCTACTCTAAGCTGACAGCGGTCGTTCGTGCAGCGCGCGGCGAAGGTCGGCTTCGAGCCCAGACTCACCGATGCTGCGGGGCGCGCGAATGTCGGCTTTCGTCCGGCGCGTCGCACCATGATGGAGTTAGTCAGCTTCCACCAAGTCACTCCGGGCATCGCGGATGATCATCCACGACGAATGCAGGAAAAGCCCCGCGATCGCGAACGCGACGATCAGGTCGGGCCATGCACTGCCAAGCCACGCGACCAGCCCGGCGGCGATGACCACGGCGAGGTTGCCGATGGCGTCGTTGCGAGAGAACAGCCAGACGGCTCGCATATTGGCATCACCCTTGCGGTGCTTTAGCAGCGGCAGCACCGCGAGGATGTTTACGATCAGCGCACCTACCGCGAAGGCTCCCATCAACCCGGCTTCTGGCGTGGTCTGGTTGAGGACACGCCAGAGCGTGCTGCCGACAACGCCAAGGCCCAGAAGGCCCAGAAACACGCCTTGGATCATCGCCGACCGCGCCCGCCATGTCAGGCTCCAGCCGATGGCGAGCAGGCCCAGAAACGTGATCGCACCATCGCCCAGAAAATCGAGCGCGTCTGCCTTCAGCGCCTGCGAACCGGACAAGAACCCGCCGAACATTTCGACCACGCCGTATCCGAGATTGAGCGCGACCACGATCCAGAGCGCGCGGCGATAGCTCGGGTCCTTGTAGGCCGGATCGGACGATGTATCGCCGTCCTCGATCTTCTCGAAACCGTAGCCGGTCGCGTCGAGCGCGGGCCGCACTTTCGGCAGATCGCCGTCCGCGATCCACAATGTCATGATGTGGGTGGCGGCGGACACTTTCACGTCGCCTTCGGCCACGCCCGCAGACCGGGCCGCGCGCTCGATCTCGGCGGCATCTTTCGCGCAGTCCATGCCTTGCACCCGCATTCGGATCGGGGAGGAGGCTGTCGCCAACTTGCTGTTATCGGGCTGGCTCATGTGCGATCCTTTTTGTGGTGGCGGGCGAAAAGGTACGCTGCTAACGTATCAGTGGATAATGATATGACAGCGCAAAACATTCAAGACGATCTTTCGGCACCCGATACACTGGAACTGCGGGCAAAGCTCTTCCGGGGCCTAAGCGATCCCAGCCGTCTGACGATCCTCGATGCGCTGGTGTCGGACGAACGCAACGTGCAGGAAATCGTCGGGCATACGGGTTTGGGTCAGCCCAACGTCTCGAACCATCTGCGCTGTCTGCTGGAATGCGGGCTGGTCAGTCGCCGCAGCAAAGGCCGCTTCGTTCGGTATCGTCTGGCGGACAGGCGGGTCGCCGATCTCATCCGTGATGCAGATCAGCTACTTGCCTCGACAGCCAACGGAGTTGATGCCTGCCAAAGCTATACGGACTAACCGGCGCGACCTGCTGCAATGTCCTATCGGTGCGCCAAACCTGAAGCAGCCATCTGCGCATCCGCAGCGAATGCACCCTTTGTCCCGCATAGTGTGAGTTCGAGCGCGGCGCTGCGAACGGCAGCTGTGGCTTCTACCTCTTCGGCCATTTGTATTCGCCGGTGAGAAGGATGTGGGCCCAGCTGAGGGGCGAGGTGTGCGCCAGCAGATCGGGCGGGACCGGGAGCTTCGCACGCTGGCGCTGTGTGACGGCCTCGCCCAGGCGGGCTGTGTTCCAGTGGATGACGATTGCGGCGAGGAGGTTGAGCGCGGCCATCCGAAAATGTTGGCCCTCGGCCGTCCTGTCGCGGATTTCGCCCTGTCGGCCGATCCGCAGAGCGTTCTTCAGCGCGTGGTGCGCTTCGCCCTTGTTGAGGCCGATCTGGACGCGGCGTTGCATGTCGGTGTTCAGGACCCATTCGATCATGAACAGCGTCCGTTCGACGCGGCCGACCTCGCGCAAGGCGACGGCAAGGTCGTTCTGGCGGGGATAGGACGCCAGCTTGCGCAGGATCTGACTGGGCGCGACGGTCCCGGCCGTCATGGTCGCCGCGATCCGCAGGATGTCGGGCCAGTTGGACGCGATCAGGTTCTCCCGGATCGTGCCGCCCGCCAGACCGCGCAGGTTCGGCGGCACGGCCTTCGGCTCGAAGACGTAGAGGCGCTTGGAGGGCAGATCGCGGATGCGCGGAATGAACCGGTGGCCGAGTATCGAGGTGACGGCGAAAACGTGATCAGTGAAGCCCCCGGTATCGGCATACTGCTCCCTGATCCGTTTGCCGACCTCGTTGTTCAGCAGCCCATCCAGGATGTAGGGCGCTTCGCTGACTGTGGCCGGAATGGTCTGCGACGCGAAGGGCGCGAACTGGTCGGAGACATGCGTGTAGGCCTTCAGCCCCGGCTCGCGCCCGTATTTCGCGTTGATCAGGTTCATCGCCTCGCCTTGCCGGGCGGTGGGGAAGAACTGTCCGTCGCTGGAGGCAGTCGTGCCCATGCCCCAGAACCTGGCCATCGGCAGAGCGGCCTGCGCTTCGACGACGCTCGCCAACGCGCGGGCATAAGCATCGCTTTCCACGTGCCAGCGCGAAATCCTCATCAGTTCCCAGAAGCCGTGGGAATTGCTGGCCTCGGCCATCTTGCTCAGACCGAGGTTAAGACCTTCGGCCAGAAGCACGTTCATCAGCCCGATCCGGTCCTTCGGCGGCGCACCGGTCCTGAGATGCGTGAACGCCTCGGTGAACCCGGTCGCGCGGTCCACCTCCAGCATGATGTCGGTGATCCGCGTCTCCGGTATGCGGCGGTAGAGATCGGACAGCAGGTCATCGGCCCCCTGCGGCGGCGCCGTCGGCAACCGGCTCAGATGAAGCACGCCGTTTGCAATTGATCCGCCGGGGATCGCGCCCGCTTTTGCGGCCTTGGCCAGCTTTTCGAGACCGATCTCCATTCGCGCATGGCGATCAGCCAGCCAGTCCTCGGGATCGAAGGGGACGGCGAGCCGCGCGTTTGCCTTTGCGGCCTGCGCAGGCACCAACACCTGTTTCAGATCGCCGTAACGCCGGGAGCGTTCCAGCCAGATATCGCCTGAGCGGAACGCGTCGCGCAGATGGAACATGACCGCGACCTCCCACAGGCGGCCGTCCCCGGAGGTCTGGGTCTTCAGATGGCGGTGCCACTTCGACGTGCGCCGCAGAAAATCCGTCGGCCGACTGTGAGCCCTGTCGAGCCGGATCAGCTCAGCCGCGTCCAGAAGGGGTTTGGCCACGTCCGCCCCGTCGATTTCAAGAAGCCGCAGCATCCGGGGCGCGTATCGACGAAACCGCTTATGCCCCTGAACGACATGAGTAATCGGGTCCGATGACAGCGTATCCGTCAATCGGGCCGCGACAGCGACGAGAGTCTGCAAATCCGTCCATCCCGGACTGGACGAGATGGCGTCCTCAAGAGACACGTCGTCGTTCTTCGCTTCGAGAAGGGCCGCTCCCATGTCGCGGAACGAGCGCAAGGTCTTCTGGACCTCCGGTTGCGCTCCGTCCATGCGGTCATCGCACAGCCGGGCGGCCTCCCGCCAGGTCCTGCCGACGATCCGGTCATGTGTCTCGACCACGGCATCGGCGATCGCGCGTCGCCATTCCGATACGCAGACGGCAAGGATTGCGTGGCGGCGGTCGCCCGGCAGATCACGCAATCCGTCCGCGAAATAGCGTTCACCCTGCCGACGCAGACGGGTGATGCGATGATCCGGAACATCGTGGAACGCATCCGGCGAAACGTCGATCTTGCGAAGGTAATCGAGCCGGTCGAGCAGCCGGCGTGCAGCGGCCGAATTGTTGCCGACCTCGAACTTGCGCAGCCAGACGAACCGGGTCAGCCGATCCTCGACCATCTCAAACAGCAGATCGTCGAGGGCCACGCATTCGTCATCGCTCAAGCGATCCGCAATCCTCGTCTCTATCCGTTTCTCGGCGGCGACGAGCGCGTCGGCGCAGAGGCGCTCGATGGTCGATATGGCGGGAAGGATGGTCAGGGTTCTCCGGCATTCCTCGACGAAACGGCGGGCGATGTCTTCGTTGGAAACGGCGTGCTCGGCCTGGCCGTGGAGCCAGAGCTTCAGATCGCGGGCACCGCGGCCGGAGAAGGTCCTGTAGCCGTAGAGCTGACGCAGGCTGGCCATGTGCTCGTGCCGCGTTTCTTCGCGGGCGGCATAGGCGTCGAGGTCGGCGTCCTTGAGACCGAGCTGCGCGGCAAGAAAGTCGGCGATCTCGACTGGGATGACCTCACCAGGCAGCAGAGCGCGTCCGGGATAGCGCAGCGCGCAAAGCTGCAGTGCAAAACCAAGCCGGTTTCTCGGGCGCCTGCGCTGGCCGATATGATCGAGGTCTTCATCCGATAGCGTATAGTGCTTGAGCAGCTGCGCCTCGTCCGCGGGAAGGCCGAACAGGACCTCCCGTTGCTTCGGCGTCAGGATGGTCCGGTGGGCCATGTTTCTTTTGCCTTCGATTACTCCATTGCGTATCTTTGATTTCGATATGGGTTAAGGAAACGTATCAATGGCCAAGAGCGCCGATTTTCGCCAAATGTCTCAAACGATCGTTTGCGACACATGCTGATCGGCTACGCGCGGGTCTCCAAGGCCGACGGAAGCCAGTCGCTCGACCTACAGAGGGACGCCCTGATCGCAGCGGGCGTTGGCGAAGATCAGATCTACTCGGACAGAGCTTCCGGGAAGAAGGACGAGCGGCCCGGTCTCGAGGCGTGCCTGAAGGCCCTGCGGGACGGCGACGTGCTGGTGATCTGGAAGCTCGACCGGATGGGCCGCAGCCTGCATCACTTGGTGAAGACGGTCGCCGGTCTCTCCGAGCGCGGCATCGGGTTGAAGGTGCTGACTGGACAGGGCGCCCAGATCGACACGACTACCGCCCACGGGCGGCTGTCCTTCGGTATCTTCGCCTCACTCGCCGAGTTCGAGAGCGAGCTCATCCGGGAACGGACGATGGCCGGGCTCGCCGCCGCCCGCGCTCGGGGGCGAAAGGGAGGCCGCAAGTTCGCGCTGACCAAGGCTCAGCTGCGCATGGCGCAGGCCGCGATGGCCAACCGCGATACCTCCGTCTCCGAGTTGTGCAAGGAGCTGAAGATCAGACCGGTAACGCTCTATCGGTATGTCGACCCAGAGGGAAACCTGCGCGAGAATGGGAAACGGCTGCTCGGCGCTTAGCGTAGGATTTCACACTCTCCCGCAAACGACCCCTTAGAGTCTCTAGATAGTGATGTGTCGCGTGGGGATGACACGACATCTGGCGCGACTTCGGTCTCGTTGTTTCCTCCGAACCGGAAGAGCCATGGCGCGAACTTGCCATTGGTCTTCCACCGAACCAGCGCCAAGCCAGAGGCTGCGAGCTCGACCAGAAGCGCCGTCAGGTGCTGCCGCGAAACCCCCATCTTCTCAGCAAGATGCGCCAGCGTGAACGCAGCCGTCCCGCGTTCCAGCCCGTTGTACCCATCTTTCCAGGCAATCCCGTCGAGAATGATCGTCGCAAGCTTATGGGCTGCCGTAGAGAGCGGCGTTTCGGTGATGCGGCGCAGAATAGCGCCTGTGGTGAGTTCCATGATGTGTCGTTCCGTCTTTGGGCGACACCAGACCGTTGAGCGTACAAAATTTCGTTCCGGCAAAAGTATTTGCGGGTTGAACGGGTCCAAAGCTCGCGCTAAATTCCCAGTACCACGAGGAAATCAGTGCGGCGTCGGGCCTATGGTCTGGCGTCGTTTCTGTATTTAGGTGTCGGTCTTTCGTTCAACGTGGGTCATGGCCGTGGGTCAGGTTCTCAGTAGTGAACCTCTTCGTGTCCGTAGCTGCCTTCATAGTCGCGCCATTCGACGAAGACGGACCGATGCCAATAGTTGTGACAGTCTGCCGGTACAGCGAGATCTGAGGCAGTAGGAACCGCCGAGACGCTGCTCCGGCGGCGGCTGTATTCGCCTTGATCGCCGTAGCTGCCCATGTAGACACTGCCCCAACTGTTACAGTCGCCATCAGAGCTGCGTCGCTGCTGATAGGTGATCTCGAACACACGGATCGAGCGGACGAAGTCAAACGCCGGATCGGAGATGTCGACATCTGCCTGAGCGTCGACAGGGATCAGTCCGGCAGAGCCTTGGGGGAGCGACAAGGCTGTCGAAGGCAAATCACTCCGGAATGCAATATCGAATAGACGCTCAAGCGACATTTGCTGGCCCCGGAAACTTGCCCGCATCGGACAGTTCCATATCTGCAGCGGTGGCTCGATTGGCCATGGCGTGATGCGGCGAATGAAGACCGCCCTCGCGTGAGCGCATTCGGCAGAAGCAGGCCAGCCCCCTGCGAGGCAAAGAAGGATCGCGCAGTCGACAGGGTAGGCCGCTGCGGGAGTGATGGTTGCGGTTGAGAGACCGACACCCAGGAGGAGGGCAGGGAGGAGAGGTTTCACGGGAGGTCCTTCTGAGCTGGTGGGGAGTTGAGGAAAATCGAATAAGCCTCGGTTGCCCTATGGGCTTCCGACAGGGCGCGATTGCGCTCGGTATCGAGACAGGCGATGTGGGTGCTGACGGCCGCAAAATAGGCCTCGAACTCGGCCGCAATCTCAGTTCGGTACTCGGCGAGAACCGCCTGGGGAAGGTCGGTAACCGGCACTTCGGGCGACAGGCAGCGAATCACCTCTGGTTGTGCGAGAGCTGCGGAGTTCACAAACGTGGCCACGACAATCGAGGCCAGATTCAGCTCTCGTCTGCGCATCGGAAGTGCTAATCCGGCCGATGAATTCGCTGCGGCAACCCGCAAATCTGCCAATATTTCTTGGGCTTTTCTCAACGTCTGCCTCTCACAACCTAGCTCCATTTTCTCGAGGGCCGACCGGTGCAGCTGCCTGCATCGCATACCCGCCGGGATCAACCGCAGGTTCGGCCAATCTGTCTTCTTTTATCGTGTTTGTCATTTTTATATTGAATACGCCATACTTTCTGTTAGGCATCGCCTCACCAAGAAATCTGCGATACAACGTTCCCAACAGATGATCCGAGGGGACCTCATGAATACCAAACGGCGCGCATTGCCTGTCTTGCTGGAGCGCGACTTCCGCAAGCTGGCCGCATCCGAAGGAGCGACTGTTGAGATCGAGTGTGTCAGTGCGCCCAACCCCGACGAGCGGTTTTCGGGGGAATGGCTGTTCTACGTTGTCAGCCCCTCGGGTGAGCGTTTCCTGCTGGTCACGGCCCTTGCGCGGGAACGCATCGTCAACTCGCCAATCGGTATGTTCGGGCTCGCCTTCGGCAAGCTCAACCTCGATCATCTCGACGTGCCTGCTGTCGCTGGCGCTGTCTGCACTGGCATGCGGAGCCGCCCGGGCGGAAGTGATCCGCTGGAATGAGCCGGAAGGGCAGGGCGGTGACATCCAGCTTGCCGCGCTCGATACATCCGTTCTGCGCTACGATGCGCAGGGGCAACTGATCGTTCCCGTCCGCCTGGAACCAGCTGAGGAAGAGCACCCGAAAGGGGAGGGGGCACAAGCGGCAGCCGATGTTTCCTACAGCACCAAAGGGGTTGCAGCCCCAAGGGATGTCCTGCCGTCCATCCGGCTGATTGCCACCCGCTATCAGGACCACCCGGCCTTAGCGCGACTGGACCTTACGCCTGCCGAATGGGCTGCGTTCTTCCAGGCGATGATCAAGGTCGAGAGCAATTACACCCAAGGCGCTGTCAGTCATGCCGGTGCCCTTGGCCTCGCTCAGTTGATGCCCGGTACGGCTGATTACCTCAACGTTGATCCTGCCGACCCCATCGAAAACCTCGACGGTGGCGCACGCTATCTTCTGGAGCAAATGGCCGCCTTTGGCAGCCTGGAGCTTGCCCTTGCCGCCTACAACGCTGGCCCCGAAGCAGTCCGCAAATACGACGGCATCCCACCCTACGCCGAGACCCAATCCCACATCGTCAAGGTGATGGCGGTCTATGACCGCATCCTCACCGAGCTCTGACCCAAGAAGGAAACCTCCCCTCATGCGTAACGAACACGTGGCTCTTCTGGGCCTGACCCTTTGCACCCTTTTTCTGGCGCA
>Ga0073904_10001265_pt1 | contig 18876 bp, 18 predicted proteins | sample KloWWTrecipitate_FD_66668 | JGI IMG/M metagenome (GOLD analysis project Ga0073904, IMG submission 66668) | Active sludge microbial communities from Klosterneuburg, Austria, studying microevolution and ecology of nitrifiers - Klosterneuburg... | ecosystem: Engineered > WWTP > Aerobic digester >... | reverse complement strand
CCTTTGCTCGCCTTCGCCTTCTACGGCGCGCTCGCCCTCACCGCGCTGCTGCCGTTCCTGTTGCGCCACCGCCGCTAGAAGCCGGTGAGGGGTACACTCGCTGGGGAGCTCTCTGGGACCCGAGGGAGGAGAGTCTATGGCCAGAAAGACGTCCCGACCGGCGAAGCCCCTGGCTGACACGAAGTCCGCCCGCACCACCAAAGTGGGGAAGCGGGTGCGAGCGGCGCCCGCCGCGCGAAAGGGCGCAGCACGACGCCCCTTCCTGCGCTTCTACCATTCCGTGCCGCTGCGCCAGCGGACCCTCGCCGTGCTCGACGGGCTCGAGAGTTCCGCGGAGCCCAGACGACATGCCGAAGCGCTCGCGGAGGTCGTCGTCGAGTTGACCCGCAGTGGTCTCGACACCTACTTCATTCAGTCCTTGAAGCGATCCAAGGCAGGGTTCATCGTCGAGCAGTCGGCCGCCCTCGGCCTGGGCGGTGCCGTCAAGGTGATCGCCGCGGTGATTCGCAACGTCATCGGCGGTATGGGCGCCCCGCAGCTCCTTTCGGTCAGCGCCTCCGTCCGCGCCTTCATGCGCTGAATCCGAACGACCTCGATCCACGGAACCCGGCGGTCCGGGCGCGCCTGACCTGGCAGGTCGAGCTGCAGGCGAAGACGTAAGTCCATGAATCTAATTGGTGCCGGAGACAGGAGTCGAACCTGCACGCCCGTGAGGACGGGGGATTTTGAGTCCCCTGCGTCTGCCATTCCGCCACTCCGGCTAGGGGTAGGTGGAGGGATGGGATGCTACGGGCCGGGCTGCGGCCTGTCAAATGGCGCTAAAACTGTGGAAAAAGCGGTGGAAAACTCCCTTGCGAGAGGCGCTTTGCGCCCTGTTTGCGCTACCCCGGGGGGTTGACGAATGTGCCGTTTTCGGCTACTCTTCGGCGTCGGCAGTTGTCGCTCTCGTATCCTAAGTACTCAGTCTCACAATAGTTACAGAAGGGGGCAGAGCACGTGACATTCAAGGTCGGTCAGAAGGTCGTCTACCCGAACCACGGCGTGACCGTGGTCGAGGAGATTGCTCCGAGCCGGATCGATGGCACCGAGCGCACCTGTTATCACCTCCGGCTGTTGTCGGGAAATTCCAAGGTGATGGTGCCGAAGGACAACCTCGATCTGGTCGGACTGCGTCCCCTTTGCGAAGCGAAGGAGATCCGCACGCTGTTCAGCATCCTCGAGAACGGCAGCGTCGAGGCGCAGAAGGACTGGAAGGGCCGCTACAAGCAGAACGTCGAGAAGATGAAGACCGGCCGCATCACCGAAGTGGCGGAAGTGCTGAAGAACCTGCGTTTCGTAAGCCAGAGGAAGAGCCTTTCGTTCCGCGAGAAGAAGATGTACGAGCGCGCCAAGAGCTTCATCGTCAGCGAAGTCGCCCACGTCAAGGGTCTCACCGAGCGCGACGCCGAGCAGCAGGTCGAGCGCGCCCTGACTTCGAGCATCGAGCGCAAGAAGAAGGGCGATCTGCTCGCGAGCTGATCGCCGTGCAAGCCGCACTCTCACGGCCGCTCCCGCTTCTCCGGAAGCTGGGGCGGCCGTTTCTCGTTTGCTGCAAATTGCCGCCGGACCTTCCGCGACCGGGGGAGTCTTGACGCCGACCGCCTTCGTCGACATCGCCCTGCCGCTGCCGGTCGGCCAGACGTTCACCTATCACCTGACGCCTTATCAGCAGGAGCGCATCCGGCCGGGCGCCCGCGTGCGCGTGCCGGTCGGCCGCCGGCGCATGACCGGCTACGTCGTCGCGACCCGCGAGGCGGCCCCCGAGGGGTTCGCGACGCGGGCGATCGAGGCGCTCATCGACCGCGAGCCCGTGCTGCCGGGGGAGCTGCTCGAGCTCGCGCGCTTCGCCGCCGACTACTACCTGGCGCCCCTGGGCGACGTGCTCGCGGCGATGATCCCGGCCGAGGCCGACTCCTGGGGGGATCGCCGCGTGCGTCTGACCGACCGCGGAGCGCTCGCCGTGCATCACGACCCGTTAGGCCAGGCGATGCAGGCGCTGCTGCTCGAGCGCGGACAGCTGCGCATCTCGGAGATCGAGGAGCTGCTCGACGACCCGCGGATCGAGGCCGTGCTGGTGGCGGCGATCGAGGAGGGCGGTCTCGCCTGGGACGAAGCCGGGGCGCGCGGCGAGCGCTACATCGCGGCCTTCGGCCTCGCTCCCGGCGACCCGCAGGCGCTGCGCGAGCGCGCCGGGCGCTCACCCGCCGGGCGCGCGGTGGTGGACTTCCTCGCCGCGCTCGGCCGCCCGGCACTCGCCGACGAGCTTCGCCAGGGAACCGGCTGCAGCACCGCCGTGCTGCGGCGCCTCGCCGGCCTCGGCATCCTCTTGCGCTTCAGCCAACCGAATCGCCTCGGGCTCGACCGGCACCTGATGCCGCGCGACGCCGCGCCGGAACCGATCGCGTTGCGCGGCGACCAGGCTGCGGCACTGACCGAGATCGAGAACGCGCTCGCCGCCGGCAGCTTCGCGCGCTTCCTGCTGCGCGGCGTCACCGGCTCCGGCAAGACCGAGGTCTACCTGCGCGCCGCCGCCGCGGCCCTCGCCGCGGGCCGCAGCGTTCTGCTGCTGGTGCCCGAGATCGCGCTCGTGCCGGCCCTGGCGACGGCCGCCCGGCAGCGTTTTCCAGACGAGCTCGCGGTGCTGCATTCGGGGCTCGGCGCCGCCGAGCGCCAGCAGGAGTGGGCGCGCATCCGCACCGGCGAAGCGCGTCTCGTGGTCGGGCCGCGCTCGGCGCTGTTCGCGCCGGTCGCGAACCTCGGGCTGATCGTCGTCGACGAGGAGCAGGATCTCTCCTACAAACAGGACTCGTCGCCGCGCTACCAGGGGCGCGATCTGGCGCTGATGCGCGCCAAGCTCGCCGGCGCGGTCGCCGTGCTGGTTTCGGCGACGCCGGCGCTCGAGACCCGCCTCGCGGTCGCTTCCGGCAGGATGGTCGGGCTCGGCCTCACCGAGAGGGCCGGCAACGGCGCGCTGCCCGAGGGGATCCTGGTCGATCTGCGCAACGAGCCGGTGGTGAAGCTGCCCGGCGATGTGCATTTTTCGGAACGGCTCCTGGCCGAGATCGAACGCGCGCTCGCCGAGGGCGACCAGACGATCCTGCTGCGCAATCGCCGGGGCTATGCGCCGTTGCTGCTCTGCCGCGCCTGCGGCGAGGACTTCCGCTGCGCCGACTGCGGCCTGCCGCGCACCTATCATCGTAAGGGAGGGCGTGGCGAGCAGCTGATCTGTCATTACTGCGACTCACACCTCGCCGTCCCGAAGCACTGCCCGACCTGCCGCGCGGAGACGCTGGAGGCGATCGGCGCCGGCACCGAACGGATCGAGGAGGCGGTGAAGGAGCGCTTCCCCGGGGCCGCGGTGGACGTTCTCGACCGCGACGCCCTGGCGCGCGGCGGCGGCCCGGCCGCCATTCTCGAGCGCTTCCAGCGCGGCGAGACGCAGATTCTGGTCGGCACGCAGATGGTCTCCAAGGGGCACCACTTTCCGCGCGTCGCCCTGACCGGCATTCTCTCCGCCGACAGCTATCTCGGATTTCCCGATTTCCGTGCGGTGGAGAAGACCTATGCCCTGCTCACCCAGCTCGCCGGGCGCGCCGGACGCGGCGAGCGCCCGGGGCGAATGGTGATCCAGACCTTCCTGCCCGAGCACTACGCCATCCGTGCCGCCCTGCTGCAGGACGACGCCGCCTTCGCCGAGCAGGAGATGCGCTTCCGCCGCATCTTCCACTACCCGCCGTACACCCGCATGGTGCAACTCCTGTTGCGCGACAGCAGCCGCGAGCGTGGCCTCGAGCGGCTGACGGAGATCGCCCATCGCCTCGGGCGCCATCCCCGCGCCGGGGAGCTGCGCGTGACCGGTCCGGCGACCGCGCCGCTCGAGCGCCTTCGCGGCGAATGGCGCCTGCAACTGTTGGTGCGCGGAGCGAACGGCGGCCTGGTCCGGCAGGCGATCCGCGAGGCGCTGGGCGACAAGCCGCACCCCGGACTGGCGGTCGATGTCGACCCCTACCACCTGCTCTGACGGTTTGACCTGACCCCGAGCCTCTGCTACTTTGCCCCCCTCCGTGACCGTTCCGACGATGGCCCAAGACTCCCAGTTCGAAGAGCCTCTGGTCGCCCTGCGCCGCAGGATCGAAGAGCTCGAGGGCTATCCCGAAGGCTCCGGCAGGGAAGGGGAGCTGCGCGAGCTGCGCAAGCAGTTGCGCAGCGAGACCGAACGGATCTTCGCCGGCCTTACCCGCTGGCAGAAGACGCTGGTCGCGCGCCACCCGGACCGGCCGTACACCCTCGACTACGTCGCCATGATGACCGAGGATTGGGTGGAGCTGCACGGCGACCGCGCGTTCGGCGACGACAACGCCATCGTCGCCGGCCTGGCTCGTTTTCGCGGGCGCTCGGTGGCCATCATCGGCCACCACAAGGGGCGCGGCACCAAGGAGCGCATCGCCCGCAACTTCGGCCAGCCCCGTCCCGAGGGCTATCGCAAGGCGCTGCGGGTGATGAAGCTCGCCGAGCGTTTCGGGCTGCCGGTCATCACCCTGATCGACACCGCCGGCGCCTATCCCGGCCTCGACGCCGAGGAGCGCGGACAGGCCGAAGCGATCGCGCGCAACCTGCTCGAGATGGCCGGGCTCAACGTGCCGATCGTCGTCGCGGTGACCGGCGAAGGGGGCAGCGGCGGGGCGCTGGCGCTCGGCGTCGGCGATCGCGTGCTGATCTTCGAATACGCGGTCTACTCGGTGATCTCCCCCGAAGGATGCGCGGCGATCCTGTGGAAAGACCAGGAGATGAAGGCCCAGGCGGCGGAGGCGATGCGCATCACCGCCCCCGACCTGTTGAAGCTCGGTGTCGTCGACGAGATCGTCGCCGAGCCGCCCGGCGGCGTACACACCGATCCCGAAGCCGGCGCCGCCCGGCTCGCGGATGCCATCGAGCGCGCTCTCGCCGGGCTCGAGCGGATGAGCCCCGAGGCGCGGCTCGAGGCGCGCTATCGGCGTTTCCGCGCCCTCGGCGTGGTGGGCGAGATCGGCTCGGCCGGCGACTTCGGTCGCGGTGTCGGCGCCGCCCCGACGCCAGCCGCTCCGGCCGCTCCGAGACGCTGAGCCGCGGTGCACGCGTCGTGGATCGCCCGGCAACCCCCGCCGGCGATCGAAACCCTCGATCGACTCGAAGCCTCCGGCCTCACCCGCGAGCTCGCCTCGCTGCTCGCCGCGCGCGGCGTCTCGACGCCGGCGGAAGCCGCCGCCTTCCTCGATCCGGGAATCGACAGCCTGCACGATCCGCTGCTCCTCAAGGGGATGAAAGAAGCGCTCGACCTTCTGCTGGCAGCGCACTCGCGCGGCGAGCGCGTGGCGGTGATCGGCGACTACGACGTCGACGGGATCACCGCCACGGCGCTGCTGCTCGGCGTCTTTCAGGCAGTAGGCATCGCGGCGCACGGCATCCTGCCCAACCGGCACGCCGGTGGCTACGGTCCCCAGCCACAGCACATGCAGCAAGCGGAGGAGCTCGGCTGCCGTCTGGTGGTCACCGCCGACTGCGGTATACGGGCCTACGAGGCGCTCGCCGAGGCCAGGCGCCGCGGACTTCCTGTCATCGTCACCGATCACCATCTGCCGGGGGAGCAGCGGCTCGACGCCGCGGCGGTCGTCAATCCGCGCCAGGCCGGCTGTTCTTACCCGTTCCGCGAGCTCGCCGGCGTCGGTCTGGCGATGAAGCTCGGCGCGGCGCTGCTCGAGCGCTTCGGGCGCCCGGTGCCGTGGACTTCGCTCTGCCGCATCGCCTGCCTCGGTACGATCGCCGACGCCGCGCCACTCGTCGGCGAGAACCGCGTGCTGGCGAGTCGCGGTCTCGCGGCACTCGCGGCGACGCCCTCGGTCGGGCTGCAGGCGCTGCTCGCCGAAGCCGAGGTCGGCAGGCCGGTCTCGGCGCATGACGTCGGCTTTCGGCTCGGTCCACGCCTGAACGCCGCCGGCCGGCTGGGGGCAGCCGACCCGGCGCTCGAGCTGCTGCTCACCCGCGATCCGCAGCGGGCAGCGGCGCTCGCCGCCGAGCTCGGACGCAACAACAACGAGCGCCGCGAGCTCGAGAAGCGGGTCGTCGAGGAAAGCGCGGCGCGCTACGCGGACCGCGAGCTGCCAGCCATCCTCGTCGGCTGGAGCGCCGACTGGCACCGCGGCGTCGTCGGCATCGCCGCCGGACGCCTGGCGCGGCAGTTCCATCGCCCGGCGATTCTGTTCGCGATCGCCGACGGCGTCGCAGTCGGGTCGGGGCGAAGCGTGCCGGGGATCGACCTGCACGCCTTCCTCGCCACCTGGGAGTCGCGATTCGAGCGCTTCGGGGGCCATGCCCAGGCGATCGGTCTGACCGCCGATTCGGCGCGGCTCGACGAGCTCGGCCGGGAGTGGGAAGCGGCGGCCGCAGGCTGGCCGGCCGGGAGCTTCTCGCCGACCTTCGATTTCGACGGCGCGCTCGCGCTGGGTGAGGTCACCGCTGACTTCCTCGCCCGCCTGTCGCGCCTCGAACCGTTCGGCGTCGGCAATCCCGAGCCCGTCTTCCGCTTCGGTCCGTGCCGGCGAACGGGCGTCGCGCGCACGTTCGGCGGTGGCCATCTCGGATTCGCCGCCAGCGAGCTCGGCGCCGCGCCCGGCAGCGGTGTCGACGTCGTCGCCTGGCAGTGGGCGGAGCGCGCTGCGGCGAGTGGCGTCTTCGACCGCGAGTTCGAGATGCTGGCGGCGGTGGAGCTCGATCGCTTCCGCAACCGGCCGCGCCTGCGTCTCGTCGACGCCCGTCCGATGGCCCTGCAAAACCACTAGAATGAACCGGATGAAGCGGCCGGCACAGGGTTCGTACAAGCGTCTCCGGCGGGGGCTGCTGGGGCTGCTGGCGGTCGCCCTGGCGGGCCTCGCTGGCCTCTATCTGCTCGGCCGCCAGGGAGCGCCGGAGGAGGACCCCGCGGCGGCCGGTGGAGCGCGCCCCGAGGCGACGGATGCCGCCGGGCGCGCCAGCGACGCGGCGCAGCGGGCCGAGAACGTCGTCGCCTCGAGTGACGCCTTCGATTTCACCCAGTCACTCGAAGGGCAGCCGGTGTTCAGCGTGCATGGCGACCGTTTCCGGACCACCCGCGACGGCAGAGTCGAGCTCGAGGGGGTGCGCTTCCAGATCTACCGCGACACGACCAGCTATTCGGTCGCAAGCGACTCCGCCACCTACGACACCAACTCGCAGGAGGCACTGCTCACCGGCCATGTCCAGCTCACCGGCGGCGAGCTGGCGATGGACAGCGGCGAGTTGCAGTTGTCGCGCGGCGGCAAGTTCCTGGTCGCCGAGGGTCCGATCGCCCTGCGCCACGGTGCGTATTGGAAGGGCGAGGCAAGCTCGCTCGAGTTCGACGTCGCCCTCGATCTGATGACGATGCGCGGGCCGGTGACCATGGCGGGCGCGCTGCCGGGCGCCGAGCCGATGACGGTCGCGGCGGGCAAAGTGGTACTCGACCGCACCGGCAGGGTCCTGCGCGCCAAGGGGGAAGTGACCGCCACCCGCGGCGCCAGCCACTTCGAGTCGGACGAGGCGGAGCTGTTCCTGGCTGAAGACGGCGCGACGCCGGCGATGCTGATTCTCGACGGGTCGCTCACCGGCACCTATGTGGCGTCGAGTGCCGGAGAGGAGTCCGGAGTCGCCGACCGTGTGGACTTCCGCGGCGCCAAGCTCACCGTGCAGTTCGGCGCCGCCGGCGTCAGCGAGCCGCGCGAGATGAGTCTCGAAGGCCGCGGCAAGGTCCTCGCGCTGCTCGAGTCGGTCGACGGCGAGATCATTCACGGCCTGGCCTCGCGCGCCCTCTGGATGCAGCTCGAAGGGGGCAGGCCGCGCACGGCGCAGAGCACCGAGCCGGTCTACTTCGCCGAGTACCATCGCGGGGTCACCGACGCGCTGCGCTCGGGCCGGGCCGACCGGGCCGACGCCGAGTTCGGGCCGACCGGCGGCATTTCGCGCGTGGTGCTGGCGGGCGGCGTCACGCTGACCGACCCGGCGTTCCGCGGCTGGGGAGAGCAGGCGCTGTTCGACTTCGCCGCCGAACGCTCGGAGCTCCTGGGAACGCCGGCGCGCACCGAGAGCTCGAGCGGCCAGCTCGCGGCGCCGCACATCGTCTACGCGCGCAAGACCGGCCTGTTGACTGCCGACCGCGGGGTGCGCGGCGTCCTGCAGAAGGGGAGCGGCAGCGCCATCGCCGGCGTCGGATTCCGCGGCGATCAGCCGATCGAGTTCCAGGCCGACGAGGCGATCTTCACCGACGCGCCGCGCGGCTTCTTCCTCAAGGGGCAGGTGCGCGCCTGGCAGGGCAAGAGCCTCTTGCTGGCCAACCAGGTGCACGGCGAGGAGGCCGAGCAGCGGCTTTCGGCGGCGGGAGGCGTGCGGACGATGATCGACCTGAACAAGGAGGGAGCACCCGCCGCACCTGCACCCGCCGGCGGTGTGGCGGCGCCGATGACCGAAGTGATCGCCGATCTCCTCACCTATCGCCGGGCGGAGGCGAGCGTGACCTACACCGGCGGCGTTCGTCTGCAGCAGGGGACCCGGACGCTCACCTGCGACGAGTTGATCGCCGGGCTCGACGGCGCGCAGCGGATCCAGAGCATGGTCGGCAAGGGCTCGGTCCTGCTGCGCGACTCGGCCGACGGGCGGACGATCTCGGGCACGACCGCTTCCTACGACGTCGCGCAGGAGAGCATCGAGCTCGCGGGCAGTCCGGTCAGGATCAAGGACGACACCGGCGCTTCGCTGACCGGCAAGCGCGCCATCTACGATCTCAAGTCGGGCGCCGCGCGCCTGGCGGGAGCCGCGCAATGACCCGCACCGGACCCCGGGAGGGGCCGCGCCTCGTGGCGACGAACCTGCAGAAGGTCTACGGCGGCCGCACGGTCGTGCACGACGTCTCCGTCGACGTCGCGCCGGGCGAGATCGTCGGTCTCCTCGGGCCCAACGGCGCCGGCAAGACGACCACCTTCTACATGGTCGTCGGCCTCGCGGCGCCGGACGGCGGCAAAGTCATGCTCGGCGACGAGGAGATCACCGATCTGCCGATGTATCTGCGCGCGCAGCGCGGCATCAGCTACCTGCCCCAGGAGCCCTCGGTCTTCCGCAAGCTCTCCTCGGAAGACAATCTGCGGGCGATCTTCGAGACGCTGGACCTGACCCACGCCGAACAGGAGCGGCGCATCGACCGCCTGATCGAGGAGTTCCGGCTGCAGAAGGTGCGCAAGAGCATGGGCTACATGCTCTCGGGTGGCGAGCGCCGCCGTGTCGAGATCGCCCGGGCGCTCGTCCTGTCGCCCTCTTTCATCCTGCTCGACGAGCCGTTCGCGGGGATCGATCCGATTGCCGTGCTCGATATTCAAGGTATCATCCGCCACCTGAGACAGATGGGAATCGGCATCCTGATCACCGACCACAACGTCCGCGAGACGCTGAAGATCACCGACCGCGCCTACATCATCAACAACGGCGGCATTCTGCGCGCGGGCTCGCCGCTCGAGCTCTCTTCCGACCCGCAAGTCCGCAAGATCTACCTCGGCGAACAGTTCGAGCTCTAGGCCGCCCCTTCACCGACACCGCATGGCACTCGAACAGAAACTCTCCCTCAAGCTCTCGCAGCGACTGGTGATGACACCGTCGCTGCAGCAGGCGATCAAGCTGCTGCAGATGACCCGCCTCGAGCTCGAGGTCGTGGTGGCGCAGGAGCTCGAGATCAACCCGGTGCTCGAAGAGGCCGAGGAGATCGAGGACGACGACGAGGACGCCGGACCGCTCGAGGCCGCGACCCAGGACGTCATCGAGGAGCTGCCGACGCCGGAGGTCCTCGAGCGCCAGCGCCTCGAGCAGGTGGCCTTCGAGGCCTATCTCGACGACGCCTCGGGAGACGACGGCGGCAGCTACGGCGAGTCCGAGAATCGCGAAGCGCCGCCGCTCGAGAACACCCTGACACGCGAGCCCGACCTCTACGACCATCTGCTCTGGCAGATCCACATGTCCGACTTTCAGCCCCTCGAGCGCGAGATCGCCGAGCTGATCGTCGGCAACCTGAATCCCGATGGCTTCCTGGTCGCCTCGCTCGACGAGATCCGCGACCTCGCGAGCGCCGGGCTCGAGCAGCCGCTGGCGATGGAGCAGGTGGCGGCGGTTCTGACTCGAGTCCAGCGGCTCGATCCGCCCGGAATCGCCTGCCCGAACCTGCGCGACAGCCTCCTGCTGCAGCTCGACCTGCGTGGCGAGCCGGGCGACTCGCTGACCCGGCGCGTGCTGGCAGAACACTGGGAGCTCTTCCTGCGCCGCCAGTACGCGGTGATCGCGCGCGCGCTCGACGTGACGCTCGCCGCTCTCGAGCCGGTGATCGAGGACATCAAGACGCTGCAGACGCGGCCGGGACGCAAGTTCACCAACGACCGCACCCACTACATCGAACCCGATGTCTACGTCATCAAGGTGGGCGACGACTACGTCATCCAGTTGAACGACGACGGTCTGCCCAAGCTGCGCATCTCGCGCGCCTACCGCATGATGCTCAAGAACCTGCGACAGGAGGGCCGCCAGAACGACGCCCAGCAGTTCATCTCGGAGAAGATGCGCTCGGCACTGTGGATGATCAAGAGCCTCGACCAGCGGCAGCGGACGATCTACAAGGTGGCGACCTCGATCGTCCGCCAGCAGCGCGATTTCCTCGACCACGGCCTCGACCACCTGCGTCCGATGGTCCTGCGCGACGTCGCCGAGGACATCGGCATGCACGAGTCGACGGTTTCCCGGGTGGTCTCGAACAAGTACATGCACACGCCGCGCGGTCTCTTCCCGCTCAAGTACTTCTTCCACAGCGGTATCGACCGGGACTACGGCGAGGACATCTCGTCGCTGACGGTGAAGCGCAAGATCCAGCAATTGGTCGAATCCGAGGACGCCCGTCATCCGCTTTCGGACAGCGAGCTGATGCGCATCCTCAACCGCGAAGGCATCCAGATCGCCCGCCGGACGGTGGCCAAGTACCGCGACGAGCTCAACGTGCCTTCATCCTCGGATCGCAAACGGATTTTCTGAACACGGTTTGGCGGAGAATGGAGGAACGATGAACATCGAATTCGTCGGCAGACACCTTCAGGTGACGGAAAAGATGCGGCTCCTGGCGGCGGAAGAGCTGGAGCGCCTGGCGAAGTTCCTCGCCGAACCGATCGACATCCACATCGTCCTCGAAGCGGCGAAGCTGCGCCACTCGGCCGAGATCAAGGTGCGCTGCGCCGGCCGGGAATTTCTGTCGAAGGAGGAGGCCGTCGACCTTCAAGACGCCTTGACGCTCGCCGCCGACAAGGTGGTGGAGCAGGCGAAGCGGGCGCGCAAGCGCGAGGTGGACGAGCCGCGCCGGCGCGACCGCGAGCAGGCGAGCGCACAGCAGTGGCCGGTGGACGTCCTGACCCGCGAAAGCGTGCGCAAGGGCGAGTCGCCGATCGTCGTCAAGTCGAGCCAGCTCGAGATCCACTCGATGACCATCAACGAAGCAGCCTTGAAGCTCGAGAGCTCGCGCAGCGAGTTCGTCGTCTTCCGCGATCTCGAGAGCGAGCGCGTGAGCGTCATCTACCGGCGCCACGACGACGACTACGGCCTCATCGTGCCCGAGCTCTGATTGGCGACCGCGGCCGGGCCGGGCCCGTCTCTCGCGCAATGGATCCGTCCCGGATCCGTGCTGCCCGATCTTACGGCGGGCTCCGCTGCCGGCTTGCTCGACGAGCTCGCCGACTGTGTCGCGCGGTCCCTGCCGGGAGTCGCGAGCGCCGCCCTGCGTTTCGGCTTCGCCGAACGTGAGGCCCTCGGGACGACCGCCGTCGGCGGTGGTTTCGCGATTCCCCACTGCCGTCTCGCCGGCGCCCGTGAGCTCGCGCTCCGGGTGGCGCGACACCCGGCGGGCGTCGATTTCGGGGCGCTCGACGGCCAGCCCGTGCAGGTGTTCTTCGCGGTGGTGGCGGCGACGAGCTCCGCGACAGCGCACCTCGAGGCGCTGCGGGCCATCGCCCGCTTCGTGCGCCAACCGGGGACGCTCGGGCGCCTGCTCGCGGCCGGCGGACCAGAGGAGCTCGCCGAGCGGCTAGTCGCGCCGCCGGTCAAGGAGCCAGGCGCCCCCCGCCAGGCGGAGACCGCCGATGTCTGACGCGCAGAAGGTGCGGGTCAGCGAGCTCTTCGGCGACGAGCTCGCCGACCTCAAGCTGGTCGTGCTCGCCGGCGAGAACCACCTCGACAACACCGTGACCCATCCGCGGGTGCAGAAGCCCGGCCTGGCATTCGCCGGCTACTACGAGTACATCAAGCCGGGCCGCGTCCAGATCGTCGGCGAGAGCGAGCTCGAGTACCTGAAGACCGTCGCGATGGAGGAGCGCGCCGAGCGCCTGCGGCGCATCGCGGCGCTGCCGATTCCGGTCGTCGTCATCACCAAGGGGCTGGCGCCGGGCGAAGAGTTCCTGGCCGAGTTTCGCGCCCGGCAGGTGCCGGTGCTGTCGTCGAGGGCCCTGTCCTCGGTGGTGATCAAGCAGCTCTCCTGGTTTCTCGAGGACCATCTGGTGCCGTCGACCCGCCTGCACGGCGTGCTGCTCGACATCTACGGCCTGGGAGTGCTGCTCATCGGATCGAGCGGCGTGGGCAAGAGCGAGGCGGCTCTCGACCTCATCACCCGCGGCCACAGCCTGGTCTCCGACGACCGGGTGACGATCAAGCGCTATCCGAGCGGCGAGCTGGTGGGCTTCTCCGAGGAGACGCTGAAGCACCACATGGAGCTGCGCGGCCTCGGAATCATCAACGTCAAGGATCTCTTCGGGCTGGCGGCGATCCGCGCCCGCAAGCCGATCGACCTCGTCGTCGAGCTCGAGCCCTGGCGGGAGGGTCAGGCCTATGACCGCCTCGGCCTGGACGAGACCGTCTTCAGCATTCTCGATACTCCCTGCCCGTACATCCGCATGCCGGTCGCTCTGGGTCGGAACGTCGCCAACCTGGTCGAAATTGCGGCGCGCAATCACGTGTTGAAGCTCCAGGGGACGCACTCGGCGCGGGAGTTCGCGCGCAAGCTGGAAGAGCAGCTCGAACGCAGCCGCACCGGCAAGCCGCGCTAGGAGGAACCGTCGTGAACGCCAAGGCCAGGCTCGTCCTGGTGACCGGCCTCTCGGGGTCGGGCAAGAGCACGGTCGCCAAGTGCTTCGAAGATCTGGGGTACTACTGCGTCGACAACATGCCGTTGCCGCTGCTCAGCCAGTTCGTCGCCGCGCCGCTCGACTTCGTGCCGGGGCGCGACCACATCGCGGTGGTGATGGACATGCGCGCGCCGGGATTCGCCGCCGAAGCGCCGCGCCTGCTGGGCGAGCTCGACCGGAGCAAGCTGCAGACGATGCTGGTCTTTCTCGAGTCGTCCGAGGAAGCGCTCATGCGACGTTTCTCGGAGTCGCGGCGGCCGCATCCGTTCTCCGACGAGTTGCCGGTCCTCGAGTGCATCCGCGCCGAGCGCGCCATGATGAGCGAGCTGCGCGGCGCCGCCGACCTGATCCTCGACACCAGCGACTGGTCGATCCACGACATCCGCAGCCTCGTCTACCGCGAGTTCGGGCGCGATGCCGGCCACGAGCCGGTGATGAACGTCAGCCTGGTGAGCTTCGGCTTCAAGCACGGCATTCCGTTCGGCGCCGACCTGCTGTTCGACGTGCGTTTCCTGCCCAACCCGCACTTCGACCCGGCGCTGCGTCCGCTCTCGGGCCTCGACGAGCCGGTGCGGGACTTCCTCCTCCAGCGAACGGATTTCAACGAGCTCGTGACGCGCCTGTCCGACCTGCTGCGCTTCCTGCTGCCGCGTTATCAGCAGGAGAACCGGAGCTACCTCACCATCGGCATCGGCTGTACCGGCGGCCAGCATCGTTCGGTCGCCGCAGTCGAAGCGCTCGCCGCCGCACTCGAAAAGGTCGGCTGGACGGTGCGGGTGAAACACCGCGACCTCGAACGGAAGCGCTCTTGACCCCGGTGCTGCTGGTCACCCACGGACGACTGGCGCAGGAACTGCTCGCCGCGGCGGAGACCATCGCCGGAGTGCGGCCCGATATCCGGGCGCTCGCCCTGGAATGGAACGACGGGATCGACGCGGCGCGGACGCGCATCGCCCAGGCGATCGCCGAGCTCGATCGCGGCGCAGGCGTCCTGGTGCTCACCGACATGTACGGCAGCACGCCGTCGAACGCCGCCATCGCCCTTTCGGTCCCGGGCAAGGTCGAAGTGGTCACCGGCGTCAACCTGCCGATGGTCGTGCGCATGAGCTGCTCGTCGGTGCTGCCGGCGACGCTCGCCGAAACGGCGCGCTGGTTGGAGGAGAAGGGGAGGCGCAGCATCTGCCGGGGCCTTCCCGCCGATCCCTCGACCCCGCCGCCACCGCCGTCGACCTCGAAGCCGAAGGAACGCCCGGGCTGTGACTGAGCGCGAGATCGAGATCGTGAACCGGTTGGGGCTTCATGCCCGCGCCGCCGCGAAGCTCGTCCACCTGGCGAGCTCATTCTCCTGCCGGGTAAGCGTGCGCTTCGCCGGCGAGGACGTCGACGCCAAGAGCATCCTCGGCCTCCTGCTGCTCGCCGCACCGCAAGGGGCGCGGCTGACTTTGCTTTGCGATGGTGCCGACGAGGCGGCCGCGGTCGAAGCGATCGCCGGCCTCTTCGCCGAGCGCTTCGGAGAGAGCGAATGAGCACGATCCGGCCGATGATCACGTTGCAGGGCATCGGAGCAGCGCAGGGCGTGGCGATCGGACGAGCGGTGGTGATCGCCAACCGCGCGCTCGACGTCTTCCGCATTCCGATCGCGGCCGACGAGACCGAGGCCGAAGTCGGCCGGCTCAAGTCGGCGTGCAGCGCCACCCAGCAGCAGATCCAGCGCACCCGGGCCAAGGCCAGCCACCTCTTCGGTCAGGAGCTGGCGGCGATCTTCGACGCTCACTCGCTGCTGCTCTCCGACCGCATGTTCCTCGACCAGGTCGAGCGCCGGATCGTCGAAGAGCAGGTCAACGCCGAGTGGGCGGTGCACGAGACTTCGCGCGAGCTCGCCAAACGGTTCTCCGCCATCGAGAACCCCTACCTGCGCGAACGCGGGCAGGACCTCGAGGACATCGGGCGCCAGCTCCTGCGAGTGCTGCAGGGCATCGCCCATCACGAGATCTCGGACGTCGAAGGGGACGTGATCCTGGTGGCCGACGACCTGGTGCCGTCGGAGGCGATCCGGCTCGGGCGCGACAAGGTCGTGGGCTTCGCCATCGAAGCCGGCGGCCGCACCTCCCACACCTCGATCATCGCCCGCTCGCTGGGGCTGCCGGCGGTCACCGGCCTCGAAGAGGTGACCGACTACGTCACGAACTCCGACCCGGTGATCGTCGACGGCCGCGCCGGTCTGGTGATCCTGCATCCGACGCCGGAAGTGCTGGCGGAGTACGAGAAGTTGCGCTCCGAGCTCAGCGAGGGGAGATTCGGCGCCGCCGTGTCGCGCGATGCGGCGCCGAGCACCTCCGACGGCGTGGCCGTCGAGCTGATGGCGAACATCGATCTCCCCGAAGAGCTCTCCCAGCTCGGCCGCATCGGCGCGCGCGGCATCGGTCTCTACCGCAGCGAGTTCCTCTACATGGAGACGGATCCCAATCTGCCCACCGAGGAGGATCATCTGCGGGTCTACCTGCAGCTCATCGAGGCGACCGCGCCGTTTCCGGCGGTCGTCAGGACCTACGACCTCGGGGGGCGCAAGCTGGCGCGGGAGATGATGGACAGCGCCGAGGAGAATCCGGTGCTCGGCCTGCGGGGAATCCGCTTGACCCTCGCCCGGCCGCAGATCTTCCGCACCCAGATCCGTGCCCTGCTGCGGGCAGCGGCTGCCGGCGACCTCTGGATCATGGCGCCGATGGTCAGCCGGATCGAGGAGGTCGAAGCGCTGCGCGCCTTCCTCGCCGAGGCCTCGGCGGAGCTCGCGCACGAGGGTCTCGCCCACCGCGCCGCAGTCAAGGTGGGCATCATGGTGGAGGTGCCGGCGGCGGCGATCATCGCCGACAGCCTCGCCCGGGCGGTCGATTTCATGGCCATCGGCACCAACGACTTGATCCAGTACTCGCTCGCGGTCGATCGCAACAACCGCAGCGTCGCGAGCCTCTACGAGCCGGTCCATCCGGCCATTCTGCGCATGCTACGCTTCGTCATCGAGAGCGCGGACGCGGCCGGCATTCCGGTCAGTCTGTGTGGCGAGATGGGGGCCGACGCCCAGATGCTGCCGCTGCTCGTCGGACTCGGCTTGCGCCGGATCTCGGCGTCGCCGAGTGCGCTGCCGGCGCTCAGGCAGAAGCTTGCCGGCCTGCACGCCGGCGAGCTGTCCCGGCTGGCGGTCGCCTGTTGCGGCGCTGGATCGGGGGCCGAGGTCTATCGCCTGCTGGCGGAGTCCCCCGAATCTCACCGCGGGAACTAGAGGGAACTACTGATGAGGCAACCGGTACGTCGTGTCGAAAAGCCCTGGGGGCACGAGCTGATCTTCGCCCACACCGAGAAGTACGTCGGCAAGCTCCTGCACATCGAGCCGGGCGAAGCGCTGTCGCTGCAGTTCCACCATCGCAAGGACGAGACCTTCTTCGTCGCCCGCGGCGGCATCGAGCTGCAGGTCGAAGAAGATGGCGTCATGGTGCCGCAGCGGCTCGAAGAGGGTGAGTCGTACCATGTCACCCCCGGCACCCGTCACCGCATGGTAGCCGGCGAGTCCGGCTGCGACCTGTTCGAAGTCTCCACCGCAGAGCTCGACGACGTGGTCCGCCTCGAAGACCGCTATGGCAGGAGCTGACGCCGCGCGGAACCCGCCAGTTGCCGGCCAGTTGCTCGGCTTGTCGGTTCTCGGCCTGACGCTGCTTGGACTCACCGGCTGTGGCGTCGCAGTCCCGGACGCGGTGGCTTTGCCGCCCGTATCCGAAGCCGCGGCAGAGGCGCCGCCGCCCAAGACGCAAGGTGAAGACCCGGTCGCCAGCCCCCCTCCGCCGACCACCGTTGTCGTCATCGACAGTGGATCCGAAGGCGCACCGCAGCCGCCGAAAGGCCTGGCTCAGGCGGCGCGGGACGAGCGCGAGCGCCGCGCCCAGGCTGGGAAACCGGTCGCCGTCATCGACAACCGCAATCTCGCCGAGTTCTCCAAGGGTCAGAAACTCACCGTCGCCGACGGGGCGAGCTCAGCGGCGCCGGAGGCGACGATCGACCCAGTGGACGGCAAGACCACTTCTGCCGAGCCTGTGCGCGACGAGGCCTACTGGCGCAACCGCGGTCTCGAGATCCGCGAGGAATGGCGCGAAGCGACGGACCGCATCGTCGAGCTCGAAGGCAAATCCGAAGAGCTGCGGCGCAAGTTCTACGCCGCCGACGACCCTTATGTCCGCGACGCCCAGATCAAGCCGGAATGGGACCACACGCTCGACGAGCTCGATTCCACCCGCCGCGCCGCTGAGCGTTCCGAGCTCGAGCTCGAGCGCTTCCTGAACGAAGGGCGCGAGGCCGGGGCCCTTCCGGGTTGGCTGCGCGAAGGCTCCGAGCTCGAGCCGGAGCGCAAGGTCATCCAGGCACCTGACGCCGAGCCGACCGAGCCGGTGGTGGTGGAGGAGCCGCGGAACAAGCCTTGAGCGGTCCCTTGACATTACGCCGCTTTTACGTCGAGACCTGGGGCTGCCAGATGAACGAACTGGACAGCCAGCGGATGACCGGCCAGTTGATGCAGCAGGGAATGCTGCCAACGCACGAAGCCGCCGACGCCGATCTCATCCTGCTCAACTCCTGCAGCGTGCGCGAGAAGGCGGTGCAGAAGGTCTATTCGCGGCTCGGCGAGTACCGACTCCTGAAGCGCGACCGTCCGCACCTGCAGATCGGATTGTGTGGATGCGTGGCGCAACAGGAAGGGGAAGAGATCCTGGCGCGAGTGCCGGATCTCGACTTCGTCCTCGGCCCAGCGCGGGTGGGGGAGTTGGGCGCCCTGCTGCTCCGGCGGTCGAACGGCGAGCGCGTCGTCGCCACCGGATTCCCGACCGACCGGCGCTACGACTTCGACTCCATCTCCCGTGACGGTCTTTACAAGGGGATGGTGACGATCATCGAAGGATGCAACAAGCGCTGCACCTTCTGTATCGTGCCGTCCACCCGCGGCCCCGAATCCTGCCGCAGCGCCGAGGAAATCGAACGTGAAGTCCGACACCTGCTGGACTTCGGCTTCGTCGAGATCGAGCTCCTCGGGCAAACCGTCAATCACTGGCGCGAGCCGGGCGCCGGCGATGGGACGGACGCCGCTTCGGCCGCCAGCAGCGCCGATTTCGCCGACCTTCTGGGCCGGCTTGCAGTCTTGCCGGGGCTCCGGCGCCTGCGCTTCATGACCTCGTTCCCGCGCGATTTCTCGTCGCGCATGGTCGATCAGTTCCGCCTGCACCCGAACCTCTGCGACGGCCTGCATCTTCCGGTTCAATCCGGCAGCGACACCGTTCTGCGCCGCATGGGGCGGGGATACAGTCGGGCCGCCTATCTCGAGCTGATCGCCGAGCTGCGATCGGCGCGGCCGTCGATCGCGCTGTCGACGGACATCATCGTCGGTTTCCCGGGCGAGTCCGACGTCGACTTTGCGGCCACCCTCGACCTGTTGCGCGAGGTTCGCTTCGCCGCGGTCTACGCATTCTGCTATTCGCCACGACCGGGTACCGCGGCGCTCAAGCTGGCCGATTCGGCCGTCCCGGAGGCGGTCGCGCAGGCACGGCTGCAGCAGCTCTTCGCCCTCCAGGCGGAGATCCAGACG
>Ga0073904_10001263_pt1 | contig 18882 bp, 21 predicted proteins | sample KloWWTrecipitate_FD_66668 | JGI IMG/M metagenome (GOLD analysis project Ga0073904, IMG submission 66668) | Active sludge microbial communities from Klosterneuburg, Austria, studying microevolution and ecology of nitrifiers - Klosterneuburg... | ecosystem: Engineered > WWTP > Aerobic digester >... | reverse complement strand
GGCGACGAACATCGGCACCACCGATTCGTTGAGCAAGGCGTCGTCCTGCGCGGCGAGCAGCGCGCTCACCTCGCGGTCGAGCACGGGCTGACCCGTGCTGGGACGGGCGAGACGACGCAGCGCCTCGGGATCGTGGCGGTTGCCGCTGGCGGCGCCATCTGCAGCCGGGTCAATGCGCGCCCAGCCCTTGAGGCTTTCGCCAAGCCGCATCCAGCCCTGCTTCAGCTCATGCCCCTGGGCGTCGCGCACCAGTCGGCGGATCACCATGCCCGCGCCGTCCACCCGTTTGGGGTCGATGCGGGGCTCGCCCGGCGTGTCGCAACGCGCTTCCATCACGGCAAGGTTGAACTGGCGCTGGATCGGCTGAAAGAGCTTGAGCACCTGCGCGCCCTCGGCGGCGCGGCGTATGCCTTCGACCAGCGCCTGCTCGGACTTCAGCGCTGGCACGTCCCCCGGCAGTTCCTCCACCCGGCCACCGGCAAGGCCCAGCTCGCGGCTCGCCGCGCGCAACCTGTCGAACAGCTCACGCCCGCCACCGCGTTTGACGCGCACCCGGGTGTCGCTCCCGCTGGCAATGCTGGCCGGCTGCGCCAGGCTGGCACGCAAGGCAATCCGCCCGTCGGCATCGCGCAGGCCAGCCAGCACCGCCTCGATGAAATCTTCATCGCTGCGCTGCAGGATAGCTGGCGCGCCGTCATCGGCGAGGTCGCGGGGCGCGCAGAGGATGACTTTGTGCTGGCTCACCATATGTTCCCCGCACCCGGTGTGTAGCTGGTGGAGACAACCGAGGTGGCCTGCAGCACCTCGCATTTGACGATACCGGAGAACTTGGCCATCGCAGTATCGACGGTGACCATACCGGCACTGACCTTGACCTGCGGCGCATCGATCTTGAGCTCGGCGCTGGAGGTAATGCTGATGCGCGCCGCCTCCATCACCACCTGGTTGCCGTTGGAATCCTCCACCGTGACCTTGCCCGGCCCGTCCGAGAGCGTTAGCCGCTGGCCGCCCGGCGTCTCGAGCACCAGCTGCTCCTGTCCCTGCTGGTCGTCGAGGGTGACGGTGACGCCATTCTTCGAGCGGATCCGCTTGAAGCGGTTGCCTTCGTCAGCGAGTTCGGCCGGTGCGGTGCTGCTCCCGTTCCACAGGCCGCCCATCACCAGCGGATAGCGCGGATCGCCCTGGAGAAACACCACCAGCACCTCGTCGTCGACATCGGGCATCAGGAAGGCGCCACGGTCCATGCCGGCAAACGGGCAGACCACCCGCGCCCACAAGGGCGCGTCCTGCCCCTCGGCCGCATCGAAGGCCAGCAGCCGCACCTGCACCCGATTCAGCCGCTCGGGGTCGGCGATGTCGACCACCTTTGCGAGGTAGGCCGATTGCATCCATCCGGCGGCAGGCAGGAAATTGCGGGCGCGGTCCATCACGCTGCTCCCCCTAGATAGGCGCACTCGGCGATGAATTCGGTGCGGTAGCCGGCGCGCACGTCGTAACGATGACGCGCCTCGACCACGTAGTAGGTGTTGTCCCAGCGCGGCGAGAGTCCGGTCACCGCAACATGGGTGCCGACCCTTAGCTGGGCGTTGCCTTCGGAGACAGCGTCGAGACGCACGAAGCGCCGCGCGCGCTGGTCGAAGGCCGCCTCGGCAATGGCGCGTGCCTCAGCATCGGTGGCCACCGCGAGGTGTCCCATGTGTTCGCTGCGCGCCTCAAGGGCACGACCCAGCCAGTCGGCACCGCTTGTGCCGCTGCCCGGCCCGCCCTGGGTGAGGCTGCTGGCCTCGCCGGCGACCGCGCTGCCGCCGACCGGATCCCAGCCTGCGGCGGTGACCTTGGTGATCTGCTGTGAAAGGTCGGCGATCAGCCGCGCACGGGCCAGCTGGCCGTGCAGCTCGAGGGTCAGCTCGCCGCGGCGCACATCGCCACGGGGCGCCACCTGCAGTTCCTCGCCGACGATCTGCAGATCGCCGTCGAAACGCCCGATCAAGCGGCGCAGGAAGGCGAGATCGCTTTCGTTCAACTGCGCCCAGGTGCCCATCGGCTCGGCAAGCCCGCTTACGGTCGGGCGCAGGCCGAGTTCGTTGGCGACGGCATTGATCACGTCAGCCGGCGACATGTCGGTGTAGACCTTGCTGCGGCGCGCCATGCGCGCACGGCCGAGGGGGTCTTCCGCGAGCACCACCAGTTCGGGTGGCGCGCCCTGCGCGAACTCGGCCTCGAGTCCGCTGACCACGCCGCGAAAAAGTTCGCGGGCCTGGGACTCGTCGCCGGCATACACCTCGATGGCGGTCCCGAGGGTGATCCGCGAGCCGTCCTCGAAGGCATATTCGGCACGATTGTCGGTCGTGCTGGCCCAGTTCGAAAAGCGCAGTTCGGCGGTCGTCATGCCCCCTTCGGATTCCTCGATACGCATGCCGATCAGCAACTCCGAGGCACGCACATCCTCCTGCCCGGCAAGGCGCAGAGTCGGCCTGGCGCGATAAACGGCGGCCTGGCTGACGGAGGTTTCGACGGGCATCACGGTGGGCTCCTAGTCGGCCAGCCAGCGCAGCCGACGCTCGTCGCGCAGCGCAAGCTCGCGCAAAACTGCTTCGATGGCCTCGGTCTCACCGGCGCAGCCAGCCGCCGGCGCGGCGCTGCTTGCTTCCGGCGCTTCGCGCTCGGGCCTGACTTCGGCCTGCATCTCTTCAATCATGATCGGCATGACCTGCCTCCCTTTTCCTTAACGGGCGCCGATGACGAACTCGGCTTCGCCCGCCACATTGGCCTTGAGTCCATTGTCACCGGCGTCGATCAGCCGCCCGCCCGGGGCGACCTTGCCGGCACTGGAGATGCTCGCCGAGGCCTGCAGCAGATTGCCCGCCGAAAGCGGCCGCGAGCTGACCGTGCTCTCGACCCGCAGACCAGAAAATCCGGCACTGGCCGACAGACCGGCACCGCCGCCAGGCGACGCCGAAGCGCCTGCGCCGATTCCGATACCCGCAGCTGCGCCGGCACTGGCACCGATTCCGATTCCGGCACCACCTCCAATGCCCACTCCTGCCCCCACTCCTGCCCCCACTCCTGCCCCTAATCCCGCTCCCGCTCCGCCACCTGCAGCAAAGGCGGCCGCCGGCAGCAGGGTGCTGCCGCCCCCCGCGGACGCCGCGGCGGAGGCTGAAAAGCCACCGCCCGCCGAGGCCCCGATGCCAGTCGAAAACCCGGCCCCGACCGAGGCGCCGGCAGAAAAACCAACGCTTGCCGAGGCCCCGACCGCGAGCCCGGCGCCGGCACCGAAGCGCAGGCTGGCCGAGCCGTTGGCCGCCGCAATAGCGCGCGCCGCCCGCGGATCACCCGCCTTGTTGGCCGCGCCCTGGGGGCCGCCCTGCGGGCCTTCTTCGTCCGCCACCACCACCGGCTCGGGCGCCTCACTTCCGTCAACCGAGGCGCGATCGCCGCTGGTTCCGCCCTCGAAGGTGACGTCCTGGCTCGACAGCGTGAGATTGATCGATGAGCGCAGCGGCAGACCCCCGGCGGCGAAGAAGTCGATGGTCTCCTTGTACTGCTCGACCATTCCGGTGAAGGAATAGGCACCCCAGCTGAACTTCACCACCGGCGGCACCTTCTTGCTCTTACCCTCAGGCACCGGCTGGAGCAGTTGCGCCATCTTGTTGGTGGTGATGCGCACGTCCAGGCCGGTGTCGGTGGTGTCGAAAGTGAGATCCATGGTGAGCTTGGCGGTGGTCTGGCTCACGTACTGCTTCTTCTTCGCCCCCTTGCCCTCTTCCTTGAGGGTGTTCGAGACGGTGTGCTGAAGGCTGGCCGGATTGAAATGCACCGGCACCGTCACTTTCGGGCCGGTCATGGTCTCGAAGGTGGCAGGTTCGTCGATGAGGTGGTTGGGGAATTCGGGCATCGCGGTCTAATCTCGAAGGGCATGAACAAATCGTCGCGCATGCTGGCAGGTCGCAGTCGACCCGCACGCAGCGCGGAGGATGCACACAGGTACATGCGCATCGCGACGCGGTTGGCAGCTGAAGCCCGACCCCGATACCTCCGGCGCAGTAGACCCATTCATGACGTCACCAGCACCAGGCCCTCGTGGGCCAGGTGCAACTCCTCGATACCGATCTCGCTGCCCTTGGCATTGAGGTCGGCAGCCTTGAACTTGACCGGCATCGCCCGGCGCAGGGCCCAGCGCACCACCGGCTCGTCGGCGCTGTTGCGCATTTCGATCTCCACCTGCAGACGGTAGGCGTAAGCACCCGCCCCGACCCGGGCAAACCAGTTCCACAGATCGCGGGTGTCGGTCATGCCGCGCTTGAGCACCACGGTGGCAAAGCTCACCGGGCCGGCACGCTGCACCGCGCCGTAGTTGCTGCCACCCACCTTGATGACTTTGGGTTCCATGGTGGCTTCCAGGCCGCTGCAGTCGGAGAACGCGCCGCGACACAGTGGGACGTCGGCACCGCTGGCATTTGCCAGCGACTGCTGGCTGAAGCTGACGTGGAAGCGAAAGACGTGGAGCGGGATATCGTTCATCACGCCACCTCGCGCAGTTGCTCGGCCGCGCCACCGCCGGTGAGATCGAGCACCACGGTGATGCGCTCGACCGCCGCCGCCGGCAGGATGCTGATCTCGGCCCGCAGGCGACCGTTGTCGAGATCGTTCTGGCTCATGGTGCTGCGATCGCAGCGCACGCTAAAGGCCTCGTCGGGCGAAGCACCGCCGAGGCCGCCCTCGCGCCAGAAGGCGGTCAGAAGCTGTTCCATGCTGCGGCTGACGCGCTGCCACAGCGCCGGCCCGCTGGGCTCGAATGTGAGCGCTTCACCCGTGCGTCGCGCGGCGCGCAGCACGGCGCCCATCAGCCGGCTTACGCCGCCCGCGCGCCAGGCCTCATCGGCACTGGCGGTCACGTCCGAATGCAGGGTCCAGCCTGCGGACGAAGGTGCGATCACGCACACCCGCCGCGCCAGCCGGTCGGATGGCGTTTCGCTTGTTCCGCTCCACGCCAGCACGGGCTCGCTACCTGACACCGAGGCCAGTCGGGAGCCAGCGACGGAGCGGAAAGTGCCGCGCTTCAACGCATTGACCGCCAGCAGGCCCGCGAGCAAGCCGTCGGGCGCCTCAAGCGCAGCGGGCAGATCGATGCTGTGGCGGGTTCTCAGCCACGGCCAGGCGAGCTGCACGAAGGCGCTGGCCGGAGCCCGCCCGCCGTTGCTGCTGTCGGGTGCGGCGAGCACGCCGGCACTGCCGAGATAGGCGTGAAAATCGGCTTGGGCCCAGGCATCAGCGTGGCGCGCGTCCTGCATCGGCAGTGGCAGCGCGGCAACGATCAGCATCTCGCGATGCAGCCTGGCGAGACGCTCGCGCGCGCTACCCAGCGCATTGCGCCAAGCGATGAAGCCGGCATGATCGGCGCGCGGCGGTGCGAGGTCGCGCAATCCGACATCGTCTTCTGCCGCCACAACAGTATTGCTAGAGCACTCGACGAAGATCTCGGGCGAATTCGGCGGCTCGACGGCGACGTCCACCAGCGCCGGCTCGGCGGCGCAGATATCGGCCAGGTCCGGCAGGCACAGCAGCGCCACCTCGGGCAGGCCCGACAGGTGACCGATCCCGATCCAGCTCGAGGGGTCCATTGCGCTGGAACTGGGCGCGAGCAGCGCTGCCAGCCGTGTGCTGCGCTGCGTTGCGCGCCCGCCCAAGGGCTCAAGATAGGGCCATGGGTCACCGCAGCGCACGATCACTGCGCGCCGTCCGCCATTTGCAAAAAAGCTGCGGACTGCTGCGCCCAGGTAGCAGGTGCAACGACGGTCGCCCGCGCTCATGCCCATACCCACACCAACCGGTCGCGCATCCCAGGCAAACAAGGCGTCAAATGCGTTCCAGCTTTCAACCACCACTGGTAACTGAAAAAGCGCTTCCAGCTCGGGCTCGGGCCGTGCATACGGCCCCTCGACCCAGCGCGCTTCGGCCAGCGCGGCACGCACGGACGCAGGCAGACGGCTTGCCCGACGCGCGATGTAGCCCACAAAGCAGGCGATATCAACACGGTTGGGCTCGGGCGCGGCTGCGGGCGGTGCGAGTTCGAAGCTGAGGCCGTTCATGCTCGCACCTGTGGAATTTGCGCCAAGTCGATTGGACACCTGCAGTACGCACCCAGCCCTTCACCGCGCACGACAGAACGCGATGCAAGGCAAGTAGGTGCGCGCAGCAGCCGAGTCATGACCTAGGCCTGGATCTCGAAGCCTTCGGCCGACAGCACGATCTCCTCCATCGCCACATCGCCGCCGCCCTTGCCGGCGAGGGTTGCGCCGGTGTACTTCATCGGGATACAGCCGCGCAGCAGCCAGGTGCGGACGGGATTGTGGGCTTCGTCGAGCAGGGTCACGGCGACGGTCTTCTGTGCCGCGGGGCCGGCGCTGCGGGTCTCGTCGATCCACGACCACAGGCTGTCGAAATTGACGATGCCGCGCTTGAGGGTGACGTCGCTCACCTTGTGCACGCCGGCTACCTTGCGCACATGGTTTTCCTTGTCGTTGCCGGAACGGTACTCGGCCACGGTGACCTCGGTGCCGATACCGGAGACGTCGGAGAAGCCGCCAAACTCTTCGCCGCCATCAAAATTGACGACGAAGTTGAAGGCGCCATAGGGTGTGATTCGCTCAGCCATGGTTCAGTCCCCTTCGCTCAGGCACGGGCATCGGCAGTTTTCTGGCCGATACGGAAGATCACGAATTCGGCTGGCTTGATCACCGCCACGCCGATCAGACAAACCAGCCGACCGTTGTCAAGGTCGTTCTGGGTCATGGTGCTGCGGTCGCAGCGCACGAAATAGGCTTCCTCGGTCTTGGTGCCGAGCAGTGCGCCGTTGCGCCACTCGTTGTAGAGGAAGTCCGCGATCGTCTGCCGCACATTGGCCCACAGGCGCTCGCCGTTGGGCTCGAACACCGCCCACTGGGTGCCACGGTCGATCGACGACTCGAGGTAGTTGAAGTAGCGCCGCACATTGACGTACTTCCACTCGGGGTCGGACGAGGCCAGCCGTGCGCCCCAGACGCGAAAGCCTCGACCCGAGAGGTAACGCAGGCAGTTCACGCCGATCGGGTTGAGCATTTCCTGCTGGGCGAAGTTGATGTCGAGTTCGAAGCGCAGCGCACCGCGCACCACCTCGTTGGCAGGCGCCTTCCAGACGCCGCGCTCGACGTCGTTACGGGCGTAGATCCCGCTCACAAAGCCCGAAGGCGGCAGCGCAAGTTCGCGCGGGATGTCCTCGCGACCGGGGCGCGCCAGCGGGTTGGGCACTACTACCCAGGGGTAATAGACCGCTGCATAGCGCGAATCGATGAGTCCACGCAGCGTGCGCGCCTGGCCGGGAGTCTGGTCGCGCGGCAAGTCGAGTACCGCGATGCGGTAGGCTCGACGCGATTCGGCATGCGAGATCAGCAGGTTGTTGATGGCCTGGGCCTCGCCATAGGCTGAAGAGCCCGGTGCGGCGACGATGGAGATGTCCTCGAGACCAGAGAGCTCGCCCAGCGCCAGGGAGTAGTTGGTGGCCGCCGGTTCGGCGCCGTCGAGTCCGCCGATGAGGGGGATCGCGCGCTCAAGTTCGCCAGCTGCGTTGGTGGTGGCGCCAGTAAACAGTGCGTTGCGCAGGTCCAGCGCGCTGACGCCGGCACCGACGGTGATCGCGAACATGTTCTGCAGGTGATCGGCGCGGCGTGCCGGTGCGGCCGCCATGACGTGGCCGACCCACAGCGGATGGCTGCGGTCGTAGCCGAGACCCTCGAAGCTCAGGTCATCGCCATCGGCGTCGATGGCCACGACCAGCAGGGTAACGATGCGCGGCGTGTCGGCTGCCAGGGTCGCCGCAACCTCCGCTGCAGCGCCCGGATCGGCTGCGGCATGCCATTCGTTACCGACCTTGAGGTGGTAGGCGGTGGTCGCATCGGCGCCGGTCACCAGCAGGGTGCCGCCCGGGGCGTTGGCCATGGCAGTGCCCGCCACGGGAGCGAGCTGTTCACGCACCACGACCTGGCCGTTGCCGAGACTGCCGGGAAAGCGCGACACGAAATGCACCGCATCGGCGGCAGCCGTGCCGTCTGCCGTGACCTGACCACTGGCGGTACTCGCACCGGCACCGAGCGCCCGCGACACGTAGAGCCGCGACCCACCCTCGTTGAAGAAGGCGCGCACTGCGTGGGCGAGATAGTTGGTGGCGGGCGAAGCGCCGCTAAGTGCCAGATCCGAGATGCCGCCGAAGATGCGCTCGAAATCGCCGAAGCTGGTGAGCAGCTCGGGCACTTCCTGGTCATCGGTCGTGGCGCGGAACGGACCCTTGCGGGTTGGCCCGGCGAACGCGGTGGTGCTGGTGCCCACGCCCTCGATTGACTTGGCGCGAAAGCTGGTTTCCTCGACATAGACGCCGGGAGCTAGGTACTCGGGCATGGCAGGTCTCCTTCGATCAAGCGGGCCGGGCCATGAACGCCCGGTTGACGGCCTCGCTGCCTAGGACAGGTCGAGGCCCAGGTTGAGATTCAGGGCACCCCGCGCAGCGAGGCTCACGTTGTGCTGAACCATCGGCAGGGTTGCGCGACGGGCTTCGATATCAGCCGGGTCAGGCGGCGGCGCCCCGATGGGCTCACGGCCTGATCGAACATTGACGATGGGCGTGCGGGTGCCGAGCGCAGGGTCGAAATAGACTTCGACGATGGCGGCAATACTGGTTACGACAACGGCATCCTCGTCCTCGGACCAGGTCGTGACCGGCACACCGACCACCGGCACCAGGGCCTCGCCACGCCAGTCACTCATGCCGCGCGCAAGCACCTCGGAACCGGTCACGACGCGCAGCAGCGCACCCCCAAGGGCTGCGCCGTCCGCGTTGTCGGTGATGCTGGCGCGCACCGCGGTCCAGTTCGTGCCCAGGCCAGCGGCGGCGCTCGGGTAGAGCGGAACGTCCACCGCGACAAAGAGTGAGGCGGCGCCGATGGCCCCGGGGTCGCGCGGCAGCGCGATCGAGGCGCGGCGCGGCAGGTAGCGGCCGATCGGGTCGCGCAGCACGATCTCCAACAGCTCGCTACCGGGTACAGGCAAATCCGGCGGCGCGTCGAAGGCCGCGGTGTGAGTAGCCAGTCGCGACCAATCCTGGATCACGTAGAGGCCGCTGCGATTGCGCAGGATGCGTGCGCCAGTGGCCGAGACTTCCAGCGCACCGCGAAGCGCCATGCCGGTGGTGCCATCGACCGGCCGCAAGGCGCCGAGGACACGCCACTCGTGGCGTTCGAGCTCATGGAAGTCATGCATTCTCATCGTGCCTCCTCGCCGAACGCAAAGCGCCCTGCCACCACCGGCCTGAACTCGGCCACATCGCTGTCCGGGTCAATACGCACCAGACGCGCCATGTAGGACACCGACAGCCGATACGACGGGGTGAGTGCATCCCAGATCCGCATCACGTCCTCGGTGGCGAGCTCGGAGGGCACGATCTGGATGACCTCGTCGCTGGCCCAGCCGGCATCCGGCGTCAGTGAAGAGATGTCGAGCACCGGATTCTGGTGCAACTGGCGAAGCGCCCAGGTAAGCGCCACCTGCTCGTCCTGCGCGGTCATGCCCCAGGCACTCATGAGGTAGTGAAGATCCAGCCCGAGCGGGCCAATGCCTGCACTCGAGCCGCGCAGATGAGCGCTCTGGCGAGCGTGCTCGTTGACCATGATGCGATACAGAAAAAGCGTGATGCGGTTGCCTTCCTCGAGCTCACCAGCCAGCTGCCCGGCACTCACCAGTTCGAAGTCGCAGGCCGGCAAGGCCCGACCGCCAATTTCGGCCGGATAGGTGTTGCGCAGGAAGGTGGTGATCGAGCTTCCCACCGAATGCACACCGAACACATTTGCCATTTGCCTTCCCTGCTCCCTTGCTCAATGCGAGCGCTTCGATGCCGTCTCTGCCGCGCCGTAGATGCGCCGCCCGTCCGGAAGCTGACGCCAGTCCGCCCGCCCCTGATCGATGAGCCGACCCAATGCGGCACACACTTCCTCGAGCGAGGCGTCGAGCCCACCCTCAGAGAGCCACCACCTTGCGATGCCCTCTGCACTGTCAGCCGCGTGGGGATGACGAGTCAGGTAGGCCTCGATCACCTCCGTCACAGCAGCGAGGCGTTCATCCCGCATTCCGGCGGACTCCGAGGTCGTTTGCACAGGCTGTATGCGAGAAACGTGCCCGCTCTGCCTCAGCGCTGCGCACCTGCAGTGGCGACAGGGACTGTAGCCGGCCTGCGAGCAATCCAGCTGCTGCGGGCGGGACGATGAGGTGGGTGCGCCGTCACCCACCCCCGCACCCACGATCGTGGCGCCGGCAACCTGCGCTCCGCCCCATGCCAGAAGAATTTGCGCGCAGCCAGCCGCACGGCGGGCGGGTGGGCAACATGAAGACCCGGGTGGGTTCCTGTCGCCCCACCATACGTCTGCGGGGCTGTCGCCCGCGGCGAATCATCCGTGCTGATGATTGTTCGCCGCCCCGGCGTCACGCGCGCGTCGCCGTCAGCTCCCAGCCGGCGCTCACCCTGTCCGCTCTGTGCGATCATCCGCGGTCGATACCGCAATCCCATCCGTACGATGAATCGCTTGAAGGCCAATCCCTATCTCCTGCTGACCCTCACTGCCCTGTTCTGGGCCGGCAACATGGTGATGGGGCGCGGCATTCGTGCCGACGTGCCGCCGATTGCACTGGCCTTCTGGCGCTGGACCATCGCCCTGATCCTGCTCGCGCCGCTCGCCCTGCCCCAGGTGCGCAGCCAGTGGCGCAGTTTGCGGGCGGCCTGGCCGACCGTCGTCGTGCTCGGTTTGCTCGGTGTCGGCTGCTACAACACCTTCGCCTATCTGGCGCTGCAGCACACGACCGCCACCAGCGCGACGCTGCTGAATTCCTTCATCCCGATCGCGACCATCGCCTTCGGTTTCCTGCTCTTCGGCAAGCGCCTGAGTCGGGCCGAAATCGTCGGCGTCATGGTGTCCCTGCTCGGCGTGGCCGCCCTCGTCAGCCACGGCAGCATCGACACCTTGCTCGCACTCACGCTGAACACCGGCGACCTGTGGATGATGGCCGCGGTCACCGTGTGGGGGCTGTACACCGTCGGTTTGCAGAAACGCCCCGAGGGCGTCGACCCGATGCTGATGCTGGCCGCCTTCACCGTGGTGGGCCTGCTCGCCCTGACCCCTGCCTACCTGTGGGAGCTGTCCGGCGGACGCAGCATCAATCTGAACCCGGTGTCTTTCGGCGGCATTCTCTACACCGGCATTTTTCCGGGCTTTCTGGGCTACGTGTTCTACAACGCGGGCGTGGCCGCGGTGGGGCCAGCGCGCGGCTCCCTGTTCATCCATCTGATGCCGGTGTTTGCCACCCTGCTCGCGGCGGTGTTTCTGGGCGAGCGCCCTCAGGGCTACCACTTCGTCGGCATCGCTCTGGTGCTGACGGGCATCTTCCTGACCACGCGCCGACAAGCAGGCTGAGCGACGATGTTCGATCGTCTTCGCCGCCTGCTCGGCCTGCCCCACAGCCAGCCAACGGTAACGGATGCCCAGTGGCGGCGCGTCGAAACAAAGCTGCCGTTTCTCGATTATCTCGATCCTGTTGATCGCCCGCGGCTACGCAACATGGCGCTGCAGTTTCTCGCCAGCAAACAGTTCCATGGCGCGCATGGCTTCGAGCTCGACGACGACATGCTGCTGGACATCGCCTTGCAGGCCTGCCTGCCGGTGCTGAACCTGGGGCTCGAGGCCTACGCCGGCTGGGTTGGCGTGATCGTCTATCCGGGTGACTTCGCCATCCCGCGGCGCGAGTACGACGAGGCCGGCGTTGTCCATGAGTACGACGCCGACGCGCTGGGCGAGGCCTGGGACGGCGGTCCGGTGCTGCTGTCCGGAGTCGGCGACGGGTCTCGCGCAGATGGCGTCAATGTGGTGATCCACGAATTCGTCCACAAGCTCGACATGGAGAACGGTGGCGTGGACGGGCTTCCACGTCTGCGCCCGGGGATGTCGCGCCAGACCTGGGCGGACACCTTCTCTGCCGCCTATGAGGTGTTTTGCGATGAGGTCGACCAGGGCCTTGAGACCCGGATCGACCCCTACGCCGCGGAGCATCCCGGCGAGTTTTTCGCCGTGGTGTCCGAGGTCTTCTTCGAAGCACCTCATGTGCTGCAAGGCCGGTTTCCGCAAGTTTATGAACAACTCGTGCTGCTGTACGGTGTCAACCCGATGCTGCGTGCAAACTCCCCCGCAGGAGGAATCGCATGAACGCTCGAAAACGCCTGTTGATCGTGTTCCATTCCCAGTCGGGCAACACCGCCCGGCTGGCAGAAGCCGTGTTGCGTGGTGCGTGTCGCGTCGACGAGACCGACACGCAACTGAAGCGCGCCTTCGACGCCGGCACCGAGGATCTGCTGGCCTGTGACGGGGTGTTGATTGGAACGCCGGAAAATTTCGGCTACATGTCCGGCGCGATAAAGGACTTCTTCGATCGCACCTACTACCCGTGCGAAGGCAAGCTGGTCGGCCTGCCCTTTGCGGTATTCGTCAGTGCCGGCAACGACGGCAGCGGTGCAGTGCGCGAGATCGGTCGCATCGCCAATGGCTATCGCTGGAAAAGCGTTGCCGAAGCGCTGATTGTGCGTAACCCCATCGCCGAAACGCATCTGATCGCTGCCGAGGAACTGGGGGAAGCGATGGCAGCCGGGCTGGCAATGGGAATTTTCTAGCCCGGAAGCGCGAATCGAAGACCGCAGGGCGCGGACTGCAGGGCAGGAATTCACAACTCGAAACGCGTTTTCACACTATGGCAAAAAATGGGATTGGCACTCCACTCGCGAGTGACTAAGCTGAAACCAGTGCCACCAGAAACCGACGCCATCACGCGTCGGGCCTGATGTCACCTTTTTTCAAGCAAGGGAGGTTGTCCTATGGCCGTCACCTGGATTTTGGTTGCCAACGCCAGTCTGGCAAAGCTGTACGCGAACCTTGGCCCCAACAAGGGCCTGCAGCTGGTGAAGGAACTGATCCACCCGGAAAGTCGACAGAAAAACTCGGAACTCGTCACTGACCGCGCCGGTGCAATGGGCACAGGTGCTGGTGGTGGTTCGATGCAGGCTCAGACCTTGCCAAAACAACACGAAGCAAAGGTCTTTGCTCAGGAGATTGCTCAGGCGCTCTACGCCGGCCGAGCCCAGAATGCATTCAAACGCGCCATCATCGTGGCCCCACCCGCATTCATGGGCATGCTCAACACCGCCATCGACGGCCCTACCGCACAGCTGATCAGCGATCGATTCGAGAAGGATTACACCAAGAACACCGAGCCGGAACTGAGCGAGCGACTTTCCTCGGCGATTTTTCTCTGACGTCCTTGTTGGACACTCGGCACTTGCAGCACTGACGTGAATGCCCGGTTTTTCTGCCAACTCATCGGCAATTCTGGAGGAGGTCTGATTTGAGCGGTTATTCCATTCCTCACGATCTGTATTGATCGATCGACACCTATCCCTTGATGTCTCCGTCCAGGAGACCTGACGGTGCAGGAATTGCACCATATAAAAGCGGGGCGCTTGGCGCCCCGCTTCCATTTCAGGAACTTGCGCTGCGCGCAAGCAAGGCCACGGCCTGCGCCGCGATGCCCTCACCACGCCCGGTGAAACCCAGTTTCTCGGTCGTCTTGCCCTTGATGTTGATCGCGTCTGAATCCATTTCCAGGTCGGCGGCGATGTTCGCGACCATCGCGGGCGCATGCGGCATGATCTTTGGCGCAGGGCAGATCACCGTCGCATCGATGTTCGCCACCTGCCAGCCCGCTGCCCGCACGCTGGCAAAAGCCTCGCGCAGCAGCACCCGGCTGTCGGCACCGGCGTGCCTTTCATCGGTATCGGGAAAAAACCGGCCGATATCGCCCAATCCGGCCGCACCGAGCAAGGCATCGGTGATGGCGTGCAACAGTACGTCAGCATCGGAATGGCCCAGCAGCCCACGGGCAAAAGGAATGCTGACGCCGCCGATGATCAGCGGCCGGCCTGGCACAAGTGCATGGACGTCGAAACCCTGACCAATGCGGAACGGAACACTCATTGCTTTACCCCCTCGCGGTTCTTCAGTATCCACTCGGCCAGATGCAGATCGAGGGGATAGGTGACTTTCAGATTGGTCGCATCGCCCTCAACCAGGCGCGGACGCAGGCCGGCGGCCTCGATGGCGCTCGATTCGTCGGTAACGTGCTTCGCGCCCTCAAGCGCACGGCGCAGCATGATGTAACGAAACATCTGCGGCGTCTGCGCCTGCCACAGGCTGTCGCGCGGCACGGTGGCTGCAACGTGGCGATAGTCGTCAGCCCGTTTCAGCGTATCGGCGACGGGCACGGCGAGCAGGCCGCCCACGTCCTCGTGGGCCAGTTCACGCACCAGCTTGTCGATGTGCCAGGGCGCCAGGCAGGGACGCGCCGCATCGTGCACCAGCACCCAGTCCGACTGGGCCACCTCGGCGGCAATCGCGCGCAGGCCCCCGAGCACGCTGTCGGCACGCGTCGCACCGCCGCAGAACAACGGCACGAGCTTGGGACCAAGGGCCGACCAATCGTGGCGAGACCACTCGGCATCATCGATCGACAGCACGACAAACACCTTGTCGATATCCGGCGAGGCGCACAACACGCTGAGGGCGTGATGAATGAGGGGTCGACCGAGCAGCGACAGATACTGCTTTGGCCGTTCGGCACCCATGCGCGAACCGCTGCCTGCGGCAGGTACGATGGCGAAATGACGGGGACGGGGATGAGCGTGGGCGTTCTGCATGGCGCGCATTCTAACGTCAGTACCGCAGCGGGCAGGCCGGCTTTGCTTTGGCCCGCACGGCCCGCGCGGTCTATAGTTAAAAGGTAATCGTCAATAGCGAGGTTCCGGAGGTTTTCAATGGCCATTGCTTCTGTGCGTCCGGCAGCGGTTGCCGGACAGTTTTATCCCGGTGACGAACGCGTGCTGCGCATGCAGCTCACCGAAATGCTTGCCGCTGCCGTGTCACTTGAGCAGATCAGGCCGCCGAAGGCCCTCATCGTGCCACATGCGGGTTACATCTATTCCGGCGTCGTCGCGGCCAACGCGTATCGCACGCTGACCAGTCTGCGCGATCAGATCCGCCGCGTCGTCATACTGGGGCCTGCGCACCGCCAGGCGTTCAGTGGTTTTGCCCTGCCCGCGGCACAGGCTTTTCACACCCCGCTGGGCGACGTGCCGCTGAGCCGCGCCGACTGGCTGATGCTGCAGGCACGCGACGATGTACGGGTCGATGATCAGCCCCACGCGCTGGAGCATTGCATCGAAGTCCAGTTGCCTTTTCTACAAACGGTCCTCGATCGCTTCAGCCTGGTGCCCATCCTGGTCGGCGATGCGCCGGACGAGTCCGTGGCGGAATTGCTCGAGGCGCTGTGGGGCGGGCCGGAGACCCTGATCGTGATCAGCTCGGATCTGTCGCATTTCCTGCCCTATCGTCAGGCGCAGTGGATCGACCGCTCGACCGTGGAACAGATGGTCGGGTTGCTGCAGGGTATCAATCACGAGCAGGCCTGCGGCGCAACGCCGGTCAATGGTCTGTTGCTGGCCGCACGCCGACACCTGCTCAAGCCGCGGCTGCTCGACCTGCGCAACTCCGGCGACACGGCGGGCGACCGCAGTCGCGTCGTCGGCTACGCCAGCATCGCCTTCTGCGAACCGGAGACCTCGCCCCATGCCCGACACTGATCTCGGCGCCCTGTTGCTGGGCCTTGCCCGCGCTGCGATCGCGCACCAGCTTGGGCTTGGGCCCCGCCCCGTACCGCCGCCTGATCCAAGGCTGGACGAACGCGGCGCGACCTTCGTCACGCTGACCCTGGACGGTGACTTGCGCGGTTGCATCGGCAGCCTGCGCCGCACCCGAAAACTGGGCGAAGACGTGATTACGAATGCGATCGCGGCGGCCAGCACGGATCCGCGCTTTGCGCCCCTGTCGCGCTCCGAGTTCGATCGCGTCGCGGTCGAAGTCTCGCTGCTCAGCGAACCGGAGTTCATCGACTTCGACACCGAAGCGAGCCTGCTGCGGCAGATCAGACCACAGACAGACGGGCTGATCCTGTTCGCCGGCTGCCGAAGCGCTACCTTTCTGCCCCAGGTGTGGGCGCAGTTGCCCGAGCCTGCGGATTTTCTTGACGCCCTCAAGCGCAAGGCCGGGCTACCCGTCGAACGCCCGGTGGACGGCCTGATGGCGGCCCGCTACTCGGTGCGCAAGTGGCACGAACCCGAGCCGGAGCCCCTATGAGCACCCAGGATGACCCTGCCCGCAGCAGCGCGGCAAACCACCCCGCACTTTACTGGCACGCGCTTGAGGATGGGCGCATCCAGTGCGACCTGTGCCCACGCTACTGCAAGCTGCACCCCGATCAGCGCGGCGCCTGCTTCGTGCGCATGCGTGAGGGTGACGGCATCGTTTTGACGACCTACGGCCGCAGCTCGGGGTTTTGCATCGATCCGATCGAGAAGAAGCCGCTCAACCACTTCTATCCCGGCAGCAGCGTGTTCTCGTTCGGCACCGCAGGCTGCAACCTCACCTGCAAATTCTGCCAGAACTGGGACATCTCCAAGTCACGCGACATGGACAGCCTGATGGACGCGGCCTCCCCCGATGAGATCGTTGCCACTGCGCTGCACCACGGCTGTCAAAGCGTCGCCTTTACCTACAACGACCCGGTGATCTTCGCCGAGTACGCGATGGACGTGGCGGACGCCTGCCATGCCGAGGGTCTGAAGACCGTGGCAGTGACCGCCGGCTATATCACCGAACTGGCGCGACAGGACTTCTTTGGCCGCATGGATGCAGCCAATGTCGACCTCAAGGGCTTCACTGACGACTTCTACCTCAAGCTGTGCGGGGCGCACCTGCAGCCGGTCCTCGACACACTGGTGTGGCTGCGCCATGAGACCGAAGTCTGGCTGGAATTGACCACGCTGCTGATCCCCGGGCAGAACGATTCGGACGCTGAACTCACCGCCCTGTCGCGTTGGGTGCGTGACGAACTGGGTGACGACGTGCCGCTGCACTTCACTGCCTTCCACCCCGATTTCAAGATGACCGACATCCCGTCCACTCCCGCGGCGACGGTGAGCCGGGCCCGGCGTATCGCGCTGGATCACGGGCTGAAGCATGTCTATACCGGCAACGTGCACGACACCACAGGCGACACCACCTTCTGCACGCATTGCAACAAGGCGTTGATCGTGCGCGACTGGTACGAAATTCGCAGCTACGTGCTGGACGCCGGGGGCTGCTGTCCGGATTGCGGCACACCGCTTGCGGGACGCTTCGGGGCAGTCGGCGCCGCCTGCGGAGAAGCCTTCGGCGCGCGACGCATTCCGGTCGCCATTCACCGGCGCTGAGCGGGTAGCTGGCGTCGCATGGCGTTGCGTGCTTCCTTGCTAGCGCCGGTCTCGTGTGCAATGCTCGGTCCGTCGAAATTCCAGGCCGTCGCGGCCTTGCCATCGTGAAGTTGCGCCACACGCTCATCAGTATCCCCACCGAAGGCGCCTGGCTTGAGGGCGTGCTTGCGCATGCACCCGATGTGCGCGGGCTAGCCCTGGTGCCGGACGCGGACTTCTATCGTCCGCCACGAATCGATGACACTCACGTCGCACGTCAATTGCAGGCCGCAGGCTTTGCCACGATGACCCTCAATCTGCTCACGCGACATGAAGCCGCACACGACCCGGACGCCAGCTACAACGTCGCCCGCCTGAATCGGCGCCTGCTGGATGCCATGGACTGGATCCGCCATCAGCCCGCGCTGACCCCACTTGGCATCGGCATCGTCACTGCAGGCAAGGGTTGCGCAGCGGCCGTGCGGGCTGCCATCGCCCAACCCGAACGTATCTCTGCCATCGTCTGCCTGGCAGGTCGTGCCGATCTTGCCGGTGCTGCGCCGCTGCGCGCCCTGAGCACGCCGATACGCTTCGTCGTGGATACTGACAGCCCGGAGGCCGCGATCTGTCGTCGTGCCTTCGAGCTGATTCCGCGCACTGCGCGAGACTGGGTCGAGCCCGATGCGGCAAGCGCCGACCGGCCCCATCCCGAACATGCCGTGCTTGCCGCCCAATGGCTGCAGCGCCACCTGCCGCCACCACGCTCGCCCGAGGTCGAAGCGACGCCCGCCTCGGCCTGACTGCCTCAGCCTGATTGCGTGCCAAAAGCAGGCATGGCTGCGCGATCACCCGGCGTGATCCCCTATACTCTCCGCTCTGACCGGAACCGGCCCCAAGGCTGAAGTTCGGCCATTTTCCGTTCACTGCCACGCCTGCCCCGATGCCCAGCCCCTCCCCCAGCCCCATCAGTTCGCTGCTGCCTGCCCTGTCCCGCCTTGTGCTGCCTCGCGCTGGCGCTCGGGTCGATCTACCGCCGCTGTCGGGCTCGGCAGACGCCGTGGCCATCGCCCACCTGGCCGAGCGCGCACACCGTCTGCTGGTGATTACCGCCAATCCGCTGGACGCTCAGCGTCTGCAGGACGAGATCGCCTGGCTTGCGCCAGCGCTGCGCCTGCACCTGTTGCCCGACTGGGAAACCCTGCCCTACGACAACTTTTCGCCACACCAGGATTTGATCTCGGAGCGGCTGTCGTCGCTGTACGCGATCAGTCGCGGCGAAACCGATGTCGTGCTGGTGCCGGCCTCGACCGCGCTGTACCGGATGGCGCCACCTTCGTATCTGGCGGCGTACACCTTCTTCCTCAAGCAGGGCGAACTGCTCGACGTGGAGCAGTTCAAGGCTCAGATGGCCGTGGCCGGCTATGCCCACGTCACCCAGGTCGTCAGCCCCGGTGAATTCTCGGTACGCGGTGGGCTGG
>Ga0073904_10001261_pt1 | contig 18899 bp, 14 predicted proteins | sample KloWWTrecipitate_FD_66668 | JGI IMG/M metagenome (GOLD analysis project Ga0073904, IMG submission 66668) | Active sludge microbial communities from Klosterneuburg, Austria, studying microevolution and ecology of nitrifiers - Klosterneuburg... | ecosystem: Engineered > WWTP > Aerobic digester >... | reverse complement strand
GCAGGTTACCCACGTGTTACTCACCCGTTCGCCACTAGCCCGAAGGCTCGTTCGACTTGCATGCCTAATACATTCCGCCAGCGTTTGTCCTGAGCCAGGATCAAACTCTCCGAAAAAACATGAAACACCGGCCTTGCGACCGGAAAATTCCCTGTTAACGGGTTCCCAGACGTTCTCTTTCGTCCGCTATCCAGTTGTTAAAGTGCGCTGGCCTTTCGCAAGGCCCGAACGAGAAGATTAACCTTCCCGCTGTGGCCTGTCAACCACCCCCCGTTTCCCGCTCGCTTCAGTTCGCGGCTCAATCCATCGAGGATTTCCCGGGGGAGCCCTAGCGTTGCATCCCTGCGCGCTGCTGGCAAGTGGCAGGGGCGGTCAGCTTCAGGCCTTCCCTGGCTGGCGGGCGTTCCAGCGCGCTTTTTGCTCCATGCGGATTGGCTCCGGGGTCGGCCGGTAGCGCGCCAGGTAGTCGCTGGCGAAGTCATCGAATCGGCCTGCGCTGATGGCCGCCCGCATCCGTTCGCACAGGCGGACGAGGTACCGGATGTTATGGATGGTTGCGAGTCTGTAGCCGAGGATCTCATCGTTGCGGAAGAGGTGGTGGAGGTAGGCCATGGTGAACCGCCGGCAGAGGTGGCAGTCGCACTCGGGGTCGGCCGGGTTGGGGTCTTCGCGGTAGCGTGCATTGCGGATGTTCACCCGGCCCTGGCCGGTGAAGATGGCGCCGTTCCGTCCGAGGCGAGTGGGGAGGACACAGTCAAACATGTCGATCCCGAGGGCGACTCCATTCACGAGATCTTCGGGGCTGCCAACGCCCATCAGGTAGCGCGGCTTGTCAGCCGGGAGCTCGCTGGTAACGACGGCGGTCATCTGCCACATTGAATCTTTCGATTCGCCGACGGAGAGGCCGCCGATGCTGTAGCCGGGGGCGCCGGTGGCGGCAGCTTCCCGGGCGTGGAGCCGGCGGAGTTGTTCGTGCACGCCACCCTGAATGATGGCGAAGGTGGCCAGGTCTGGCCGGGCATTGCGGCAACGTTCATACCAGCGGAGCGTGCGATGGACTGCTTCCGCGGCGGTGGGCTCATCGGCCGTGCCGGGAAGCACGTGGTCGAGCGGCATCGCGATATCGACGCCAAGGGCGGCCTGGACTTCCATGGCGAGTTCGGGGGTGTAGACGTGTTCCGAGCCATCGATGTGGGATCGGAATCTCACTCCGTCTTCGGTGATTTTGCGGAGCGCGGCGAGGCTGAAGACCTGGAAGCCGCCGCTATCGGAGAGGATCGGGCCATCCCATCCCATGAAGGTGTGGACTCCGCCCATGCGGGCGATGAGTTCGTGGCCGGGCCGGAGGTAGAGGTGGTAGGCGTTGACAAGGAGGATGCCGGCACCGGTGGCGGCGACTTCTTCGGGGAGGAGTGTCTTGACGGTCGCGAGGGTGCCAACGGGCATGAATGCGGGCGTTGGGAATGCTCCGTGGGCGGTCGTGATGAGTCCCGTCCGGGGAGCAACGGGGCCCGCCGCCGCGGAGGTAAGTTTGAAGCCGAACGGCGCCTCCACTATGCCAGGACCGCCTCCACGGCGCGCCGCACGACCGCATCAGGGACTCCATCGCGGACAACTGCGTGGCCGATTCCTTCGAGGAGGACCCAGCGGATGCTGCCGCCGCGGACCTTTTTGTCGAGCAGGGTGGCCTCGAGTACGGCATCAACCGAAAGGCCTGGTGCGGCTTCCGGGAGGCCGAAGGCACGGAGGAGTGCCTGCTGGCGGTGGAAGTCATCATCGCTGAGCAGGCCGAGGTCGCGGGAGATGAGGGCGGCCGCCCGCATGCCGACGGAGATTGCCTCGCCGTGGAGGATGGTGGCGAACCCGGATACGGCCTCGATGGCGTGTCCGATGGTGTGGCCGTAGTTCAGCAGGGTGCGGCGGCCTGCCTCGCGCTCATCATCGGAGACGATTGCGGCCTTGATGGCGACGCTGCGGGCGATGAGGCCGGCCGACATGAGCGGCGGACCGGACTTCTGGGCCGATTCGAGGTCGCGGACAAGCAGATCATCGAGGATGAGGCCGTGCTTGAGCAGTTCGGCCCAGCCATTGCGGAGGTGCCGCTCGGGCAGGCTGCGGAGGAAGAGGGGGTCGATGACGACGGCGCGTGGCTGGGCGAAGGCGCCGATGAGGTTCTTGCCCCGGGGATGGTCGATGCCGGTCTTGCCCCCGATTGAGGCATCGGCCATGGCGAGGAGCGAAGTAGGCACGTGGATGAAATCGATGCCCCTGAGACAGGTGGCGGCGGCAAAGCCGGCGAGGTCGGTGACGACGCCGCCGCCAAGGCAGACGACAAAATCGGATCGTTCGACGCGATGGCCGATGAGGAAATCGTAGACAGTGGAGACGGTGGCGAGGGTCTTGTGCTCTTCGCCCGGGGGAATGCGGAACGTGTGCGTGGTGTAGCCGGCGGATTGCAGCGGGTCGCCGATGCGTGCTTCGAAGAGGGGGCCGACCGCCTCATCACTGATGATGAAGGCCCGTCCCTTGAGGCCGAGATCCCGTGCGATGGCGCCGACTGACAAGCTCACGCCATCAGAGACGTAGACGGGGTAGGTGGCCGCGGGGGTGGTCACGATGGCTGCCGGGGCGGGGAGGCGGGGCGCGCCGGGGCCTGGGCGCGGGTGGCCGCGGCCGAAGAAGCGCTCGCCCTGGGGCAGCGGGGCGCGGCGCCATTCCTCCCAGAGGGCGACGACCTCATCGGCGACCTGGGCGGGCTCGAGGCCATCGACATCGATGGCTGCATCTGCACCACGGTAGAGCTCGATGCGGTCGCTGAGCAGGGCTTCGAGTCTTCCGCGGATATCGCCAGCCAGCAGGGGGCGCTCGGAGGTAGACGGGTCTTGAGCGAGGCGGCGCGCGGACTCGGCGGGGGAAACCGCGAGCCAGACGACGAATCCGCTGCCAAGGGCTTCGCGGCTCTCCGCGGTGGTTGGCGCGCCACCACCGGCAGCTACGACGACGCTGTCGCGGGCAGCCAGCGTGCGGAGCACCGCTGCTTCGCGCTCGCGGAAGCCCTTTTCGCCTTCCCTGGCAAAGAGCTCGGGCACGGGCGTGCCGGCAGTGCGCTCGATCTCGTCATCGCTATCGGCGAAGTCCCAGCCGAGGCGTTCGGCGACAAGCCTTCCAGCTGTGGACTTGCCGCCACCCGAGAGGCCGATGAGGAAGATACGCGGGGCGAACATCAGTCGGAGCGGGTCCGCGGACCAACGGTGGTGAGGTAACGGGCATGGTTGGCGCGGATTTCATCGAGGGTGTCGCCTCCGAACTTGTCGAGCCATGCATTGGCGATGACGATCGCGACCATGGCTTCGGCTACCACGCCGGCGGCCGGCACAACACAGACGTCGCTGCGCTCGTAGTGCGCGAGGACCTCCTCGCCGGTATCGAGATCGACTGAGGGGAGTGGGTGGGCGAGGGTCGGGATGGGCTTGACGGCGGCGCGGACCACAATGTCCTCGCCGGTGCTCATGCCGCCTTCGATGCCGCCGTGGTTGTTGGTGGCGTGGCGCCAGGGGAGGCCTTTCCACTCCGCGAGCGGGAGGATGACGTCGTGGACCTTTGAGCCGCGGAGGGCCGCGCCTTCGAAGCCGAGGCCGAAACCGACCGCTTTGAAGGCGTTGATGCTGCAGATTGCCTGGGCGATGAGGCCATCGAGCTTGCGGTCCCAGTGCACATGACTGCCAAGGCCCATCGGGACGCCCGAGATGCGCACCTCGACTTCGCCGCCGACGGTATCGCCATCCGGCTTGGCGGCATTGATGGCTTCGACCATGGCGGCGCCTGCCGCGGGATCGGCGCAGCGAACGGGGTCGGCCTCGACGGCATCCCAATCGATGACGGCGGGCACCGCCGCACGGACGCCGGCGATGCTGAGGGTGTGGCTGCGAAAGGTGACGCCGAATTCGGCGAGGAGGCGGCGAGCCACCGCGCCGACGGCGACACGGGCGGCGGTTTCACGCGCGCTGGCCCGTTCGAGGACGTTGCGGGCGTCATCGAACCCGTACTTGATGGCGCCGGGAAGGTCGGCATGGCCCGGGCGGAGGCGGGTAACGCGCTCGATCTCGACCTCGACGGGCTCGGCAGACATCTTCTCCGTCCAGTTCACCCAGTCGCGGTTCTGGATCCAGAGGGCGATGGGTGTGCCGAGGGTGAGTCCATGGCGAACGCCAGAGGTGATCTCGGCGTGGTCGCGTTCGATTTTCATGCGGCCACCGCGCCCATAGCCGCCCTGGCGGCGGATGAGGTCAGGGGCGATATCGGCCTCGGAAAGTAGCAGCCCGGCGGGCATGCCCTCGATGACCATGGTGAGGCCCTTGCCGTGGCTTTCGCCGGCGGTGAGGAACCGGAACTGGCCCATTGCTACTCCTTGCCGCGGGCCGTACGCGCGGCGAATTCGGCTGCAGCTTCCGCGGTCGGGCGGGGGGGTTGTCCTTCGACCGGAGGAAGCTCGATTGCGAGTGGCTGGCCGGCATTGCCGCGCTCGAAGGTGGCGCCGAAGCGGCCCAGGACTTCTTCCGCGGTGAGGGCTTCCCAATCGAGGGCATCGGCGACCGCCCGTTCCGCCGTGGCAGTGATGATCGGGCGCTGCACGGGTGAGCCATCCGAACTGGCAAATGTCGAGTAGATATCCACCCGGGCATAGCCGAGGCGCAGGTTGGGAACATCGTACAGGATCATGTCGAGCAGCTTCGATGCGAGGGCGATGCCGGCATCGAGAGCGGATGAGACCTGGACGCGCTGGCCATCGCGTGTCTGGAACTCGGCATCGGCGGAGCTGGAGAGGGTTGCACCATCGCGTTCGACGGCAATGAGCTGGGCTTCCTGGATCCCCGCCCAGAGGCTGGCCGGAGTGCCGCGGGGCGGCCGGCCGGCCCGCCAGGTGGAGAGCGACTCCTGGACGAGGGCGGCGATTATGTCGACGTCGCCTTTCTGGACGCGCTTGCGCCATGCCCGTTGCTGGAACATCTCGGCGGAAACCGCCCAGCCCACGACGAGGAAGATCACGAGCACAACGATCATCCCGAGGGCGATCACTGGCTGGCCCCGGCACGGTTGGCCAGCTCATTGCGAGCTGCGGCGAACATCACATCGATCGGCGCGCTGAGGCCGGTCCAGAGCTCGAAGGCGAGAGCGCCCTGGTAGATGAGCATCGGGAGGCCCCCGAGTGTGCGGAGGCCGAGGCGCCCGGCTTCCCGAAGGAAGGGCGTCTGCTCGGGGGCGTAGACAATATCAACGATGAGCGCATCGTCCCGGGCGCCCGTGAGCGCGAGCGGAAGTCCGGACGGATCGGGGCCCCCGTGCATGCCGACCGATGTGCAGTTCACGATGCAATCGTACGGGGCGAGCGGCGAATCGGCTGGCACGGCGCGCACACCGGGGCCGGGGCCGCCCACTTCGCGAGCGAGGCGTTCCGCGCGCCGGGGTGTCCGGTTCGAGATGGCAATCGCCGCTGCCCGGGCTTCGAGCAGGGCAAAGGCGATGCCGCGGGCCGCGCCACCCGCACCGGCGAGGAGGATGTTTTTGCCTGCCACTTCGAAGAGCGCTTCGCGGCCGAGCGCGGCGACGAAGCCCGGGCCATCGGTGTTGAAGCCGAACAAACGCCCATCGCGGTTGACGATGGTATTGACCGCCCCCATTCGGGCACTCTGGCCGCCAAGCTCATCGAGCAACGGGATGACGGCTTCCTTATGGGGAACGGTCACGTTGGCGCCGAGCAGGCCCGGCGGACGGAGCGATTGAATGCGCTCGGCGAGCAGTTCAATCGGCGTATCCCATCGCTCGTAGACGACATCGAGCCCGCAGTGGGCGAAAGCGGCCGACTGAAATACGGGCGAGAGGGAGTGTGCAACCGGGTGCCCGATGATCCCGGCGCGGCGAGTCACTGGCCGCCAACCGTGGCGATGTTGCGCTCGTGTTCGGCGAAGGTAACGGCAAACACGTGTGAGCCATCGGCCTTTACGGCATCGGCGACGAAGTAGTAGTAATCGGTCCTGGCCGGGTTGGCCACCGCTTCGATGGAGGCAAGGCCCGGGTTCGTGATAGGCCCGGGGGGGAGGCCGGGGAAGAGGCGCGTGTTGTAGGGCGAGGGATGCTCGAGGTCAAGCACCGTGAGTTCCTTCTTCCACCAGCCGAACTCGTTGACGGATGCGGGATCGAGTGCGACGGCGAACTGGACTGTCGGGTCGGCCCCCAGCCGGTCGCCTTCGGCGAGGCGGTTGAAGAAGACACCGGCAATGATGGGACGCTCATCGGGGAGGACGGCCTCCCGTTCGACGATCGCGGCGAGGGTAAGCGCCTGGTGGGGATTGAGCCCGCGTTGCAGGGCAGCGGCGCGGAGATCCGGGGAGAAGCGGCTTGCGAGCGTTTCGAGCATGAGGGCGACCAGCTCATCCATGGTCGAGCCAACGGGCATGATGTAGGTATCCGGGAAGAGGTAGCCCTGGAGGTTGGCGCCTTCGGGGAGGGTTTCGGCGAGGCCAGCCGGGAGTTTGGCGCGGCCAACCGCGGCAATGAACTCCTCCGTCGGGCCGAACCCGGCCTTTTCCGCAATGACTGCCATCTCCTCGAAACGGATCCCCTCGGGGAAGGTGGCTTTGAGAACGGGGACCAGATCCTGGACGGTGAGACGATTGAGGATGGTTAGCGTGGAGGAATTGGAGGGGAGGAGGTAGTCACCCGTGCTGAGCCGCCGGTGGATGCCGATGAGGCTGGCCAGAAGCTCGAACTGGCGAGCGGACCGGATGACGCCGAGCTCCTGGAGATCGCTTCCGATATCGCCGGCGGAGCGGCCTTCTTCGAGCGTGTACGGAATAGGGGTGTGTGAGGAGACGGCAGGGGCGGCTGTGGGGAATTGCCCGCCGAGGACATCGCCGGGGGTCCGGGCGACGCAGTAACTGGCAACGAGCACGGAGACGGCAGCGAACGCGGCCCCGGCAAGGGCGGCGGGCGATGGCAGCGCCCGGTTCATCGATGGCCCCCGCGGCGGCGATCGAGGACGGACTGGAGGATGACGGCGGCGGCGGCGGAATCCAGTGTCCCATCGCGCTTGCGGGCGGCCGCGGGCACGAGGACCTGGGCCTGTGCCGAAGAGAGCCGCTCATCGGATTCGGCGACCGGGACGGTGAGCGCCCGCCGCAGAGCGGAGATGAACTCGCGGGCTTCTATCGCCTGGGCGCCACGGGCGCCCTCGAGCGTCAGCGGCAAGCCGACGATCACCTCGGCGATGTACTCGGCGTCCACCAGGCGAGCAACGCGCTCGATGGCCGCCGCGCGGTTTTTTTCGATGATGGCCGGCCGGGGATGTGCCATCAGCCCGAGGTCATCCGAGATGGCGACACCGATGCGCGCTCCGCCCGGGTCAAGGGCGAGAATTCTCCTGGTGGCTGGCTGGGGTGGAAGTTGGTGAGTCATTGGTGTTGGAGGCATCGCCAGTGTGGCTGCGGAGCTGGACATCGAGCCGGAACCCGAATCGCGGCACCCAGGGGGCCCACCCGGGCGTCAGTTGCACCTCTACCTCCTCAATACCATACCGTTGGGCGAGGATCGAACGCGCGTCATCCGGGGACTTTCCTTTTATGGCCGATTCGACCATGGCGGGAGTGAGGCCGCGCGCAAATTCGCCCTGGAGCCGGACCTCTGTGCGGATGAGACCGGTCCCGGTATCGAGCTGGCGTGCACCGGTCTCGGTCGCGCTGAGTGTTCCGGGAAGGAACGCGCCTTCGCCGCCTTCAGCCTGGAGCACATCGCGGGCCACTCGATCGAGGGTTTCGGCGAGGACTGCAAGGGCGGTGACGCGGACCGTTACGGGAAGTAGAACAAGCTCGGCGGGCGTGCCAACGGGAGGATCGGGGAGACCAGGCTCGACCTCCGCCTCGGCTGTACGCAGGAAGACAGCATCGTGCGGACGGGCATCGAGCAGCCCACTACGGACAACATCGGATGACGCGAGGGCCTTTGCGAGCGCCTGGAGATTCAGGACATCGCGGTCATCGACGGCGGGCCGGGGCTCGGTCAGGCCCCCGGAAGCGGCCTCGGGGTTGGTGAGGCCCAGGAAGCGGAACTTTTCATCAAACCAGCCGGTGATGGCTCCGGGAGCGAGGTTCCCTTCGGCGCCGGGGCGAGCCGCCGTGCCGGTCGCCGGGGCCGTGCCACTGGCGGGGACGGTCACCGTCGCATCGATTTCGAACCCGAAGAATCCCGGGGCGCCAAGCACAACGGTGCCAGCGGCTACCACCACATCGGCCGCGGTGGGGTTGGTGATGACGAGACCGACCGTGGCGGGCCGGGTACCGACGTTGGCGGTGCCGGTGGTGACAACCGCCAGCGTGATGACCTGCGTTCCGGTCACCCTGGAGGCGGGTACCCGGAGCTCGCGGAGGTCGACCTCGGTGAAGTCCTCCGAGGCGGTGATGGTCACGACGCGGGAGACCGTCTCGATCGGCGGATAGGCGATCACCCGTGCGGAGGGCGCCATGGTGAGCACAAGCCCGGCAGCGCCCACCGCGACGGCAAGGATGAAGAGCACCTGGAAGTAGCGGCCGACGTTTGGTGCGGCGAGGCTGAAGCGCCCGAGGCGAATGACATAGTGCCCGCCGGCATCCCAGCGGATGGTCTCCGGGCGCCGGGAGACGGGGATGCCCACCTGCCGAGCCCGGGAAGCCAGGCCCGAGGAGCGGGTGGCAATCGCGACGACCTTGCCCGACTCCTCGCCGTGGCGAACGAGGCGGCGCATGCCCAGCTCGGTACTGAGCTGGCGGTTGCCACCGGGAGCGTGGATGACGACGGCCCAGGTAGGCGCCGCATCGACCCGGCCGCAGATGGCGGCAATATCCTCCGCACGTTCGACGTGGACGACGCTGGCGAGGTTCTCGGGGGGGCGCGCGGTGGCTTCGCGCCGCTGGTCTTCCGCAGTTCCGGGATCCTCGTTCGCCACGCCGTGTCCTTTCGGTGGGCCGGGCCTACCCGGTCAGGGCTGTGTGTGCCAGGCGCAGGCCCTCAGCGAGGGCAGCATCGATCTTCGAGGCATCCTTCGCGCCAGCCTGGGCGAGATCCGCGCGGCCGCCGCCTCCTCCCCCGGCGACCTTTGCGACCTCGCGGATGAGGTTGCCGGCGTGGACTCCGCGCTCGACGAGATCCGGGGTCGCGGCGGCAAGAAACGCGGGGCGGCCATCGATACTGGCAGCGAGCAGGATGAGCGAAGGGGTGAGCCGGGAACGCACGCGGTCGGCGACATCGCGAAGGACATCGCTGCTTGTGGCATCGACACGAGCGACGACGAGGAACGCATCACCCTCTCTGCGGGCGCCTTCGATGAGGCCTTCGGCGACAGCGGCGCCCTGGAGGCGCTGGAGCTGCTCGCTTTGCTTGCGGAGACGTTCGAGCTCGGCCTGCATGGCATCGAGCCGTTCCTCGATCTCGCCGGGGCCCGTGCCCAGGCGATCGGCGAGACGGAGGATGCGTTCTTGCTGTTCGATGAGGTAGGTTTCGGCGGCCCGGCCGGAGACCGCCTCGAGCCGGCGGGTGCCGGCGGCGACGGCGGATTCGCGGATGATGTGGAGAAAGCCAATCTCGCCGGTGTGGTGGACGTGGGTGCCGCCGCAGAGTTCGGCGCTGAAGGTGCCCGTGTCATCGCGGATCTCAACTACGCGCACTTCGGCGCCGTACTTGTCGCCGAAGAACGCAAGCGCCCCGGATTCGACCGCCTGGCGGTAGCCGGTGGTGCGCCAATGGACTTCGAGGTCGTGGCGGACTTTTTCGTTGGCGAGTTGCTGGACTTCGATGAGCGCGGCGCGGGGGGTCTGCTCGAGGTGGGTGAAGTCGAAGCGGAGGCGTTCGGGGCTAACGAGCGACCCCTGCTGGCGGACGTGGCCGCCGAGAACGGTGCGGAGCGCAGCGTGGAGAAGGTGGGTGCCGGTGTGGTTGCGGGCGGCACCCGACCGCCAGGCCAGGTCGACGGTTGCCTGCGCGCTTTCGGCCACGCGGATTTCCCCTTCGCTGACACGGCCACGATGGACAATGGCGCCACCGGCGGCCTGTGTGTCTTCAACAACAAAGACGCCGGAGGGGGTGCGAATGTTCCCGTGGTCGCCAACCTGTCCGCCGCCTTCGGGGTAGAAGGGGGTGGTGGTGAGGATGATCTCGCATTCCTCTCCGGTGGTGGCGAGAGCGGCCAGCATGCCGAGGCGGAGAATGGCGGCGACCGAGGCGTCGGCTTCGATGTGGGAGTAGCCGACGAAATCGCTGTGGTCCTCTCCGAGCGCCTGGAGCACGGGGGAGACTTCGCCCTTGAGGAACTTGCCCTGCTGGCGGGCGCGGGTGCGCTGGGCTTCGAGGGCGGCCTGGAATCCGCCGTCGTCGAGTCCGAAGCCCTGGCCGGCGGCGATCTCGCGGGTCAATTCGAGTGGCATTCCGTAGGTGTCGTAGAGGGAAAACGCTTCATCGCCGGGCACAGCTTCGGCGCCGCCAGCGGCAAGCCGTTCGAGCAGCGATTCCAGGCGCTGGGAGCCGGCGGCGAGGGTACGAGTGAAACGCTCTTCCTCGGCGGTCAGGGCGCGGCGGATGAAGTCGTGGGTTTCGATGAGGTGGGGATATGCCCCGCCCATCTTGCTAATGGCGGCATCGGCGAGGCGGGCGGTAAAGAGCTCGCGGACGCCCACTTTGCGCGCGAAATAGATGGCGCGGCGGACGACACGGCGGAGAACGTAGCCGCGTCCTTCGTTGCTGGGGACCACCCCATCGCCAACGAGGAGGGTAGCGGCCCGGCAGTGCTCGGACATGGCACGGATGGCGTAGGCCTGTTCAGCGCTGGCGGCCCCACCAAGGTAGTCGACGCCAACGACCGCGGCAGCTTCGGAGAGGATGGGGAGGAAGATATCCGTCTCGAAGACGGATTTCACACCCTGGAGCACCATGGCGACGCGCTCGAGGCCGCTGCCGGTATCGATGTTCTGGGCAGGCAGGTTTGTGCGCGTGCCATCGGGATGCTGGTACAGCTGCATGAAGACGAGGTTCCAGATCTCGAGGAAGCGATCGCTGTAGCCGACGCCGGCCGGGCTGCCATCGGGCAGGTTGTGCAGGCGCGCGCCTTCGATCCCTTTTTCGGGTTCGAGGTCGTAGTAGATCTCGCTGTCGGGCCCGCAGGGTCCGCTCGCTCCGGGGGTTCCGTTTGGGAAGCTGAACCAGTAGTTGAGGTCCTCGTCGCGGCGGTGGATCTGGTGATCGGGGAGGCCGGCTTCGCGCCAGTGGGCGTAGGCATCATCGTCATCGAGGTAGATGGTGGCGTGGAGGCGGGCAGGATCGAGCCCGTAGACGCTGGTCATCAACTCCCAGGCCCAGCGGATCGCATCGCGCTTGAAGTAGTCACCGAAGCTGAAGTTGCCGAGCATTTCGAAGGCGGTGCAGTGACTGAGGTCGCCCACTTCTTCGATGTCGGTGGTGCGGAAGCAGCGTTGGACGGTGACGGCCCGGGGCCCGGGAGCGGGCTGTTCACCCATGAAGACCGGTTTGAACTGCTGCATCCCCGCGCTGGTAAACATCGATGTGGGGTCGCCAATGGGCACGAGCGGCCAGGGCGGGAGGTGGGCGTGGCCGCGTTCCTTGAAGAAGGAAACGTAGGCGTCGCGAATCTCATCAGATGTGCGTGGGGTGTTCGTCATGGTGGTCACCGAATCCTATGTGGCCCGCCGGTGGAGTGTCGAGGACTTGCCCGTGGAGGAGGGGAAACGGCGGCAGATGCTTGACAGGCATTTTCACCGGTTCCTACGATGCCGCTGGACGACTGCACTGCGTCCGTTATGTGTAACGAATCTGAGCCTCCCAGTAGACGCCTTCCCGCTCCCCAACGGCGGATTCTGCCACGCCCCCACGGAGTGATCCCGTGACCGGCCTGGGTATCGTTGTCCTTGCGGCGGGGATGGGCACCCGGATGAAGTCCTCGCTCCACAAAGTGCTGCACCCGGTGTGTGGGGCGCCAATGGCGGGGCACGTGCTCGATGCGGCCCGGGGGCTATCGCCGGACCGGCTGGTGGTGGTGGTGGGGCATCAATCGGAGGCGGTGCGCGAGAAACTGGGCGGGCCGGATGTGGTGTTCGCCGAGCAAACGGAGCTGCTGGGAACAGCCGACGCGGTCGGGCGGTGCAAGGAGGCGCTTGCGGGGTGCGACCGGGTGATGGTGCTGAACGGCGACTGCCCGCTGATTACGACGACGCTGTTGATGGACCTGCGGGATGCACTCTCCACTTCGGGGACGATGGCGTTTGTCATCTGCCGGTTGAATGAGCCCGGGCGTCTCGGGCGCGTGGTGCGGGGAAGGGATGGCGCGGTGAGTGCGGTGGTGGAAGCGGCCGACTATGACGGTCCGGCCGGGGCGGCGGAGGTCAACGCCGGACAGTACATCTTCGAGGCTGGCTGGCTGTGGCGGGCACTTCCGGAGGTGCCCGTGAGCGCGAAAGGCGAGTACTACCTGACGCACCTGGTTGGCGCGGCGGCGGCAGAGCAACCGGCGGCGACCGTTGAGGCCGATGCGCGGGAGGTGCTCGGGGTGGATGACCGGGTGAAACTGGCCGAAGCCGAACAACTGATGCGAACGCGCATCCTGGAGCGGCACATGATGGAAGGCGTGACGGTCACCGATCCGGCGACTACGTACATCGATGCGACGGTGCGGATTGCGGCCGATGTGACGGTGCAGCCCGGCAGCCATCTGCGGGGGGCGACGGAGATCGAGACGGGCGCGATCATCGGACCGGGGGCGATGCTGAGGAATGCGGTGATTGGCGCAGGGACGAAAGTGCAGGCGTCGGTTGTGGAGGATTCGCGGATTGGCGCGAATTGCAACGTGGGGCCGTTTGCGCACGTTCGCGGGAATGCCTCGATTGGAGATGGCTGCGAACTCGGCAACTACTCCGAAGTGAAGAACTCCGTGCTGGGAGCGGGTGTGAAGATGCACCATTTCAGCTACCTGGGTGACGCGGATGTCGGGGCGCGGGCGAACATCGCGGCGGGCACGATCACCAGCAACTTCGACGGGGTGCGGAAGCATCGGACGGTAATCGGGGAGGATGCATTCATTGGTTGCGACACGATCCTTGTGGCTCCGGTGAGCGTGGGCGACGGGGCGTACACGGCGAGCGGCGCAGTGGTAACGCGCAACGTGGAAGCGGGCCAGACGGTGGCGGGGGTACCCGCGCGGCCGTTCGCGCGGAAGGAGCCGGCGCCGTGAACGGAGACCCTGCCAGAACCGCCTTCGGCCGAGCCAGGAAGGAGCGCCCGCTGTGGAGCTAGAAGTCTTGGCCACGCTGGTTGCGGTTGTTGTGCTTGGAGTGGTGCTGGGAGCGGTGGCTGCGACGGAGGCGGCCCTGGAGAGGGCGAGCGACGTTCGCATCCAGGCGCTGGCCGCGCGGGGGAACCGGCAGGCCCAGAGGATTGCACCGAGCGTGGGCCAGCCGGGGCGATTCCTGGGGGCGATCACCGCGGCCCGGGTGATGAGTGCGACGATCATCCTCTCGCTGTTCGCCTATCTCGGCGCGCGGGAGTACGGCCCGTTCGTGGGAGCCGTCGGTTTCGGGACGATCGGGGGCGTTTACATTGCAGTCATCCAGCTAACGGTCGGGATGGCCGTGGCGCGGGCGCCGGAATATGCCGCTCTTCGGCTTTCAGGGGTGGCGCGGGTGACGCGCACGGTGTTCGCGGCGCCGGCGTTCGTTCTCGGACTGCCATCGGGTCTCTTCGCGCGATCGATCCAGGCGGTAACTCCGGACCCGGGCACGGACATCCTCTCGCTGGTGGAGCGGGAGGAAGCAGCGGGCGGCGTGGAAGAACAAGAGCGGCGGATGATCCGCGGGATCATCGCGCTGGAGGACAAGACGGCGCGGGAGATCATGGTTCCACGAATCGATATGGCGGTTGCCGACGCTGATGACTCGGTTGGGGACGTGGCCAACCTGGTAACCGAGCGGGGATTCAGCCGGGTGCCGGTCTACCGGGAGAACATCGATGACATTGTGGGCATTGTGTACGCGAAGGACCTGCTGCGGACGATGAACAGCGGGGGCCAGGAGCGCCTGCTGACGGACTTGCTGCGCGACGCCTACTTCATCCCCGAATCGAAACGCCTCGATGAGCTGCTGAAGGAGATGCAGGTGCGCCGGGTGCATATGGCCATCGTGGTGGACGAATATGGCGGGACCGCGGGGCTGGTGACGATTGAGGATCTGCTGGAAGAGATCGTGGGCGAGATCGAAGACGAATACGACGTCGCCCGGCCGGCGATGGAGGTCATCTCGGACGACGAGGTGGTCCTCGATGCGGGAACCACCACCGATGTCTTGAAGGACCTGTTCGGGTACGAGGTTGAATCGGAGGATTTCGACACGGTCGGAGGATTCCTGATTCACCGGCTCGGGCGGCTGCCTGCGGTGGGGGATGAGGTGGAGGCTGACGGGCTCACGTTGCGCGTGCTGAGCATGGCGGGGCGGCGGGTCCGGCGCCTCCGGGTAGCGCGCCAGCCGGAGGCGGTTGGCGAAGAAGTGAGCACACGTTAGCGAGCGGACATGCGAGAATCCCGGGCCGTGGCACATCATCGCGAACTCCCGTACTGGCTCGCACTCCGGCGGGCGGGATTGGGCAGCACAAACTTTGCGCTGCTGCTGGCGCATTTCCGCACGATTGAGGCGGCCTGGGAGGCGGAACCGGGGGAAGTGGGCCGGGCCGGAATTGACCCCCAGTACGTGCGGGCGATGGCGAAGGCGCGGGCCAGTTTCGACGCGGACCGGGAAGAAGCGCTCCTGGAACAACACCAAGCGCGGGCAATGACCTGGCTTGACGCGGATTACCCGGCGAGCCTCCGGGAGATCCCGCAGAGCCCGCCTGTGATCTTTGTGCGGGGGAGCCGGGGCCCGCAGTTCGAGCAGGCGGTGGCGGTGGTGGGAACGCGGCACGTCACCCCCTACGGGCGGCAGGCGGCAGAGCTTTTCTGCGAGGCGCTGGCGAGCGCGGGTGTGGCAATCGTGAGTGGGCTTGCGCGCGGGGTCGATGCCATCGCCCACCGGGTGGCGCTGGAGCAGGGTGCGCCAACAGTGGCAGTGCTGGCGGGTGGAATCGACCAGGTGTATCCCCGCGAAAACGCGGGGCTGGCGGCGCGAATCGTGGAACAGGGGTGCCTGGTGAGCGAGTACCCGGTTGGCATCCCGGCGCGGCGGGATTACTTTCCCCGGCGCAACCGCATCCTTTCGGGGCTTGCCCGGGCGACGCTGCTGGTTGAGGCGGGCGAAGGGAGCGGCGCGCTCCACACCGCGAACTGGGCTTTCGAGCAGGGGCGCGATGTGTTCGCCATCCCTGGCAGTATCTTTTCGCGCCAGAGTTCGGCGACAAACCAGTTAATCCGCGAGAACACCGCCAAGCTGGTGGCGACGCCGGGGCAGCTGTGCGAGGAGCTAAACCTGCTGGCAGCGGCAAGCCAGCCCCCGTTAACTGTCTTGCGGCCGCCGGCGTTTCAGGATGGCGTGGGGCAAACCGGGGAGAGCCCGGATGACCCGGTCTTGCGATTGCTGGCGGGGGGGCCGCGCCATGTGGATGAGATAGCCCGCGAAGTGGGGCTCCCGGTGGCACGGGTGAGCAGTTCGCTCCAGTTGCTGGAGCTCACGGGAGCTGTCCGTCAGACGGGGCCGATGACGTATTCCCTGGCTTGAGCGAGGGCACCAGGATCGGTGCGCCCTATAGACAGAGCGGAGGGCCGCTCTCTACTCTCGAAAAGCACGCTGGCCTCCGGCGCTGGAAAAGGTTGAGACAGATTGGTAACACGAACTGCGAAGAGCGCGAAGGGCGCGGTGAAGCGGGGATCCGGCCCGGAACGGAAGCAGCCCGAGCCGGCAGCCGGGGGGAACGGGCGCACCCGGGGCAAGCATGCGCCAAACCTGGTGATCGTCGAATCGCCGACCAAGGCGCGGACGGTGAAGAACATCCTCGGCGATGAGTACGAAGTGATTGCCTCGGTTGGGCATGTGCGCGACTTGCCGCCCTACGGGTACGGCGTTGAGAGCGTCGAGAAACTGGACTTCCGGCCCAAGTACGTTGTGGTGAAGGACGCGCGGCGGGGCGTGAACAAGACCGAGGTGGTGGCCGAGATCGCAAATGCGGCGAAGGCGGCGGAGCGAGTCTTCCTTTCGACCGACCCCGACCGCGAGGGGGAGGCAATCGCCTGGCACATCAAGGAGGCGGCGGCGATCCCGGACGAGAAGGCCACGCGCGTCGTCTTCCACGAGATCACGAAGCCGGCGATTGAGGCGGCCTTTGCGGAGGCGCGAGGCCAACACGTAGATGCGGGTGCGGACCACCACCGCAAGGCGCCCGGGCGGATTGATATGGACCTGGTGGACGCGCAGCAGGCCCGCCGGGTGCTCGATCGCCTGATCGGGTTCCCGCTGACGTGGTTTGTGCAGAAGAAGGTGAGCCGGGGAGCGAGTGCCGGGCGGGTGCAGAGCGTGGCACTGGGGCTCATCGTGAACCGGGAAAAGGAGATCCGCGATTTCCGGCCGGTGGAGTACTGGACCATTCGCGCGGGGCTGGTGAAGGCGGGCCGCGAGTTCGAGGCCGAGTTGATCGGGTTCCCAGGAGCGGGCCAGGGAACGAAGATCAAGCCGCCATTCAGCCGCGGGGGGCCTTCGATTGCCTCCGAGGAGGCGGCGGCAACACTGGTGGAAGCGCTGCGGCGCTCGGACTTTGGTGTTTCGAACGTCAAACGGGGGGAGAAGAAGCGTTCGCCGGCGCCGCCCTTTACGACGAGTACCTTCCAGCAGGCTTCGGTAAACCGCCTGGGTATGAGCGCGATGCGGGCGATGGGCATTGCGCAGGAGCTCTATGAGGGTACTAACGGCCAATCGGGCCTGATTACCTATATGCGGACCGACTCGACGAGCATCTCGCCGATTGCGCGGACGCAGGCGCGAGAGTTCGCGGCACAGACCTGGGGCGGTGCGTACATCCCGGAGAAGCCGCGCGTGTACACAACCCGTTCGCGTGGAGCGCAGGAGGCGCACGAGGCAATCCGGCCGACGAACCCGGCCGCGACGCCCGAAAGCCTGCGCCGATCACTGAGTGCCGACCAGCTGCGCGTGTACACGCTCATCTGGCAGCGATTCATGGCGAGCCAGATGGCGGATGCGCGATACGCGACCGTGGCGGTTGAGATCGAAGCGCGTGAAGGCCCGGTGCAGCAGGGGATCTTCCGTTCCAGCTCGAGCACGCTCACTTTTGAAGGACACCTGAAAGTCTACGGAGCCGATGCGGGCGAAGCGGTGGCGACCGACGAGGACGAAGAGGGGCTGCAGGGCTCTCTGCCTGAGCTCGCGGCGGGAGACGGGCTCGAACGGCGGCGGGTCGATGGGGAGCGGCACCAGACCGAACCACCTCCGCGTTACACGGAAGCTACGCTCGTGCGGGCGCTGGAAGAAGATGGGATAGGGCGGCCGAGCACCTACGCGACCATCGTGCAGACGGTGATGAAGCGTGATTATGTGGAGAAGCAAGGGCGGCAGCTCGTACCGCAGGAGCTGGGTTTCATCGTTCACGACCTGCTCGAACAGCACATGAAGAAGTACGTGGATTTGCCGTTCACGGGTGAGATGGAGCGTGAGTTGGACGAGGTCGCACAGGGCCTCCGGAAGTACGATGAAGTGCTGAGCGAGTTCTGGCCGGAGTTCAAGCGCGCGCTCGATGGGGCGGAGGATTCGGCCGAGAAGCAGCAGGAAGTGACCGACATCCGCTGCGGCGTGTGCGACCAGGCGAACCTGGTGATCAAGTGGGGCCGCAACGGGAAGTTTTTCGCCTGTCCCCGCTACCCGGAGTGCTCGAATTCGCTGCCAATGGGGGCCGATGGGAAGCCGGTGCATGCGGCCGCACCACAGGAAATCGCGGTGCGCTGCCCGAAGGACGGGGCTGCGCTGGTGCAGAAAAGCGGCCCCTACGGACAGTACGTGGACTGCGTGAACCGGGAAAAGGGCACGTGCGACTTCCGCGGTGGCGTGCCCGTGGGGGTTGCCTGTCCCGAGGAGCCGGAGACCGGCCAGCTGGTCCAGAAGCAGACGAAGCGGGGCATCTTCTACGGGTGCTGGAACTACCCGAACTGCAGCTATACGACGAACAGCCTCGAACCGGGGAAGATGGCCCCGGCACGCCCGCCGGAAGAGCGGGAAGCGGCGAACAAGAAGCTGCTGGAGCGGAGCGCGCGGGGCAAGGCGGCGTTCGCGAAACGGAAGGCGAACGCGGCGCCAGGAACGCGGGCACGCAAGGCGAGCTGAGGCGGGGTGAGGCCGGGGCCGGCGTTCCGGCACGGACGAATGCCCGAGCCCCCGGCCCCGTCGCCCTCGACAGGTCGGACGGTGGCCTGTAGCGTGCGCGCCGACAGGTTCGCCCCGGGGGTACGCCGTGTTTCGTCAGAGTGCAGTGATCGCGGGAACGGCGTGGCTCCTCCTTGTGTCGAGCTCCCTGGCTGCGTGCGACGGGTCGGATACACCAGCGACTCCCACACCGACCCCCGCAACCCCGACGAGCGAGGGCTTGTCCACAGCCACGCGACCCCCATCCCCGACCCTCCCCGCGATTACAGCCACGCCCCCCACCAAGACCCCGGCCACCAGCGTTACGGACGCACCGTCGCCGGAGCCCACCGCCACCGTCCCGGCACCCACAGTCGCGACTCAACCGACTCCCACGGCGCCCGCGCCCACACCGACCTACACCCAGGAAGCTCCAACAGCGACCCCGACCTCACCACCAACGGCGACGCCGCCAGTGCCCACGGCCACCAACACGCCTGAACCCTTCAGGATTACCGGTGTGACCTACCCGAGCTCCGTGGTCTC
>Ga0073904_10001260_pt1 | contig 18900 bp, 16 predicted proteins | sample KloWWTrecipitate_FD_66668 | JGI IMG/M metagenome (GOLD analysis project Ga0073904, IMG submission 66668) | Active sludge microbial communities from Klosterneuburg, Austria, studying microevolution and ecology of nitrifiers - Klosterneuburg... | ecosystem: Engineered > WWTP > Aerobic digester >... | reverse complement strand
TTTAAAGGCCCACCAACCAGCCTGTTCGGGCAATACGATCAAAAAGATCGCGTGTATTCCGAGGTTCGATATAGCTTCTAACCACCTGTTGCTCAACGCTCGGCAGGAATAACTCACGATCAAGGCACAAGGAGGGCAGTTGTGAAAAAGCTCAAGGTTCTGTTTTTTGCCGAGGGCGCCACCCTTGCCCACGTGGTCAGGCCGCTCATGCTGGCCAAGGGGCTGGATCCAACTAATTTCGATGTCGTTCTCTGCCGCCCCAAAAGTTTCTCCAAGTTTACAAGCGGTCAGTCATTCCCCGTTCTTGATCTTGAATGCCAGGACGGCGAAGTTTTTGCGCGCAGGCTTGACCGCGGCTCTCCTCTTTATGACTTCCCAACCTTGTGCCGCTACGTTGAAGCAGACCTGGCACTAATTGACAGCGAAAAACCTGACGTCATCGTTGGCGATTTCCGCCTCTCCCTTTCAGTCAGTGCGCGTCTTCGTTCAATTCCTTATATCACCATCTGCGATGCCTACTGGAGTCCGGAACGGACACTCAGTCCGCAGCTCCCAGTCATGGGTTTTACCCACTTTGTACCGATCAGGCTTAGCGAGTTCATCTTTCGCCAGATATCCCCGCTAGCCTTCCACTTACACGCCTTACCACTCGAACGCCTGCGGGCAAAGTTTGAGCTGCCTCCTCTCGGATACGATCTGCGCCTTTGCTACACCGATGCTGACCTACGGCTATTCGCCAATTTTCCCTCATTGTTTCCGGACGTTCGCCCACATACCGGAGCCAATTTCCTTGGTCCGATCGCTTGGTCACCAGAGTTTTACGGTGGACTAGAGTTCTTGACTGGCAAAGGACCACTTACCTACGTCACCATGGGAAGCTCCGGTGATCCTCTAGCATTGGAGCGCATTGTCCCCATACTTGAGAAGCTGGGTAGCAGAATCGTGATAACGACTGCTGGAAAAGCACTGCCTTTCAAGTCCAACCCTTTAACCACACAGGTGTTTGATTTCCTCCCTGGATTAACTGTCTGTCAACACGCCACCTTGGTCATCTGCAATGGAGGCAGCCCGACAACCAACCAAGCACTGACCTGCGGCGTTCCAGTCTTAGGAATAGCCCAAAACTTGGATCAATTTCTCAACATGAATGCCATTGCCGCGTTTGGCGCCGGTCTTCTTATACGTGCCGACCGGGTCAAAACAGCCGCCCTCGAACAAGCCATTAAGACGCTCCTCAATGACCCAAAATTTGCAGAACGCGCCAAGTCACTAATGGCTGAATTTCATGTTGAAACTGCCTATGACATACTGACCAAGCACATTGAGTTGCTTTGTGGAATAGACAACTGTTTGGAATAGGCAACTGTTCCCCCAGCTTAACTGGTTGGGAGCACGATGTAATAGCACCCAAGCCCCTCAACAACCTAGGAGATAACTAAATGTCGCCCTTCCATTTCCTGCCACGCAACCGATTCTTCGAGGTTGTTGGCGGCATAATGTTCGAAAATTATGGCGACAATAAAGTAGCCATGATCAATGAGATCGACATGTCTCAATGCATCAAACTCAGGAATGCGATCGGCGCCCAAACCGGGCAAAAACCATCCTATACGGCGCTTGTTGCCAGAGCAGTTGCCTTATCCCTGAAAACACACCAATACGCCAATCGGATTCCGCTCGAAGTTCCTTTTTTCAAACGCATTATTCAACTCGACGACATCAATATCACCGTCGCCGTTGAGCGCGACACGCCGGGAATTGAACAGGCAACCTATGCAGGAACCATTCCACGTACCGACGAATGGAGTCTTTCTGACCTTAGCAACGAGCTGAAACGCATGGCTAGCGTTGAGGGTGAGCATGGCGAACGCTGGACGCTGTTTCATAAAATTGTCACAAAATTTCCGCCAATTTTGGCGCGGTTCGTTCTGCGTTTTCCAAGACTGTGGCCCAGCCTATGGATTCAACACCGTGGCGGAGCAGTCATGATTTCGTCACCTGCCAAATATGGCGTCGACATGCTTGTTGGCAACTGGCCCTGGCCTATTGGTTTCTCGTTCGGCTTGGTAAAGGATCGACCGGTCGTCGTTGATGGTACTGTTGTTACCCGACCAACCATGATGCTAATCATGAGCTTTGATCGAAGGCTGATGGCTGGCGCACCTGCTGCGCGTTTTTTCAATGCAGTATCACAAGCGCTGATTTCGATTGAATCGAGTTTGGAGGGCAAAGGGGAGATTGCAGGCTCACAACACCACAAGTAATCGGAGCCAAAGCAGCATTGCCGCCGGAACCACCAGACCTCCCCCGCCCCGTCGCTCGCCGCCCCCTGAAACCTGCAGCAACGGGCTCGGTATCGGCCGGCAAATCAGGCCCACACCAGCGCAGGAACGCTCTGTCACACACCGATTAGCAGGACGTGTCGGAAATTTTTACACTTTAGGGTCGACATACCTTTCGCCCGCACCACAACATAACCTAAGAGCATGAAAAGCAATGAAATTTTTTTTATGGCACGCTTATCGCTTATGCCAAGCGTGTGGCGAGAATAAGCGAATCATTCAACCCTAAACAAAACTTGTTTTTCAACTGGAGAATCCAAATGAACAAAATGCTAAAGATTGCGGCGACCGTTACCGCCCTCGGCCTGAGCGCCGGCGCCCAAGCCGACCTGGTCGTCGATCTGTTCAACACCCCCCAGGCCCTAATATCCGACACCACGCTCGCCAACGGTGGCGTCTGGGCGACTGAAGCCGGCCCTGCAGCCGATATCATTGGTGGCTATCGCGACCTCTACGTCGAAAAGCTGTCCGGCCCAGGTACGGGCAGCGTCACGGCGGTCGTCGAACCGTTTCTTGCCCCTAACACCGGCGCCATGTCCTTCAGCACCTCTTCCGGCACCACCGGTCGCGGCATCGTCCGCTGGGATGGTTTAGGTACTGATACCACGGCGCCGGACGGCACCACTCCTGGTGGCACCCCGCTCATGGGTCTGGGCAGCCAGAACCTCCTCTCTTTCACACACTTTGAACTGCGGACGCTCTTTTCAGATTTGGGCTTCACTTTCATGATGCAGATCTTCACCTCCGCCACCCAGTGGACCAGCGTCGAATTGACCTCCACCTCCCACAATGCGGCCGACCCCGGCGACGCCAGCTTCATCCCGCTGTCCGCCTTCGGCAACAACCTTTTGTGCGGCATGACCGTCAATGGCGCCAACATCACCTGTGGCATCGGCGGCGCGGCCGACTTGGGCGATGTCAACGCTCTGCAAGCCGTCATCGACCCGTTTGGCGGCACAACTTCGATCGACCTAACCCTGAACCAGGTGACCCTCGTGCCCGAGCCCGCTTCCCTGGCACTGGTCGGTCTCGGCCTGCTTGGCCTCGGCGCCACCCGTCGTCGTTTCAAAGCAGCCTAATCTGTAAGCAAAGGAGGCTTACTACAACCTCCTTTGTTAGCAATAAGGCCGCCCGAGTTTTTTCGGGCGGCCTTACTTTTTTACCTCAGTGGCACCGGCCTTTGGCTTGAGTTCCAGAATCCTCAACCATAAGCTGGCTCAAACTCTTGCGTAAAGACCTCGACAGTGGTTTTGCTGACTGACCCACTCTGCAAAAGAACGCAAAGGGTTCCTCTTGCGCAACACCGACAAGCGCTTCAAATCGCGAAGCCAGAAGCCCCAGCCTACCGTTAATTACTGAATCCGCAGATATTTCTCGACCAGTTCTGGCATACCATCTGAATATCACCGGAGTCATCTCCGGTTGGAGATGAAGATTGTTTGCAGTTGCAGTTAGCCAAAGGCGTTGCATCGCAATCCCGCTCTCAACGTAGTCGTTAAGTGTAGTCGGGGGCCTGCGAGGCCGAAGTAACAGATGTGCTGCACAAGCCATCGCCGGGATGAAATCAAGCTGGATGCGAGGTGCAATTGTTCCCATCAGGTAGCGATTAAAGAAATCTACTCTTTTCCAGCTTGCCATCACCCATTTCATAAGCCTTGCCGTCAGTGGATCAACACCAACAGCCTCTTCCGGCAATCGATCGTCGCTGAAACGCACCCCCCATTCGATAATGTCTCGATGAACCTGAAAAGCCTCCGGGCAGGTCAATCGAATATAGGCATTATCCCAAAGTAACCCAGCCACCCGAAGTCGATCACGGGGGCGCTCAAAAAACTGGACCAAATAATTGGGGCCAGCAGCATTTGCAAGGTTCTCGCGCTGCAACTCACTAAGCGGTGTAGTGCGCATCGGACGCCGCTGTACGACACGTTGCTCTATATACGGCAGCAGTGGGTCTGCTATCAAATCAGGTCTTTTGGTCAGAAACACATCGTAGACCGGAGCAGTTTCGGCGCAATTTATCCGAATCTGCCAATCCGTCGAAAGCTGAAAACCGCTAGCGGCGATACGTAAAGTTTCAAGAAGCGCACCATGCGCCATCTGGCTGGGACGGCCTTCAAAATCATAAATTACATGCTCACGGGTATCAAAACCGTGAATTGCAATATGATTGTCAGCCACAATTTCAAAACGCCATGGCTGCGTGTTGTCCCCGCTGGGCGTCCAACGTGCAAGGTCGAGTATCTGGATAAGAATATCGCGACTCATCATCAGCCTTTCGTCGCCACCGCCAACTGCCGCCTAACCAGGCTAGACATTAGACGCTGTAAGGGATTTTTGTACCCACCGGGACGCCACGTCCGACTATAGCGCATACGATATGCGTCGAACTGACTCCCCCACGGTGCTAGCCTGACGCCTCCTCGGTCTAGCAAAAGTTTCAAGGTTTCGACGGCAGCAACCCCAGCACAAAGCTGGCAGGCAGCGATGTTAGATGGGCCGCGCCGCTCAGCCAGATTGACCCGACTCATATCGGCCACATAGCCGCGTTGCAGCATTGCCGGTGATAACCCGACAAGAAACCGGATAGCCATTTCCATTTCGTCACAACCTTCGAAACCGAAGTAATCCTCATATGACATGCCACCCGGCCCGAAAACGAGCAATGCCGTACCCAGCCCTAGAGGTGCAGCCGTAACGACAGGGATACCCTTACGCTCGCAGGCAGCAAAGGTTAGACGACGAGTTGCAAAAGCAAAAAAATCAAGTCCATCGACATAAACGTCAACATCGGCAAGAAAGTCTGCAACAGAGTCGGCCTGCACGCCGCCGGGAAACAGTCGAAGGTCAATTTCCGGATTAATGTCACGCGTCATCTCGGCCAGCACGTCAATCTTGGGCTGCTGCAGGCTACTGATAGTCGCGCCAACTTGGCGATTAAAGTTAACGACATCGAACACATCAAAATCCGCAATTGTGAATCGACCAATCCCCAAGCGCGCCAAGGTTAACAAATGAACTCCACCCACCCCGCCCAAGCCGCCAATGGCCACACGTGATTGACGAAGCTGCTGCTGCTCCGTCACAGTCACCCAGCCGATATTTCTTGAAAAGGCTTCGTCGTAATTGAAGGTCGTCATCATTTGCCTTGATATTGTCAGTTTGGTACTACAATCGGTTTGGAGACATTACCTGAAGCTGAACTTTGCGCCAATGAACAATTTGCTTACGGAATTGCGAGTTGCGATCCGCAACCTCAGGCGCAACCGGAATAGAACACTTGTTGCCTTACTTACGGTTGCCAGTGGACTGATTGCCTATCTACTCGCGGGTGGTTTTATTGAGTGGATATTCGAGAATATGCGCGAATCAACCATTCGCTCGCAACTTGGCCACGTCCAGATTGTCAAGCCGGGGTATTTTGAAAAGGGAATAGCCGACCCCTACAGTTTTTTATTGCCAGCCAAGTCAACCGAAGTTGAAGCCATCAAGCAGTTGCCGGAAGTTGCAAGCGTCGCTCAGCGCCTCGCATTTAGCGGACTGAGTAGCCATGGGGACACTACAGTCAGCTTCATAGGCGAAGGCATTGAACCTGATCACGAAGCCGTGATCAGCGATCAGATTCATATTCGATCAGGCAAGAATCTCAGCCAGAATGATGAAAAAGCCGCCCTACTTGGTGAGGGCTTGGCTAAAAACCTGGGTGTGAGTCCGGGAGACACTATTGTCTTGCTTGTAACAGCCGCCAACGGCACACCAAACGCTATCGAACTGAAGATTTCAGGAATTTTCTTCACATCAGCGAAGGAATTCGATGACAGTGCTCTCCGCATTCCCATTAACTTGGCGCGCAAGTTGATGCGGGTTCAGGGCGCGACCTCATGGGTTCTTCTACTAAAAGACACCAAAAGCACAACTCAAGCCGTGGAACAATTGCGCGCATCTCTGCCAGCAAACACGTTCGAAGTCACACCATGGATGGACCTAGCGGATTTTTACAACAAAACAGTTGTTTTGTTTGGCAAACAAATCAATTTAATGAAATCGATTATCGCCCTCATCATCATTTTGACAATCTCCAATACGCAGACGATGAGCGTTCTTGAACGGACGACTGAAATCGGCACCATCATGGCGATTGGATTGCGGCGTTCGCAAGTACTGCGCATGTTCATTATTGAAGGTATTTTAATTGGCGTTTTTGGTGGCATTGTAGGAATAACGCTGGGCTACGGGATTGCTGAAATTTTATCGTTCATAGGAATTCCAATGCCCCCTCCACCTGGCATGGAGACAGGCTTTACAGCTCAAATTAACGTCACTTTTCTTCTTGCCACGGACGCCTTGGCCCTTGCTTTGGTCACCACCCTGATTGCCAGCATCATGCCTGCATGGAAAGCCAGTCGGATGAATATTGTGGACTCTTTACGGTGCAACCAATGAAGATGCCGGGGCAATTTTCATTAGCAATGCGAAACTTGCTTCGCCATCGGGCACGGACGGCTGCAACGCTCGCCGCAATCAGTATTGGCGTGGCCAGCTTGATACTGGCGGGGGGATTTGTAAAAGATATATTCGTCCAATTAGGTGAAGCGACCATACATTCGCAAACTGGTCATATCCAAATCGCACGCCAAGGCTTCTGGGCAATGCGTACACGATCTCCGGAAACTCATATGATTGAGAAACCGGATCAGATCAAGGCGTCTCTAGCTGCACAACCCGGGGTCGAGCAAGTGGTCGCCAGAATCAATTTTTCCGGCATGTTAAACAATGGCAAGCGCGACCTTGGGGTCATGGGTGATGGAATCGAACCGGATGGTGAAGCCAGGATTGGTAGTTTTTTACGCTACATTGAAGGACGCCCGTTAACCGACAAGGACATTGATGGCGTTGTTGTCGGCCAAGGGGTGGCACGCACGCTAGACCTGAAGATTGGCGATCGGGTCACGTTAATAATCAATCTTGCTCAAGGTGCCGTAAATACGCTTGATTTTCAGTTGGTAGGCGTATTCCAAAGCTTTTCCAAAGAATTTGATGCCAGAGCCGTACGTATCCCTCTCGCTGCGACTCGCGAATTGCTTGACACCCAGGCTGCACATCTTTTGGTAATGTCACTTGCACATACAGAAGAGACAGACCGAATTGCCAGTTCAGTTCGGGAACAAGTCGTTGGCCAAGGGTTTCAGGCATCAACTTGGCGTGAACTATCTGATTTTTTTGAGAAGACTGTCCAGCTTTATGACGCTCAATTTGGGGTGTTGCGCCTGATCATCTTTCTGATGGTACTTCTCAGCGTGGCCAACAGTATCAATATGACTTTATTTGAACGAACGAGGGAATTTGGAACCCTGCTAGCGCTGGGAGACAATCCGCGTAGGGTTTTTGGGTTAATAATGACTGAAAGTGCCCTCCTCGGATTTTTTGGCGCTGCATTTGGCATGATGCTTGGCTGCATTGCCGCTTGGGGTATTTCAGCCGTTGGCATAGAAATGCCTCCGCCGCCCAATTCCAATCTTGGTTACATTGCATTGATTCGCCTAGACCCAATGACCGTTTTTACATCAGGTGCCGTCGGATTTTTTGCTGCTTTTCTTGCCTCAGTATTTCCAGCGCACCGTGCAGCAAATTTAAAAATAGTCGATGCACTCCGCCACGGAGTCTGATCATCAGCGTGAAATACGACACGTTGATAATGATTGTTGCAGTGCAATGTGCGCCGTTTCCGTTATGATTACGACCTACTGACTATGCATGGCTGGGTCAGCCTGCGACCTGCTTGAGGGGAAAAATTCATGATTTATTCAAATACCAAATCTGCCACTCAATGGCTGATGATCGCTGTTGCAGCGTTCATTTTTACTGGTTGCGCCAGCAACTATCCGGCGGCCCCCACAGCAGCGGCCTCCGAAGACTATAACTACATCATCGGGCCGGGGGATAACGTAAATATTCAGGTCTGGCGTAATCCGGAGTTGTCGATGTCAGTTCCGGTGCGCCCGGATGGCAAGATCACCGGGCCACTGATTGAGGACTTGGTAGCGATGGGAAAGAATCCCACCGCACTAGCCCGTGACATGGAGAAAGAACTGTCCAAGTTCATTCGCGACCCAGTGGTCACGGTGATTGTAACGGGCTTTGTCGGCCCCTACAGCGAGCAGATCCGTGTCATTGGCGAAGCGGCCAAACCCCAGACTCTTCCCTACAAGCAAAAGATGACCATACTTGACGTGATGATCGCCGTCGGTGGCATTACCGACTTCGCCGATGGTAATAGCGCAACGATCCTGCGCACTTCGGAAAACAATGCACAATACCGGGTTCGTCTGAAAGACCTGGTGAAGCGTGGTGATTTTTCTGCCAACGTCGAAATGAAACCGGGTGACGTACTCATCATCCCGCAGAGCTGGTTCTGATCATTCAATTCTCAATGAATACCGCACCGGCCAAAGCCGGTGCGGTCGTAAGCTTGGACTCATAGATGGAAGATATTCTTCGCCAGGCCCTCGTTATCCTGCGCGCAACATGGAAGCATCGCCGCCTCGGAATGCTTGTTGCTTGGGTGGTTGGTGCCATTGCCGCCGGCGTCATTTTGCGCATTCCTGACCGTTACGAAGCTTCAGCCCGAATCTTCGTCGATACCCAATCGATACTGAAGCCACTCATGTCGGGACTAGCAGTACAACCCAACATTGAACAACAAGTCATGATGCTGAGCCGCACGTTGATCAGTCGACCCAATGTCGAAAAATTGGTGCGTATGGCCGACCTCGATCTCAGCATCAAAGGCAAGGCTGAACAGGATGCACTGATCGACGGTCTGATGAAAACACTTAGCATTCAAAGTGTCGGACGTGACAATCTTTACTCTCTGTCATACCGTGACACGGACCCTGGAAAAGCCCAACGCGTCGTACAGGCACTGGTGTCCATCTTTGTCGAATCCAGCCTTGGCGATAAACGGCAGGACTCCAACTCCGCACGCAAATTCATTGAGGAACAGATTCACAACTATGAGAAAAAACTTCAGGATGCCGAATCTCGTCTGAAGGATTTCAGATTGCGTAACGTAGAGTTACAAACTAGCGAAGGCAGGAGCGGCGTTGACCAACTATCGGCGCTAAGCACGGAACTGAATAGTTCGCGCCTAGCCTTGAGAGAGGCTGAAAACTCACGCGATGCAATGCGCCGCCAGATTATTGGTGAAGAGCCAGTACTCCTACCAGATGCTTCCTCCGGCGCAGACTCAGGCGTCTCACTGCCTGAAATTGACGGCCGCATTGATACCCAGAAGCGTAATCTGGATAATCTCCTCCAACGTTACACCGAACAACACCCGGATGTAGCCGGGACACGCCGTCTGATCAAGGATCTTGAGGACCAGAAGCGGCAGGAATTGGTAGCTCGCAAGAAATTCGCAGCAGCCAACCCCGGCAGTTCGATCAGCAACAATCCGGTATACCAACAACTCAAAGTCTCACTGGCAGAAACCGAAGCCAATGTGGCGTCGTTGCAAGCTCGAGTTGCGGAGTATGAAGCCCGCTATAAACGTACCTCTAACCAGCTAAAAACTGAGCCACAACTGGAGGCTGAGTTCACCCAGTTGAATCGTGATTATGAAATTCACAAGAATAACTACCAACAGCTGGTTGGCCGACGTGAATCTGCCGAGATGTCGGGAGATCTTGAAGCCGCCGGCTCGATTGCCGACTTCCGGCTGATTGATCCGCCGCGTGCATCCTCCACGCCGGTAGCACCGAATCGCCTGCTACTGCTGCCTGTGGGCCTCTTGATTGCCCTTGCCGCTGGCTTGTTTGTTGCGTTTGTGGCTAGTCAAATTCGCCCGGTATTCTTCGATGGAAAATCACTGCGTGATGAAACCGGCCTACCGTTACTCGGTACCGTTTCGCTAATCCCCAATGAGGCCCGACGAGTCAAAGAGAGGGCGAGTCTGCATCGATTCCTGATTGCCACCGCCGGGCTTGTCGTCACCTATGGAGTAGGAATTGCTATCCTCTCCTTCTTCTCCCAACGTGCAGCCGGAGGTTGACCGATGAGTCTGATTGAACAAGCGGCCAAACGTCTCGAACAACTCCGTCAAGCAGGTGTTGAGTTACCAGAAGAGCAGACGCCGCATTTGCCTGCAGCGAAAGTTAGTTCTGCTAAGCCAGTGCATGATCCCTTTACTGTCAAAATCACAGCCCCACCAGCGGTTGAGCCGGCACAACCAATGGAGAAGCCTGCGCCAGGCAATGCGTCAAGCAACCGAGTAGAACTCGACCTTGAGGCAATTTCTGCATCCGGACTTCTCGTTCCGCAGGCTACGCGTAGCCAAATGGCTGACGAGTACCGCGTCATCAAGCGGCCGTTGATTGCGAATGCCATGGGCCGAAGTAGTGCCACGATTCACAATGGCAACCTGATCATGATCACCAGCGCTCTGCCGGGTGAAGGAAAAAGTTTTACCGCCATAAATCTGGCAATCAGCATTGCCATGGAACTCGACAATACTGTCATGCTGGTTGATGCCGACGTTTCCCGCCCTTCCATCCTCAACATGCTCGGACTCCCACCGGCACCCGGCCTGCTGGACGTCGTAGTCAAGAATTCAGTCGACATTTCCGGCGTATTGCTGCGAACCAATATCGAGAAATTATCCATCCTGCCCAGCGGCACCGCACAAGCTCGCGCCACAGAACTCCTCGCCAGTGACGCCATGATTCGATTGCTGGATGACATGTCCGGCCGCTACAGCGACCGTATCATCATTTTCGATTCCCCTCCGCTCCTGCTGACTACGGAATCTCGCGCACTCGCGACCCATATGGGACAAATTGTTGTTGTCGTCAATGCTGAAAATACCGCCCAAGCTGCGGTCAAGCAGGCGGTAGCAGCCATTGAGGCTTGCCCAGTCAAGATGATGGTGCTCAATCAGGCCAGACAATCCTCTAATGACGGCTACGGGTATGGCTACGGGTATGGCTACGGGTATGGGCATGCAAACTAAGTTTCCAATGAGCCATCTGGCTTCGGGATTTCTATTGTGTTGCCTCAGTACAGGATCGTTCGCCCAGCAGGGCATTTCCGGCCAAGATAGCGGATTTGGTGTTCCATCGGCTTCAGGTCAAGGTTCTTCACTTGGTCGTGCAACCGGGGATGCAGCATCAACTCAAGGGCGCGCCTGGGTTATCAAGCCACGCGTCTCACTGACAGAGACCTGGACAAATAATGCCAACATCAACCGATCCAGCGATAGCAGTCAGAACGAGTTTATTACCGAACTGGCCCCTGGCATTCGGATTGATGCCCGGACTGCCCGCCTCAAGGCCTATTTGGATTACTCGCTTCGCGGTCAATTTTATGCAAGCGAGTCGGACAACAACCGCTCTCAAAACTCGCTGAACACCTTCGGCACTTTCGAAGCGGTCGACAACTGGCTCTTTCTCGACTTCACTGGTCTCATTGCCCAGCAAACCATTTCTGCCTTTGGTACTCAATCAACCAGTAACACCATGATCAACAATAACAGCACAGAAACTGCCAGCTACACTCTGTCGCCTTATATCCGCGGCCAACTGGCTGGCTCGGTCGAATATTCGCTACGCTATAGCCAGTCTACAACCAGATCCGACTCCGGCGCTGTTTCAGATATTGATTACTCGCAATGGAACGGCCAGTTAAGAGGCAGTACGCCATTCAGAAATTTGCGATGGACCATTGATGGCAACCAGCAAACCACGGACTACAGCAGAGGTCGAAAAACAGATGCTGAACTTGTCCGTCTGATGCTTACCTATGCGCTTTCCCCCCAGTTTCGTCTTTCCGTTAGTGGTGGCCAGGAATCAAATAACTATGTTTCGCTAGACCAGGAAACCAATACAACACACGGTTATGGCTTTGACTGGAACCCGACTGAACGAACCAAGTTTTCTGCCTTCAAGGAGCATCGCTTCTTTGGGGATGGGCATAACGTAAACTTCAGCCATCGCTTCCCAATGAGTAACATCCAGTTTTCCGACGTAAGGGATGTATCAGTTCTGCCCAATCAATTCACAACCGTTGGCCGCGGTTCGGTTTATGACCTTTTTTACCAGCAATGCTATCAACAGCTAACTGCCAGTTTCCCTTCCGACCCGGCACAACTCGCATTGGCTGCTGATGCCTGCGCCAGTAGCCTACTCAGCCAAACGGGCATTCCAGCAAATGCTCAGATCACCAGCGGCTTCACCACATCGCAAGCAACCATTCGGCGAAATCAGCAATTATCATTTGCTGTCTTTGGCGCTCGTAACTCAATCACTTTTTCGGCTAATCGCAGCGAAAGCCAAGGCGTTTTCGCATCACAATCCAGCATTGACGCCATTTCGCAGAACACAACCGTCAAGCAGCAAGGCTTTGGCATTAATTTGTCGCATCAGCTCAGCGCGATTACCAGTCTGAACCTGTTGGTTTCCCGTCAGGAAAGTACCGGTAGCGGCTCCAATACACTTAAAACCACAACAACCCTTTACCAAGCCAACGTATCGACCAAACTGGGGGCAAGAACCATGGGTTCCCTCAGCGCTCGTCGTTCAGAATTCGACAGCAACACCAACCCTTACACCGAAAACGCTCTCGTCGGGACCGTTTCATTCATCTATTGAGCGTATGTACGAAGCATTTTATGGCTTGACCAATAAGCCTTTCCAACTAAACCCCGATCCTTCCTTTTATTTCGGAAGCAAACAGCATCGTCGCGCCGCCGCTTATCTTGAATACGGCATGCACCAGAACGAGGGGTTTATTGTCATCACTGGTGAAGTCGGTGCCGGCAAAACAACTATCGTCCGCGGCATGCTGGATGGCCTGGATCCGGAAAAAATTGTTGCCGCCCATCTGGTAAGCACGCAACTCGATGCTGATGACACTCTGCGCCTGGTCGGCGCCGCGTTTGGGCTACGCACCAAGGATGTTTCGAAAGCCGACATACTGATGTCGCTGGAAGCATTTTTGATCAGCATGACTAGCAAGGGCAAACGCTGCCTGCTGATTGTTGACGAAGCTCAGAACCTGACTGCACGCGCCGTAGAAGAACTCCGCATGCTCTCCAACTTTCAGTTTGGCAACCATGCACTATTGCAGAGTTTCCTGATCGGCCAACCGGAGTTTCGGCAGATCCTGCAAAGCCCGCACATGATGCAGTTCCGGCAGCGCGTGATTGCGGCCTGCCATATTGGGCCGCTTGATGTTCAAGAAACGCAGGCATACATCGAACATCGTCTGAAGTGTGCCGGATCAAGTGGCATACCGAGAATTCTACCGACTGCCTATGAGGCAATATTCAAGGCGAGCAGTGGTATTCCGAGGCGCATCAACTCTGTTTGCGACCGACTGTTGCTCTTCGGCTACCTGAGCAGTAAAAAAGAATTCGATACACCCGATGTCGAAGAGGTTGCCCGCGAAATCCACGAGGAAACCATGGGTGGTGCGACGCAGTCCGGGGCGTTTTTTGCTGCCGATGATGCGTTATCCCACTCACCCTATGTTCAACCTAATCTGCCAAAAGGCACTGAGCATGGCGATGATCCGGGTACCTTGCTGGCCAGCCTGAATGTTCAACAGTTTGGCGAGAGACTGAGCCGTCTGGAGCGCAGCATGCTCCAGCTAGAAAAAATCAATAGCGCCACATTGACCTTGCTGCAGCAACTGGTCGCCAATGGAAGCCAACTCGCCAAGCCATCACTTGAAAGCGAAGAAACCAATGCCTGAACTCTGGCCCAACGACCTCGGCCCGGTTATCTGTGTAGTCGGCGCTCGTCCCAATTTCATGAAAATGGCGCCCATCCTGCGCGCTTTCGCGACGCATCAGCCGGCCATTCCAACCCTGCTCCTGCATACCGGTCAGCACTACGACCGGGATATGAATGACAAGCTGTTCGAGGATTTGCGCCTGCCGCACCCGGATATCAATCTTGAAGTCGGTTCCGGTTCGCACGCTGTACAAACCGCCGAGGTCATGCGTCGCTTCGAGCCGGTGCTGGACGAAAAAAAACCTTCCTGTGTATTAGTTGTTGGTGACGTCAATTCGACACTGGCCTGCACTCTGGTTGCCGTCAAGAAGAACATTCCAGTGGTCCATGTCGAGGCCGGTCTGCGCAGTTACGACAGGGGCATGCCGGAGGAAATCAATCGCGTCCTCACCGACCAAATCGCTGACCTCCTGTACACCACCGAGCGCAGCGCTGCCGACAACCTCGCCCGCGAAGGTATCGCTGCTGAACGTGTGCGCTTTGTCGGCAACGTCATGATCGACTCTCTGCTCAACAACCGTGAATTTGCCCGCCCCCCAGCCGCCAGCATTGCTGCGGTCAACGGCGATCCGGCACTGATTTCCGGCGAACAGGGTTACGGTGTCGTCACCATGCACCGCCCCTCCAACGTCGACCATGCTGAAGTACTTGCCTCACTGCTCGGCGTGCTACGTGAAATCTCCGAATCCATTCCGTTGGTGTTTGCCCTGCATCCACGCACCAAAGGCAATATTGAACGTTTCGGCCTTCAGCATCTGATCGACACCCCGCGCATGATCATGTTGCCACCGCAAGGATATCTGGAAATGCTGGGGCTGATGGCCGGCGCTCGCATCGTACTCACCGACTCCGGCGGTCTGCAGGAAGAAACCACGGCCCTTGGCGTGCCATGCCTCACCATGCGCGAAAACACCGAACGCCCGATTACCGTCGACCAGGGCACCAACACGATGGTTGGTCGCGATATCGCCGCCATTCGTCACCACGCGGCTGAAATCCTCGCCGGCCGGGGCAAGAGTGGTCGCGTGCCCGAACTGTGGGATGGTTGCACGGCAGAACGCATTGCAGCGGACCTGGCGACCTGGCTGTTGGCTCGCCGGAACGCTGCGGTCAACTGACTTATTGACCCAAAAATGCCTAGCTCGCCCACTGCCAACGCGCTGACTATTGACGTCGAGGACTATTTCCAGGTCTCGGCCTTCGCACCGCATATTCCGCGTAGCGAATGGCCGATTCGGGAATGCCGGGTTGAGCGCAATGTAGACTGTATTTTGGCCATGCTTGATGAGCACAGCACCAAAGCCACCTTCTTCACGCTAGGCTGGGTGGCAGAGCGTTATCCGGAAGTGATCAAGCGCATTGTTGCCAACGGCCATGAACTGGCCAGCCACGGTTACGGCCATGAGCGAGCGAGCGATCAGACGCCGGAAGGGTTTTTCTCTGACATTCAGGTTGCCAAGCTTATTCTCGAAGATCTGGCCGGCTACGAAGTCAAAGGCTATCGGGCGCCGAGCTTTTCCATTGGCGAAAAAAATCTGTGGGCTTTTGAATGCCTGGAGCGTGCTGGCTACCATTACAGTTCAAGTATCTACCCGATCAAACATGACCATTACGGCATGCCAAATGCCCCTCGCCATGCCCACAAAATCGGCCGACTTCTCGAAATCCCAGCAACCACCTTACGTTTTTTGAATCGTAACTGGCCAGCAAGCGGCGGCGGTTATTTCCGTCTGATGCCCTACGAGATGTCACGCTGGATGATCGAACACGTTAATACCGTCGACAAACTCTCCGCCGTTTTCTATTTTCACCCTTGGGAAATAGATGCTGGACAACCGCGCATCGCCGGCATCAGTCGAAAAACCCGCTTCCGCCACTACGTCAATATCGACCGCATGGAAAAGCGCCTCCATCGCCTGCTCGGCGACTTCTCATGGGGCCGGATGGACGAGATTTTTCTCGGTCAGGCCTGATCCACAATGAACATCAAACTGCTGGACCCTTCCGACCAAGGAGGCGCCAAACGCTGGGATGAATTCGTCTTCGCCTGCCCGGAAGCGACTTTTTTTCACCGCGCCGCCTGGCAAGGCATCATCAAGGACGTTTTCCGTCACTCCACTTATTTCTTCTACGCTGAAGAGGAGGGTGAAATCCAGGGAGTACTGCCGGTTGCGCACGTCAAGAGTCGACTATTCGGCAACTCGCTAATCGCCCTGCCCTTTGCGGTATACGGTGGCGTCGCAGCCAGCAATGCCAAAGCCACTCTGGCGCTGGAAGAGGAAGCACAAAAGCTGGCCAAAAAACTGGGTGTCGATCACCTTGAATTCCGCAATACCAAGCCGCAGCATACCGACTGGCCAATGCAGGATCTCTACGTCACCTTCCGCAAGGAAATCCTCCCCGACGTCGAGGCCAATATGCTGGCCATCCCGCGCAAACAGCGCGCCATGGTCCGCAAGGGCATCAAAAATGGCCTCGTTAGCACGGTTGACCGCAACACTGATCGTTTCTTCAAGCTCTTCGCCGACAACGTTCACCGCCACGGCACTCCCGCCATGCCCAAGCGCTATTTCGACACCCTGCTGCAGGTTTTCGGCAAGGATTGCGAAGTACTAACCGTCACCGGCCCCGATGGCCAACTACTAAGTAGCGTGCTCTCCTTCTATTTCCGTGACGAAGTACTGCCCTACTACGCCGGCGACGATGAAAGCGCCCGCCATCTTGCCGCCAACGATTTCAAATACTGGGAACTGATGCGCCGTGCCTGCGAGCGTGGCCTCAAGCTCTTCGACTATGGCCGCAGCAAGGAAGGCACCGGTCCCTATGCCTTCAAGAAAAACTGGGGCTTCGAACCGCAGCCGCTGCATTACGAATATTGCCTCTACAAGCGCGATGCCATTCCACAGAACAATCCCAACAATCCCAAGTACAAACTATTCATCGCCGCCTGGCAGCGCATGCCCATCGGGCTGGCAAACTGGCTGGGGCCGCATATCGTTCGCAATCTCGGTTAGTTACGACGATGGCCAACGTTCTTTACCTCGTCCATCGCCTGCCCTATCCGCCCAACAAGGGCGACAAGGTACGCTCGTATAACCTGCTCAAGCACCTGCTCAAGCATCACCACATTTTTCTCGGCACCTTCATCGACGATCCTGAAGATGCCGCGCATATCGACACCTTGCGCGGTATGTGTGCGGATATCCACGTCGTAAAACTCAACCCGCGCTTTGCCAAAATCCGCAGCCTGAACGGTCTGCTCGCTGATGAGCCCTTGACCCTGCGCTACTATCGTGATGCTGCGTTGCAGAATTGGGTCGACAAGACCTGTCATAAGCACAAAATCGACGCAGCCGTCATTTTCTCCTCAGCCATGGCGCAATACGTCGAAAACAAATCGCGCCTGCCCACCGTCATCGATTTTGTCGATGTCGACTCTGCCAAATGGACCCAATACGCCCCCAAACATCGCTGGCCAATGTCCTGGCTGTACAAGCGAGAAGGTGAATATCTGCTCGACTACGAGCGCAAGATGGCCGCCCAGGCCGACCGATCATTTTTTGTCACAGAAGCCGAAGTCGCCCTCTTCGCCTCGCTTGCTCCGGAATGCGGCGTCCGGGTTGAAGCCATGTGCAATGGGGTCGATGCCGACTATTTCTCGCCTTCCCCCGCCCGCCCATCACCCTTTGTACAGGATGAAATCCCGATCGTCTTCACCGGCGCGATGGACTACTGGCCCAATGTCGACGCCGTCACCTGGTTTGCCGCCGAAGTTTTACCGGGTCTGCGCCAGCGCCTGCCGCAAGCCCGGTTCTACATCGTCGGCCGTAACCCGACACCGGAAATTCTGGCTATAGCCAGTGAACACATCATCGTTACCGGCACCGTACCCGATGTCCGCCCCTATCTGCAGCACGCCGGGGTTGTCGTTGCCCCGTTGCGCGTTGCCCGCGGCATCCAGAACAAAATTCTCGAAGCCATGGCCATGGAGCGCCCGGTGATTGCCACAGCAGATTGTGCTGCTGCGGTCGACGCCGAAAAAGGCACGGAATTAATCACCGCGACTACTGCTGCCGAATTCATCGAGGCCATCGTTTTGCAACTGGCCAATCCAGAAACCTCCATCGCCATTGGTCAGGCCGCCCGCTCCCGAGTCGTCGCACGTTACAGTTGGGAAGCGCACATGAATCACATTGACCGCTATCTTCCCTTCACCACCGGTCAATCGACATGACGGCTATCGCCTCACCATTTGCTCAATCCAGGCGGCAAGGTACACAACTACTGACTGGACAGTCCCGCACACCGATCCCGCTTACCCGATGAAAAATGATCCACGCCCTCTTGTCGCCCACGTCATGTACCGCTTCGACACAGGCGGTCTGGAAAATGGCATCGTCAACTTAATTAATCATATGCCGGCTGAACGCTATCGCCATGCAGTCATTGCGCTCACCGAAGTCACTGATTTCCGCAAACGCATCCACCGCAACGATGTTCAGTTCATCTCTCTTAACAAAGCCCCCGGCCACGGTTTCTGGCTCTACCCCAAGCTCTTCAGGCTCTTTCGTCAACTGCGTCCAGCCATTGTCCACAGCCGTAACCTGGCCGCGCTTGAAGTCCAACTCCCCGCGTGGCTAGCCGGCGTTCCGGTCCGAATTCATGGCGAACACGGCCGGGATGTCGGCGACCTTGACGGGTCTAATGTCACCTTACAACGCGTCCGACGCTTTTATCGCCCCTTTGTGAGTTATTACCTGGCACTCTCG
>Ga0073904_10001259_pt1 | contig 18902 bp, 16 predicted proteins | sample KloWWTrecipitate_FD_66668 | JGI IMG/M metagenome (GOLD analysis project Ga0073904, IMG submission 66668) | Active sludge microbial communities from Klosterneuburg, Austria, studying microevolution and ecology of nitrifiers - Klosterneuburg... | ecosystem: Engineered > WWTP > Aerobic digester >... | reverse complement strand
CACGAGACAGCGGGGTGTCGTCGCGCGGCGGTGTCGAGCCCCCGCCGCCCGGCGTGGGCGTCGCTCGCAGAAGCCGCGTCTCGATGGACATGCCCGCCGCCCCGCCCACGGAGGCGAGGAGGTCGCGGTCCTCGACCGAGAAGGGCGTCTCCGATTTCTTCGGGCCGAGAGCCATGAAGCCGGTCAACGCCTCGCCGCTGCCGTGCAGAGGGACGAGCAGGGAGGCTCCGGCGTTCTTGAGCCACTCCTTCTCCCGATCCGGCAGGCGAGCGAGCAGCGACCCGGGTCCGGCGGCGTCGAGGGGAAGGGGATCGGAGGCGCCGGCGAGCAGGGACACGAACTGGGCCGAGGTCGTGATCGGTTCCGGCTCGGGAACACCTCTCGCGGAGGCGGCGCGGAGCAGGCCGGGCTGGCCCGGACTCGCGGTCATGATCACGACACTCTCCAGGTGAAGGGCCTTGTCCACTTGTTCGACGAGCAGCCGGGACAGGTCGCCGATGTCCGGGGTCTTGCGGGCTGCCTCGGTGAGTTCGCGGAGCACGCGCCTGGTGTCATAGGCCTCGCGGAAGTATCGCCGGTCGAGGGCCGAGAGCAGCCTGTGTCGCAAGGGGAGAGCCATCGCCGCGCCCGCGGCCACGGCCGCAAGCGCCAGGAATCGCCAGCCGCTCAGCAGATTTCCGAGCGGTTCCGCGCGGTTGACGTAGAGCAGGACGACGCCCAACGCAAGCGGAAGAGCAATAAACGAGAGGAGGGTGTAGCGCGCGAGCCCGTACTGCACCGCGCGCCTTAGAGCGGATTGATAGTCGAGCGCCCCCTGGTAAAGCACCGAGTAGGTTGCCGTGAGCGGGAAGACCATGAGGAACGGATAGGTCACCGCCAGGAAGTAGGGCTGTACCGCTGGAAGGCTCAACCAGATATTGAATGACGGAACAAGAGCGGCGGCAGGGAGGATGAGGGCGAACGGGCTGGCACCAATGGCCAGGCCACGCATGAAGAGCTGCAATTGCCGCCGCTCCGCGCCTTGGGACGATCCCAGGGCACGCAGGAGCGGAAGTAGCGAGAGGAGTGCCAGGAGATAGGCCGGGATCCAGTCTTTGTTAGGGATGATCGCGAAGAGCCTTTCCAGCGGTGTCCACCCTAGCGATGCGCCGAGGGCAATAACTACGTGAGCTGCCGAGTCGAAGAGCCCCCAGACAAGAGCTGAGCCAGCCCAGGCAGCCCGCACTTGTCCCCCTGCAAAGGTGCCGGCGAAGTCCAGTACCCCCGCGGCGATGAAGGCCTCAGGGTGTATCGCAACCCAAATGTCGCGGTACTCCGTCGGCAGGACGAGACGCAGCGACAGGCCGGCTCCCAGCAATGCCATGACACGTCCAAGCGCCCGGGATTTCGTCGCGGCCGGTTTCGTGGCAAGAAGCAGGAGCGAAGTCACCAAAAGGACGAGCACGAAGGACAGTCGAAACCAATCGGCCAGACCAACGGCTACCCTTCCGGTAAGGGTGAGCCAGACGGCCAGTACAATCTTCGCTTGGGAGGCCGTTGCGGCAACGCTCAGCGCGCGCCGAAGAAATTGGGTCAAGGGACTGGGAGATCCAATGGCCTGCCCTGGGCGTGGGCGCTAGAACGGACAGGGCTCGTCTCGGCCGGCGCCCCCCCCGAATATCGTTTGGAGCGCCTTCTCGAGATCCGCCTTCCCGATGATTGTGGCGTTGCTGTTTGCCGTCTTGGCATACTGCGCGGCAAGGGAGCCGACCCTTGTCGCAAGAGCATGAGCTGCATCCCTGTTGGAATCGACCCAGTACTCCTTCTTCTTGTGTTTTAGTGCGCGGGCCAGGAAGATCTGGCCCACCCCTATCGCGTCCCTGTGCCATTTTAGTTGTGGCTTGTTGCCGGCCGGCGCGTATTCGTCCCACTTCAGTTGCGCGGCTTGCGTTGCGACGGCGGCCTGATCCAGCATTGCCGCTAGGTCGACGAACAAGAGGGTTATCACGTTTGCCATCTGGATTCACCTTTCCCGGGATTTGCTGCGTACGGCGTTGCGTGGACTCTACCGCCAATCGGCCGGGCGGTTGATGGTCGGGCCTGCACGAACAAGCGCCGACGCGTTGCCGATAGTTGCTAGCATTCGCCTCTCCCGCTAACCGTGCGGGACCCGAACTCTCCCTCATGCTCACCCTCGGCTTCGACATCGGCGGCACGTTCATCAAGGCCGTGGCCCTTCGCGATCTCGAGGTCGTGGGCCGGGGCGAGACCGCGGTTCATCACGAGTCCATCGACGCGCTCTGCGCTCAGCTCGCGGCGCTCGGTCGCGACCTGGATCCCTCCTCGGAAGCGAAGGCCGCCGGCGTGGCCGTGGCGGGTCTGGTCGATAAATCCACCGGCCGCCTCACCGCGTCGCCGCACCTCCCGTCTCTCCGCAACATCGACGCCAAGCCGCGATTCGAAGCGGCTCTTCGCGCCCCCGTGCACGTCATGAACGACGCCACCGCCGCGGCCTACGCCGAGGTGCAGTACGGCGCGGCCCGCGGCCTCTCGCACGTCCTCCTCATCACTGCCGGCACCGGAGTGGGCGGCGGCCTGGTCCTCAACGGCGAGCCCTACGAGGGCGCCTCGGGTTTCGCGGGTGAGATCGGCCACGTCCCGGTCGAGCCCCTCGGCGATGCCTGCGCCTGCGGCAAGCACGGCTGTCTTGAGACCGAATGCGGCGCCTACTACCTCGTGGGCCGGGCCCGGGCCGCCATCGGTTCCGGCGTCCACAGTTCGCTCGAGAAGGCCGATCCCCTCGACGCCGCGGCCATTTTCGAGGCGGCCCGGCAGGGCGACTACTTCGCCTTGAACCTCATCGACCGCGCCGGTCTTGCCCTCGGCCGGGCCTGCGCCATGGCCCTGCAGATCCTCGATCTCGAACGCATCGTGATCGGCGGGGGACTGGCTCGTAGCGCCGATCTGCTCATTCCGCGGATAATGAGCGCGGCCCGCGCCCGGACGTTCGGCGAAATCTTCGACCGCGCATCGTTTGTCGCGGCCGAACTCGGCCATCAGGCGGGTGCGATCGGGGCGGCGGCGACGGCGATGCATCGCGCGCGCTGAACGCCCGGTTCGCTCCCTTTCGACTCTCATTTCCTTCAGGTAGACGTGACCGACCTCTCACAGATCCGCAACTTTTCGATCATCGCGCACATCGATCACGGGAAGACCACTCTCTCCGACCGCCTCATGGAGGCCACGGGCGCTTTGACCGCGCGCGAGATGAGCGCCCAGTTCCTCGATGCCATGGATCTCGAGAAGGAACGCGGCATCACCATCAAGCAGCACTCGGTGCGCCTGAACTACAAGGCGAAGGACGGGAAGGACTACGTCCTGAACCTCATCGACACGCCCGGCCACGTCGATTTCAGTTACGAAGTGAGCCGCTCGCTCGCGGCCTGCCAGGGCGCGCTGCTCGTGGTGGACGCGAGCCAGGGGGTCGAGGCCCAGACCCTGGCGAACGCGCACCTCGCGGTCGAGAACCACCTCGAGATCATCCCGGTCATCAACAAGGTGGATCTGCCTTCAGCCGAACCGGAGCGCGCGAAGGAGCAGATCGAAAGCGTCATCGGCATCGACGCCTCCGGCGCCATCCTCGCCTCCGCCAAGCAGGGGATCGGCATTTCCGAGATCCTCGAAGCCATCATTCACCGGATTCCCGCGCCCAAGGGAAACCCCGCCGGACCCCTGCGCTGCCTCGTCTTCGACTCCTGGTTCGACCAGTACCGCGGCGTCGTGATCCTGGTCCATGTGGTCGATGGCGAACTCAAGCCCGGGATGAAGATCCGGCTCATGCAGTCCGAGGGAAGCCACGAAGTTGAAGGCCTCGGCGTGTTCACCCCGAAGCCGATGCCCATCGAGTCGCTCTGCGCGGGCGAAGTCGGCTTCGTGATCGCGGGAGTCAAGCGGGTCTCCGAGACCAAGATCGGCGACACCATGACCGACGACCGGAATCCCGCGGCCGAGCCGCTGCCCGGCTTCAAGGACGTGAAGCCCATGGTGTTCGCAGGCCTGTATCCCATCGAGTCGAACAAGTACGGCGAGCTTCGCGAGGCCATGGAGAAGCTGCGGCTCAACGACGCCTCCTTCAACTACGAGCCCGAGACTTCGGCCGCCCTCGGCTTCGGTTTCCGCTGCGGCTTCCTCGGCCTTCTCCATATGGAAATCGTCGAGGAGCGCCTCGAGCGTGAATTCGGCCTCGAATTGATCGTCACCGCGCCCTCGGTCAAATACCGGGTGATGAAGACGGACGGCGACATCATCGACGTCGACTCACCCGCGCGCATGCCCGATCCCGGCCAGATCGAAGCCATCGAGGAGCCGATCATCACCGCGACCATCCTGACCGCTCCCGAGTACGTGGGCGCCATCCTCCAGCTCTGCCAGGACAAGCGCGGCATCCAGAAGAACATGGGCTACATCACCCCCACCCGCGTGATGATCACGTACGAGTTGCCCATGGCCGAGGTTCTCCTCGACTTCTACGACCGCCTGAAGTCCGCCTCGAAGGGCTACGCCTCGCTCGATTACCAGATCACGGGCTGGTGGGTGTCGCCCCTGGTGAAGCTCGACGTGCTCGTGAACGAGGAGCCGGTGGACGCTCTCTCCATCATCTGCCACAAGGACACGTCGTATCAGCGCGGCAAGACCCTGGTGACGAAGATGCGCGGCTTGATTCCGCGGCAGATGTTCGACGTGGCCATCCAGGCCGCCATCGGCTCGCGCATCATCGCTCGCGAGAGTGTGAAGGCCCTGCGCAAGAACGTCATCGCGAAGTGCTACGGCGGCGACATCAGCCGCAAGCGCAAGCTCCTCGACAAGCAGAAGGAAGGCAAGAAGCGGATGAAGAAGGTCGGCAGCGTCGACATTCCGCAGGAAGCGTTCCTCGCCGTCCTCAAGGTCGACGAATAGTCGCGCCGTGCTCCTCGAGCAGGTTGCGCAGCACCGAGCGATGGCAGTGCATCTCGTCCACGCAGTAGCAGCCGACCGCGAAGTCCGTTTCGAGCGATAGCGCGGCGAGCAGACCGAGGAGTCTCGCCGCCTCCGGTCGTTTCATCTCGGTCCGGTACCTCTTCGCGAACGCGATCCAGTCCTTCTCGCTCGTCGCGCCCTGGCCCAGCTTGACCAGCCTCTCGCTCGGCGCGAGGTCGGGCAGCCACACGTCATAGAAGTCCCGGGACGCGAACTCCGTCTTCGGAACGCCTCGCGGCGGCCGACGCACGGCGCCGATCCGCAGCCCCTCCCGCTTCGCCCGTGGGCTTCCGAGTCGAACGATTCGAACCGCCACCGACCGCCTACTTCTTCTTCGCGGCCGGCTTGACCGTGGGCCGCGGAATCGGGGCGGGCGGGAAGGGCGAGTCGTTCCAGAGGTCGATCACGCACTTCCAGGGTCCGCCTCCTTTGCGGCGCCATACCGTGAGGTAGCGGCCCTGCGCGCGCGTGACCTTCCCCTTCGCGTCCGCGAACGTGATCTCGTTGCTTCCCATGGTGTAGCCGAGGTCGCCGGAGGCCGCCACCACGGCCTGCGCGGGCTTCCAGCTGATGGAGAAGAACGGCGTCTTGAGGCTGGTGCTCACGTAATTCCGGATCGCGGCCTTGCCGGAGACCGCGGCCACCCCCGGCGGATACACGACCGCGTCGTCCGACCAGTAGGACAGGATCTTCTCCACGTCTTTGCCCGCGGAGGCGACCCTGGCCCACTCCATGTCGGTCTGCAGCAGGGCGGTCCGAGCCGGGTCCGCCTTGACGGGGGACTGGGCGGCGGCGAGCGCCGGCAGCAGGAAGAGAGCGAAGAGAGTCGATCGAGTCATGGGGTTTCTCCGGGAGTCGGGCTGGCCGAGATTGGCGTGTTTCGCGCCCTCCCGTCAAGCGCCGCGCGCGCGATGCCCCGCAGCATGCCGCCGAAGACCAGTTGGTGAAGGGGGTAGAGCGCGTACCAGTAGGCTCGCCCGAGAAGCCCCAGGGGATCGAACATCGCGGTCTGCCGGATGGTCGCGGTCTTACCCTCCGTGGTCACCTCGAACTCCAGCCAGGCGCGTCCCGGGACCTTCATCTCGGCCGCGAGCCGCAGCAGTCGATCGCGCTCGAGCGCTTCCACCCGCCAGAAGTCCACGGTGTCGCCCACTCGCAGGTCCTCGGGCGACCTCCTTCCCCGACGCAGGCCCACGCCGCCCGAAAGCATGTCGAGGAAACCCCGCACATGCCAGAGTCCGTTCCACGCGTACCAGCCCGTCGATCCGCCGATGCGCTGGATGGGCCGGAAGGCCTCGGCCGCGGAGGCCGTGATCGTGATCGTCCTCGAATCGACCAGGCGCGAGCCGAACTGAACCCCGCCCCACGAGGGCAGGTCGCCGGAGGATGAGAGCGCGTCCGACCACCTCGTGGCCGCGAAGTCCTTCTCCTCGCTGGCGAGAGCGCGTCGCAACGCCTCCTCCACCCCGATCGGACGAATGTCGAAAACGTCGAGCGCGCTCCGGTCCCGAACCACGGTGGAGTGGACGATGCTCTCGATGAGGGTGCGCCCGATCCGCGCGTAGAGCGGTGTGACCAGCCCGAGCCACAGGCTGGAGAGGAAGGGCGTCAGCACGGGCACGGGAATCATGATGAGCCGCATCCCGCGCATCCGCGCGTAGGCGCGCATGATGTCCGCGTAGGACATCTGGTCCGCCCCGCCGATCTCGTGGACCCGGCACTCCGACACCGGGAGTTGCAGGGCGGCCACGAGGTAGGCGAGCACGTCGTCGATCGCGATGGGCTGCGCCTTCACCTTGACCCAGCGCGGCGTGATCATGATGGGCAGTCGCTCCACCAGGGCGCGGATCATCTCGAAGGACACGCTGCCGTGGCCGATCACGATCGAGGCGCGGAACTCGAGCACCGGCACCGTGGACTGTCGCAGGATCTGTCCCACCTCCTGCCGGCTGCGCAGATGCGGCGAGAGATCCTCTTCCTCCCGCCCCAGACCCCCCAGGTAGATGATCCGTTCGACCCCGGCGAGTTTCGCGGCCTGGCCGAAGTTCAGGGCCGCGCGCCGGTCCTGATCCTCGAAGGAGCGCCCGGCGCCCATGGAATGAACCATGTAGTAGGCCACCTTGACGCCCTGGAGAGCGCGGTCGAGGCTCGCCCGGTCGAGCGCGTCGCCCTCCACCACCTGCGTCCCCGGCCCGATTTTCGGGGTCAGCATCCCGGGCCGACGCGCCAGGCATCGCACCCGCTGGCCGCCCGCCTCCAGGGCCTTCAACAGCCTCCCGCCCACGTAGCCGGTGGCGCCGGTAAGAAGGATGAGCGGCTTTTCGATGACGACTCCTGTCCGGCGGTTCTTGGCCCGCTTCCCGGGCGTGACTGAATCTGCGCGGTCCAGAGTGTAAACCGCCGTTCCGCTCGGCCTCAGGGCATCAGGACTCGCGCGAGGAGCTCCTCGCTCCCCGGCTTCTCGAGGAAGAACAGGGTTGGCTCGAAGAGTTCGAGTTCGAGGAGCAGGGGCGCCCCATTCTCGTCGCGCGCGACATCGATGCGGGCATAAGGGATCTTCGAAACCCCGGCTTTTGCCAGCACGCTTCGCGCCATCCCCACCGCGTCCCCGCCTGGATCCGACGGGCGCCCCTCGGGCCCGACATGACGGCCGCCCAGGAACGCGGAGTTCTTCCGCACCGCGTGCGAGTACTTGCCGCCGAAGAACATGAGGCTGTGTTCGCCGCGCTCCTCCACGTCCTTCACGAAGGGCTGCACCATGATTTCGCGTTCGGCGCGGTGGCGATCGAGGTAGGCCTGTCCCTCCTGGTATTCGAAAGGCGTCACCCGGATGGTCTCCCAGGAATCGGCGGAGATCGTTGGCTTGAGAACCACGGTGTCCCAGCCGCGGATGGAGCAGAGTTCGGAAAGGCTTATGGCCGCGCCCCGGGGCACGAAGGTGGTGGGCACGGTGTGAACACCCTTGCCGGCGACTTCGAGGAGATAGCGCTTGTCGATGTTCCAGCGGACGATATCGGGATCGTTGACGACCTTCGTCGCCGCCTCGACCCGCGCGAGCCAGCCGAGGAACTCCTCGTAGCGGCGGTGATAGTCCCAGGGCGAGCGCAGGAGAGCGAGATCGACCCTGTCCCACGCGAAATCCGGGTCATCCCAGGATGCGGTGAGGACGAGTGCGCCGCGCTTCGCCAAAGCGGCGGCAAGCGGGCGATCGTCGTCCTCGATCTCGGGATGTTTCGGGTTGGTGACGAATGCGATCTTCATGGCCGGAGGTTGCTTCGTCGCAACCCTAACGGAATGGCTCCTCGCAATGACGTAGGTTCCAATGGGATTCTTAGTGAACCTCCGCGGTCGGGCGGAGAGGCGCTTCAGGCCTGGTCGTAAGCTTGCCTCAGCCAGCCCACCAGCTCCTTGTCCACGCCCTTGACCGAGTCCAGGCGGACCCGGTGGCTCACCATGGCGCTGAAGCTGCCCGAGGCCTCGAGCCTGCCCGAGGGAGCCACACTCTTGAGATTGATGCCGACGTCGAATCTGGCGGCGGTCGAGGGCTGGAGAAGCGCGAACTGTTTGCTGCGGCGCAGGCTCACATTCGCCTTCTTGGGTGAGACCTCGACGTCGCTTCCGAACTTCTTCACCTCGGTCACGATCGCGTCATAGATTGGCCGAAGGGCGGCCTTGGGTCCCTTGAACTGCTCCCCGAGCGGGTCCTCCCCATGCGACGGCGCGCCTCCGCCCTTCACCGAATGGGCGATGAGGTTCGCGTAGCCGTGACCGACACCGTGCTTCGATTTCAGGAAGGCGACCACGTCTCCATGCTTCTCGAGCTTCTGGGCCCCGACGATCTTCATCCATTGATCGATCGACTTCCCGGTCTTCCCGGGAAGGTTCGCGATCATGGCCGCGGTGGCGTCTTCGACCTTGCCCATGGCTACTTCTCCCGGCTCAGGGCGAAGAAGTGGTTGGCGCCCGCGGACTTTCCATTCGCCCACGAGGTCCAGCTCGCTTCCATCCGCCCGTCGGGCAGGAACCGGATCTCGCCGTTGTGGATGAAGGAGTCCTTGCTCACATCGAAGTTGGTCCCTCCGTCGAAATCGAAGACGAGCTTGTCGGGGGTCGAGGCGGTCTTCGACAGGCGCATGTGCGGCTGGGTCCCGCCCGAGCAGTAGTGGGTCATGATGAGGTCGCCCTTGTCGAGGTGGTACATGGAGCGCATCTCGTGGGGTTCGCCGGGGAAGAGCACCTCCATCACCACGCTCCCTCCCGAGATCACCTCGTAGCTGATCCGGCCCTTCGGCCCCGTGGCGCTTCCGATGGGCCCCGACCACGTTCCGGTGAGGGTCTTGAGTTTCTCGAACGCGGTCTTGCCGTCAAGGGTCTGGGCAGAGGCGGGGGAAGAGAGAGCCGCGCCCACCGCGGCGGCGAGGACGAAGGACAAAGAACGCTTGATCATGAATGTCTCCTTGAAATTCCGGGTCAGCGGCCGGTCTTGTCGATGCGGTTGTGGATGGAGGTGATCTCCATCATCGCGGCCGATCCGTACCAGCCATAGGCCTCGTATGAGAACCGACCGGCCGCCACCGCGGGATCGGTGCCGAGCAGGGCTTCGGCCTCCTTCACCGTCTTCACGTTGAAGACGAAGAGACCCGCGTAGCGGTTCGCGTTCTCCTGAAACGGGCCGGCCACCACGAGCTTCCCCTCCGCCGCGAGGCGCTTGATGTTGGCCATGTGGCCGGCGAAGAGCTTCGAACTCTCCTCTTTCGTAAAGTCCGTCTTCGGCCCGGTCTTGAGGATGACGAAGACGTAGTTCCTCATGCCGCGCGGATCGGCGCCCAGTCGTTCGGCGAGCGCCTGGTCGTAGGGCGGGAGGCCGGTGGGTTGGTCCTGGGCCGCCGCCACGCCGGCGAGGCAAAGACACGCGGTGAGAAGGATCGACCGCATCAGCGCTTCTCCTTGAGTTCCGCGATGTTCTCGCGCCGGGTTTCCTTCGGCAGCATGAACATGAACGCGGACATCATGCCGAGCATGAGGCGGGTCTTGAAGGGCACGTCGCCCGTCTCGACCACGGCCTTGATGTTCGCGAGGATGTCCACCCAGCTCGTGCGCACAGAGTCGGCGGTCTTCTGCTGATCGACGAACTTCGAATGGACCACGGTGACGCGGGTGACGCCCTCCTTTTCCTCGAGCGTCCATTCCACGAGGGTGGGAGTCTCGGGAAGATTGGTGAAGCGGAAGGTGTGGACGAAGCGTTTCGGCGGCAGGAATTCGTGGACCTCGCCGATGATGAAGACGCGCTTGCCGTCCTCGCTCCGGTACATCATGCGGGAGCCGGGCTTGAAGTCCGACTCGAGCACGGTGCCGAACATCGGCTTCTGGATCTGTTTGAGTTTGGTGATCTCGGCCCACACGTCGGCGACCGGAGCCTTGATCTCGACGACGTGAACCTGGCGTTCTTCCATGGGAATCTTCCTCTTCAGGCGCGCTTCAGGCGCCGGGCTTCATTCTTCGCGGACTTTTCTTCGACGGTTCGTTTCAGGCCGACCAGGGCCGCGGCCCAGTCGCCCTGATATTTCCCCACCCAGCGCTCGTAGATGTGCTGGATGGGAACGGGGTTCAGGTGGTTGATGCGCCGCCGGCCGTCCGCTTCCACGGTAACGAGGTCGGCCTCGCGCAGGAGATTGAGGTGCTGCATCACCAGGAAGCGGTTCTCGCCCAGGGCGTCGGCGAGGTCGCCGGTGGTGCAGGGTTTGTCGCGCAGCACGTCGAGGATCCGCCGCCGGTGCGGATTGGCGAGCGCGCGCCAGACGTGATCGAGATCTTCATGTGACATAGTCAATACGTAAAGACTATGTCACATTACGAGAGGAGGTCAAGAACTTTCTCGAGGAAATCTTCCGGGGCGCCTGCGATCGTTCAAAATTCCCGCCTCCACTTCCTCCGAGGACTTCCTGCCATGCGTGATTCGCGTCTTCTCTTCGCCCTGCTCTTCGTTTCTCTGACCGCCGCCGCCCTTGCCCAGCCCGGCCGCGGCACCCTCCCGGGACAGGGCGCCGCCCCCACGCCGGCAGCCGAGGCGCCCGCGCGCAATGTCGAGACGCGGCCCGCGCCTCCGGCGGTCGACAACTACAAGCAGACCCAGCACACCGGACGGTTCGGCGGCCAGACCGTCGCCTACACCGCCACCGCGGGCACGATGGTCCTGAAGAGCGCGGCCGGGAAGGCGCGCGCGAACGTGTTCTTCGTGGCCTACACGAAGGACGGGGTTCCCGCGGGCTCGCGTCCCCTCGCCTTCGCCTACAACGGCGGCCCGGGCTCCGCCTCGGTCTTCGTCCACATGGGCCTGTTCGGACCGAAGCGCGTGCAGATGGGCGACGACGGCTTCCAGCCCGCGCCACCCTACGAACTCGTGGACAACGAGGACTCGATCCTCGATGTGGCGGACGTCGTGGTCATCGATGCGGTCACCACCGGCTGGTCGCGCATGGTCGAAGGCGAGGACGGCAAGAACTTCCACGGCGTCCGCCAGGACATCGAGGCCTTCTCCGACTTCATCCGCCTCTATCTCGGCCGCTTCAACCGCTGGGCCTCGCCGAAGTACCTGATGGGCGAGAGCTACGGCACGGTCCGGTCCGCGGGTGTTTCCGCCGATCTCCAGGCCCGCCACGGCATCGAGCTCAACGGCATCGTCCTCATCTCTTCCGTCATCGACTTCTCGACCTTGTCCGAGGCGCCCGGGAACGAGCTCAACTACGCGAGCTTCCTGCCCACCTACACCGCCGACGCCTGGTACCACAAGCGCCTTGGCCCCGAACTCCAGGGCCAGGACCTCAAGAAGGTGCTCGACCAGTCGCGCGCCTTCGTATGGGGCGAGTACATGACCGCGCTGGTGAAGGGCAGCCGTCTCACCGCGGCCGAACGGAAGGAGATGGCGGGGAAGGTCGCGAAGTTCACCGGGCTTTCCGCCGCCTTCGTCGAAGAGGCCAATCTGCGCGTGAGTCCGGCCCGCTTCCGCAAGGAACTCCTGCGCGACAAGCGTCTCATGGTCGGGCGTCTCGACGGCCGCTACACCGGCCTCGACCGCGACGCCGCGGGCGAGAGCCCGGAGTTCGATCCGTCGAACACCGCGCTTCAGGGGGCCTACACCGCGATCTTCTCGGACTACGCGAAGAACGAACTCAAGTGGGAGACCGACCTTCCCTACACGACCTCCGCCAATGTGCGCCCCTGGCAGTACGAAGAGGGGCGCTACCTGAACCTCACCGATAACCTCCGTACCGCCATGTCGCGCAACCCGTTCCTCAACGTCCTGGTCGTGAACGGCTACTACGACATGGCGACCCCGTTCGCGGGAAGCGAATACACCTTCGATCACCTCGGCTACGAGAAGACCTACACGGACCGGGTGAGCTTCACCTACTACGAGGGCGGCCACATGATGTACACGCGGCCCAACATGCTGAAGGCCCTCAAGGCCGACATCGCCGCCTTCGTGAAGCGGACCCAGGCGGGCCAGTAGGCGCGGCCGAGGCGCCTATCGCGGCGTGATCGACGCGACCGGCAATGGCGTGGGCGCCGGCGCCGCGGGTTCGGCCTGGTAGCGCACCACCGTCTGCTCGTTGACCCGCACCCGGGCCAGCACCTCGGTCTGGGCGTCCCCGGCGCGGAAGCGGACGATGTGCTCGCCCGGGGCGACCTCGAACCGCCGCAGGCCCGAAGCCTTGAGCTGCGCGACCGTGCGCCCGTCGATCGACACGGTGGCGTCGACGTCGGTCGATACCAGGAGCGATCCCGTGGGCCGGCGCACCGGGACCGGCGTCGGGGTGGGCGTGGGTTCGGGGGTGGGCGAGGGTGTCGGCCTCGGGGTGGGTCGCGGCGTCGCCTTCGCGGCCGCGGCCCTTCTCTTCTCCTCGATCCGCTGATTGGAGACGTAGTTCACGACCGCGAAGGCGAGGCCGATCACCACGGCCACCGCGAACAGGGCGCCCGCCATCCACAAGGCCTTCCGGGGCGCGGGTGCTTGCTCGACCGGCAGGGGCGGCGGCGGAAACGACGGGGGCGCTCCTCCCATCAGAGTCCGATCGCTCAGGTCCTCCCGCAGCGGAGAGCGGCCCAGCATCACGGTGGAGCCGTCGTCCCCGCGGTCGATTTCCACCCGGAACCTCACACTGCCGATCTGGAGCTGCTGGCCGGGAAGGAGAACCGCCTCCTGCGTCCGTCGGCCATCGACGTGGATCCCGTTGCCGCTGTTCTGGTCGACGATGACCCACTCCTCGCCGCGCCGCGTGATTTCCGCGTGCCGCCGCGAAACCGAGGCGTCCTTCAGGTGGACGTCCGACGAAGGATCCCTGCCCACGAGCGCGATCGCGTGCTCGACGATGATGGTCGGGTCTCCGTTCGCGGGGTGCAGGCGCAGGACGTTCATAGGGCCCTGGCGGCCGGTCGTGCCGTGAGCTTCAGGCAGGTCACGCGGCGATCATAGCGCCCGGCCCTCCGGCCCTTGGTTGACGCCCGCGGGGCGCTCTAGTACCTTCGCCGCAAGTGCCGCCCCCAGCAGATGATCATCCGACCGGACGCAAGCGCGGGAGACGCAAGCCGGCCCCGGCCTCCGGGACAGGCAAGAGAAAGAGCGTGGCCCCGGAGCATCTCCCGGATGTCTACCAGCAGGCCCTGGCCGAGGGCGCGACCGCCCTTCAAGTCGCCACCCGGATTCTCGATCGGGATCTCGACGAGGAGGGCATGGGCCAGCTGCTCAAGGGTCTGGGCAAGAGCGGTCAGGACCTGTTCATGGACAAGCTGGCCGAGGTGCTTCGCCAGACCTCGGCCCTGCTCCTCGTCTCCAAGCGCATGGGCGATTCGCTGTCCCTCGACGTGCTGCTGCCCCGGATGGTGGACCTGATCTCGGAGTTCCTGAATGCGGAGCGCTGCACCATCTTTCTCCACGATCCCGAGCACGACGAGCTCTTCACCAAGGCGGGCGTCGGCCTGGTCGACGAAATCCGAATCCCGGCCGGGCGAGGCATCGTGGGCGCGGTCTTCAGGACCGGCGAGTCGCTGATCGTGGACGATCCCTACGCCGACCCGCGCTTCAACCCCGAGATCGACCATCAGACCGGGTTCCGCACCCGCAATCTCGTCTGCGTGCCTCTGCGCCACGCGAGCGAGGGGCAGACGCGGATCGTGGGCGCGGTCCAGGTGCTGAACAAGCGGGAGGGCGGGTTCGGCCCCCAGGACCTGAAGCTCATCGACGCCCTGAACTCCCAGGCCGCCTCGGCGTTCATGAACGCCATCCTCTACGAGGAGATCAAGCGGGCGAGATACCAGGAACTGGAGATCCTCGAGGTGGCGACCGCCCTCTCCGGAGAGCTCAAGCTCGAGCCGCTGCTCGTGAAGATCATGGAAACCGTGACCACGCTCCTGGGCGCGGAGCGCGCGACCCTCTTCCTGCACGACCGGAAGACCCGCGAATTGTGGGCGCTGGTGGGAAAACCGCTCGAGGAGATCCGCTTCCCCTCGCATCTCGGCATCGCCGGCCACGTCTTCGGCACCGCCGAAACCGTCAACATCGAGGACGCCTACGCGGACGAGCGCTTCAACCCCGATCTCGACCGCCGCACCGGGTTCCGGACCCGGAGCATCCTCTGCATGCCCGTGATCAATCGCGCGGGCAAGGTCATCGGCGTGACCCAGGTTCTCAACAAGAAGGGCGGTCCGTTCACCGCCATCGATGAGAAGCGCCTGCGCGCCTTTTCCGCGCAGGCCTCGGTGGCCATGGAGAACGCCCAGCTGTTCGACGAAGTCGAGCGCATCAAGACGTTCAACGAGAGCATCCTCGAGAGCATCACCAACGGCGTCCTGACCGTGAACCGGAAAGGCCTCATCACCAAGGCCAACACCGCGGCTCTCCGCCTCCTCGGCCGGCTCGGCGCGCCGGAGGTGGTGATCGGCCAGGCCGCCCGGTCCTTCTTCCGCGACGAGAACGCCTGGATCGCGGAGCAGGTGGCGCAGGTGCAGAGCACGGGCGAGCCCTCCGTCACCATGGACGCCGACGTGGTGCTCGAGGGCGCCCGGCCGGGAATGACCTCCATGAACCTGGCCGTCCTGCCCTTCACCGATCCGAAGAAGGGCGAGCGGGGCAGCCTGCTCATGATCGAGGACCTCACCCGCGAGAAGCGCATGAAGGCCACGTTCTCGCGCTACATGAACAAGCAGGTGGCGGACAAGCTCATGGAGGAGGGCGAGGACGCGCTGGGCGGCCGCCTGCAGAAGGCGACCGTCCTCTTCTCCGACCTGCGCTCGTTCACCTCGCTCTCCGAGCGCATCGGCCCCCAGGAAACCGTGAGCCTCCTGAACGAGTACTTCTCGCTCATGGCCGACATCGTCCTCGACACCGGGGGACTGCTCGACAAGTACATCGGAGACGCCATCATGGCGGTCTTCGGCGTGCCCGTCCTCGGACCGAGGGACGCCGACGTGGCGGTGGAAGCCGCGATCGAGATGTTCCGCGCTCTGCGCGGCTTCAATGCCCGGCGGGTCGCCCTCGGACAGGAGCCCATCGGCATGGGCATCGGCATCAACACCGACGAGGTGGTCTCGGGAAACATCGGCTCCCTGAAGCGCATGGACTACACGGTCATCGGCGACGGCGTGAACCTCGCCTCGCGGCTCGAGGGAGCGAACCGCCTCTACGGCACCCAGCTCCTGCTCAGCGAGTTCACCCGCGGCGCGCTGCAGGGCTCCTATCAGCTTCGCGAGATCGACCGCCTGCGCGTTCGCGGCAAGAGCCAGCCGGTCGCGGTGTTCGAGGTCCTCGATCACCTCGAAGAGGAGAGCCCGGCCCGCGCGCCGCACTTCCTGAGCTGCTACGAGAAGGCGGTCGGCCTCTACCGGCGCCAGGAATGGGGAATGGCCAAGGACGCCTTCGCGGCGGCCCTCGAGCACCATCCGGGCGACACCGTCTCGAAGCTCTACGAGGCCCGCTGCGACTACTTCCTCGCCACCCCGCCCATCGCCGAGTGGGACGGGGTGTGGGACATGCGGGAGAAATAGCCGAAGTCGCGTCCGCTATCCTGCGACTTGATCAAGGAGACTCCATTGAAACCGACACGCATTCGCTCCCTCTTCCTTCTCCTGGCCCTTTCGGCGCTCGCCCCGACCGTCCGCGCCGCCGAGATCCCGACCCCGGAGTCCGTGCTTGGCTTCAAGGTGGGCGCGGATCGGAAGCTCGCGGACTGGGCCCAGATCGTCGATTACTTCCGCAAGCTCGACGTGGCCGCCGAGCGGGTGAAGATCGACGGCGAGGGCAAGACCACTCTCGGCAAGCCCTTCCTGGCCGTGGTCATCACTTCCGAGAAGAACATGGGCAACCTCGAGGCGATCCGCCAGGCGAACCTGCGCCTCTCGGACCCGCGCGGCCTCTCCGATGAAGAGGCGGCGAAGCTCGTCGCCACCGGCAAGACCATCGTCGCCCACAACCACGGCATCCACGCGACGGAGGTCGCGGCCCCGCAGACCTCGATGGAACTGGCCCACCTTCTCGCCACCAGCCAGGACCCGCGCATCATGGACATCCTCGACAAGACCGTGATCATCATGCTGCCCGGGCACAACCCCGACGGTACGCAGATGGTGGTGGACTGGTACAAGAAGAGTCTCGGCACGGCCTGGGAGGGCGAGCAGGTCCCGTTCCTGTATCACCACTACAACGGCCACGACAACAATCGCGACTGGTACATGCTCACCCAGGCGGAGAGCCAGGCCACCGTGACCCTCCTGTACGACCGCTGGAAGCCGCAGATCGTCCACGACCTCCATCAGATGGGCAGCAACGCCGCGCGCATCTTCGCTCCGCCTTACGTGGACCCGTGGGAGCCCTCGGTCGATCCTTCGCTGATCACGGCCACCAACACCATCGGCACCTACATTGCCGCGCGCCTTACCGCCGAGGGGAAGGTGGGCGTGGTCGTAAACGCGATGTACGACGGCTTCTCACCGGCCCGCCAGTATCCGGTCAACCACGGCGGCGTGCGCATCCTGACCGAGTGCGCGTCCGCGAAGATGGCGACCCCCATCGACCTCAAGTTCGAAAACCTCGGCGTGGGCATCGGGTACGACGCGAAGAAAGCCACCTGGAACTTCCCCGCGCCCTGGAAGGGCGGAACCTGGCGCCTGCGCGACATCGTCGACTACCAGGTGTCGGCGTCGCTCGCCCTGCTCGAGCACGGCGCGCGCAACCGCGACTACTGGCTCTCGAATTTCGTGGCCGTCAATCGTCGCGCGGTCGCGCGGAAGGAACCCTTCGCGGTGGTGGTGAGCGCCGACCAGAAGGATCCGGTCACGTCGGCGAAGCTCCTCGAAGTGATGAAGTGGAACGCGGTCGAGGTCCAGAGGTCGAAGGCGCCGTTCACCGCGGCCGGGAAGTCGTATCCGGCGGGCTCGTACGTGATCTCGATGCAACAGCCCTCGTCCGGCATCGCGAAGTCGCTCACGGAGCGCCAGAAGTACCCCGATATCCGCCAGTATCCGGGCGGCCCGCCGCAGCGTCCCTACGACGTCACCGCCCACACCCTTCCCCTGCTGCTGAACGTGGACGCCGCCACCGTGAAGGATCCCTTCACCGCCGAGCTCGAAATGGTCTCCGAAGTCTCCATCGCCAAGGGCGGCATCACGGGCCAGGGCACGCATTTCGCGTTCGGTCATCGCAACAGCGACCTCATGGCGGCCTACCGGCTCCTCAAGGCGGGCGTCGCGGTGAGCTGGGCCACGGGAGGGTTCACGAGTGCCGGGAAGTCGTACGCCGCGGGAACCCTCCTCGTTGCGAACGCGGCCCGGGTGAAGGTGCTACCGGTCTTCGAGAGCCTCGGGGTGAAGGCCGAAGGCGTCCGCTTCAAGCCCGCGCCGAAGATGCTGGCCCTCAAGACCCCGCGCGTGGGCCTCTATCAGAGCTACGTCGCCTCCATGGATGAAGGCTGGACGCGCTTCGTCTTCGACAAGAGTCTGAATCTCGACTACGTCTCGCTCCACGACAAGGACATCCGGGGCGGGAATCTCCGCGCGAAGTTCGACGCCATCATCCTGCCCGATTCGACGGCGAAGCAGATGGTCGACGGCCACGAGAAGGGCAGGATGGCCGAGGAGTTCACGGGCGGTCTCGGCGCCGAGGGTGTGGCCGCGCTCAAGGCCTTCGCCGAGGCGGGAGGCACGCTGATCGCCTTCAATGGCGCCACCGAGTTGCTCGCCCAGATGGGCGCCCCGGTGAAGAACGTCCTTGCCGGCTTCGGCGGACGGCGGGGCGGCGGCGGCTCTCTCGGGCCCGACTCGGCGCAGTTCTACTGCCCGGGCGCCATCCTCGACACCCGGGTCGACCAGGCGCATCCGCTCGCGGCCGGCCTGGACGCGCGTTCGATGGTGTGGTTCGAGGGGAGCCCCGCCTTCGAGGTCTCGGGCGGGAAGAGCGTCCTCACCTACGACTCGGACGACGCCCTGCTCTCCGGCTGGCTCCTCGGCGGGAAGATGCTGAACGGGAAATCCGCCCTCGTCGAGGCGCCGATGGGCCAGGGCAAGCTGGTGCTCTTCGGTTTCCGTCCCCAGTACCGGGCGCAGTCCTGGGCCACCTACATTCCGATGGTGAACGCCTTGTTCCTGTCGTCCGCCACCGAGCCGCTCAAGAAATAGCCCCGCGGAAGTCGCGCCCGTCGTGCTAGCGCTTTGCGCGAAGGGTGACCTCGGCCACGGCCTCGAGGACGATCCTGGCTTCGCGGTCATCGACCCGATAGTCGTACCCGTTACGCAGTTGGAGCCTCGCGGGCAGGCCCTGCGGCGAAACCCCGGTCAGGCCGCTGAGGATGGCGGCGGCCGCGGCGTAGGTGCCGAGGCGCGAGGGATGGAAGTTGTCGGCGGCGTACAGCTTCAGTTTC
>Ga0073904_10001258_pt1 | contig 18909 bp, 18 predicted proteins | sample KloWWTrecipitate_FD_66668 | JGI IMG/M metagenome (GOLD analysis project Ga0073904, IMG submission 66668) | Active sludge microbial communities from Klosterneuburg, Austria, studying microevolution and ecology of nitrifiers - Klosterneuburg... | ecosystem: Engineered > WWTP > Aerobic digester >... | reverse complement strand
CGCGTCTCTGCGGTGAAAGGCTTATGCTTGTCTTTCACATGTCCATTCATTACTTCTGGAGATGAACCTTCTTTCACCGTTCCAGCGGGCAGGTCATGCAGTGCGGGCCGCCGTTGCCTTTGCGCAATTCCACCCCGCTCACGCCGATGGCTTTTCCGCCGCGCTTTTCAACCTCGCTCATCACGCGGGTGGCCCAGTTGTAGCCCACAATCTGACGCGGCTTGGTCATCACAAAATTCACCGCCGCCCAGCCATCGCCCGGCTCCACGCCAATCACTTCCACATTTTCCTGCGCCAAAAAGTCGGTCATGTATTGCTGGCGGGTTTGCCCCGTGCGCAAGTCTTTGATGGTGGCGGGGGCAAAATCCAGCACGGGCGCATCAATAATGGCAAGGTCAGAATCTACAAACACCAGTTGCCCATCAATATGAAACTGGTCTGGCGGCACCGGCACAGAAATAAGCCGCCGAATGCCGCCCAGCTTGATGGCCGCCTCAAACTTGGCAAACCCGGCCGCGTTGCTGCGCCAGCACTGGCCCACCACCGCCGTATCCCCACGAAAAAACGTGATGCCGCCGCCTTCCAAAACGCCATCCGGCTCCAGTTGGGCAACAACCGGCACGCCCAGCCGCGCAAACACTTTGCCAATAATGGATGGGTCGCCTTTGCGCCCATCAATCGCCATGCCGCACAACACCGCGCCCGCCGGGGTGACCACCGACATGTCGCGGGTGTAGGTCATGTTGGCGCGATGCGAGATGTATTCCAACGCGTCCGCGTCATCTTTAAGAACATCGCCCACCAAAATCACCTCGGTGCCCATGTCCTCAAACGCGGCTTTTAGCGCGTCAAACTCGGCCAAAAACACGGCGGGGTCTGGCACATCCGCAAAGTTGAAGTAGCTCAGCTTGTCCCGCGTCACGCTGGCAATCTCGCGCGTGGGGCGGTGCATCAAAACCTTTTTAAGCGGCTCGTGTTCGTAAGCAATGCGGGTTGTGTTCATAGGTGAATTATCGCCTTTTTTGACGATGGACGATAGACGATGGACGACAAAATCTCATCGTCCATCGTCCATCGTCCATCGTCTATCGTCTATCGTCCAGTCTCAATCAAAAAACGTCTTTCGCGCGGCATCATGCGCGTGGGCAAAACACTCGGCCAGCACGCGCGGGTCGGTGCGGGCGGTGGAAAGCGACGGAATCTCACCCGCGCCAAAAAAGCCCACCTCCAAAATCTCGTGGTCGTGAACGCCATCGCCGCCGGTGAGGTCGCACAAAAACACAAGTTTGTAGCCGTGCCCAAACTCCAAGGTCTCGCCGGGCACATCGCGGTTGGCGTCGAACACGCCAATGAGTTTGCGCGGCTGGCAGTCGTAGCCCGCCTCCTCGCGCACCTCTCGCGCCGCAGATTCGGATGGCACATCGCCCACATCGGCCCAGCCGCCGGGCAGGCACCACTTGCCATCGGCTTTTTCGCGCACCAGCAACACTTTGCCATCCCTAAAACACGCCCCGCGCACGTCCACTTTGGGCGTCACGTAACCGGGCTGCACGTTAATGCTTTGGCGGATGGCCGCCGCATCGCCCCCCGAATAAACAGCCACGATCTCGGCGGCAAGCTCGGCCAGTTGTTCGTAGCGGTCGCGGTCATACTGAATCTCAGCATAGGTCAGCCCAATTTGCGAGATGGCTTGAATTTTTCGCGCCCATGCAAGCCAGTTGGGGGTTGAGGATGATAAAGATGCCATGATAGTTGTGCAGCCAAAGACGGATGACGCGGGACGAATGACGGTTTTTGTCCGTCTTCCGTCCTCGGTCTTCCGTCTTGCTAAAATTAACGCCCGTGAAAGGCCAAAGCGAGATTATCACACCAGCGGAGAAGGCCGCGCTTTTGCGCAAAGCCATCGAGCAGTTCAACGCAGGCCAATACTTTGATCAGCACGAGACCTTTGAGCATCTCTGGCGCAACACGCCCAGCCCAGAGCGTGACGTGTATCAGGCTATTTTGCAGGTGGGCGTGGCTTACCTGCACATTCAAAACAAAAATTGGGATGGCGCAAAAAAAGTCCTTGACCGCGCCATCCCCAAACTGCAAAAACTGCCAAATGAATACGCAGGCATAAATTTAGCCCAACTGCTGACCGATGCCCAAGTGGTTCGCAACGCGCTGGAGAACAACGAGGCAGTTGAATTAAAACCGATTGTTGGCCATTGGTTATTGGTTAACCCAGACCAAGACCCATCAACCAACACCCAATAACCAACAAATATGAAACACCAATTTAATGGCGGATGGATAGAAATTGTGTGCGGCTGCATGTTCAGCGGCAAAAGCGAAGAACTCATCAGGCGCGTCAAACGCGCGGAGATTGCGCGACAAAAAGTGCAAGTGTTCAAGCCAGTGATTGACACGCGCTACGGCCTGGGCCAGGTCAGCTCGCACAGCGGGGCACATGTGAACGCCCTGCCCGCGCTCAACGCCAAAGAGGTTGTAGAGCAGCTTGACCCTGGCGCGGATGTCATCGGGATTGACGAGGTGCAGTTCTTTGACGCAGCCATCGTGCAACTGATTGAAGATTTGGCCGAGCAGGGCAAGCGCGTAATTTGCGCCGGGCTGGATATGGACTTTCGCGGCGAGCCGTTTGGCCCCATGCCAGACCTAATGGTTCGCGCGGAGGAAGTGACCAAGCTAAGCGCCATTTGCGTGCGATGCGGCGCGCCCGCCACCCGCACCCAGCGCCTCATCAACGGCCAGCCCGCCGCCTACGATGACCCCATCATTTTGGTGGGCGCCAGCGAGGCCTACGAGGCGCGTTGCCGCGAGTGCCATTCTGTGCCGAGATAGACGGAAGACGGAAGACGGGAGACGGTGATTCAGCCTTCTTTCGTGTCCCGTCAAGTTTTCTCAAACAAAACAACCCGGTTTGTGTTCGTCCCCGCGGCGTTGTTCTTAACGCCCCAAATGTTTGAGGTTTTGGTGAATGCCTGCGTGTTGACCAAAACCATGCGCGGGGTAAAGCCAGCCGCCACGCCCAGCGGGGCGATGACTTCATCCAGCATCACGCTGGCCTTGCGCGTCTCGCCCACCTCAAACGCCACCCAGCCGCCGCCCCGCGTGATGCGGTGCAGCTCGCGCAGCACGTCCAGCATGGCCGCGCTCCAATCGGCAACCGTGCGGCTCATGGTGATGGACACCGCGTCGGGGTCAATGCCGTTAAACCAGCAACGCAGCCAGTTGTCTTTGGCGTACTGCACAATATCCAAAAACGGCGGCGAGGTGACCGTGAGCGCCACCGAGCCATCCGCTATTTGCGGGGTGATGGCCGCCGGACCGGTGAAAAATCGGGCGCTCATCGCCGCGCCTGCCAGGTTGTCCATCTGCCCAGCAGACAAGCCGCGCAGCAACTGGCGCGTTTTTTGCAAAATGATGGCGCTTGTGTCGCGGTAAGGCGGTGTTTGCCCCAGCCGCGCGTTGATTTTGCGCTGGCTGTCTGCGCTCACCGCCTGGTTGGGCGGCAGCGTGTAGACCGAGAAGAAGCCTTTGGAATGCCCGGTCAGCCGGTTGGTGGCGACCATCCGAATCCAGCGGTCAAGGTCGTCCTCGTGGCCCGCGCTGGTGCGATGGCGCAGATACTGGCGCAGGGCGTTCAGCTCTGCCAGCGTTTGCGGATGGTAGAACATGCTGAGGTCAGGGCGAGGGGATCCCTCGCCCCTACCAAAATCAAAATCGCGGGGGATGGCGCTCAGGCGAGCGCGGAGCGCATCGGGCGCGGGCGGGCGCAGGCGCGGGGCGGCCAGCATCGCACTCAGCGGGTTGGCATCGTTGGCCACGGCGCGGCGGCCCAGCAGGGCGGCCTCGATGGCAGTGGTGCCACGCCCGCTGAACGGGTCATACACCACATCGCCGGGCTGGGTGAGCCGCTCAATAAAAAATCGGGGCAGTTGCGGCTTAAAGCAGGCGCGGTAAGACACCTCGTGCAGGCTGCACGCCTGGCGCTGTTTGCTCGTCCAGAACTCGGCGGCGTAACGCGGCACGCCGCCCACAAAATCGCTGGGCGGCTGGTCAAGCTGAATCACGGGGGAAAGTGTACCGCACGGGGGAAATCGGCATCCAACCTCGCGGGTTGGCCCATGAGATTCTGGAAAACCGAGGCTGCGCGGGCCAACCCGCGAGGTTTAGATGGTCTTAGAGATTGTTCTTCAATTAAAACTGTATTGGCGCAATTCAAGTTCAATTAAAAAATTTTCTTGCGGAAAATAAATCGCGTTACGCTCAAAGTTTGTGATGGCTGGTTAGACACGTCGGACTTCGCCGCTTCGCTATGCAGAAGTCCGACGTGTTCTTGCGCGACAAGTCAAACTCGCGTCTGAGTAAATGGACACGCCCCGGGATTTTGAACGTAAGCCAAATCGGATAGACCTCACAGGTCTGGGACATCCCGCATCTGCCATTCGCAAGAGATTACAATACCCTTACCCAATACCCAATACCCAATATCCAATACCCCAACACACCTAACCCCCAAAAAAACATGGCCCTCGGCGCAACCATCTACAACTTCGATATTTCCCTCAGCGATGTGGATCGCGGGGTGTACGAGCAATTTGTCTTGCGCGTGGCCCAACACCCCACCGAAAACGAGGACTACATGCTCACCCGCGTGCTGGCGTATTGTCTTGAATTTTGCGAAGGCATTGAGCTGGCCAAGGCGCTGGACGACCCCAGCCAGCCGGCGGTGTGGGCGCGCAACTACGCCGGCGAGCTTTTGTTGTGGGTGGAGGTGGGCATGCCCGATGCCGAGAAAATCCATCGCGCCAGCAAGGCCGCCAACCGGGTGGCCATCTACACCCACCGCGACCCGGCCATGCTGCGGCGCAACCTGGCGGGCAAAACCATTTACCGCGCCGATGAAATCCCGCTGTTTGCGTTTGACCGCGCGTTCCTGGCCCCGCTGCTGGGCAACATGGACCGCCGCGCCAGCCTGAGCGTCTCGGTCAACGAGCATCACCTGTATGCCGAGATGGGCGGCGTGATGAGCGAAACCTACCTGACCGACCACAAAATTGTGTGAGGACGGGCGCGGGGCGGCGCTGTTCCGGTACAATGAATGCCCGCAATGGAAAATTTTTTCTCCTTTCTGGAACGCCACGTAGACACCAATCGATCTTTGTTGTGCGTGGGCATAGACCCGCACGCCTCCGATTTGCCTGAACACACCGCGCAAGCCGCGCTGGAGTTCAGCCTGAAGATTGTGAAGGAAACCGCGCCCTACGCGGCGGCCTTCAAACCAAACGCCGCTTTTTTTGAGGTGTTTGGGCCAGAGGGCTGGGCCGCGCTCAAACAAGTGATTGACGCGATCAAGGCCGAATCTGACCGCATCGGCTCGGTCATCCCCGTGATTTTGGACGCCAAGCGCGGCGACATCGCCTCCACCGCCGAGGCCTACGCCGCCTCTGCGTTCGAGGCGCTCGGCGCGCACGCCATCACGCTCTCGCCGTATCTCGGCCAGGATTCCATCGCCCCGTTTGTGGCCCACCGCGAGCGCGGCGCGTTTGTGCTGTGCAAAACCAGCAACCCCGGCGCGGGGCTGGTGCAAGACCTGGCTTTGGCCGATGGCGCCCTGGTGCATGAAAAGATCGCCCAACTGGCGCGGGGCTGGAACGCGCAAAACAACGTTGGTCTGGTGGTGGGCGCCACCCAGCCGCAATCGCTGGCGCGGGTGAGGGCCATCGCCCCAGAGTTGTGGATTCTTGCGCCGGGCGTGGGCGCGCAGGGCGGCGATCTTGAAACCGCGCTCATGGCTGGCTTGCGGGCCGATGGGATGGGCGTGCTTGTGCCGGTCTCGCGCGCCATCTCTCGCGCGGGCAACATGCGCAACGCCGCGCGTGACCTGCGCGATGAGATTAACGAGATACGGGCGCGAAAGCGGACGATGGACGATGGACGATGGACGATTCTCAGTTCCCAACAACCAGCAACCAGCAACCAGCAACTAGCAACCAGCTTGCTCGCAACCGGCTGCGTCAAGTTTGGGCAATTCAAACTCAAAAGCGGGTTGATGTCGCCCATTTACATGGACTTACGCCAACTGGTCAGCCATCCAAAAGTGCTGGCGCAGGTGGCGGCGGCCTACGCGCCTTTGCTGGATGGGTTATCGTTCGACCGGCTGGCCGCCCTTCCCTACGCGGCCTTGCCCATCGGCACAGCCATCAGCTTGAACATGGGCTTGCCGCTCATTTACCCGCGCAAAGAGGCCAAAGCCTACGGCACAAAAGCCGATATTGAGGGCGCGTTTGCCGAAGGCGAGACAGCGGTGGTGATTGACGATTTGACCACCACCGGCGACAGCAAATTTGAGGCGATTGACAAGCTCACCGGCGCGGGACTAAAAGTGACCGATGTGGTGGTGCTGATTGACCGCCAAAGCGGGGCAAAAGAGGCCATGGCCGCGCGGGGCGTGGCGCTTCACGCGGTGGTCACCCTCTCGCAATTGCTAGATGAATACGAGCGCGGCAACCTTGTGCCTGCGGAGCAAATTGCGCAGGCGCGGGAATTCTTGAAGGGGTTTTAGTGTGATGATTACATGACGGAGGACGGAAGACCGAAGACGGCTAAATTCGTCCTCCGTCTCCCGTCTTCCGTCTGTTTCTACGCAAACAGCGGCTCAAACTCGCCGGCCCGCGCAATGAGCAATTCTTGTTCGGCGTGGGTCATGGGCGCAAAATTCTCGCAGGCATCCAGCACTTTGGGCAGCACATGCACATCGCCAGCGGTGCAAATACCGGTGATGGGTTGTGAGAGCGCAAAGTTGATCGCCTGCTGAATCATGGGCATGTCGGTGAACGGCTCATACCAGGTGGCCGCGGTGCGCTCGCGCTCGCCCCAGGGCGCGCGGGTGATGGTCTTAATGATCATCGTGCCCACGTCGCGTTTGGCGCACTCGGCCAGCAAAGCCTCGGCGTTCTCGCGGTAATACGGGTTGGCGTATTGCACAAAGTTGATCGGGAACAAGATTGTGTCAAAGTCAAACCGGCGCAACGCCTCGCGGTAAATGGCTGGGGAATCCACCCCATGCCCGGTGATGCCCAGGTATTTGGTCAAGCCTTTCTCTTTGGCCTCAATCAGCGTTTCCAGCGCCCCGCCTTTCATGGTGCACTTGTCCAGCTCCTCAAACGTGGTCACCGCATGCAGTTGATACAAATCAAACTGCTCCATCTGCAACCGCTTGAGCGAGCCGCGCAATTCATCCCAGGCCTCTTGCTTTGCGCGTTTTTGCGTTTTGCAACCCACAAACATATTTTTGCGAATGCGCGGCATCCACGGCCCCATCCGCAGCTCGGCCTCGCCATAGCTGGGGGCGATGTCTATGTGATTCACGCCATGCGCCAGCGCCAGCTCAATCGCGGTGTCGGCCTCGGCCTGCGTCACGCGGCCAAGACCCGCCGCGCCAAAAATGGCAATTGTGCTGAGGTGGCCGGTGCGTCCAAAACGTCTCTTGTCCATGATGAAGTAGCTCCTTAATCATTGCATCATAGCGCGAAAATTGAAAATGGGTCAGCGCAGAGACGCAAGATTTTGCGTCTCTGCCAATCATGCGCACGGCGTCCTCTCCGATTAACCTTACAAAAATCATCACGGGCGTTTGATATAGTTTGAGCACATTGATTTATCACTCTGTTTCTGTCTGTCAACCTCGTTTGCCATACAGACAGACTTTCATCTGCCGTTTTTAATTTTCATGAGTACACCTGAGTTTTACCGAGAAGCGCGCGCCTACGATATTGCGTTTGGCGACAGAGACTTTGACGAAGAATGCGATTTTTTGGCGTGGTGCCTGCGCGAACATGGCGCGGTGCAAAGCGATTCAACATCGTTTGTGGAGCTGGCCGCTGGCCCGGCGCGTCACGCGCGGGTGTTCGCGCGCAGGGGATGGCGCTCGGTGGCGCTTGACCTCTCTGATGACATGCTGGACTACGCGCAAGCCGGGGCGCAGCGCGAGGGCGTTTCGCTGGAGCTGGTCAAAGGGGATATGTGCGACTTCGCGCTTAAAAAACCCATCGCCCTGGCCGCCAATTTAATGGAAAGCCTTTCGCACCTGACCACCAACGAACAGGTGGTGGCGCATTTTCGCGCGGTCTCGCGCAACCTGCTGCCCGGTGGCGTCATGGTAATTGAGATGGCGCACCCATCCGATATTTGGCGCGATAACCTGCCAAATTACTGGACAGTGGAAGAAGACAACATAAACGTTGACATGATTTTTGGTCTGGCCGATGATCATTACGACTGGATCACCCAACAGTGGACGGTGACAACTCAGCTCACTATCCGCGAGGCGGGCCAGCCACCTCGCGTGATTCGCAATCAAAATCAGCACCGCTGGTATCAGCCGCAAGAGCTGCGGGCGCTGGTGGAGTTGTCTGGGGCGTTTTCGCAATCGTGGTGGTATGGCAACATGCTCATCCCGCCACCGCTGCTCACCCACCCCGAAGATGCCGAGCGCATGATTGTTGTGCTAAAAAAGTAGCGACACGCGCGTAAATCCGCTAAAATTTCCATCAACATGACCACACCAGATTCTCTTGTTCAAGTTGCCAATGAGGTGCGCGTGTGCGTGGCGTGCCCACTGCACCGCACCCGCAAAAACGCCGTGCCCGGCGAAGGCCCGGCAGACGCGCCCATCATGTTGATTGGCGAGGGGCCGGGGTTTCACGAAGACCAGCAAGGCCGGCCATTTGTGGGCGCGTCTGGTCAGTTCCTCACCCAGTTGCTGGCCAGCGCGGGGTTCAAGCGTGAGGAAGTGTTCATTGCCAACGTGGTCAAGTGCCGCCCGCCAGAAAACCGCGACCCGCTGCCAGAAGAAACGCAGGCGTGCGGCGCGTATCTGGAGCGCCAGATCGCGCTGATCAACCCAAAAGTCATCGTCACGCTGGGGCGGCATTCCATGGCCAAGTATTTCCCCGGCGAGAAGATCAGCGCCATACACGGCAAGGCCCGCAAAATTGGCGGCAAACTGATTGTGCCCATGTTCCACCCGGCGGCGGCGCTGCACCAGCCCGCCCTGCGCCAAACGGTGGAGGAAGATTTCCGCAAGCTCAAAGACATCATCGCACAAGCCAGCCATCAACCAGACACAAAACCCATCCCGCCCAAAAATGCGGATGATGCGCCCGAACAACTGAGCCTGTTTTGAATGCTGAATTCTGAATGCTGAATGCTGAAATATGACCGCCTCTCCTCAAAACATTCAGGAAAGAACATTTGCATATGCGTGCAGGATCGTGAAACTGCATGATGTTTTGCGCGAGAGAAAAGTCGCGCCGCGATTACTAAACCACTTGGTTGGCTCTGGCACAGCCATTGGCGCAAACATGCAAGAGGCGCAAGGCGCAGAAAGCAAAGCCGATTTCATTCACAAATGCAACATCGCCATAAAAGAAGTGCGAGAAACTCATTTTTGGTTGCGGTTGATTGCGGCAAACAAATATGTTCAGCCAGAGCAGCTGGAACCAATCTTGAATGAGACCAACGAAATTATTTCCATTCTTGTCGCCATCGTTAAGAAAACACGGCAAGGGATGAAATGAGTTTCAGCATTCAGCATTCAGCTTTCAGCATTCGCTTGCTCACTTGGTTCGCGGCGAACAAACGCGACCTGCCCTGGCGGGCGGAGCCGCGCGACCCGTATCACGTGTGGCTGGCCGAGATCATGCTCCAGCAAACAGGCGTGGAGACGGTCATCCCGTATTACGCCCGCTGGCTGGCGCGCTTTCCAACGTTGGCCGCGTTTGCCGCCGCCCCGCTAGATGACGCGCTCAAACTTTGGGAAGGGCTTGGGTATTACTCGCGCGTCCGCCACTTTCACCGCGCGGCGCAAGTGGTTGTGCAAGAACACGCCGGGCAAATTCCCAACACGGCGGATGGGTTGCTGGCCCTGCCCGGCATCGGCGCATACACGGCGGGGGCCATCGCCTCATTAGCCTTTGCCCAAGACGCGCCGCTGGTAGATGGCAACGTACGCCGCGTGCTGGGCCGCGCCTTCGCAGGCGACCCGCGCGACACGTGGCAGCTTGCACGAGATTTGCTCCCGCCCGGTCACGCAGGCGAGTTTAACGAGGCGTTGATGGATTTGGGCGCGACCATTTGCACGCCAAAATCGCCGCGCTGTTTGCGCCAAATTGGCGCGTGTCCGGTGATGGCGCTGTGCCGGGCATACGCTCTCGGCGACCCAGAGAGTCATCCGCCAAAAAAACAAAAACCGGCCACCCCGCACCGCGCCATTTGCACGGTTGTTTTGCAAAACCCGCGTGGCTGCTGGCTGATGGGGCAACGCCCGGCGCGTGGTTTGCTGGGCGGGCTTTGGGAATTTCCATCCACAAATTTCGACGTGTCTGCCGAAGGCTCGCGGGCAGACATGGCCGCGCAGGCGCAAGCCATGCTGGCCGAAAAGTGTGGGCTGGGCGTTGACATTGGTGAAGAAAATCTCATCGGCGCAGTGAAACACGCCTTTACCCATTTCAAAATCACGCGGCATGTGTTTTTTGTTCACCAAAAACCTCGCAGGTTGGCGCAAAAAAAATTAGCAGGTGGTACTCTAGCTGGCCAACCTGCGAGGTTAGAAAGCGAGTTTTACCAACTCCTGCGATTTGTCTCGCGCGAGGAGCTGGCCGCGCTGGCGCTCACCCGCAGCGATTTGCGAATTGTTGAGATGGTTGAATCGCATGTATCACAACCCCCCAAAAAAGGTCGGTGATACACTCGCGCATCAACACAAAGGAGAAACATGATTAACCTACAAACTGTGCGCGACATGCGGGAAAAGAAAATAACCATGCCAGAGCTGGCAAAAATTTTGACCCGCGACGACCTGCGCAATCTGACAAACGAAATGATTGATGCCATGCAGGCGCATATCAAAGGATGCGTAGATGCCGATGTGACTTTTGTGCCGGTTGACCCCGCCGCGCAAGACAACGCAGCCAAAGACGCATCCGAGGCCAACATCGCCTGGACGCTGGGGCACGTGATTGTGCATTGCACGGCCTCATCCGAAGAAAGCGCGTTTCTGGGGGCGGAGATGGCGCGTGGCGTGGAATTTCATGGGCGGTCGCGTTACGAGACCCAGTGGGAAACCATCAGCTCAATTGCCCAGTGCAAGGCGCGGTTGGAAGAAAGCCGCCGAATGCGCCTGTCCTCTTTGGAAATGTGGCCAGATCACCCACACACCGAGATTGAGATGGAGCCGTACCCCGGCGCGGGGATGCGCAACTGCTACACGCGTTTCATGGGCGGCCTTGGGCATGATGACAGCCACCTTGAGCAGATTGCCGAGATTGTGCGCCAGGCCAAAGCCGCGCGGGCGTAAAAGCGTTTGAACAAACAATTTGGCCGTCAAGATTTAGAAACGGAAAATCTTCGCGTTTCTGAATCTCGGCGACCAAATTGAACAGTTGTCGGAACACCTGCAACTCACATTAAAATACACATATGCCACAAACATTGGCCGATTACTTCAAACAATGGATTCCACGCGTGGAATCTGAAATGCTCCGCGTGATTGAATCTCAACCGCATCAACCCGCGCCGTTCACAACCATGCTGGCCTATCATCTGGGCTTTGCCAATGAAGATGGCGTTCGAGAACGCGCGCACGCAGCCAGCGGAAAACGCATCCGCCCTTTGCTGACCCTGCTGGCTTGCGAAGCCTGCGGCGGACAAGCGGAACACGCCCTGCCCGCCGCCGCCGCCGTTGAGCTTTTGCACAACTTCTCGCTCATTCACGATGACATTGAGGACCGCGATGAACTGCGGCGTGGGCGCCCCACCCTCTGGGCCATCTGGGGCGACGCGCAAGCCATTAACGCCGGAGATGCGATGTTTGCGCTGGCGCATTTGGCGATGGAAGAGCTGACAGATCGCGGTGTTCCGGCAGAGCGGGCCTTGCGCGCCCTCCGCGCGTTTGACGCCATGTGCGTGGAACTGACCATCGGCCAGCACCTTGACCTGGGTTTTGAAAACCAAGTTAACGTGAGCGCCGAGGACTACATGCAAATGATTGAGGGCAAAACGGCGGCGCTGGTGCGCGCCAGTTGCGCTCTGGGCGGCATCATCGCGGGCGCATCGGAAAAACAAATTGCCGCGCTGGGCGAGTTTGGTCTTCAGATTGGTCTTTCATTTCAGTTGCAAGATGACGTGCTGGGCATTTGGGGTGACCCATCTGTGACCGGCAAGGCAGATAGCGACTTGAAACATCACAAGAAAACGCTGCCCGCCATTTACGCCGCCGAGCGCAACTCATTGTTTCGCTCGCAATACTTCCGCCCGCAGTCAAGCGCCCGCGTTCGCTCGGAGTTAATGGTGAGCGAGGTTAATTTTTTGCGCGGGCTGATTGAGCAAACCGATGCGCGGCCCTTTACCGAGGCGGCGGCGGAGACGGCCTACGCCCGCGCCATGGAAGCATTTGACGACGCGGGCTTGAACAACGCAGCATCTGGAATGCTGCACGATCTGGGGCACAGCCTACTGGGCAGAAGTTCCTGAAGGCCCGCCTTCCGCGTCCTTCATTTTCTCCAGCTTTTCCAACAAACTTTTCGCATCCTTGTCGCCGGGGTCGCTTTGTGCGGCGCGGCGAAAGGCGGCGATGGCCTGCTCGCGTTCGCCGCGGTCGCGGTGAATAAGCCCCATGTTGTAGGCCACGCTGGGCGCGGCTGGGTCCAGCTCCAGGGCGCGGTTAAATGCCTCCAGCGCTTTTTTCTGCCGCTCATCGGTTGCGGTGATGGGATTTCCGAGCTGCGCCGCGCCCAGATTAATCCACAAACGCGCGTTACCTGGGGAATGCGCCACCGCTTCCTCCAAAATCGGCAACGCCAGCTTGAACCGTCCGCTCATCAAATACGCGCCGCTCAGGTTGAGGGCCGCGTCGGCGTTTTGCGGCTCCAACTCACGGGCGCGTAACAAGTGCGGCAAGGCCTCATCCATTTTGCCCGCATGCAATAACCGCGCACCTTGCGCCAACTGCTCCCTAAATTCCGTTTGTGATTCTGCCATGCCCAAAATTTTAATCTCACTCGGCATCTCTACCCGCGCGTCCGTTTCACCCTTCACCCTTCGCTTTTCCTGCCTGCTATCATTCGCATGTGGCTGCACACGATGACAACAAACGCCTTGTATCTGGCGAAAGCGCCCCGGAGGACGAGGGCACGCTGGATCGCGCCTTGCGCCCGCAAACGCTGGACGACCTGATTGGCCAGGACAAAGTGCGCGACAACCTGCGCATTCTGATTCAGGCGGCCCGCGCCCGCAGCGAAGCCCTTGACCATGTGCTTATTTACGGCCCGCCCGGCTTGGGCAAAACCACGCTCTCGCACATCATCGCCAACGAGATGCAGGCCAACCTGCGGGTGACCAGCGGCCCGGCGATTGAACGCGCGGGCGATCTGGCGGCCATCCTAACCAACCTGCGGGCCAACGATGTGCTGTTTATTGACGAAATTCACCGGCTGAACCGCGCGGTGGAAGAAGTGCTTTACCCGGCGATGGAGGACAACGCGCTGGATTTGGTGATTGGCAAAGGCCCCGCCGCGCGAACTGTGCGGCTCAAGCTGCCAGCCATCACGGTGGTGGGCGCAACCACCCGCCTTGCGCTAATGACCGCGCCGCTGCGCGCCCGCTTTGGCGCAACTTACCGCGTGGATTTTTACCCGCTTGACGCGATGGAAATGATCGTCTCTCGCGCAGCGCGGCTGTTAAATTCGCACATTGAACCGGCCGCTTTAACCGATGTGGCCCGCCGCGCCCGCGGAACGCCGCGCGTGGCGATTCGGCTTTTGCGGCGGGTGAGGGATTACGCGCAGGTGAAAGGCGACGGCCTCATCACCGAGCAGTTTGCCCGCGCGGCGCTTACGTTGATGGAGGTGGACCCGCTCGGTCTGGATGATCTGGATCGCCGCGTGCTGCGAGCCATCATTGAGAAATTTAACGGCGGCCCGGTTGGGCTGGAGACCATCGCGGCCAGCATCAGCGAAGAAAGCGACACGATCATGGATGTGGTTGAGCCGTATCTTTTGCAGCTTGGCTTTTTGGATCGCACCCCGCGCGGGCGCATTGCCACCCGCCAGGCGTATGAACACTTGGGAATTGCGTATGTGCCCCGCGCAGAACAGCCGGGGTTGATTTAACAAAACAAGAAACAAGAAAATGTGGCTTAAATCTTTTTTATTTCTTGTTTTTTAATTTCCGTGTAAGGAGGTTTTAGCTTGAATATCTTTATCACCGGCGGGGCCGGATTTATTGGCTGCAATTTTGCGGCAGATCATCTCAAAAAGGGCGATCATGTCACGATTTTTGACAATTTGTCGCGACCGCGCACCCAGCACAATTTGGATTGGCTGAAAGCACAGGCGGCCAGCGGACAACTGCATTTTGTCAAGGGCGATGTGCGCGACCCGGATGCCATCAAACAAGCGGTGACCGACGCCAAACCAGACCTCATCGCCCACCTGGCCGCACAGGTGGCTGTGACCACCTCGGTAACAAACCCGCGCGAAGACTTTGAGATTAACGCTTTTGGCACGTTTAATGTGCTGGAGGCGGCCCGCGCTCAGCAAAAACCGCCCGCGCTGATTTACGCCAGCACCAACAAGGTGTATGGCGGGATGGAAGACATTCAAGTGGAGCTGCGCGGCAACCGCTACGAATACGCCGATCATCCCGAAGGCATTGACGAGCATCAGCCGTTGGATTTGCACTCGCCATACGGCTGCTCCAAAGGCACGGGCGATCAGTATGTGCGCGATTACGCCCGCATTTACGGCCTGCGCACGGTGGTGTTTCGCCAAAGCACCATTTACGGCACGCGCCAGTTTGGCGTGGAAGATCAGGGCTGGCTGGCGCACTTCATCATCGCGGTGGTGATGGGGCGGCCACTTTCCATTTATGGCGATGGCAAACAGGTGCGCGACATGCTGCACGTGAGCGATCTTATCCGCGCGTATAACACCGCCTGGCAAAACATAGACACCGCCGCCGGGCAGATTTTTAACGTGGGCGGCGGCGCAAAAAACACCATCTCCATTTGGACGGAGACCGCGCCCATTCTGGAGCGGCTGAACGGCAAACCGATCTCGGTGAAATGGGGCGATTGGCGGCCCGGCGACCAGCTTGTGTGCGTGATGAACAGCGCCAAGGCCAAAAAGATGTTGAACTGGGAACCGAAGGTTGGTCTGGAAGAAGGGATCACCCAGCTTTGGAATTGGGTGAGCGAGAACAAGGCGTTGTTTAGCTAAGGCTCATCACTTCCTGCAAAATGCGCGGCGAGTTTTGCGCGTCGTATTCGTTGGGGTCGGTGAGGCCAGCGCACACAATGAGCGCCTTCCACAACGCCCAGCCTTTGGCCCGCGCCCAGGCGCCATCCCCCAGCCCGATGGCCGCCCGGAATGCGGCGCGGCTCGCGGCATCGAGAAACGTCCACGCAATGGCGAGATCGCAGGCGGGGTCGCCCACCGCGCATGTGCCAAAATCAATCACGGCGCACAGCCTGCCGTCTTGCACCAGCAAATTTCCGGGGGCGATGTCGCCATGCACCCAAACGGGTTTGCCATGCCATTTGGCGTTGAGCGCATCTTCCCAAACGCGGGCGGCCTTTGCGCCATCAATTTGAGCGCCCAAAACAGAAATGGCCTCGCGGGTTTGCGCGTCATACACGCTCAGCGAGCCGCCGCGATAAAAGTTATGCGCGCCAGCAGGCAGGCCATCGTTGGCATCTATCTGGTAAAGGGCGCGAAGAAACCGCGCGAGGTCAAGTGCAAACTGGCGCAGGTTGGGCGTGTTCTCGCGGGTTGCCGGTTCGCCCTCCAGCCAGCGGCGCACCGACCAGGGCCAGGGGTATTCGGCAGATGGCGCTCCCATCGCCAGCGGCACGGGAACGGGCAAAGGTAAATGCGGGGCAAGGCGCGGAAGCCAGCGCTGTTCTTTTTCAATTTGCGGCGCGTATCCCTCTTCGCTTGGCAAGCGAACGCTCATCGCATCACCCAAATGAAAAGTGCGGTTGTCATGACCATCATTTTGCGCCGGGCGCACCGCCAAATGCGCCCATTGCGGGAATTGCGCGGCAACCAGCCAGTGGACGAGGGCGGACGTGATGTTCATGCGCAATTGGTTGTTAGCCCGCGCCGGTAATGCGCCACGCGGCGATATCCGATGGGGCCATGTCGCCCGCGGCCAGTTCTTGCTGGGCCAACACCAGCGCCTGGGCCGCGCTTTTAACCGCAAGGTAATGACGCATAAACGCGGTGATAAAGGGCGGAGCGGCGTCTTCTTTCACCGGCCAGCGCGAGCTGAGCACGGTTTTGGCCCCGCTTGCGATCAGCGCGGTTTCAATGCCCAGCCGCTCCTCGCCACCCCGGCTGATGCTGAATGAGCTATCACAAGCCAGCAGACACACCAACTGCGCGTTCAGCTTCCAGGAGAGCATTTCCTGAAAGGTGATGTCGCCGTCCAGCATCGCCAACCCGCTTAGGCGCAAGTGGCGCGGCTCGGAATTGGCGTGGGTGGCAAAAAAGATCGCGTCAAACGCGGCCAGATCGCCATTTTCTGCCAGCGCACGCAGGCCAGCCAACGTGGCATCTTGGCCCGCCAAAACCGTGGCACCCGGCCAAAGCTTGCGCAACGCGGCCACCTCGGCAGGGCCAGAGGGCAGGTCTGGGAGCCGGCCATTAAACGACGCTGGGGCCACAACCAGCGTTCGCCAGTTGGCCGGCTCATCATTATTGGGATGGGTGTAGCACAGCATGGCCGCCGTGTTGAGCGATGGGGCGAAGCGCAACGCGGCGCATTCACCCAAAGAGCGTTGTTCGTCCACGGGCAGGCTGCCCAGCGGCAACCGGGAGAGCCAGCTTGCATCGGCGACCAGCAAAGCGGGCAGGTTTGCGCCAGAGGGCGTTTTATCAACCCACGCGCCTGCCCCCAGCCAATCGCTTAACATGCGCAGCTCAAGGCTGTCTTGCGCCCGCGCCCCAAAAAATCGCCGCCGAAAGCGGGCATCCGCATCCGACAAAGTTTGAAGCAATTTGCGAATGACGGTGCCAGCGGTGAGCGTGCGATGCGAAAACTCGCGGGGGGTGAGGCGCAAAAGCAGCCACTCCGACCCATCCGCCGAAACAGGTTCCAGTGTGATGGCCGTCCATGCATCGCCAAAACGCGCGTTAAACGCGGCGCGCAATTCTGCATTGCCAGCCACCGGGATGGGGCGGCGAAGAGGCGACATCTGGGTTTGCGCGGCTGGCGCAAACATCAGCGCGAGGTTCATCTGATCGTAGCGGCGGGCTACCTCTTCCAACCCGGCCCGAAACGCGGCCAGTTGCTCCTGGTTTGGCCGGGCGGCGGTGTCTTTGCGCAATTGGTACAACGCGCGCCGCACGTCGTCCAGTTCGGGTGATGGGGCCGGGCCGGGCGAACGCACGTTCAAGGCCCGCGCGAGCCACTGGGCGCGGCGGTGCTCCACAAATGACACCAAAGCGTCTTCGTCGTTTAGCTCATGCGCCAAGCGCGCCCCGCGCCAATACACTGGGTCAAAGGTGGCGGCCAGCGCAGAGGTGAGCACCGGGTCGTCGCCACTCAGGCGGATGACGCGCAGATTTTGGATGGCCTCTTTGAGATGCGCCAGCGCCTGAGTTGGCTCGTTTTGCATTTGCGCAAGATCGGCTTCTACCAGCGCCACGCGGGCGCTGAGATCTGGCAGCAGGCGGGCTTGTCTCTTTATATTGCGCAGTTTTTGGCGGATGTCTCTTATCCGGCGCAGCGCATCGTTTGGCGCAACAGGCCGGTGTGTCAGCTCATCCAAATCGCACTCGACCAGCCGGATGAGGGCCATGGCGTTTTGTTGCGGCCACTGGCGCGACCCGTTGACGGCAGACATGAGCAGCGGGCGCGCTTCTTCCCAACGATGTTTTTCTGCCAAACGCTCGCCCAATACACGCTGGGCAACGGTCAGAAAAATAGATGGCGGGCACAGATCAAGGATTGTTTTCGCCCGTTCCAGCGCGCTTTCAAAGCGCTCATCTGGGCACACATACGCAAAAAAACACGCAGCTTTGGCCTTCAGCCAAAGAGGAGCGCCTGATTGTTCAAAAACTTTGGCAAACAAAGATTCGGCCTCAGCGTCATTACCCAAGGTGGTTTGTATCGCACCCATCCGCAAATGAATTTGTATCTCCAGGTCATTTCCGCTCTGGCTTTTTATCAATTCATGCGCCTGTTGAAAATAAGCCCCCGCGTTTTGAATCTCTCCTCTAATGTTATGGATTGTCCCTACATCCGCCAAAGCCCGTGCATTTCCTTCGATGAACCCTGCGCGGTCATGCAATTGAGCTGCTTGAGAATAGAAATGAATGGCCGATTGCGTATCGCCCGTGCTTTCTGCCAAGTTTCCTTTGGCAAGAACGATATCGGCCATGAGAACTTGCCCGCCAGATTCCAGACAAAAAAATTCGGCTTTTTTAAGAGAATGCAACGCCCGGTGGTAATTGTTGAGCAAAAGATTACTTACAGCTTTGGTGAACCACAGCTGAGATTGGCGATAGGCAAGGCCAAGGCGTCTTGCATCGGGGAGGATGGCATCGGCCAGTGCGCCGGCTTCTTCAAAATTTCCCAGCATCCGCAAACTGAACGCAGCTTGGGTATACGCGTATACGCGCCACTCTGGCTTACCCAAAGCCAAGAGATTTTGAGAGACCTGCGCATAGCCTTTGAGATAGTCATGGTGCAGGTTTTTGCGTTGAAGAATAAACAAATCCAGAAAATCGCAAATGGCTAACTCCGCGGCCGCCCCCAGCGCGTCACATATCTGGCGGCAAAAGTGAACCTGCTCAGCCGCCTCATCCTGCTTTGCCATCTTCGCCAACGTTAAAGCCA
>Ga0073904_10001255_pt1 | contig 18926 bp, 15 predicted proteins | sample KloWWTrecipitate_FD_66668 | JGI IMG/M metagenome (GOLD analysis project Ga0073904, IMG submission 66668) | Active sludge microbial communities from Klosterneuburg, Austria, studying microevolution and ecology of nitrifiers - Klosterneuburg... | ecosystem: Engineered > WWTP > Aerobic digester >... | reverse complement strand
TGCTGGTGGCCGCCAAGGATGAGGGCGTGGAGCGCTTCATGTACGCCGGATCGTCTTCCGTCTACGGCGACAGCAAGGAGCGCTACAAGCACGAGGCCCTTCCCGCCCGGCCCCTCTCTCCCTACGGGGCCGCGAAATTCGCGGGCGAGACCTACGTGCGGATCTTCGCCGAGCTCTACGGCATGCAGACCCTGACCATGCGCTACTTCAACGTGTTCGGTCCGCGGCAGGATCCCTCTTCACCCTACAGCGGCGTGATCAGCCGATTCTCCAAGGCCATCATCAAGCGGGAAACTCCCGTGATCTACGGCGACGGAAAGCAGAGCCGCGACTTCACCTTCATCGCGAACGTCATTCACGCGAACCTCCTGGCCCTCTCCGCCCCGGGGCTCAAGGGTCAGACCGTAAACGTCGCGACCTCCAAGGCCCACACCCTGAACGACCTTCTCGCCACCCTGGCCCGGCTGGCCGGGCGCAAGGTGGAGGCGAAGCACGAGCCCGCCCGCAGCGGAGACATCCGCCACTCGCTGGCGGACACCACCGCCGCCCGCAAGCTGCTCAAGTACCGGCCCCAGGTCGATTTCGAATCGGGCCTCGCCCGAACCTTCGAGTGGTACGGCGCCGCCGGCTTCTAGCCTGAGCGCGCCCCTCTAACCGCTCTTCCCGGGAAGCTTCAGGGACGACTCCCAGGCCTGCTGGAGTTCGGTGTAGGAGAGCCCCGCTTCCAGGAGCGCGCGGTCGAAGGGCCGCCCTTCGCCGAGCCGCTGGATCAGAAACAGCAGGCCGTTGCGCCCGATCCTCGAAACCAGGAACGACACCGCCGAGGCGCTCTCCCGATAGGCCGCTTCGCGCGAGGAAGCATCCCGGTCACGGAAAGGGCCCTCGATCCGGAAGAGGGGTATGAGCGGCGAGGTCTGCCGGCGCAGCCAGGCCTCGGTGGCCCGCACGTCCGTCCCGTCGAGGAACTGGGCGATCCCCTCCTGGAGCCAGTGGGGACAATTCCCCTTGGTCCTCTGGTCGATGATCGCGTGGGTCAACTCGTGCCGGAGCACTCGCCGCAGCTCCGACGCCTTCTGCGCGGTCTCGGGCCGGATGCGCACCGTTCCGTCGTGGTAGTGGCCGGGCAGATCGGCGCTCGCGTCGTGGGTCGGGGCCTCCACGATCTCGATGGGCGGCATGACCATCGGCGTTCCGAACCACCCCTCGAGATAGCTCCGGGCCTCGCGAACCTCGCGGTCGAACGCCGCGGAGGGAGAAGGAGAAGCGGAAGGATCCCCGGCCCGCGCGATGGCCGCCCACGCCGTCGCGGCGATCCACAAGAGCCTCTGGGTCACGGGCGGAGGTGAACCGAACCCAAGAAGCGGCTAGCGAAGAACCGACTTCACCAGGACGGCCTTGGGCTTGGCTCCCTCGGCCACGTAGTAGCCGGGCAGCGACGCCACCGCCTGGGTGGCCTCGGCGTTGGTCTTGAAGAAACCGCGCATCAGGCGATGGCACGGCTTCCCCGCGATGGTGGCGGGGAGAATGAAGAGCTCGGTCGAGGAATCGTTCTGGATGGCCTTCTCGACGGTCTGAGGCGAACAGGCCACGAGCAGCTGTACCGAGAACTCGTCGCTCCTCGACTGGGCGACGCTCTCGAAACCGGCGGCGGCCTCGGCCAATCGTCCGGCCTTCAGGGCCTCGTATCCCCCTCCCGCGGGGCGGGCCGCGGGTGTGGCCCGGACCGCGACCACCGGCGCCGGAGTCGGGACGGGCGTCGACTTCGGAGCCGGCGTGGGCGTCGCCTTCTCGGCGACCTTCGGAGCGGGGGTGGTGGCCGGAATCGGGGTAATCACGGGCTTGACCGCGGCAGCGGACGGCGAGGCCGCGGACGACGAGGCCGCGGGCGACGGTAGTACCGCGGGAGCCGTCCCGCCTTCGGCCTGGGCCAGAGAGGGCAGGGGCGAGGGCGCCGGAGTCGCGACCACCGGGGGACCAGGCGCCGGCCGGTTCTGGGCCGTGTAGGCCATCCATCCTCCCGCCGCCACGACACCGAGAAGCACCACCGCGATCACCGACTTCAGGATGGGGCTGCCGAGCGTTTCGCCCAGCGTGCCATGGTCGCGCCCGGGGCGGCTCTGGGACGAGAGCACGGGCTCCCAGCGCTGCGACGGAATGGAGGCGGATCCCGGACGAGGAGGGCCTGCGGTGGAGGATCCGAGCAACTCCTTGACCGCGGCCAGGTCCTGGGTGGTCGCCCGCTCGCGCTTGACGCCTCCCGCTCGCATCGCGCCGCTCTGCGATGGATTCGCCGGAGCGGGCACTCCTGCGCCCCCTCCCATCGACAGCGTGGCGTCCCCGGACGGGTCGAGGCCCAGCCCCGCGGAAGGCGGCGCCACGAGGGTCGCATCCCCCCCGAACCCCGCTCCACCCGCCTCCGGACCTTGTCCGAACGCGATGGTCTCCGCCTCTGGAGCCGTCTGCTGGAACGCGATGGTCTCGGCTTCGACCGGCTCGGATTCCTCGGAGAGGCTCATCTCGGGCGTCTCGGACGAGAGTTCCCCCGTGTCCGGAAGGGCCATCTCCTCGATCTGGGAAGTCACCACCGTGGCCGCTCCCAGGACCACCAGCACCGCGGCCCGCGCCTCGGTGGCTGCGAGGGGCAGGCCCACCTTGCCGCCGATGTCGGCGAGCGACGAAACGCCGTCCAGGGCATCGCGCAGCCGCGCGAGATCGGGGTCGGCGGGCACCACGTCGGCCTGCGCGAGCACGGCCATCGGGCTCTTCAGGATCCGGCTCAGGAACCCCGAGGGTTCGAGGACCTCGAAAGCGGAGACCAGCACCTTTTCGGTGGTGAGCTTGAGATCGAGCGCGCCTTTGGGAAGCACGCCGTCTTCGAATTCGTACTGCCCCGCGGTCTGCGCGCAGCACGAGCCGATGATCTGCTCGACCTTCCTGCGCGCGGCATCGCCGATGTCCCGCTGCGACACGTGGCCGCCCTGGGAGAGTGCCGCGGCGATGGACTGCTTGGGCTCGAGGCTCGCCACGATGGAGTCGAACTTCTCCTGCCCGATCTTCCCCCCCGCCACCAGGATGGCGCCGAGTTGATCCTCCGGGGCGTTGGAGGACGAAAAGAGGACTCGACCCTCGCGAAAGTAGATGGCTCGTTGAATCGGGCCCTCTTCGAACTTCAGGGTGCCCGTGGCCTTGAGACGGTGGAGATATCCAATGAAGAGCGCGGGGTCGATATCGCCCACCGCGCCTTTTTCGGCAAAGCTCATTTCGTGTCCGGCCTCGTCAATCTAAGTCCCACGGGGTCAGCATAGTAGCATCGCCGCGCGGTCTGGCGATGCCCTATCTTGTGGACGGAAACAACCTGGCCCATGCCCTGGGTCTCTCCATCGGGGGCCTGGCCGACCGCGAAGCCTGCGCCCGCGTGATCGCCTCGTTCTGCCGATCGCAGGGCGCCCGCGCCACCGTGGTCTTCGACGGCCAGGCGCCGGATGGAGCGAAGGCCAGAACCGAGACCCATCGAGTCCGAATTCTCTTCAGCGGGGGCCGGTCCGCGGACGAGGTCATCCTCGGTCTCGTGGGTGATTCGAAGGCCCCAAGGGATTTCACCGTGGTCACCTCGGACAAATCGCTCGGCGACAAGGCCCGCCACCGCGGCGCCTCGGTGGAGAGGGCCCACGAGTTCTCGAGGCGGCTGGAGCGGAGGGGGACCCAGGGTCCGCAGCCTTCGGAGAAGCCTTCCGGGCGGGAGAGCAGCGACGAGATCGACGCCTGGCTCGCGGTCTTCGATCCGGGGCGGAAGTGAGAGGAACGAGGAGTGCCCCGCGCGGTTTCGTTGACACGAATTCGAGCGGACTCGTAGAATGCGGTTTCGCGTCAGTTTTCCAGGCCCAAGAACGAGGGCGTGGAACGAGGCTCGACTCTCGTCCTGATCCGCCCTGGATTCCCCCGGGGTCGATCGCGTGCCCCCGGGGCAGGTTCAGGTGAGTCGAGCACTTAAACAGAAGTCTTCTGGAGGCATGTCCACAATGCGGAGCTACCGCGCCCTTTTGATCGTCACCCCCTTGTTGCTGGTTCTCGGATGCAACCGGCGCGGAGCCGTGCCCGCCAACGACATCACCGCGTCCTTCAAGGCGAACCGCATGAGCGCGCCTCTCGACAGCGCCATCGAAGCGACCTACACCTGGACCACCGGGCCCGACTTCAAGAAGGTGGAGGGCGACTACCGGGCCCTCGTTCACTTCATCGATCAGGGCAAGGTTCTCCTCTTCACCGACGACCACGCGATCACCCCGCCCCCCTCGCAGTGGGAAGCGGGCAAGACCTACAGCTACACCCGCACCATCTTCGTCCCGGTCGTCACCTACATCGGGGACGCCACCGTGACCATGGGGCTCTATCCCGATGGCCGGGGCGAGCGCATCCCCCTCAAGGGCGAGGACTTCGGGCTGCGGGAGTACGTGGCCGCCAAGATGCAGCTCCTGGCCCAGGTCGAGAACGTCCGCGTGTACTACAAGGAGGGCTGGCACAACCCCGAGCCCGGTCCCAATCCGATGGTCGAGACCACCTGGACCAAGAAGGAAGCGGTGCTCTCCTTCAAGAACCCCAAGAAGCCGGTCGTCGTCTACCTGCAGTTCGACGCCCCCTACTCGCCCAAGAACTACCCCGCGGGCGCGCCGACCCTGACCCTCGCCGCCCAGGGCCGGTCCGGGATCGTCCACAAGTTCGAGAACGGCGAACTGGTCGAGAAGAAGATCCGGTTCAAGGCGGAAGACCTCGGAGCCGAGGACACCGTGGAACTGCGCTTCGCCATGGATCAGACCATCGTCCCCAAGGCGCTCGGCATGTCGGCCACCGACGATCGCGAGCTGGGCGTGCGCGTCTACGACGTCTTCGTCGGCGTCGAGGATGAACTCGGCACGGTTCCGAACGTGGTCGATGCGACCCCGGTGGCGGCGGCGCCCGCCGCGAAGGGTGCGAAGCCCGCGGCGGCCAGGCCAACCCCCGCGCCGGTCAAGAAGTAGCTAGACCACCTTCACTCGGCGACCCTTGGTTCGTCGGGTGTCGCCGGGCCCGGTGGAGCCCTTCTCCTCGTTCATCCGGGCGAGCTGCCACTGGCAGAAGGTCATCAGGCCGAGCAGGGTCTGCCGCCTGAGTTCCCTGGCCTTGCGGGAGTCGAGGCCCATCTCCTCGAGCATCTCGGAGACGAGGCAGCACGCCTTCAGGCTTTTCGAGCTTGCAGTTTCGTCCTTCGCCATCACCGACCTCCGAACACCACGCTGAGGCGCCCGGAACGGAGGCGCGCTTCCATCACTTCGCGACCCGCGAGCGATCGCGGCAGGACGATGTTACGACGCCAGTTGTCGATGGTCACCGACAACTCGTCGCCCGCCGCGTAGGCGGTGACGCGATCGCTGCTCGCGAAGGGAAGGTCGAAGGAGAACACGTACCCCTCCCCCCGCTTCTCCACTTTCGGAGGGCGGCTGGTGTGGAAGACGGACAGCGGATCGCGCTCCCCGTAGACCTCGTCCGACAGCGTCCTGAGCAGGGGCGTCCCCATCACCTCTTCGTCGCGCAGGGGCGATTCGAGGATGGGCATGGAAGCGAAGCCTTCGCGAACACGCTTCATGTGCCGAGCCTGGGTCCGGCCCCAGCGCTCGAAATAGGCGCCCTTGAGGGTCTCGGGCAGGACCCGGTTCGCGATCACCGCGTCGACCGAGTAGCCGTAGAGCCCGAGGTAGGTGAAGAGCCGCTCCGACTCCGCGATCACCATCTTTTCGAGGGAGAGCACGATGCGGATGGAGGTCACCTTCGGATCCCGCAGCAGCGGGTCGAGGCGCTCGATCCGCTCGTAGAGCCGCCTCACCGCCACGAAGACATCGTCCTCGGGCACGGGCAGCGAGGTGACGAAGGGGGCCACCGGCCGGACCGTCCTCGCGAGGATCCGCTGGACCGGGAAGATCTTGCGGAAATAGAAGCGGAGGACATCGGGCGCCGCCAGCATGCGCAGGGTCTCGCCGGTGGGCGCGCAGTCCACGAGCAGCAGGTCGTAGCGCCGGCTCTGCGCAAGCTCAGCCACCCGGAGCAGCGAGAAGAGTTCCTCCATGCCGGGGAGGACCGCCATCTCGTCGGCCACCACCTCGTCGATTCCCTGGCCCTTGAAGAACCGGGCCAGGAAGTTCTTGATGGGACCGAACTCCCGCTCGAGTTCGTGCTGGGCGTCGATCTCCATGGCGTCGAGGTTGTCCATCACCCGGGTGGGCTCCGGTCCGATGGGGAGGGCGAGGGAATCGCCGAGCGAGTGCGCGGCGTCGGTGGACATCACGAGCGCCCGGTGGCCCATCGAGGCGGCGCGCACGCCGGTGGCCGCGGCGAGGGTCGTCTTTCCCACCCCGCCCTTCCCCGAGAACAGGATGATCCTCACGACCCGGTCTCCGCAGGCGCCAGCCACGCCGCGACCGCGGCGAGCGACCGGAGATCGTGGACATCCGATTCGAGCTCGGGGACGAGGACCGCGGGAAGGCCGCTCCGGCTCGCCACCTGACGCAGTTGACGCGCGTCGCCCTCGGCCCGCAACTGCTCCCGCGCGGCCAGGGCCCGCAGCTCCCGGGCCACGTCCTCCGGGAGAAGGCTCTCCCCGCCGCTCTCGAGCGCCGACCCGTCGATCCCCCCTCCGATGGCCCAGGGGTGGACGCGATTGGCCACGATGGCCGCGGCCGTGAGTCCGCGCTCGCGCAACGCTTCCGCGAACGCGGCGCCCTCGCTGACCCTCGACGTGGCGGGGGTGGTGACCAGAAGGAAGGTGGTTCCTTCCTCCTTGAGGAGGGCCCCCATGGCGTTCGCAGTCTGGCGGAAGGACTCGAACAGGCCCTCGAAGGCCAGGAAGAATTCCGAGAGATCCCGAAGGAACTGGAGGCCGACCGCGGAGTCGAGAATGCGAAGGAAGGTCCGGCCCACGAAGGTCCGGGGCTCGATGGCGAGGTGGCCGGCCACGAAGTAGGGCTTGAGGAAGTAGCGCAGCACGCGGCCATCGACGAAGTCCAGCACCCGCTTCGGCGCGTCGAGGAAAGCCAGGGCCGAGGAGGCGGGCGGCGTGTCGAGCACGATCAGATCGAAGTCGCCGGACACTCCCATGAGCGCCTCCATGGCCATGACCTCATGAGTCCCCGCGAGGTGCCGGGAGATCTCCTGGTAGAAGCGGTTGTTGAGGACTCTCTCCCGCGCCTCCGGGTCCGCGGCGTGCCGCCGCACCAGGTCGTCGAAGGTCTGCTTCGGGTCGAGGCGCATGGCGAAGAGGCGCCCTTTCACCTTCTGCGGCGTGCCGGTCAGCCGCGCGAGACCGAGGCTCGTGCGGAGGCGCTTGCTGGGATCGATCGTGCACACCAGGGTCTTGCGGCCGAGGTTCGCGGCGGCGAGGGCCAGGGCCGCGGACACCGTGGTCTTCCCCACCCCTCCCGGCCCGCAGACGATGACGGGCTTTCCCTGCAGGGCGGCCGTGATGGCGGCGGCCCCTTTCATGCCGCGTCTCCCGCGAGGGCCGCGGCCATGGCCGCGGGACGGCAGTCGGCGAGTTCACCGATCACCAGAGGCTTGAGCCCGACCCCCCGGGTCAGTCGGCGTTGATGAAAGGCCTCGATGCGGGCGCGGTGCTGGACCTGAACGGCGCAGTCGAGCAGCAGGCGATCGCTCGAGCGAGGCGGCGCCTCGAGGTCCGCGATGGCCTGCCGCGCCGCCGCGGAGAGCCTCTCCTGCCTCATCCGGTTCAGGAACACGAGGGAAGGCCTTATTCCGGTCCGCTCGGCCAGGTCCTCCTTGAACTCGACCGCTTCCACCACCGCCATCTCCTCGGGAATGGCCACGAGGGCGATCCGCGCCTCGGTCTTGAGCCAGGTCATGATCCGCTCCGCGAGCCGGGCGAACGGTCCCACCGGCGCGGCCCGGTAGGCCGCGAACGGGGTCTCGAGCATGAGCAGACCGTGGCCGGAGGAGGGGCAGTCGACGATGATGGTCCGGAAGCGGGGCGCGCCGGACCGATCGGTCTCGGCCGCGTACTCCTTGATCCGGCCGAGGAGGACGAGTTCGGGCAGACCGGGGGCGGCGGCGAAGAACTTCACGTAGACGTCGCTGCGGATGATCCGTTCGAAGAGAGGGCGGATGCGGACCACGTGGCGCACGAACTCGTCCATGGCCACCCGCGGGTCGAGGTCCACCGCCTCGAAACCGTGTTTGGTGGGGGCGGGGGCGGGCGACTCCCGGCGGCCTTCCCGCGCCGACTCGCCGATGCGGACGAGAAGGGTCTTGTGCCCCGCCTCCGAGGCGAGGGCGGCGAGGCCCTCGGAAATGACGCTCTTGCCGACCCCGCCCTTGCCCAGGACGAAGAGGGTCCCGTCGAGATCGACGGGGAGATCGCGCCGGACCGGCTTGTCGGCGGACCGCCGGGCCAAGGGTCCCGCTACTTCAGGCGCGTTTCAATCGAGAGACGTCCCTCGGTCGAAAGCGGGAAGTAGGCCTCGAACTGCGACCGGACGCGATCGACGAGAGCGATGCCCGCCGCATCGCCCGGATCGCCCTGGGTCACGTACAGGAAGGCCACCCGCCAGGCCGGCGGATTCGGAGCCGGGGCCGGAGACCGCGGACCCATGGCCGCGATCACGTCGGCGATGGTGACGTCCTTCTTCAACCCCTTGATGTCCACGTTCGACTGGGGCGCGCGCTCCGCGCTCTGCACTCCATCGAGGACCGCGTCCCGGATCACGAAGAAGGGAGGGACCTCGGCGTCCGTCCGCAGCCCCATCAGGTACTGGTCGAGGGGGCCGTACCGCTGGGAGGTCGGGCCGGTCCTGAAGACACCGCCGCCCAGGTCCTCGATCTGGTTGCCCTCGTCGTGCGACCCCGAGGAGTTCATGTAGAAGCTCCAGTGCGCCTTCTGCCGGCCCAGGAGCTCCTGGCTCGAGACCCCCGCGTCGTTGAACCGCGCGGTGGCGAGCCACCGGTGCCCGACTTCGTGGGCGAGCACGGAGAGGGTCGTCTCCTCGCGGAGCACGCGGTCCGACGGATTGGCCGAGTACTTGTTGACGGAATCCATCAGGACCATGCTCTCGAGCGCCGCGGCGGATCCATAGGCCGCGCCATTGTCGACGGTGTTCGTGCCGATGCCGGCGATGTTGTTCCGGACCGTTACTTCGTACGCGAACGCTCCCTCCGACCTCGGAATGTAGTTGCGGTTCGTGTAGACGACGAGTTGCTGGTATTCGTCGCCGAACGACGAGTAGAACGCGCGCGCGACCGCGGGGAGATCGATGCCCGTCTCCGAGCGGAAGGACTCGCCGACCGAGCGGGAGAACGCGACGCCCGCAGCCGCGGAAAGATCGGTGGTGGCGAGACCCTCCACTCCCCCGCCGGCCGCGATTCCCGAGGCTCCCTCCTGGATCGCCGGGGTCAGATTGGTCGCGTCGTAAGAGAACGAGATCCGCCCGTCCGGAAACAGGGTCAGCTCGAAGGTGTTCTTGTCGGGGATCTCGAACTGGGGCACGTCCGTCCACTTCACCGTGAAAGCGGAAGCGGTCGACGTGGTGCTGACGCGTCCGCCCGAACTCGGATCGAGATCGGCGAGGAGAGGCGCCACCCGGGGAGGGCCGGAGACGAGGCGGGCGAGGGTCCGCGACGTGGACGCATCGTCCTTCGCCTCGAAGGTGAGATTGCCGTCCGAATTCACGAACGCCTTGTCGTAGGTTTTGCCGAAGAACGGGAAGGCGAAGGGCAGCGGGACTTCGCGGGAATCGTCGTCTCCGAGCGTGATCGCGACGCCATCGGGTCCAAGCGGCCGATCCACCCGGGAAACCGTGTAGCCGGGGCGGAACTCGAGGCCCTTGCCCTGGAGATCCATGGAGTTGGCGAGGAAGATGAGGTCGCCCTGGTCCACCAGCACGGCCACGTCGCCGCTGCGGCTCGTCCCCGCCGCCCGGGTGTTGGAGCTCGCCGCCCGCGCGCCTCCCCGGGCGAGCTTCTCTCGCGCATTCACCAGGGGAACGAGGTCGCTGCCCGGGTAGGTCGCGCAGAAAGCATGCCGCAGACCCTCGGCCGAAGCGGGGATCGCGGAAACGACCGCGGCCGCGAAGAAGGAAAAGCGGAGGAAGCCAGGTTTCATGAGCGCTCCAGGGCAGCGCCAGTCTAGCCCTCGCTCGAGCCGCGGCGGAAGCCCGCCCGCGGGTGGTGCGCCCGACTGGGCTCGAACCAGTAGCCTTTGCCTTCGGAGGGCAACGCTCTATCCATTGAGCTACGGGCGCACGCGGCGATTGCGGAGTGCGGATGATAGCAATCTCCAGGCGCCTTGAAGGCATCGGTAAGATGTCGCCAGTTCCAAAGGAGGAGAAGAGCGCAGGCATGACCATCGCCCCTGTCGACTGGCCGCGAGAGCTCGGTCCGCTCGATACCCGGAAGCTCTTCCGCCCGCTCCACCGCGAGCTGACCGGGCTCCTCGAGTCGTTGAACCCCGCGGACTGGGAGCAAGAAACCCTCGCCGGAGAGTGGAAGGTCCGGGACGTGGCCGCGCACCTCCTCGACGGAGCCCTGCGCCGGATCGCGGCCGGCCGCGACCGCCACCTTCCCACGCCCCCCTTCCCCATCCACACCCCGCACGACCTCGCGCGTTTCATCAACGAGCTCAACCGCGCGGGCACGGCCTTCGGCCGAAGGCTCTCGCCCCGCGTCCTCATCGACCTGCTGAGGATCACCGGCGCGTGGGCGGCCGAACACTTCGAGTCTCTTCCCCTGCACGACCGGGCGCTCTGGCCGGTGAGCTGGGCCGGCGAAGCGGAATCGGAGAACTGGATGGACATCGCGCGCGACTACACGGAACACTGGCACCACCAGATGCAGATCCGGGATGCCGTCGGCGCGCCGCGCCTCCTGGAGCCCCGCTGGATGGAGCCGCTCCTCGAAGTCTCGGTCCGGGCTCTCCCGGTCGCGTATGCGAATCTCGGGGCCCCGGAGGGCACGGTGGTGACGCTCGAGGTCACCGGGCCCACCTCCGGAGCCTGGTCGGTACTCCGTGAAGGAGGGCGCTGGCGAGTGGCCGGCGGCCGGCCCGGGCAGCCGGACGCGGTGGTCCGGATGGCGGACGACGACGTCTGGCGCGTGCTCTACAACGCGGTGCGCAGCCCCGGACTCTCGGAGCGGATCGTGGTCGAGGGAAAGGCGGACCTGGCGCGACCCCTCCTGGCCGCGCGGTCCGTGATCGTCTGATCGAGGCGAAGCCCCGCCCTACCGTCCGATATAGCCGAGCGCCCGGAGCTTCTCCCGCTGCTCGGGTGAAAGCTCCACGGGTTTTGTCGCCGCGGAGGAACGGGACTTGAGGGCCGCCTCCCGGGTCCGCGCCTCGATGCCCGCGCGCAGCGACTCGGCGGGAGGACGGTTCGTCTTCTCGCCCGGGTCCTTCGCGAGGTCGAACCACTCGGACGAACGAATCGCCTGCTTCCCGGGATCCGACCGCAGGATCGCCTTCCAGGACGCCGCCCCGCCGCGCAGGAAGGAGAGGCGGGCTCCGTCCGGCGTCTGGTCGGTCTCGCCATACGTCTCGCGCTGGTCCGATACCGGTTGAAGCAGCGAGACCCCCTTCATGGTGGGGGGAACGCCGGCCTTCAGGAAGTCAAGGATGGTGGGAGCGACGTCGAGGAGGTTCACCGCCTTCGTCTCGCGCCTTGGAGCGACACCCGGACCGGCCACGACCAGGGGAATGCGCACCACCTCTTCGTAGAGGGTCTTCTGGTGCTCCCACGAGCCGTGCTCCAGGAACTCCTCGCCATGATCCGAGGTCACGAGCATCATGGTGTTCCGCCAGACGTCGCGTTCCTTCAGATGGGTGATGAGCCGGCCGATCTCATTGTCGGTGTAGCGGATCTCCCCGTCGTAGAGGGCTCGCAGGTGATCGAGGTCCGCCTGGCTCACCTGGTCGGGCCGGAGGTTCTGGAAGTCCTTGAGATTGCCGGTGAGTTTCCCGGCGTACGAGGACTCGAAGAGCTTCAGGACCTCGGGCGGCGGCGCGTAGTGCCAGTGGGGATCGTAGAAATGCAGGAAGATGAAGAAGGGCCGGTCGCCGAAACGATCGACGAGGTCCATAGCGTGATTCGCCACGTTGGCGGCAAGCCGGTCCTGCCGGAAGTTCATCGAGTCGAAGCCCTCGTCGACCCCGTAGGTCTTCGAGACGTACAGGTGCGAGGTCACGGCGTGGGTGGCATACCCCAGCCGCTTCAGGATCCCCGCGAGGGTGGGCACGGACCGGTTGAATCCCTGCCTGGAGTCGACGCCGCCGTGGGTTCCGGGCAGCACCGAGGTCAGCATCGAAAGGTGCGCGGGCAGCGTCCACGAACTCACGCTCACCGCGTCTTCGGCCACGATCCCCGCCCGGGCCAGGAGATCGAGAGCCGGTGTGGTCGGCCGGTCGTAGCCATAGGCCCCCACGTGGTCGCGGCGCAGAGTGTCGACCGAGATCAGGATGACCCCGCGGTTCGCGCCGTATCCCCCCTCGTCATGGAGCACCGGCTCCGACACCGCCAGAGTCAGATCGGGCGGCTGGGGCAGATCGAGGCCATCCTTGTCCGTGAACCGGATACTGATCGACAGGCGGCCGCGGCGCGGCGGCGCCTCGAGCTTCAGGGTGACGTCCTTCCAGTCATGGGCGACTCTCGGGTTCACGGTTTCCTTCGCGACCTCGCGCCCGTCGAGGGCGACCACGAAACGCCCCCAGCCCGGCACCTCGCCCGCGCCGTCGAAGCGCGCGCCCACCGCGAAGGTCAGGATCGCCCGTCGTGGAAAGTCGATGGTCCAGGACTGGGAGGCGAGAAGCGCGTCCCGCGACTCGTCGCCAACCCGGACCACATCCACCCGCGCCCGCGCCCCGTCAGGCTTCTCCGCGAGGAGGGAGCGCGGCCCCGAGGGGGATGCGGGGGCCCGGCAGCCGAAGGACACGGCCGCGACGATGACGCCGAGCCAGGACGCGCGCCGCGGGTTCAGGAGCTTGGGGAAGGCCAAGGGAGCGCCAATGTAGCACGGGCCCTCGGGATCCCTCGGACCCCCCGGGCTAGTGTGCGGTCACGCCCAGCAGGGCCTGTTCTTCCGTTGTTTCCTGCCTCACCGGCCGCGAGAGGTAAGCGTAGGCGGCGGGCACGATGTAGAGGCTCAGGAAGCCGGAGAAGAGGAGTCCACCCACCACCGCGACGCCCATCGACTTGCGGCTGCCCGCGGCGCTCCCCAGGGCGAGGGCGATGGGAAGGGCGCCGAGGACCATGGCGAGGCTCGTCATCAGGATGGGACGGAGACGGGCCACCGCGGCGGCATGCACGGCGTCGACCTTGGACAGGCCGGCCCGCTTCCTCTGGTTCGCGAACTCCACGATCAGGATGCCGTTCTTGGTGACGAGGCCGATCAGCATGATGATGCCGATCTGGGAGAAGACGTTCAAGGTGGACGAGGTGAGCCACAGGCTCAGGACGGCGCCCGCGACGGAGAGGGGCACGGTGAGGAGGATGATGGCCGGATCCATGAAGCTCTCGAACTGGGCGGCGAGCACGAGGTAGATGAGGACCAGGGCGAACGCGAAGGCGAAGGCGAGGCTCTGCGCGCTGTCGCGGAAGTCGCGCGACTGGCCGGCGAGGTCCGTGCTCACCGTGGAGGGCAGGGTCTTCGCCAGTTCGTCGAGCTCGTGGAGGGCCTGGCCCAGGGTGAAGCCGGGAGCCGGCTGCGCGGAGATGGTCGCGGACACATTCCGGTTGAACCGGAAGATCGAGGCCGGGCTGATGGTCTCCTCGAAAGTGATCAGGTTGTCGAGCGAAACCATGCTGCCGTCCCGCGCCCGCACGGACACGCGCTTCAGGTCGCTCGGCTCGTTGCGGTCGCCCCGCGCGAGCTGGCCGATGACCTGATACTGCTTGCCGTCCTTGAGGAAGTAGCCAAGCCGGCTGTCGCCGAACGCGAACTGGAGAGTCCGGCCGATGTCCGCCACCGGGATGTCGAGTTCGGCGGCCTTGGCGCGGTTGATGCGCACTGAGACCTCGGGGCGGTTGATCTTGAGATCGGCGTCGACGAAACGGAGCGCGGGGTTTTGCTGGGCCTCCTCGAGGAACTTCGGCAACACCTCGATCAGGGTTTCCACCCGGGACGCCTTCAGCACGAACTGCACCGGTTGGGCGGACCGCCGTTCGCCGATGGTGGGCGGCTGCGAAGGGAAGGCGCGGATTCCCGTGAACTGATTCATCTCGTTACTGAGCTGGTCGAAGATCTCCTGCTGAGTGCGGGTGCGCTCGTGCGGCTCCTTGAGGTAGATGTTCTGCAGCCCCATGTTGGGGTTGGCGCCCATCCCGCCTCCGCCGGACGTAGTCTGGCTGATCTCGGGGACGGTGACCACGATGTGCTTCGCGAGTTCGTCGACCCGGTCCCGGGTGTACTCGTAAGTGGCCCCTTCCTGGGCGCGGATGTTGATGCGGATGTTCGACCGGTCCTCGAGGGGCGCCAGTTCCGAGGGAAGTTCGGCTCCCATCCAGACGATCAGGGCGACGCTGATCGCGACGATGGGAAAGCTCAGCCATCGCCGATTGAGGAAGGCGGTAAGGGTGACCTCGTAGGCCCGGTTCAGGGCCACGAAGAAGGGCTCGGTCACCCGGTAGAACCAGCCGTGCTGGCCGTGGGGCCTGAGCATGAATCGGCACATCATGGGAGAGAGCGAGAGAGCCACGAAGGCGCTGACCAGGACCGAACCCGCCACCACCACGCCGAACTCGCGGAAGAGCCTTCCCGTGAGCCCCTCCAGGAACACGATGGGCACGAACACCGCGGCCAGGGTGACGGTGGTGGAAATGACCGCGAAGTAGATCTCGCGCGAGCCCTCGATGGATGCCTGCAGGGGCGAGGCGCCCTCTTCGACCTTCGCGTAGGGGGGACTAACAAAGTCCGCGGGGACCTCGTTATCCTCCCCGCACCCATGGACTGGCGCCAACTCCGCGACAACGCGCGCGACTTCATGCGCGGAATGGCCTATGGGAAGTACGAGCAGCACCTTCGCCGGGAGGCCGCGGAGCTCAACGACCTCTTCGTCACCATGTGCTACCTCGAGCTCGTGGGCCTCCCGAACCCGGTGGCCGTCCATCTGCTGGAGATCTACCCGTATTTCCTGGACGAATTCCACCTCTGGCACCGCCGGATGGGGTTCCAGCACTCGCCCCTCGAGGACTTCAACTGTTGCTGAGCGGCATGCGCGAGCTGTCGGAGCGGAAGATCCTGTTCTTCGGCGGCAAGGGCGGCGTGGGCAAGACCACCTGCGCCTCCGCGGTGGCGCTTTCGGCCAGCCGCCGGGGGAAGCGCGTGCTCCTCGTCTCCACCGACCCCGCGCATTCGACCTCCGACATCTTCGAAACCCCGTTCGGGTCCGCGGAACGCGAGATCCGGTCCGGCCTCTCCGGTGTCGAGATCGACGTCGACCTCGAACTGCGCCGGTACGTGGACCGGGTGAAGGAACAGATCGCGAAGGTCTTCAGCCCGGACGTGCTCCGGAAATCCGAGCGGCAGATCGAACTCGCCGCCAGCATGCCCGGGGCCGAGAGTGTCGCCCTCTTCGACCGGATGACCGAGCTGATGATCGACCGCAAGGAGGTCTACGACCTCATCGTGTTCGACACCGCCCCCACCGGCCACACCCTGCGCCTCCTCCAGTCTCCCGACCTGCTCGTGACCTGGGTCTCCGCCCTGACCAAAGCGCGAAGAGCCATGCTGCCGCCCGCGCAGGATGAGCCCGATCCGGTGCTCGCCGCGCTGGAACGACGCAAGGACCGGCTCGAAGAAGTCCGCGCGCGCATGATCAGCCCGCGCACCACCGCGTTCGTTCTCGTGACCATTCCCGAGCGGCTTCCCATCGAAGAGGCGTACCGCTCCCTCGAGACCCTGGCCGAGGTGGGAGTCGACATCGGTCAGGTCATCGTGAACCGGATCCTGCCTTCCCACGCGACCGGGGAGTTCTACGAGGCGCGGCGGCGTCAGGAATCGGTGTACCTGGACGAGATCGATCGCCGCTTCGCCCGACTCCCCCGCCTGCGCGTCTCCCAGCTCGACTCCGACATTCACGGCCTCGCGAGCCTTGACCGCGTGGCCGAACTGCTCCAGTGCTGACCGGCGCTGCGTGATAAGAGGGCAGGTCAGCCGCCGAGAATCGTTCCCAGGGGAATGCCGACCGCGTCCGCGGCCACCTTCTTGCCGTCGCCGAGCCTGGCCTTGCCGACATCGATCCGTCCGCCCTGGGCGGCGATGACCATCCGGCCGTTCCCGACCTCGACGACTTCCCCGATCTTTCCCTTGACCGCGCCGAAGGTGCGCACGAGTTCCTTCCGGCTGTCGAAGAGCTGCAGCTTCGTCCCGCCGAACGTGGTCCAGGCGCCGGGCGCCGGGTCGGAACTCCGGATCAGGTTGTGGATCACCCGGGCGTGATTGGCCCAGTTGATCTTCGCCTCGGCGTCCCGGAACCAGCCTTCGTAGGAGGCCTGCGCCTCGTCCTGGACGCGTTCGCGGTGCTTGCCTGAAACCACCAGGTCGGCGGCCTCGAGCATCGCGATAACGCCCATGCCGAAGAGCCGGTTGAAGTAGACGGTGCCGAGGGTGTCGTCCTCGCTCACGGGCGTCTTCACCTGCAGGATGATCGCGCCCTCGTCGAGGCCGTCGGTCGGCCGGAAGATGGTGAGGCCGGTTTCGGTCTCGCCCATCGCGATCGGCCAGTTGATCGATGACGGCCCGCGGTATTTCGGGAGCAGGGAGGGGTGGAACTGGATGGTGCCGTGCTTCGGAATGTTGACGAATTCCTGCGGAGCGAACTGGAGGACGAAGGCCATGACTCCGAGATCGGCGTCCGCCGCCTGCATGGCCGCGACCGCCTCGGGCGCGCGCAGCGACTTGAACTGGTGAACCTTGAGCCCGGCTCCCTCCGCGGCCACCCGCAGCGCGTCGGGCTTCGCCCCCTCCTTCTCCGGCGCGCAGAAGACGGCGCCGACCGTATCGCCGCGCTTGAGGAACGCCTCCAGCACCGCCTTGCCGAAGTCCTGCTGGCCGATGATGGCGATCTTCATGGGGAGTCTCTCCCTCAGGCCTTGGCCTTGGGCGGATTGGAGAACGCTCCCGCCGCCTTCAGCGCGCCGACCTTCGCCTCGTCATACCCGAGGACGTCGCGGAGCACTTCGTCCGTGTGCTCGCCCAGGAGCGGCGAGCGCTTGATCGTCGCGGGCGAGGCCGACAATTTGATCGGCATGCCCACGTTGTACCAGGGCCCGCGCTGCGGATGGTCGAGCTCGACGTACATCTGCCGGCCGCGGACGTGTTCGTCGGTGGCCAGGTCCTGGGTCGACATGATGGGACCGCACGGAACATCGATGTCGTTGAGCACGGCCATGAGTTCGCGCTTGGTGTAGTTCTCCGCGAACTTGTTGAGCAGGGTCCACAGCAGGGCCTGGTTCTTCCGGCGCTCGCCGATGGTGTGCAGCCGCGGGTCGTTGACGAGGTCGGGCATGTGCAGGTCCGGCCCGATGCGCCGGGAGAGCGAATCCCACACCGCTTCCTGGACCACCACGTACAGCCAGTCGTTCGACCCGTGCGGCTTGCAGTGGATGGCGTTCCCCAACTGGCCGCCGCCCGAATCGTTGCCCGCGCGCGGGACGTCGCCCATTCCCATGTAGGTCGGCACCGAGTATTCGGACAGCTCCTGGCGGGTGAGGCGCTGGTGATCGCGGAACTTGACCCGGCACAGGTTCATGACCCCATCCATCATCGCCACTTCCACGTACTGGCCTTCGCCGGTGCGGCGCGCCTGGTGGAGGGCGGCGAGGAGCCCCACCGCGAGATGGAGCCCGGTCCCGGAGTCGCCGATCTGCGCGCCGGTCACGAAAGGAGCGCCCTCGGGCACCCCGGTGGTGCTCATGGCCCCGCCCATGGCCTGGGCGACGTTCTCATAGGCCTTGAAGTCCGCGTAGGGGCCGGTCGAACCGAACCCCTTGATCGAGCCCATCACCACCTTCGGGTTGATCTCGTGGACCTTCTCCCAGGGGAACCCCAGCCGGTCGAGGACGCCGGGGCCGAAGTTCTCCATGATGATGTCGCAGGTCTTGATGAGGTCGACGAACACCGCCTTGCCCTCGGCCGTCTTCATGTTCACGGTGATCGACCGCTTGTTGCAGTTGAGCATGGTGAAGTACAGGCTGTCCGCGCCCGGCACGTCGCGCAACTGGCCGCGGGTGGCGTCGCCGTGAGGGGGCTCGAACTTGATCACGTCCGCGCCCATCCAGGCGAGCAGCTGCGAGCAGGTCGGCCCCGCCTGCACGTGGGTCATGTCCAGAATGCGTACGTCCTTCAGTGCTTCCATCAAACCTCTCCAGGGGCCTTCTTCTTCGCACTTTGCGGGTTGAGGCTGGTGATGCGGCCGCTCTCCGTGCCCGCCGCCTCGTCGATCACCGCGTTGATCAGGGTCGGCTTCCGGCCGCGGATCGCTTCTTCCATGGCGCTCTTCAGCTCGAGCGGCGTGGTGGCATGGACGCCCTTCCCGCCGAACGCTTCGATCAGCTTGTCGTAACGCGCGCCCTTGACGAACACCGTGGGGGCGGCGTCGGGGCCGCCGGTGGGGTTCTTGTCGGTGCCGCCGTAGACCCCGTTGTTGTTCATGACCACCACGCAGACGGGCAGGTTGTAGCGGCAGATCGTCTCCACTTCCATCCCCGAGAAACCGAACGCGCTGTCGCCTTCGATGGCGATCACCGGCTCGCCGCTCGTCACCGCCGCGGCCACCGCGAAGCCCATTCCGATGCCCATGATGCCCCAGGTACCGACGTCGAGGCGCTTGCGCGGCTTGTACATATCCACGATGCTGCGGGTGAAGTCGAGCGCGTTCGCCCCCTCGTTCACCAGGATCGCGT